>Ga0214917_10000863_pt1 | contig 39422 bp, 42 predicted proteins | sample LL_1208_BB_MetaG_FD_177983 | JGI IMG/M metagenome (GOLD analysis project Ga0214917, IMG submission 177983) | Freshwater microbial communities from Lake Lanier, Atlanta, Georgia, United States - LL_1208_BB | ecosystem: Environmental > Aquatic > Freshwater > Lake | place: USA: Georgia | collected... | reverse complement strand
CATGGTAGAAACAGGTTGATTTCCTCAACGTCCACGACTGACTGACCGCAAACAATCAGCCGGCCCCCGACTACAGCGATCGCTGTTTTCCGACTGAACAGCCCCGACTACAGCGATCGCTGCAGTTTTTTTCTCTCCAAAGAAAAAAAGGGTCTCGGAGGCGCCCGGCCTCCTGGCCGCCGAGGTTTTTTCCTTGGAGAGAAAAAAACTGCAGCGATCGCTGTAGTCGGGGGCGAACCGGATCGACGAGACCTGCGAGATGGCGAAGAATGACGACCTACCGGGAGGCACGCTGGGGGAGAGGGTGAAGAAGTGGGAGAGGGAGAGCACCAAGAACGACTTCGAGTACGTGTGCCAGCAGCAAGTGAAAAGCTTGGGGGTACGAGAACAAGAGCAGAGTGTCGCGACGCCGTAGGCAGGTTTGAGCGGCTCACAGGCCGGACTGGAGCCCGGTTGCGACGCCACGAGGCAGGAGCGAACGCATCCAAAAGACCGGGCTCCAACGACCGCTCCACCAACACTTCACCCAGCAACTCGCCACAGCACACGGCTCGTCCTCCTTCCTCGCTCAGCATAACAGGCGCAGTCTCCACGTCAGGTGCTTCCGGCTTGAGTAGTCCTCGAACGACGAGGAAAGGAAAGGCAGGCGTACCTTCTTCTTTCACTGACGGAGGTGGGTGCGCTGGTTTCCCTCTCCAAAACTTCTCTCCCAGGGGCTGATGGAAGTGGAGTTGGTCGAGAAGGTGACCCGGGCCCTGGCTCACCTCAAGCCCGGCGAGGAGCTGGAGAGCAGCTTTCCCTCCGGCCTGAGCCACGACGTGTTCGAGCGCGTGCTGACGGAGGCGGTGCGCACCTACCAGTGCTTCGACGAGTCGCTGCAGCTGGACGTCAACTACAGCGACGTGGACACGCACAGGTGCACGCTTGACGGGGTCGAGGAGGTGCAGCGCTTCGTCGAAAGGTACTCCGCGCAGGACCCGTCTCGCCTGTACGCGTCCATCCTCACGGAGGTGCTGGAGGGAGAGGCGTCGGACCTGGTCCCCTTCCTGTTCAGCGAGGACAAGGACCCGCTCCGGTGGAGCGTCTACCGCAAGTCGCGGGTGCAGGCCTTCGACAGCCTGCAGCACGGGTACCGGGTGCGGCTGTCGAGGGAGGAGCCCCTCGGGAAGGAGCAGGTGGCCTCGCTGCTGCGGGACCAGGCGGACAGGGGGAGCACGCTGCTGCGGCTGAAGCACCGGGTGACCGTCCCCGTGCTGGAGGAGGACGGGTTTTCCCTCAAGATCGACCTGACGGCGGTGAGGTCGGCCCGGGCGGTGCGGAGGGTGACCACCTCCAAGCTGACCTACGAGCTGGAGCTGGAGGCCGCCGCGTCCAGGCCGACCTCGGCGGAGCACTCCGCGGCCTTCGTGGCCACGATGGAGGCCCTGCTGCGGTGGGTGCAGGGGAGTGCCCACCTGGTGACGGTCGCCGAGAAGAACAAGGTGCTCGACGTCTACTGCTCCCTCTTCAAGCGGAACCAGATGACGCGGCTGTACCAGATGCAGCCGGTGACGCTGGAGAAGGCGTGGGTACTTCCGAGACTGCCCCACAGCTACTCCGTCACCGACAAGGCGGACGGGTCCACCGTGCAGCTCCTTCTGCTGGACGGAGAGGGCTACCTTCTGGACGTGAACCTGCGCGTCCGCAAGCACCTGCCGCGGCTCGCCTCGGCGCAGCAGGGCGTTTCGCTGCTGGAGGGGGAGGAGGTTGGGGGGAGCGTCCTGGTCTACGACGCGCTCTTCGTGGAGGGCCGGGACGTGCGCAACCAGCCGGGCCGGCAGCGGGCTGCGCTGGCGGTGGAGGCGGTGGGCCAGCTCTCGCCGGCGGCGGCCCCCGTCTCGACGGGGGAGGGCGTGTCGCCGCGGGAGTTCGAGAGGCACCACCGGGAGGGGGTCAAGAGGTACTACGACCACGTGAGGGCGAACCCGGGGCTGCACACCAAGTACTTCATCTTCCCCCTGGGGGTGGACAAGCGCGAGGTCTTTGTGGGGTGCAAGGTCCTGCTGGAGGCGGACAGCCCGTACCCGCGGGACGGGCTCATTTTCACCGGGGTGACCGAGGTCTACTCGTCGAGGACGCAGGTCCTGCAGTACCCGGTGCTGAAGTGGAAGCCTCCCTCGCAGAACTCGGTGGACTTCTACCTGGAGTTCGTCAAGGAAGTCTTCGGGGCGGGCGGCGCGCGCTCGATGCTGGGCCACCTCCACGTGGGGAGGGAGTGGGGCAGCGGGGAGGTGCCGGTGCTCTTCGAGGAGGAGCAGGGCCTGCACCGCGTCTTCGTGCCTCTCGACGAGAAGGGGGTCGCGCGGGACGCGAGCGGCGACCGGGTGCGCTCCAAGACGGTGGTGGAGGCCGTGTACGACCTGCTCCGGAAGGAGTGGTCCGTGATCCGCACCCGCGAAGACAAGACCCTCTCCGTGTTGAACACGAGGACACGGTACGGCAACTACGAGGACGTCGCGAGGAAGATCTTCCAGACGATCCTGAGCCCGGTGGAGGAGGGGTGGCTCAAGGAGCTGGCGGACAAGGTGCCGGAGCAGCCCCAGCAGCAGCACCAGACGCAGCCTCCGCCAGGGCCGGAGCAGCAGCAGCCTTACTACCAGCTGGTGTCGGACGTCGCCAAGGGCCTGCGCAACTTCCACAACCACGTGAAGCGGACGCTGATCGACCTCTACGGGCGGCGGCGCGTGCTGGACGTGGGGGTGGGGCGCGGGGGGGACCTCGGCAAGTACCTGGCCAACCCGTCGGTGGACTTCCTGCTCGGGGTGGACGTCGACGCGGGCAACCTGTTTGCGCGGGAGGACAGCGCGGCCCGCCGGTTGCAGGAGGCCAAGAACCGCCGGTTCCCGGTGCACCTGGCGGTGGCGGACCTTTCGAAGCCGCTGCAGTCCTCCAGCAAGTCGTCCGCCGAGAACCGCACGCTCGTGGAGAAGTACCTCCTGGACAAGGAGTTCACGTACCACACGGTCTTCTTCCACTTCTCCATCCACTACATGTTCGAGGAGAAGAGGTTCAAGAAGCTGTGCTCGAACCTGAAGGGCCTGCTGGACAAGGAGGACGGCACCGTGGTGGTCACCACCTTCAGCCCGTCCGCGGTGGAAGACTACCTGGGGGGGGAGGACGGGCGCAGGGAGACCTACGGGAGCGGCGAGACCCTGTTCGAGCTGAGGCGCGTGAGCTTCACAGGGAAGGTGGGGTTCGGGCAGGCGATCGAGTTCCACACGCCCATGTTCATGCAGAGCGGCGTGTTTTACCGGGAGTACGTCGTCTACCCGGAGCTGCTGGCGAAGGAGCTGAAGCAGCAGTGCGGCCTCGCGCTGGTCGACGGCGGGTCCTTCAGGGACGTCATGGAGCAGGAGCTGGAGGTCCTGCGGAACGTGGACAAGCTGGACCCGTACGCGCGGAAGCTGCAGGAGTACCTTGAGGACGCCTCCACGCTGGGGCGCGCGTCGAGGGTGCTGTCCTCCATGTACAGCTACTACGTCTTCGAGAAGGAGGGGCAGCGTCGGAGGCGGTAGGCGGCGGAGAAACGGACTCCTTGTCGTCGTCTCACCAGGGCGCGGCCCTCACGAGGTAGCCTCCCTCGTACCCCGGGGTGGGGCGCTCGGGCTTTTCTATCTTGCTCACGCGGAAGGTGCCGTCCCCAAAGGTTACCCTGACGAGCAGCGGCCAGGCCGGGGGCTCCTCCAGCATGAAGCCGATGGCGGGGTGCAGGAACTTGGTGGACCACTCGCCGTCCTCCTGCAGCACCTCGAGGGTGCCCACCGGGGTCGGGGAGTTCCGCACCGTCACGAAGAGCGGCCCGGTCTCGGACGGGGCGCCGCCGGGGTTGCACGCGGAGCCGGAGCAGAGGAGGAACTCCAGCGGCTCCCGCGGCATCGTGGGGCAGGGCGCCCAGCTCCACGAGACGTTCCGCGGGTTCCCGTGGGAGAACACGCCTGCGTCGTAGACGTCGAAGTCGAGGTAGCCGACCTCGGCCTGGCAGACGGGGTCCCTGCACTCGTCGAAGACCATGGCCAGGAAGGGCACGAAGGGCGCGGGCGCGGCGGGGGAAGACGCGTTCAGGTCGGCGCTGAAGCTGGGCATGTTCTCGGCGGACTCGACCACCAGGCAGCGGCCGCACTGGAAGTAGTCGAAGACCGTGGAGGACAGCCCGACCCCCATCCTCACCCTCCCGTCCAGGAAGACGGGGGGCGCCTGAGAGGTGGCGCGGCTCACTGTGTCGAACCCCTGCATCTTGCAGAACCCGGTCTGGCGCGTGAAGACGTTGTAGGAGCCCGTCTGGCTGTGGTACGAGGACGCGGCGACCGCCGCCGCATACAGGACCCTCAGGAGCCACCGCACCGTCATGACCTACTCGGAGATTTTGCCGTCAGGGCCGAGGGGCGGGAAAAAAATATCTTTAGGGGGGGGAAGATGACTCTGCCCCGGCGACACCTACTGGACCTCCTGGAGAACGTGAAGAACCTCCCCAACTCGAGCGAGGTGTACTTCCGGGTCATTTCGCTCCTCCGGGAGAGCCACGTCCCTCTGACCCGGGTGAAGTCGGGGTACCTCTTCGACCTGGGCAACGTGAGCAGCGAGGTCGCGTCGCGGCTGGGAGAGGTCCTCCGGCAGGGCGTGGTGGCCGTCGCCAAGTAGGTCTGTCGGTCGGCCGTCAGGGGGAGAAGATCTTGCGCACCGCGGGGTCCTTCGCGAAGCGGGAGGCGAGCTGCGCCATCTCTGCGGCGCTTTTGGGGTTCGCGGTCTGCGCGTAGGAGAAGAGGAGGTCGCCGTAGCTATGCGTCCGCCGGCTGTACGCGGAGCTCAGCGCGCCCCAGAAGCGCCGGAGCGAGGCCGAGCAGGCCAGGGGCAGGAACGACGCCGCCCAGTGCTCCTCGTCGACGATGTTGAAGGGGGCGCCGATGACGTGGCGGTCCCAGCCCTCGAAGATGGACTCCGCGAGGTGCAGCGAGGCGACGGGATCATCGCCCTTCTCTGCGAGGTCTCGCAGCCACTGCGGGACCAGGGAGTCCACCATCCTGGAGGCAGAGGCCCTCTGCGCGTTCAGGAGGCTGTAGATGGAGACCCAGCTCTCCATGCTCTTCTCGACGTTCTTCAGGCGCTGGTTGTGGCGGAAGATGTAGTAGGACAGCAAGACGCTGATGCCGAAGAAGACGGTGCCCAGGTGGTTGACCTTTTCGAGCCCGCTGCGCACGAGCGGGAACTCGAGGGCGAGCACGAGGAAGGCCAGCGCAACATAGACCAGCAGCATGCTGCATGGGTCGGAGAAAATGTTGAAAAAGTACTAATCTTCTAACGAGGTTTTCGACGCATCTGCTGCAGTCCTTCTGCCTGACAAGGTTTTCGACGAAGGTTCCGTCAGAAAAGGGAGTGCGACGACAGCAGTAGCTGTGTAGAGTACCAGGTCGAGCTCAACAAATACTGGGAGGAAAAAAATTCAAGTGCTGGCTGGTCACGAGTATTATCGACTATAGTAGTGGGATGGGCCCCTTTGAACCCTAGCTACAACTACCACATGAAGCAGTGGAAAGCGTTGTCTACGGACGTGTGCGGAAAGTCCCACTTTTTTTTCAGTTGTACCCTCTGCACCTCCTGACACCCTTTTCCTGCAATGCTCGTCTATGCTGCTCGGAGATCAGCACCAGCTCCCCGTCTTTCTGCAGCCTCTCTGAGGCGTAATCTAACGAACAACCGTTGTTTTGGACGGCGGCCAAAACCACATCCTTGTCGTCTTTCAGCCTCGGTGAGGCGTAGTACAGCAAGTATCCTGTGACTTGGACGACGGCTAGCATCAGCTCCTTGTCGTCGCGTACACCGTTATACTCATCCGTCAGGTAATCTAACCCGTGCTGGACGGCGGACACCAATATCTCTTTGTCTTTTTTCATGTTCCCTGAGGCGAAATTCAGGGGAAAACCTTTGCTTTGAACAGCGGCAAGCACTACGTCCTTGTCGCCTCGCAGCCTCTCAGAGGCGTACTGCAGGCAAAAACCTCTGCCTGGGTCGTATCGGCCTCTGTACCTCAAAGCGGCCAGAACCACCTCCTTGTCGTCCCTGAGCCTCGGCGAAGCCCACTCTAGAGACACACTGGTGTTTCTGAAGGCGGCCAGAACCACCTCCTTGTCGTCCGCCAGTGGAGAGCTCGCAGACTCGTAGTCACTATAGGAGAGGTCTTCCAGCAAGGGAGTGGCTTTCTCGAAACATTTGAGAAAAGACCTGAGGGTCGGAGGCACCTTCCCCTTCGCCCAAGCTAGGTAGGTGAGAACATTCAAAAAAGTGTTGCAGGACCCTACGGTACCACGGGTAGACTTGTCCACAACCAGCAACCGCCCGTAGTCACCGAAAGAGAGGAACGACAGCACAACGTCGAGGTTGTCGGAAGGGATACTTTCCAGTGACATAGCTTCTGGTTGACCTAACGCCACGACACTTTTCATTTTTTTTGGGGGAAGAGTGCCGTATTGAAAAGCTAACCCTCCCACGTGGCCCACCCCGGGTCTGCTTCATAGAATATATTCCTTCCTACGCGAACTCCTTGGTGTTCTTCTCCCAGGAGTTGCACCAGAACGTCACCGCGTAGGACGAGGGGTAGCTCTCCTCCAGCTCCTCCGTGGAAGGAAGGTAGTCCGCGTCCTTGGAGACGGGGGTCACGACCATGGCCTGGTCCAGCGGGTCGGTCCAGTCCACCGGGTAGAAGTAGGGCGGGTCCAGGACCTTGACGCGAGACCTCCCGAACGCCTCCCCCGGGAAGTGCCGCAGAACCTCGTCGGCGACCTCCGACGAGGCCTGGTACCGCTCGTAGCACTCCTTCAGGAGGACCGGTCCCGTCCGCACCTCGGGGCGCGCCACGTCCTCGCGCTTCATGATGGAGGAGAGCACGAAAAGCCGGAAGGGCTCCCGGGGCTTGGAGATCATGACCGCGTTGGGGATGCTGTTGGCGTGGCACCAGTTCAGCCACTGCGGCGGGAACGCGCGCTCCTCGAGCTCCTCCCTGGTCACCATGCGCCCGAGCACGACGTCCCAGTCCCCCTCGAGCTCCGCCAGCAGCGGCTCTAGCGGCTTCAGGCAGTGGAAGTCCAGGTCCGAGTAGACACCGCCGAACTCGAAGAGGTACAAGTACCGCACGCTGTCGACCCGCATGATCTCGGCAGGGAATGAGTCGTACGTGGGCAGGAACCACGGGAACTTCTCGGCCACGAACGAGCGGTTGTCGGCGTCGTCCCACAGGACGTGCCGGAACCCCGGATTCCTCTCCACCCAGGTGCTCGACCAGAAGGCAAACTTGGCCGGGAGACGGTCCTTACTCTTCCAGGTCTGGAACACCGCGCGAGGGATCATGCTACTTGTCACACAAAAAAAACATTCATGTCCTTCTCGCCCAGCTCCAACAGGCAGACCTCCTGCTGCGCGGACTCCATCTTGTCCCGGTTCTTGTACTTGCGCTGCTCGAGACACGGGATGTTGCAGCAGAAGCCCTTGTTAGAGCACCTGAAGCGGATGTAGTCGTCGAAGTCCAGGGGACCGACAAAGTTCTGGTACAGCAGCCGGTGCAGGGGCACCTTCCTCTTGCGGAAGTAGAAGTTGATGTAAGTGCCCTTGTTCTTCTTGTTGACGTTCGTTACGTACCCTTGCCACATGCAGCAGCACGACTTCTGGAAGAGACCCATCTTGACGTGCTTCGCCACCCTCCTAAGGTCCGACTGCGTCATCCTCCGAGACTCCTCCACGTCCCTCAACTGCTTGTGGATCAGCTCCGTTAGGATGAGGTTGGAGCTGCCCACTTCGTCCTCGGAGAAGACAAGATTTTTACACGTCGTCATAGGAACTGCTGGTTTGTCTAGAGAAGCTCTTTTTTTTTCCTTGTTCCGGGACTGTGATCAGGCGTCGCCGCGCACACTCTCGAGCGCCAGCGGGGGGTCGCGGACGAGAACCACGCGGCCGGGTGGGACGGTGGAGTCCAGGACGACGTGGTTCACCCCCTCTTGGGCCACGTGGAACTTGAAGCGAACACCGGGCAGGAGGTCCACCGTGTACGCGTTGCTCGACTCGTCCTTGCGCATGACCCCGGACAGGTACGACCACCTCCAGGTCCCATCACTATCCAGGTGGATCAGGCTGCCGGGCCGCGGGAAGGGGCACGTCGAAGAGGGCGACACCCGCCAGCTCCCGGGGTCGAAGCCACAGGCGGCCAGGGGAAGGAGCAGCAACCAGGAGAGAAGGCCTCTCATTCGCTTTGGATACACCTCACTTTTAAAACTCGCTGCGCGTCTGGCCGGGGGGGACAAAAAAGTAGGGCCGCTAGCTGGTAGACAGACCATGGGTCCGAAGTGGTGGCTACCCCCGGAGTGCCTGCTGCTGGTCCACGACTACTCCGGTCCGCACGACGCCTTCCTGTCCAAGGAAGCACTGGAGACGCCGGACGCGCTCTGGCGGGAGGCGGGGAGGAGGATCGCGGGCCGCACGCCCCTCAGGCGGAAGGAGAGCACGTGGGAGCGGTGGTTCGAACGGCGCCTCCTGCCCCGGGTCTGCCGCGGCTGCGGGGGGCTCGCGCGGACACCGCTTCAGCAGCACCCCGTGCTGCGCGAAGTCCGCACCTGCCGCCGGTGCCTGCTGGACCCCGGGGGGGAGTACGCGGTCGTGTCCGGCGCGAGCGCCGCGCGCGAGTTCATGCTGGAGCGCGGCGGCTTCCAGCAGGAGGACTTCTACCTGGAGACAGAGGTGGTCGCGGCGGCGGCCGCCGCCCGTGGCTGGGAGTGGGCGGCGCTCGTCTCCGGGCGCAGGAGCCGGCGGGAGGACGCCCGGCGGCTCGGGTGGCTGCGGCAGGAAGCCAGGGAAGAACGCCGGCTCAGGGCCGCAGACGAGCGCCGGAGCCTCCTGTGGCAGGAGCTGGGCCAGGACGCCCCCCGCGTCCTCTGGGAGTGCAGGGCGTTCGACCTGGTCGTCGGGGACCACCTCAGCGCCGACCGGCTATGCCCCCGCAGGGGCCTGAGGGCCGTCGCCAGGGCCTACGGCGCGGCCCACGAGGCCTACCGCAAGACCGACCACCTCTGCCGGCGCCACGTCGGGGAGTCCCTGCGCACCCAGATCCCGCCGGAGGCGCTCCGCGAGGCCCTGCTTATGCGGGCGGCGGACGTGAACGTGAACCTGCTCTGCGCGTCGTGCGGCGCCCGCCTCCCCCCGCAAGACGGGCTGTCACCAGAGACTTGCGACCGCTGCCGGCGGGCCGCGCCGCTCTTCCGGCTGCGCTCCCGCGCGTTGATCAAAGCGTTGGCCGCGACCACCCGTTCTCACCTGCCTCCTCTGTCTCTCTGAACGCAGATGGTCTGCCCGTTTGCGAGCGAGGAGGCGTTCGAGGAGGCGTCCAGGGAGTGCGACGCGGTAGTCAGGCGGCTGCGCCTCGAGGCGGCCCCCGACCAGCCGGTGACCCGGGGCTCCCTGGTTCTTGTGCGCCCGTTCGCGCTCTCCCAGAAGCACGCCTTCTGCGCCCCGCCAAACGTCGGGTACTTCCAGAGGAGCCTGCCGGACGGCGGGGTCGAACTATCTGACCTGGAGTCGGGAGAGACTTTCGCGGTGTCCCCCTGCTCCTGCAGCATTTTTTTCGCCGTCGTCGGTCTGAAGGAAAAGAGCAGAGGCACACAAGTTTGAAAAAGACACCGCCTGCCTGGGTTGGTCGACCCACTCGGTCTGACGCAGAGAACCGCAACGGAAGGGGTGGGCAGCTTTTGAGAAGAACTGGGATAGTTTGAACACCGAACCGCCACTACTTGTACCTAAAGAAGGAGAGGAGGCTGTTGAGGCGACCGTTGCGTTCGTGTTTGCAACTGCCCGCTGCACGGCTTGCTGCAACTGTGCTGCTTGCGCGCGCGCAGCGTTAGGTTGGAAGGAAGCACGCACGATATTTTTTCTGTGTATGAAAAATCATTCTCTACGACAACCACCGGGCTGCGGCGGAGACGAAAGCGTCCTCCCGGAGGTCGCCGTCGCGCAGCTGGTCACTCACTGCGCTCGTCAACGTGGCGAAGCACATCTCCTTGTACGCGTCGAAGGAGACCTCTTTCAGCGCGCGCAGCTGCGCGGCGGCCCTGTCTGCGTCCGCCCAGTCGATCTGCACCTGCGGCACGCAGAGGTTGAGCGCCCACACGCTCGGCTCCGGTGCGACGAGGAAGGTGCCGAGCCCCAGCTCGCGCACGAATTCCTGCTCCCCGAGCGCAGCGAGGTCCAGGAACGCCACGGCTCCGCTCAGGCGGCGGGCCACCTCCGCGGAGGCGCCCTCCTTCGGGAGCTCCGGCGCGACCACCCGCCGCTTCCCCTCCGCGAAGCCCCGCAGCCGCTTGGCGAACTGGCTCGTCCCGAAGAGGTGGTAGCAGGGCACGCCCTGCGGCGCCTCGGCCACGGTGCGCGGGGCTTCCTTCGCGGGCACCGGGGGGGGGCCCACGGCCACGGGCGACCCGTGGAACAGGGCCTCCACGAGCGCGCGGAGCCCGGCCGACAGCTCGCAGTCCAGGTAGACGCTGTACCCGTCCAGCAGCCCGTGGAAGGTAGCCGCGAGCAGGTCCTCGAAGCGGCGGTAGCCCCCCACCACCAACGGCTGCCGCCGCACGTGCGACGGGAACGCGGCGCGCATGGGCCCCGTGAAGTGGTGCACGCAGTCCCTGGTGCGGCCGGGGGAGACGTCGTGCGTGTTGTTCCAGTCGAGGGGCAGGATGTGCACCTCGGCCGGGCGGAGCCTCCAGAGGTGGATGAGGGCGCCGTTGTCCGCCAGCAAGCCGCCCAGGTTCTCGGGCTTCGGCTGCGGCCCGAGCGCGAAGTCGTCAAAGCGCACGCGCAGGAGGCGGCGCAGCGTGTCGATGGTCCGCCGGCGGTGGCCCGGGCCCACCCGGAAGAACATGACCCCGGAGTTCGGCCGCTCTGAGCGCCCCATCGCGGCCGCCACCACGGCGCCCTCCGGCGCGCCCGCGAAGACCTCGTCCTCCATGGGGCGCGCGCCGTCCAGGATCATCGCGTCGCAGTCCACGAACATGAGCAGCTCCGTCTCCGCCGGCAGCCCCTCCGCCACCTCGATCATGTCCTCGAACTTGCGCCACATCAGGTCGATCGTGCTCAGGTGCGCGACGCTGGGGCCGAGCACGCGCGGCCGCCACAGGTACCCGTACTTGAAGCAGTAGCGAGCGTGCGAAGTGTAGCACTCGCGCCACTTCAGCCGGTACCAGGTGTCGCAGGAGGTGGTCACCGCCGGCCGGCCGGCCGGCGGCCGGAAGGGCAGCGTGGGCGGCACGCGGTCCGGGAACAGGTCCAACGGGAAGGCTTGCACCAGCCGGCTCACCAGCGGCCTGAAGTCGAAGCTGGGGACCCGCGTCGGCCGGGTGCCCGCGCAGAAGGCGAGGTCCGTCTGCGGCACCGGCCAGCGGTCCGGCTCCAGGAAGGCGGAGTAGAAGTCCTCGAACTTGAAGCGGCCCTCCGGCAGCGCGGGCGCGCCCAGCCACCAGTACGGGACGCCGTACGCCTCGCACACCACGACCCCGTGCAGGCTGGAGGTGACCACCCACTCGCTGCGCAGGAGAAGCTCCAGCGTGAGGTGCCACGGCTGCAGCGGGCTGCACACCGCGGAGAACGCGGACCATGCGAAGTCGGGCCACACCTTCCACACGTCCACCTGGGACGCGTGAGGCAGGAAGACCGCCCCGGGCACCACCGTGGCGGGCCGCCGCGCGGGGTGGAAGAGCGGCAGCAGCAGCGCCCCGTCCCCCAGCGGCCCGTCGAACGCGAGCAGTTTCGCCGACAGCTTGCCGCGCACCGCGCGCACGTCCAGCTTTTTCGCGAGCGCCGCGAGGCGACCCGCGTCGGGGGGCGGCTGGCGCACGCCCGACGTCCACACGACGTCCCCGCCCGACAAGAACTCTACGTGCGAACCCACGCCAGAAAACCGCTTGTTTCCCGACGGCGGGGCGCAGTTCTGCACGCGGGTCGTGCACGCCCCAACCATGCGTTCCAGCACAAAGTTCCCCAACTCGTCCCCGAAGTTTCTTCCGTTATTCGGAACCCAGGTAACTACTTCAACCATCTGTTGCTCCGACTGCTACAAAAAAACTCCCCCCCCCCCCCCCCCTTCCCTCTCGGACTAACGGCAAAACTCCTCCTCCACAGGGAGTTTCTAGCCAACACCGTCTCACTAGTCTCCAACGACAGGGGACCACAACACAGCCTCACGGTCGATAACCGTTACCCGAAGTTTCCGACGAAACAACAACTGTCAGGAGTTTTTAGACGGCCTTTAAGCCCGGGCTACGCCACCAGCCACCCGCATCTCAATGAGCTTCAGGAACATGCGGGCGAAGAAGCCCGTCGACCGCGCCGGGTCGAAGGCCGTGACGGTCCACACCCGTGACTTCGGATCGAAGTGCGGCCACACCTTCTCCTCCGTGAAGACCGAGACCAGGACCTGGAAGTACATGCGCCCGTAGAGGTCGAACGTGCACGGGGAGGACCACACCTGCCCCACCGTGACCAGCCCGAAGTTGAACTGCGTGGACAGCGAGTTCGCCGCCAGGACGATGTTGTTGTGGATGGGGTTGAGGTGGGTGATGCGCTGCACGAAGTAGAGGCGCGACTTGTTCCAGTCGGACTTGACCACGTGGAGGTCGAGGACCCGCGTCTCCCCCTGCGTCGTCAGCTTGACCTTGACGGGGAAGAACTTCTTGTGCGTCATCAGAAACACCTTCACCCGGGTGTATGGCACCAGCACGTCCTCCTCTTCTGGGAGCGCCAGGCCGGTGGGAACCTCCTTGCTGTAGCTGTGGGCTCCGTTCTCCAGGACGAGGGAAGAGAGCTCGACGAAAAACGCCTCCATTGCGGCCGATGAAACCTACAGTACAAGAATATTCAGCGTGAGTTACGCACTGGGACTGTCCAGCTCGTCCACCTCGGGGAAGCCCCCCAGGTCCACGCACTGCGGCGGGGACTCCTTGAACCCGCTCCCCAGGTTGTCGTAGACGCCCATTACTCGGAGCACGATCTCGTCGTGGTGGTCCGTGAACCACCGCACGCCGAACCTCTCCAGGTTGGACTTCACAAAGGACAGGTCCCGCGTGCTGTGCGTGTCTCGGTAGTCGGTGTGCTTCAGGAGGAGGAACAGGACCATCAGCACGTGCGTGTTCCCCGCGTAGACCACGTTCAGGCGGCACCCGTAGTCCTTCTCCACCAGGCGGCGGAACAGGACCAGGTCGCTCCACGCGCTCCACTTGTTCATCGCCAGCGCCAGCGCCGAGCGGTACGCTTCCCACAGCCCGGCCACCTCCCGGCGCGCCTCCGCCGGACCCCACTCGTGCTCCCGGAGCCGACCCAACGTCGCCCGCACCTCCCGCTCCAAAACACTCGCGTGCTCCATGAAGGAGGAGACGTCCTCCGCACACTCCGAGTGAAGGCCGCGCAGCGCGCGCAGCCGGGAGCCCCGCACCTTCCTCAGGGCCGTGTCCCGGTTCTGCCTCTCCCACTCCTCCGCAACGAAGTCCCGGACCTGCCGCACCAGCCGGTCGAGGTAGAACCCGTGCACGGGCTCCAGGTGGCTGGGGTAGTGCGGGTCCAGGTTGCTGGTGCCCCGCGTGTCGAAGTGGTGGAACATGACGTTCGGGTACGCCTCCGACGGTCGCACCCTGCCCCCGTCCCCCCGCAGACGGAAGCCGGCGTGGAACAGGTCCATTACCTTCAGGACGTACATCTTCGTGAGCGCCGTGGACGTCCCCAGGAGGTCCTCGGCAGAGGTCTCGCAAAAAAAGCCGATCTTGCGGCCACGGTCCTTCAGGAAGAGCTTCTTCAGGAGGCTGTCCACCCTCAGGGAGGGCCCCTCCGCCGCACACTCCGTCTGCTCCCCCTCCGACAGGTGGTAGTCCCCAAACAGGTACAGGACCTGCTCGCCAGATACCAGGCGCACAACCAACACCGGCCCGTCAACCAGCATGCCTCTCTCTAATAGGCGTTATTCTTTTTTTCCCCCAGGCGCTCAGCTGCTCTCCGCCACCGCCTCCTTCAGGACGTCCTCCGGGACGTAACGGTCCGAGAAGTAGGCGAAGCTGTCTTCCTCCGGGACGCTCTTCAGGATGATGTCCCGCATGATGTGGTACTTGTCCCGGAACAGCTCCGGCACCTGGTCCTTCTCCTCGTTCAGCCCCAGCGACCGGTCCTCCAGCATCTTGCGGAACACCTTCATGCCCTCCTTGAAGACGGAGAACCGGCTCTTGACCTTCTCCACCTCCCTGCGGATCTCCTTCGGGACCACGCACTCGCCGCCCTCCGCCTCCTTCTCCACCGGGCCACAAAACTGATCCGCGTCCTCCGACCGGATGCGGAGGTTCGTGTTCAGGACCACCGTGTCCACGCGGAAGCAGCGCAGGGGGCTCAGCCGCCTCAGGTTCTCGTACATGCTGCGGACCAACAGCTTCTCCGAGAACACTCCCCACACGTCCCCCCCGGGCTCCGAGAGCACGTACACCTTGTTGTCGCTCATATGCCTGCAGACGGGTCAACAAGTCTTTAACGCACCACCGCAAGTTCCCCCCCCCGGAGCGTTCCCGCTCGCGGTGGGAGGGGTATGGGAGTGCGCAAGTTGTTGAAAGAACTGTGTCGCTACAGCGTCGTCCAGGTTCCTGCCCGAGACTTCACCTCGGGAGGCGTGGTGCCCGTCTGTGTGGACACCATGCTCTACCTCCACAAGTTCAGGGGAGACCTCAACAGCCTCGTCGCCCACTGTTGCGGGATGCTGCGCAACAACCTTTTCCCGGTCTACGTCTTCGAAGGGGGGCCGTGCCCCGAGACGACCCAGCAGCAGCACCTGAAGAAAAGGAAGAAAAAGAAGAAAAGGGTAGAGGTGCTCTCCATGGTTCCCCCCCTGAAAAGGTTGCTGCACCTCACCGGGATCCCGGTCGCGTACGCGCAGGGCTACGAGGCCGACATCGTCTGCGCCTACCTCTGCTCCAGCGGAACGACCAGGGCCTGCCTCACGGAGGACGTCGACATCCTCCTCCACGGCGCGGCGATGATCCTCTCCATGAAGCACGACGTGCTCCACGTGCTGACCCCAGGCAAGGTCATCGGCGACCTGCGCATCACCCGGACGCAGCTCCTCTCGCTGGCCTGCCTGCTGGGGAACGACTACCAGGAGGGCCCCCGGATCGCGGCCGCCGAGGCCCTCGACCTCGTCATCGCCCACCCCGAGGTCGACGACCTCAACCGGCAGCTCCCCCGCGGGGCCGTGGACAAGAAGGTGCACGAGCTCTTCGACGTGTCCGCCACCCCGGAGGTCGCGGACCGGGTCAAGCACGAGGTGCGCCCGGACCTGCTCCCCTTCGACGAGGTGATGCGCATCGTCGAGGCCGACCACCAGCTCAGGACCCTCACCTTCTCCAACCTCCACCACCTCGTCGCCCTCAGACGCCGTCTTCCGTGATGTGAGGCCGGTAGATGATCTCGTACGTAAACTTTGAAGTCAGCTCCTGGGGGAGGTAGCTCACTTTGTTTACCTTGCGGTCGCTGTTCCACACTTGGAGGATGGAGTTGTAGTTGTTTTTCTGGCACAGGGAGATGCCGGTCACCAGGTCGCTCCGGTTGGTCCCGTCCTCCAGGGACAGCGAGTTCTCCGAAACAACCATGATCACCGTCTTGACGAAAACCTGGAAGCTCTCCTTGATGTCCACCTTCATCGACCAGCAGCCCCCCTTGCGGTTGCAAGGGTCCTCCCACCTGGGGGTGATTCCCTTCCTCATGACGTAGAGGTGCTCGAGGATCATGACCGGGTTCTCCTGGATGATGAGGAAGACGTCCCTCACGTCTTCCACCGTGTCCATCGTCACCAGAACCCTAAAGTTCTCCACCTTCCAAGCCGTCACGTCGAAGTGGTACCACAGCACCCAGGAAGTGTTCAAGACCTCCCCCATCTGCAGAAAGCCAACGAAAAAAATATCACAACTTCGTCGCGGCTTCGATCGAGTGCCGAACCCAATCTCTACAGGGCGGGAAAAAAAAAGTGAAGCCCTACAAACCACCTCCCTTCCTCGAAAACACGAGATGCCCTGCAAACTTAAAAAGTACGTCTGCAGTGGCTGCTCCAAGTGCCACCACGGAAATAGGAAGGACCGTTGCCGGGAATGCGGGACCGGCCTCTGCGAACACGGCAACAGAAAGGACCGCTGTAGGTCGTGCGGAACTGGCTTCTGTGAACACAACAAGGAGAAGCACCGGTGCAGAGACTGCGGAACGGGCTACTGTGAGCACGACAGGCTCAAGTGGAGTTGCAGAGTCTGCAAGGAAAAGCCCAAGGCGCGGGAGAGGAAGAAGAAAGGCGCAAAAGTAAAGAAGGAAGGAGCCACGAGAGCGGGCAAGAAGGGTGGAGGAAACAAGAAGGGTGGAGAAAAAGGAAGCAGCCGCAAGTAGAGTTAACACTACAGGGAAAAAAACTCGTCTGCCCTTCTCCTGGGTTCACGTGCTTTTCGGGGTGCTAGCGGCTCGTTGCAGTCTTTGTGGGCCACCAGCTGATCGAGCCTTTGGTTATCGGGGAAATGGACGACGTAACCAAAGACACCGGGGAGTTCGTCGCTAGTTGTCGTCGTGCCGACAGGCGACTCGTGGCAGCTTCCCTAACGACATGGTTTTTTTTTCCGTCAAACAAAAAAAAGTGAACTCGATATCCTGGTGCGAAGGAACCAGAAAGAAGATGCTGAAGGAACCTGACCAGCTGATGGAAGATGACCAGCTGATGGAACCTTGCACAGTCTCGTCGATCCCCCTGCATAACCCCAATATCAGGAACGAATTCGACCACCACCTCTCTCCCTTCGGGTTTTCGGTGGGTGCAGAAGAGCTGTCGCTCCCGCGGGGAGACACCGACTGGTCCATCGAGCGCTCGAAGGGCAGGCCCTTTAAGCACAACAAGCAAGCAAGAACTCCCTTGTTCAACCCAAAGTACCGGATCCTCTTCGGGAACAAGGAGGTCGCCGAGGTGCGCGTAGACGTCGGCCTCTGTAGGACGGACTACTTTATCACCTGGAAGTACGAGGTCCTTCGTTCCTTGGCTCCGGCCCCGGCCGAGGATGACAACCTCAAGGAGGACCCTGGCCAGGAGGGGCCGAAGCCCAAGCGGCTCCGTTCCTTGGAGGAACCTGGCCAGCTCAAGGAAGACCCTGGCCAGCTCAAGGAAGACCCTGGCCAGCTCAAGGAAGACCCTGGCCAGCTCAAGGAGGACCCTGGCCAGCTCAAGGAGGATCCTGGCCAGCTCAAGGCTCCGGCCCCGTCCGGCACAACCCCAGCCTCACTCGGAGCTCCTCAAGGACCCTAGCCAGAGCCCGCTCATACTCCACGTTGGAAAAAGTGATGTCTAAAACCTTGCTGTAGAGAGACTTCAGAACCTTGTTCAGCTCCACCTCGTACCGGACGTCCACCTGCAGGTTGTAAGAGTCGCTCACGCTCTGCACGTCGTTGAGGACGTACACCTGCTGCCGCAGCTTTAACAGGAACTCCGCAAACTCCTTCTCCATCATTTTGGTCGTATCTGGGAGGGGCGGCAGTCCTCACTTTTTTTTTTCGGGACAGACAAACAGCTCCTCGCTGTGGAACTGCGGCACGGGCATCAGCTCGGTCTCTGTCGCCTTGAAGCGCGGGCAGGGCCCCCTCCACCACTTGGCTCCCACGTAGTCCGACCGGAGCTCCTTCACCCACACCACCGAGGCCGTTCCGACAGGGAACGTGACGATGACGGGGTTGAGGAGGGTGGCGCAGTCCTTCCCTTCCAGGAACGCCAGCGCCTCCCCCACCCTCCTCCAGAAGGCGGTCGGCTCCTCGCCGGGGTCCAGGGAGGAGTACGCCCGCAAAACGAACTCGGACTCGCTGAGGCCCTCCAGCGAAGCCGCCAGCACCACCATGAACTCCCCCACCACCAGGAACCTCGTCCGCACGCGCAGCAGCCTCCTGACCCGCGGCTGCGCGCACCACATGCGGCCCTCCAGCGGGCGGCCCGCTTGCGCGTTGGAGAGGGAGGAGTAGTCGCGAAACGGGAGCCTGTCGGGGGAGGAGGGGAGCAGCAGCCTGAGGGTGGAGCCCAGGGGGAACCGACCCTGGGCCAAGGCCTCCTGGGCCTCCAGGAAGAACGGCCGGTGTGTCACCACCAGGTGGACGGCCTGCGAGCCGGCCGCCAGCTCCCGGAGGGCCGCTCGGAAGTTTGGGAGGCTAGGGGTTGTGCAGACAGCCAGTGTCATTTCTCGACCAACAGATTCCTTTTTTCCCCGCCACCACAGGATGGTAGTAGCCGCCGCCGAGGGGAGGTTCGCCGGAGAAAGGTTCGCCGTCAGGGGCAGGAAGCTGGGCCTGGGGTCGGAGGGCGTCGTCTTCCGCGTCCAGGACCGAGAGACCTCGGCTCTGAGAGCGCTGAAAGTCCTCCCACCGGGAAGCGACGAGACAGAGCTGGAGATGCTCAGGGGACTGACCCGGCAGTACGGGGAGGAGGAGCTGCGGAACCACGGCGTCATCACCCTGCTGGACTCCTTCGTCAGCGCCCAGGGGGAGGTATGCCTGCTCCTCCCTCTCTTCCGCACCGACCTGAAGAGGGCGCTGGCCTCCTGCCCGGGCCACGTCAAGTGCGACTGGTGGGCGCCCCGCGTGCTGGAGGGACTCACGCGGGCGGTCGAGTTCCTCCACGGCAGGGCCGGCGTCCTCCATCGGGACCTGAAGCCGTCCAACGTCCTGCTGCGCGCGGACGGGTGGCCGGTGCTCTGCGACTTCGGCTGGGCCGTACGCCCCTCGAGGGAGAAGCCGCTGGAGGTGGAGGCGGTGACGCTGGAGTACCGGGCGCCTGAGCTCCTCGAGCTCTCCGTCGAAAAGGAGCAGCTCTTTGCGCATTACGGGTTTGAGGTCGACGTCTACTCCCTCGGCATTATCTTCCTGGAGGTCCTCCTACCCGACGAAGACGGGAAGGTCCTTCCGCCAGAACTGGGCGAGGAGCGAGAGCCGCAGAAGGCCCTCGCGATCCTGCGCGGGTTCTGGGAGGACGAGGCCGCGGTGTCGGCCCTCTTCGACGGGCTCGGCGCGGCTTCGTCCGTGGTGAGCCGCATGGTCCACCCCGACCCGGACCGCAGGCCCACGGTCCAGGAGGTCGTCATCCCCCCGGCTCCGACGACGAGTGAAAAAAGAAAGGGGGAGCTCGAGCGCGGCAACGGAGCGAGTGCTACCCCGTCCACCTGACCATTTGGAACGGGGGCTCTTCGGTCCACCTCGCACGACCGACGAGCGGGTAGAAAGCGATCAGCGCGTCTTGAGACCGGGAGCGAAACATTTGACACGTGTAGCTGAGGTCTCTGCAAGACACGTGCCAGCCGCCTGCTTCAAGCAACTCCTTCGCCAAGTCCTTGAGAAAGTCGAAGTACCAGACGATCTGGATTTGGTAGAAGTGAGCTTTCTCTTGGCGACAGTAGGGGCAGCTCCTCGAGCGCTCGAGGCTCCCCATAAGGCACTCTTCGTGGAAAACGTGCCCGCAGGGAGTCATCGCCATGACTTTCCCCTGGAACCCTTCGTAGCAGATGGGACACTCCCAGCAGGGGTCGGTCACCTTCTCCATGATCACCTTGTGGGCGAAAGCGGACCTTTTGACGACCTTCAGAACGCTGTGGAGCACTTGGATCGTTTCGGAAGGAGCCATCCTTTTTCTGGAAGGCGGAGCACACTGAGCACCGCCTCACTTTTTTTTTGGGGCGGGGCCCGGGCCCCGCAACGAGCAAGGCAGCGGGGCGACCATCCGTCATAGATTTTTTTCCCCACCCCGAAGGGGGTCGTACTTCGGTGTAGACTCCATGCCTCCTGAACTTCTGGCAAACTACGCGCGCGCCTATGTGGCGAGCGCCGCGGGGATCATCTGCAGCTACCCCGTGGACACCGTCAAGACTCACATTCAGGACTCGGGCGGGAGCACGCTGCGCGCCGTCGCGTCGCTGGGCCCCAGGGGCCTCTACCGGGGCGCCCTGCCTCAGGTCCTCCTCATGGCGCCGGTCAAGTCGCTCCGTTTCACGTTCTACCAGTGCCTCTCGCAGGGCGGGGGGCTCGACCCCGCCGCCGCGGGGCTGCTGGCGGGAGCGGCGCTGGGGATTTTCACGAACCCCCTGGAGGTGCTCAAGGTCCGGACGCAGCTGGGGCTGCCCAGGCCACCGTCAGCCAGGGCCCTGCTCATTCCGGGGCTGGCCATGAACATCTTCCGGGAGTCGCTCACCTCCTGCTCGGTCTTTGGACTGCAGCCGGTGCTGCGGGAGTGCACCGAGAGCAAGCTGCTTGTCGCACTGCTCGCCAGTCTGCCCGGGTGCCTGATCAGCGTGCCCTGCGACCTGCTCAAAACCAAGCTCCAGGCCCGCGACTACCCGCCTCCGCCCCTCCGGAACGTGGTCGCGGAGGGCGTCAGATCATCCGGGTGGGGATTCCTGTTCCGAGGCTGGAAACACCGCGTGGCCAAGGCTCTGCCACAGCTCGGTGTCACGGTGTACACGTACAACCTTCTACAGCCCTGAAAAAGGTCAATGCGGAGACCGCAAAGCAAGGCAAGGACGGCGGGAAAGGAACCGGCCTTCTCCAGAAGGAGGAGCAGCCTACTTTCGACCACTGGCTCGAAGGCGTGAAACTAGGAGTGGGCGAGCGACAGCTCCGTGAGGGTCTCGTCGTGAAACGCCACACTTTTTGGGGGGAGGCTCCGCAGCAGCAGAAGAAAGATGAAGGCCCACGAGAAAAAGACGCAAAGACCGAGAATCCAGGGTTTCATCGACGGGTGCCTGGGGAAAAGTGACGGACGTCGCCCCTTGAGTAGTGAAGAAGCACCAAGGTCAACGCACACTGCACGGCACCTCTCCTCCTGAAGTGACGAGCTCGTAGAGCCGCAAAATGATCTCGACGACCAACTCGTACTTTCCAGAGCAGAGAAAGTCGAGCACTTCCTCGAGCTCAGCGGTTACGTTCATTACTCGGCGGTCAGAAAATATCTGTGGCCCCCCTGTCCCTAGACTCGGGACCGACGAAACACAACACATCGCCAGGTGTTGTCACCCGGGTGAAGCTCGGCGTCTACCGCCCGTCCTCGTCGGCCGCCACCCCGTCCTCGTCCGCCGCCACCCCGTGTCGCCACTCGCCGCCCTCGTCGGCCGCCACCCCTTGTCGCCACTCGCTGCCCTCGTAGTCGCCACCATCCTCATCGTCGCCTCCCTCGTAGTCGTCGGACTCTGGGTCGGACCCCTCGGACATGACGTCAGACTCTTCGTCCGGATCTGGCACGTTTTTGTGCAGGTTCCGGTACCTCAACCACGTGTAGGGAAGCTCCTTACGGCAGATCGGGCACTTGTTGACCGCGTTGGAGCAGTGGTACGCCAGGCACGTGCCGTGAAACTTGTGGCCGCAGGGCGTCTCGACGAACCCCTTCGTAAACTCCTCCACGCAGATGGCGCACTGGTCTTTCGGGAGAGGCTCGAAGCTGACCAGGCGCCCCTCCTTACAGCGGTGCCCAGCCTCCCCGTAGACCACGTGGCAGGTCTCGCAGAGCCGGCTGGACTGCCAGAAGGTGCGGAAAGCCTCGTCGGCCCTCGTGAAGCAGAAGTGCTCCCGCTCCGTGTAGATGATCCCGCAGTGGTGGCAAAGGTTCATCAGGTGGAAAAACTCCTGCAGCTTCAGCAGCTGCTGCTCCTTTGTCCTCCCGCACGGCAGCTGCTCGTGGAAGAAGTAGCCCACCCCGGGGTGGTCGGTGCTGGTCGCGTCCAGCCGAGACCACGTGCACCAGTGTTTGTTCGTCTTCCTCTCGATGACCGCACTGATGACCCGCAGGGACAAGTTGTTCCCCACCGGCTTCACCAGCTTGGGTCGAACGTGGAAGCAGTTCTGGTTCGGGGCAAACGCCCCGAAGAACTCGGCGACTCGGGCGGGGGTGGACATCCTGCGAAGAAGGGGAACAGTTCGTCGTCAGTCGACTCGTCGTTGCTCAACGAGGAGGAGCCTTGCAAAGTTCTGGACGTTGTTTCTCTGGACCTCCTTGACGAAGTCGTTGTGGTAGATGGACACGGTCGTGTCCACGATCGCCCGCACTCGACTCTGGCTGAAGTCGTACTTGTAGTGGACGTAGGGGAACTGCCCCTTCTCCAGGTCCACCCGAGCCCTCAAGAACCCCGACAGGGCGCCGTCGTCGCCCACCAGGCTGGTAGGGAGCACCACCAGAAACAGAAGTTCAGCGGAGCCCTTCGACAGCCAGGAAGACAACCTCTCGTACACCCTATTGATGATCGATGGGTCGAACGGAGGGTTGAGCTCAAAAAAGCCCCGGCGGATGTCCATGTCGAAAAAGCTCCCCAGCGATCCGAAGTAGCGCTCGACGTCCGTGAAGATGCTCCCGTACCGGAAGGAGCTGGTGTTGATCGCGGACCCGAACAGCTCCACCTTTATCCCAAGGTACTTTTTGAACAGGAGCTTGAACCGCGGGAGGACAGACGCCTGCGTGCTCCCCGCGGAAAGGCTGTAGTACCGGTAGAAGACCAGGTACAGCCTCCGGTGAAACTCGTCGAGGTCGGCCAGCTCACCACCGTACCCGTGGTTGTTCACTGTGTAGAGCTTCCGGAGGTGGCCGTACACGGAGCGAGTGAGGTTGAAGTACCGGTAGTACTTTTCCAACCCGCTCACGCCCTCCAGGCTCAGGTTGACGTACCTGCCGCCGCTCGTGTCCACCCGCACGGCGATCCGCCTACCCTTTCTCACCTTCGACACCTTCTTGTAGCACTCGTTGGACGCCGCGTCCATTCGCCTGCATATTGCGCTCAGAACAGTCCCGCTCACCTGGACCCTCTGCCTCCGCAAGAAAGGAACCACCTTCTCAGGATCATACATGGACGTCTCCGTGAAGAACACGTCGTCGTGCGTCTCCTTCGTGAAGATGAAGATCGAGTGGACCTCGTGCAACATCCTCCGATTCTTCTCCTCGTCGGACCCGTTTACAACCAGCTTCCCATCGCAGAGCTCGATGAAGCGTTTCACCAGCTTGTTGAGGTACCTCCGCCGCAGCAGCTCCGTGTAAACGTCCGTCTTGACCTTGTACTCCGGGACGTGGCCGTCAACTTCGTAGTGCGTGGTGTTCATGTCTCGAGAGGAGAAATGATGCTGGGGCCCTTTCGTCGGAAGCAAGCCCCCTGCGGGGCTAACGAAGACTCGTGCGGTCACATACTATGGACGTTTTTGAGAGAGAGGTTCGGGACGCCTTCCGCCACTACCGCGTGACCTCGAGGGACCTAACGAGGCCGTGGGGGGGATTCCTGCGCGTGGACGAGTCCCAGGCCGAGGACTTCACCTTGGAGTTCTTCGGAGAGCACTGCTCCACCGGGACGCCCAAGCTCCTCCTGATCGCGCCCAGGCGGCGCCTGTCGCTCCAGGTGCACCGGCGGCGGAGCGAGGTGTGGAAGGTGGTGTGGGGGTCCGTGGGCGCTCAAGTGGGCGGCAAGGACCACCTCCTGGTCCAGGGGGACACCGTCGCCGTCGGCGTGAACCAGCCGCACCGACTCTACGGGCTGGAGGGGTTCGCCCTCGTGGCGGAGGTTTGGGTGCACGAAGACCCAGCGGACCCTTCCGACGAGCACGACATCGAGAGGCTGCAGGACGACCACGGTCGCTGACGGTGGTATGGAAGAAGCTCACTCGGTCCATGCCCTGGGTAGATCCGGTCCTAACGTCGTTGCCTTCTCTGTTTTCAGGGAGCACGACGCTGCAAAAAATTGACCGTCGAGCCTCATCGTTCCGGCTGTGACACCATGGACTCGGCAGAAAAATCGACTTCACTGCTCGTCGCTTCCTGCGACGGGGACGAGGACCTTGTCGTCAGGCTGCTCGAAGAGGGGGCCGACCCAGGTGCGAGAGGCCCAGAAGGCTTCACCGCCCTGCACCTCGCTGCGTGGCACGGGCACCACAGCGTGGCCAGGGCGGTCCTCGACGACGTGGCCGGCGAGGTGGACGCGAGGAGCGACAGCGGTCTCACACCCTTGCACCTCGCCTGCCTGATGGGCCAAGCCGCCGTGGCCCGTCTCCTCCTCCTCCGCGGTTCCGATCCAACAGCGACAGACGACCACGGGTTCACCGCTCTCCACAACGCCTCCGCAGCGGGACACGTGAACGTAATCAGCGAGACCTTCTGGTGGGTTAACGGACTCAGCCACCGCCTCCGGCTGCTGGGTGTCAGGAACAAGAGGTGGCACACCCCTTTGCACACGGCTTGTGTATACGGGAACGAGGATGTGGCCCGTCTCCTCGTCGACCTAGGGGCTGACGTGGGAGCGCTGAGCGACGACCTGTCAACCCCGTTGCACCTCGCCTGCTCATACGGACACGACCACGTCGCCGGTCTCCTCGTAGACCGTGGGGCCGACCTCGGAGCCAAGACGGAGAACGGGCAAACCCCCCTGCACGTCGCCTGTCAAGAGGGTCACGACGAAGTGGCCGCCCTGCTGCTCGACCGTGGGGCCGACCTCGGAGCCAAGACGGACAACGGACGAACCCCCCTGCACTTCGCCTGTCGAGAGGGTCACGACGAAGTGGCCACCCTGCTGCTCGACCGTGGGGCCGACCTCGGAGCCAAGACGGACAACGGACGAACCCCCCTGCACTTCGCCGCGCGGAGTGGACACGAGAGCGTCGTCGAGCTGCTGACCGAGCGGGGCGCCGAGGTCGACGAGCCCTACGATAACGGGGAGACCGCTCTGCACCTGGCGTGCTGCAACGGCCACCTGGAGGTCTTCGCCCTCCTCCTCCAGGCCGGGGCCAGGCTGTCCACACAAGACTACGCGTTCACCACCCCCCTCACCACCTTTCGCGGAAGCCCAGTGGAGAACCAAACTTTGCACGACTTCCTGATGGAGGCAGCGCCGTTCTTCCAGGAAGACGTGCAGCTCCAGTTCCTCGGTGACCAGACGCAACGGCGCTTCTTCAACCTCGAGATCGATGTTCAAGAAAACCTCGTGACTCTCACAGAGGGCGAGAAGTTCCCGCGCCTCCCCAACAACTACCTCTCCGTTCACACGGACAACGCGCTGGGCGCGCTGATGTCCGCCACCTCGTGCTCCTACCTGGAAGACGAGTGGCTGGTTACCAGAGAGTGGGTCTTCCCCCTCCAGCGATCAGAGCCGAGAAAGTGTTTGGAGAGGGTGATCGAGTTTGCCCACCGCCGCTTCAACGACGACCCGTCGACCAGCGACCTCTAGGACTGCGGTTTTCACCTCTCTGTTTCTTTTCCCTCTGCGTAGGTAGGTATCCGCGACCATGGACTTCACGGAGGCCGACAGGCTGATCGACGCTCAGGTGGCCCTGCCGACCGTGGGGTCCCCGGCGAAGGTGCTCTTCCTCCGCCAGCCGCGGGAGTGGTCCCTAGAGGAGTTCGCCGCCCTGGTGCGGGCCGCGCAGGAGGAGGCGCGCACGCAGGAAACCCCCTTCCTGTTCCACTTCCAGCACTGCAACGTCTGGGTCTACCGGCCGTGCGCCGAGTTTTTTTCTCGGAGAGGTCATGGCACAGAGCTTCCCTTCTGAGATCTGGAGGCACGTGGTGGAGTACTGCCCCATCGACCGGACCCAGGTGAGGCGGGCCTACATCAGGAGGGTCGCGAGGCGCCTCCTCTCCGACGAGAGGTACCCCGTGGACGCGGAGGACGGTCGGGAGGTGTCCCACGAGTGCGTAGCCATGCTGCACGAGGACACGCAGGACGACGCGTCCACCTTCTTCACGCTCTGGAGCAACGGCCTGGTGGTGATGGAGGACTACTCCAAGGGGTGGTACTCTTTCTACGTCGTCGAGGACACGGAGGCGGAGCTCTCCTTCTCTAACCCGAAGCTCAGCTGCTTCGGGCTGTCGGGCGTGCGCGTCCGCGACCTGAGCGTGGCGCGCCGGCTGAAGCGGATCCTCTCCGCGGCCTAGTTCCGGAAGTGGAAGTCCAGCTCCGAGATCGGCGACTGCACCAGCTCGTTCTCGACGGACAGGCGGGGCGGCGCGCGGAGGAAGTTGCTCAGCAGGTTCTCGCTGACCTCCCCCTCCAGGAGCCGCGGCACGCTCTCCTGGATGTTGTAGGCCGTGAAGACCCTGTCGGCGACGTTCACGCCGTCGGGGTCCAGCAGCGAGACCTGCAGCAGCGGGGCGGGCGGTTTCGCACCGGTGGGCACCGAGACCGCCCTCGTCCCATCTGCCGCGGGAGCGGTGGGCTCCCCGCCTTCGATGAAGAGGTCGAGCATCTTGTCCACCGGCAGGACGAAGATCACCGCGCCCTTGATCGCCTCCCGGATGCACCGGACCGCGGTCCTCTGGTTCTCCTTTAGCTCCCGCGGGCTCACGTTGTGCTGGTACAGGTAGGGGTTCTGGTAGAACTCACGCGCCACCTGCACGTACACGCGGTGGACGTACGAAGAGAACAGGACGTTCTCCGGGTCCTCCAGGTTGAAGCGCCCGTGCGCGCAGCAGATCGTGTACCCCTCGCAGACCGCGCGGAAGAGCTTGGGCAGGCGCTGCCCCATCCTCGTGCTCTGCTTGATCCGGGTCACCTCCCCCTCCAGCGTCTCCTTCGACCAAGACGGCACCACGTTCTTCAGCAGGTCCTGGAAGAGCCGCAGGACATCCCCGCTGCAACGAGCCTTGTGCGCGACGGCCGCGTCGTATATGGACTGGATCCCCTGGAACACACAGGGAGCGAGAACGTCGCTGAGCAGGTTCAGGTAGATCTCCGTCGCGAAAGGAACACTCATCGATCCAGTGAGCTGCGAAAAAAAAAAGGCCCGCGTCCCCAAGACACCGGCAGAACTCCCACAAAAAAAAATGAAACGTCGAAAGTTTTTTTTTCCTCCAAGTGCCCCAATATGTGTCTGGTTCCGCTGCTTATCCGGACGGTTAGAGGCCTCTTCGCCCGCGGGGTCAGGAGCGGTGGCCCGGACGACAGCACTAGCGCACAAGAAGTGAAGGAGGACCCTCTGTCGGACGTCGAAGAGGTTTACAGCGACGTGGCCGACGGCGACGTGGCCGACGGCGACGTGGCCGACGGCGACCCGCCCGAAGGCGACCTGCCGTGTCCGCTCTGTCACGGGCCCCTCCACCTGCGCCGCTGCCGGAGCGAAGAGGAACGGGGCGTGGTGCGGGAGTGCTTCCCCCAGGCAGGAACGACGGTCGTTCGGCTCAAGTGCGGGCACTCCGTCCACGACACCTGCCGTAAAAAAGGAAGCTGCTGCGTCACCTGCGCCATCTGTCTCGAGCTCGTCCACTTGGTCGGAAGCGAGTTCTACACCTGGTCCTGTGGTCACCACTTCCACAAGGAGTGTGCCAGAAGGGTGAGGGGCGACACGTGTCCGCTCTGCCGTCAGAACCACCACTGTGCGTACTGTTTCAAACCGATGAACGACGTCACCCAGAAACTGTTGTGTGGGCACCACGTGCACAAGACGTGTACGAAGAGGTGTTACCTCTACCACTAGGGCAGCTCCCCACGCGCTCAAGCCTGGTGAGCATCCCCGGCTAACGGCACAACTTCTCGACCTCAAACTCGAGCCACTCGCGAATGGTGGGGTTTGTATTCAGAGGCTTCAACTCGTACCCACTGAAATTATTTGACACCGAGATTCGTGTGTTGTCCGGGGGAGGAACGTCTCTTAAAAAACGCGAGCGCTCCTTCAAGAAATCGAGGAAACGGGGAGCTTCGTTTATCTGACTTTGTACATCCTCAGGAACCTCCAGTGTGTCGGTTGTTTGGATTTCGTTGGCACGAAGGATAGCTTTTGTTACTACTTGGACGGTGTTCCAGTAACTCTTTTTTTGTTGGAGCAGCAGGCGCTGACAAACAACCTTCACGTGGCGGTCGAGCACGGAACGTCTCAGAGACGGGTAGTACAGTCGATTCCTCAAAAAGCGAACATTAACTATGTTCTTTTCTGCCTCTTCTCGGAGTGCGTAGGAGCCTGTGATGGGCGATTCGTCGGCGTTGAGGAACACGACTTGATTGAAGTAGTATGACTCGAGGTAGAATAGAGCATGAAGTTTGTCTACCTCGAGTAACTCTGGGACTCCTTTCACTTCCAATCGGGTAATACCCACCCCGCGAGCGGAAACTTGAAAGGTGAGTGTTCTTGAGCCTCGGGGCTTGTCTTCCCATCGAAGAAAAGGCCTCGCGATGGGGTTGGGAAGGACCCAAAGCTGTTCGGTGTCCTTTTGGTACATGACTACCTCCTCACCCAATAAGTAGGTGGTGAGAAAAAAGTCTCCGCCTCCTCCTGGACCTCCGTGCAGATCGGGGAAAGCCTCCTTGTTTTTGAGCATCCGCACGATAGCATTTCCTTCGGTACCGCTGTTTAGCCCGGGAAACCGCTGTGTCCACTTTTCCCTCACCTCACCTTCCCAGTAAATATGGTCGTAGCTGGTGCGACACCTCTCCAGGAAATCCTTCAGATTCTCGTGAGTATACAGGTTTCTGGCCATTTCGTCCGCACGGGACCTTTCCTGTTGTACGGCCTCCTGAAGAAATCTTTGGAGGAAAAAACCCTTCTCTTCCTCGCTCTCCCGTTTGAGGCGTTCCTCGCTCTCCCGTTTGAGGCGTTCCTCGCTCTCCTGTTTGAGGCGTTCCTCGCTCTCCTGTTTGAGGCGTTCCTCGCTCTCCTGTTTGAGGCTTTCCTCGCTCTCCTGTTTGAGGCTTTCCTCCTCGACGCTGTCCTTCGAAAGGATTTCTTCGAGGCTCCCTTCAAAAAGCGTGATGAGTTTACTCTGATTTCGATCTAGTTGTACGTAATCTTCCTCGTGCTCTCCTCCTGCGCGGTCCCCGTCACTACGTGGAAGGTATACCAAGAGATAGTCTGAGTGACTGAGGAAGTCGAGCCTTTCCATTCTCTCGAAAATACTCTGATCTCTGACGCTGAAGCCTGATGACCAGTTTTGAAGGGGTTCATACGTGTCAGCAGGAGATATTAGAGAGGTGTCCAGGCCGAATATCTTCAAAATTCTGCCAACGGCGACTCTCAGTAGTGAAAGAAGTACTTTACCATCTCCCACCTCAAGATTTTCACAAGCGAGATAATCTTTTAAAGGACTCAGGAAGAAGTGGTAAAACAGAGGACCGTCGCGTCCTGGACGTTTTGAGATCACTAAATTTTTGCCGGATTCGTGGATAGTAATTTCTCCGGTAAAAGACATACTGGCCGAGACAAAGTTTTTAAACCGTTCAGGTGATAAGCCTTTGGGAATATCGAGTTCCTTTGTTCCTCGATCAGTATGGAAAGAACAGTGTTCAGTCTCGGAGCCATACGACACACGCTTGTTCACGCCGTACTTGGAAGCCGGGTTGTGGTGGAGCCACACCACCCTACCGCCTGCTGAAAAGGCGACAAGTCGATCGTTCACGAAATACTCACAGTAAAGATGCGGAGCGTCTGTCGGGGGGAAAGCTATGAAGGGAGTGGATGTGAGTTCAGCGAGACGGCGCGCCTCCTCTTCGCCGATGAGGGAGGCAACTTGGCTTCTCCACGACTCCGAGTCCAAGCTGACCTCGTCTAGACCCGGGTGTTCGAAACCTTTCAGCGGCCCTCGTCCTTTGAGGATGATCTTGGCCAAGGAAGCATACTTCACCTTCGTCAAGAACATCCCGTGACTGGTGGTGGAGTCGTAGCGGCGGTACATCTCTAGAATAACGGAGATTTTCCGTATGTTCCTCCCGAAGGTTGCCAGCTCACTTGAACCTGTCAGAGTTTTTCATCCACCAGTCTTGCTCCGCGTCATGCTTGGCGGAACACAGCTCGCGGGCGTCCTGGACCGTGAACTTGCCCTTCACCGAGACACAACGGTCCTCCAGGTCCTGGAGGCTGCACGTGGCGGTGCTGGCCCCCGCGACGGACGCGTACTCCCCAACGTGCGGGACGCACTTGGCCTCAGAGGTCATGTCTCTCACCGTTTTCCACACGCAGCTCTCGATGTACATCTCCTTCAGCTTGTCCTTGTCCGAGGACTCCTTTGCTGCCGCCCAGTCACACATTCCCTACTTTCTAGGTAATAACACCAACGGAACCCCCCGAGCCGCCCAACCCCCACACCGCCCACCGTCCCAAAAAAAAAATGAAGCCGCTCGGGGTGCATGCCGGGACGAATCATACCATGGCATCTCGTCGTTGTTTCTGCTGTAACAAGAGGGCGCTGTCGCCCCTGATCGGGTACTGCAAGGAGCACGTGGGCGTACGACCCTGTCAATTCGTCGTTGCGGGGGGACGGACCTGTCGGAGGTCGGTCCACCAGTGGGAGCGTTTTTGTGTGCTGCACCGCTGCAACATGTGCCCGCGTGAGGTCTGGTCGATGGAGCGCACGGATGCGGACATCTTCGTCGACCGCTACTGCATGTACCACACGGATAAACGCTGTACCTGGGAGGGCTGCGGCCAGTACTCCCATCAGCACAACTTCCTGTGCGAGACTCACGGCGTGAAGATGGCGGAAAAGGTTGCGCGCTGGGTCGCGTCCACGGTCCAGAAAGACTTCGCGATGAAGGAGGAGGAGGCCGTGGTGAAGGAGGAGGAGGAGGCCGCGGTGAAGGAGGAGGAGGCTGCGGCGAAGGTGGTGGAGGACTGTGGTTCCGACAGTACCACGTACCTCTTATTTCCGACGACCGACTTCGGCCGCAAACTCTGTGGGTGGGAGGAGTGCAGAAACCTCACCGACGGCACCTACTGCTTGGAACACCGCTGCCGCGGATGCGCCCGCGCCCGGGCCGACAGCAAGAGCTTCCACTGCTTCCGCCACCTCAAGAGAAGGTATCTCGTGAGGTGACGTTCGTACGAGCAGACAGACCCTCGACGGAAGCGGAGAGGGCGGTCACTTTTGGGAGCAGTGCAAAAGCAGACTGGTTGACCCTATCTAGACTTTTTTTTTGAAACCTTGCTACATGGAAAAAAGAGTTGGTGAGGTCGTCAACCAGTTAGAGGAAGGGTTACCAGTTACGGACTCTAACTTCAAAGCTGCTGTACTGGAAGCTTCCCGTTTAGGGTTAGAAGAACCACTGAGTAGACTTCTCCTGCACGAACGGAGCGAAGTTCTCGGCATGGAAGTTGTCGTCGGGTCTTTGCAGAGAGCGCTAGCGCACTCCGCTGGAGGACACAACTTTCAAATATTGTGCGACTACATCTTCACCCGCGACTGGAGTGAAGACGACTGGCGCAAACTCTGTTCAGTCGTGGTCTTCGCCATACAAAAAAAAGACTTTGAGTCTTCCAGGTACCTGCTGGAAAAGCTCACAAGTGCTTCGAAAAACTGCGGCACAGTCCTTCCAGTCGTAATTTCTGCCGGCTTCCTTGATTTTTCAAAGAAGATGTTGAGCGACCTGGAAAGTGTTTCTGAGGACGTCTTCACAGCTACTGTTGACCACGTTGTCGGACTGGAGGGTGACGAGAGTGAGTGGGAGGCATTTTTCATGAACGTGCTTCTGAAAACCACTCTCCAACCCAACACGTGGGAAGCTGCCATACGGAAACTTGAGAAGGGAAACAAAACAAGGTTTGCGAACCACGTTAGACGGGAGTCGCCGAACCAACCACCAGCTCACCAACCCCCACCTACAGGAGGGAGCGACAAAAGGAAGTACCTCACCTTGACAAGAAGACGACTGGAAAAACTTGTTCGTTCCCAGACCGAGCCGCCTGCGCTCCCGGTGTGAAGGAAGGCACCACAGGGATGACCCGCCGGCTGGTCCTTCACAACGCGAACGACTTCTCCAAAAAAAGAGATGTGTGGTGCGTGGTCTGGACCGAACCTACCGTCTCCGAGCAGGGCGAGGTTTGTCTCGTGACCACTTTTTCCTTGTGTGATCCTCACCTTCATCTCACGCGAGCTCGCGCAAGTTCCGCAAGGGTCGGCCGCCTGCGGACCGGCAGGAAAGGACAGCAGCGGAGCTGAGGGAGATGGAGGTCTTCGGGCAGATCAGTGGCCTCTGAGTGACCCCAAGACACTACGGTACCATCACTTTGGAGTGCGACGCTATGATACCACCCTGCCGCCACCGCGACCACGTCCGTCAATCCCGCAGGGACGTCGCATTGCCCTTCTCCGTCACTCCCCCAAGCTACGACGGAACCGTCTTCGAGAAGAGCCAAGCTGTGCTCCATGCCTGCGGCCACCGCCACCACACCCGTCAACCCCTCAGGGACGTCGCACTGTCCTTCTTCGTCATCCCCCCAAGCTACGACGGAACCGTCTTCGAGAAGAGCCAAGCTGTGGAACACGCCGGCGCTCATCCCCACCACACCCATCAACCCCGCAGGGACGTTGCACTGCCCCTCAAGGTTCCTCCCCCAAGCTACGACGGAGCCGTCCTCGAGAAGCGCCAGTCTGTGCTTCCAACCGGCGGCCACCTTTGCCACGGTGACCAACCCCTCAGGCAGCTCGGGGTCGGGTCCTGGTGGGCCTACAAAGTCGGCCTGCCAAGCTGTGACCGTCCCGTTTTCCCGAAGCGCAACGACGCGGCCGTCCTGTCCCGCGGCAACCTGTACCACGTTGTCCAGCCCTCCAGGCACTTCTAAAATCTTCAAGCCTTCAGACACGTAGTGGATTTTTTCAAAGTGGGTAGTATTCGTATCCGCCCAACTCATGACGGAACCGTCCCTGAGAAGCGCCACAGCGTACTCGTCACTCACACTGACCTCAACCACACCGGTCAAGTCGATGGGAACCCAGCACGGTCCCCACCCCCTCAGCGCCCGCTTGTACCCCCCAAGGACGACGGCGGTCGTGAACTTCCCGGCCGAAATCGAGACCGGGTGTGTCGCCATGCTCTGGCAAGTGTAATAGTACTTCTTGCAGCCCCGGACGTCGTCTGCTCGTTTGGTGCAGGTCGTCACTTCTGGTAGGCCGTCGATCCGCACCTCCTCCTCTCCGCGCTCGAAGTGTGTTTGTCGCATGTACTGTCCCTAACGACGTGTTGTTTCCGGTGACGTGTTGTGGGTGACAAACGTGAAGGATGGTAGGCTTGCGCACGGCAGACGGGTACCTCACGGAGGTGCCTTCCAACCACCCTCTGGTAGCGGAGCTCCAGGTGCAGGCCGAAGTCGTGCTGGACGGTGTGGAAGTGTCAGTCCCTGGCACCAAGAGCCAACTGGAGGAGTTGCTGGTCTCCTCAGAAGCTCTCCTCTCATCATCTCCGGTCGACGCCGTCGGAGCATACGATTATATGGTGGGTGTCCTGGCTTTGCAGAGGCTTTTCAGGAAAAAGCCTGAGTTCGAGTGCTTCGTCCGGCGACGCAGCGGAACTCTCCAGAAGACGTGGCGAGGGAAGGTCGCGGACTGGGTGGTTCCCTCGCAGGTCTGGACCGTCGATTTTTTTTGTTACCCTCTCGAGGCTAGACTCCGAGAAACACGCCGGAAATGGGGGCTGGACGGCGGCCGGGCCTCTCCCCTGGAAGTCAAGTGGGAGCCGCCTCTTGAGGACACAGGAGCGATGGCCGAGGCTGTATTCCACGACTCCTCGAGCACACTCTACGTCCGTGTCACCAGGAGAAACGGACACTGCCTTCTATTCTCTCGGACCCTACCAAAAAAGAACGACCCGCCGGTCGAGGTCACCATCCTACTAGTCACCGGAGACTTCGTGGTGGCGTTCTGGCTCTCCGGCAGCTCAGGCGGCCGGCTCCACCGCGTCGACCTCCCGGCCTCCTGCCTGAACGTTCCGCTTGCCGAGGCCGTGGTGGAGGAGCTGGCTCCGTCTCGATTGCGACGGGCGCTCCGGCTTGAGGAGGCGGACAAGCTTCTGCGCGCCCTTGCCCAAAACACCCCTGCGGAGGCCGACTCCTACGTTCTCCTCTAGGCGTTTTGGAGCACGGGCCGCTCCGGTCGGAGGATACGATGACCTGCCTGAAACAGTGCCTTCGTCAACTCTGCATACACCTCACTTCGAAGACCGACGCACCACCTCGGCTCTACGACCGCCCCCACCACCTCCGTTATAACACCGCCCCACCACTCCGCGAACCCTATCCGACGGGACTTTGGATTTTTTTTTTCCGACTGCTAAAGATCCCACCGGACCCACTGAGCCCCTTCGGGGGTGGTGAGCTGCCAGGAGGTGTCGGGCCAGACGACGCAGATGTCTCCCGGGAACAGCGGCACCTCGACGACGTCTCCCCCCGTTGCCGTCTTCTCTACCCAGGTGAAGAGCTCTTCGCGAGTGTAGGGCTCAAGGCGATCGGCTGGAGCGTCCTCCCGGGAAGACTCCTTCGGTGACACGACGAGGAGGCTGAGGCACCACCCGACTGAACCTGCGGTGTCGTCCGGTGGTGGCCCGACAGCAAACAGGGAGCCGACCTGCGGCCGCGGTGGACTGAGGGGCACAAACTGCCCCTTTGCGAGCTTCCTGTGCACCGGCTCTCCCTTTCGCTCGACCGTGGTGAGCGCCGCCACGGCTTCCACAACGCGGTCGCCGACGGACTCCCCCTCAAACAGCCCACTCCAGTCGAGCCCCGACTCCGCGTCACAGCCCCTCAAAACCAGGACAACGGCAGACATCACCCCCCCCACGAGCAGCTTCCCCTTGGAGCGAGTGAGGTCAGCCACATGCGTCAGCAGCCCCGCTCGGCCCCTCGTCAGCTTCAAGTCCACCACCAGGCCGCACCAGTAGACGCGTGGGCGTAATCCTACGTACACGCTGTTGGCGACGGAGCTTTCCACCGACACCTGGTGTTCCAGCAGCTTTTTGCACTCCTGCAGGTGGTAGTGGCTCGAGTACGCTGCTTTTTTGTGAGACAACTGCGCCGCGTTTACGGTCTGCAACGGGAGGATCCTGGAGATGCCGCCGAGGTCAGGGTACGCGCGCATGAGTGACTTTCCGATGTCTCGGAGCGCGTTGGCACACCTCTTGGGGTTCTCGTGTTCGATGCGCACGGAGAGGATGGGGAGCGTTCCCGCCGTCGGGTAGCGGCGGGTGGAAGTGCCGAGCTTCCCCGAATCAAGGTTGTAGAACAGCCACATGACTCGCTGTTCAGCAGAGGTGGTGTCTTCGCTTTCGGGTGCGGACATGGTCTTTGTACACATCTGGGGAGCACTGTCGGTCCCTCAATTTTTCGAGGGGTGCCCAAAAAAAAACTTTTTGTCGCTTGAAGCCTGTAATGGGGATCGAGAGGTTTTTCAACACGGTGCGCAAGAAGACGGGCTACAACGTCGTGCGGTCGGCGCTGCCGCGGGAGGAGGGCACGCACCTTTTCTGGGACTTCAACTCGTGCATCCACCAGGTGGCCGCCTGCTGCACCACCGACGAGGAGGTGGTCGCCGGCGTGCTCCGCGAGGTGCGCAAGACCAAGTTGCAGTTCCCGGACTGCCGGAACGTCTACCTGGCGATCGACGGCGTCCCCTCCTTCGGCAAGATGGTCGAGCAGCGGAGGCGGCGCGTCGCCGGGGAGGTCCTCCGCGTCGCGAAGAACCTGGTCGCGAAGCACTACAACGTGACGCCGACCCCGTCCTTCGACCGCGCCAAGATCAGCCCGGGGACGGACTTCATGGAGCGCCTGCAGACCGCGCTCAGGGCCGAGGGGACCTGGGTCCTGAGCGGCTTCGACGAACCCGGCGAAGGGGAGAAGAAGATCGTGTACGCCCTCGAGGCGACAGAGAGGGGGGCCGGGGTGAGGCCCGTCATCATCAGCCCGGACGGAGACGTGGTCCTGCTGGGGCTGCTCCTCACCAACCGGTTCCCCAGCATCCGCATCCTGCGCGTGACCGAGGAGGTCTTCACCGTGGACCTGGGAGAGTTCCGCAGGATCCTGTTCCAGTGGCTGGGGCTGCCGGACAGCGAGGAGGTCCTGCGAGACGTCGTCGTGCTCTGGACCGTCTTCGGCAACGACTTCGTCCCGAGGCTGAGAGAGGTCGACACCAGCAAGAACTTCCACAAGATCCTGAGCGTCTACCGGCAGGCAGGCGGGAGGCTCGTCCTCGAGAGCGGCGCCGTCGACTGGCAGGTCTTCGCCAGGCTGGTGGCGGGCCTGCTGACCATGAAGCGAGAGAGGCCCTGGAGGAGGAGCCGCGGCCCCGCCGGAGAAGGGTACGAGGGCCACCTGAGCGACCTCGAGCGCCTCTCGGGGCCGTACCTCCCTCCCCCCGCCGCCAAAAAAGAGCCCTCCTCGGCGAAGCGCTACTGCGAGGGACTGCAGTGGATCGTCAACTACTACCTCTACCACGACAGCTCCGCGCTGACCTGGTACTACGAGTTCGAGGCCCCCCCGTCTCTAGGAGACCTCCAGGCCTTCCTCGTCCAGCAAAAGCCGCCAGACAGCCGCCCCCTGACCAACGCCCCCCCGCAGCCCTTCCTCAACCCCCTCCAGCAGCTGCTCTACATCTGCCCCTTCGACGTGGCCGAGAGGCTGGTCACCACGCTCGGCGAAAACGAGAGGAGGGCCGCCGAAACGTACAACCGCAAGTTCAACCCGCGCTTCGACCAGCTCGTCAAGATGGACGGCAAAAAGGTGAACATCCACAAGGTGCTGTCCTGCAGCAGCGCCAGCTTCTTCAGCAAGTGCTACATGCCCGGGCAGACGCCCTCCTACGAGGAGTTCCTCCGGAGGCTGGCGCAGGTGGGGATGCCGGCCTAGCCAGGGGATTTTTTTTCCTCGCCCTCACTCGATGACGGTGGTGGACGTTCCGCTGCTGGAACGGACGGTGAGGCAGCGCCCGTGGCCGCTGCGGACCGAACTCTTGAACTCCGCGTTCCTCGCCTGCCTCGAAGGCGACGACCTCGACGCGGCGGCGCGGGTCCTCGGCCTGTACTCGCTCGGGCTCGTGGACGAAGGCGCGATCGAGCTGTCCGGGAGGTACATCCGACGCAGACGCGAGCAGGGCTGGAAGGTCACCGCCGCCTTCGACCCCTCCTCCCACCGGCCGGCCGCCGCGGAGATCGTCATCTACTACGGAAACTACCCCCACAGCGTCGAGTGCCTGCCGGCGACGCCCACGGCGTACCGCCACCCCGCCTACTTCGGCCTGGTCGAGCACACCGACGTGGCGTACCACCCCTCCTGGGAGCCCGTCGCGCGCATCTACGTCCTCACCACGGAGCCGCGCGTCGACCGGTACTTCCACCTGCTGCTGGAGCTGTGCCGCGTGGGCGCGCCTCTCCACCGGATCCACAAGCACTGCGGGGCGTTCACCCCGCACACCGGGGACCCGACGCAGGACAGGTACATCTGCGCCTCCGAGAACCACGCGGACGTGACCGCCGACTTCGTGGCGGCCGGGCACCGGGCGTGCCTGGTGCTCGAGGACGACTTCTCCTTCATCAGCGACACGCGCTGCGTGCACGACTCGCTGGCCGCCTTGTTCGCGAGCGACCGAGACTTCTACGTCTGCTTCCTGAGCTACTCCAAGTGGGGCCCCGTGGACGAGTGCGACGAGCTCGTGTCGTTCAACCGGCAGGCCTGCACCACGAGCTCGGGGTACCTTCTGCGGAGAGAGACGGCGCCGGTCGTCCTCGGCTGCCAGCGCGAGGGCGTAGAGCAGATGAAGAAAGGCCGGCCGCCCAGCACCTACTGCTGTGACCGCTACTGGGCGCGGTACAACGCGGAGGGCCGGATGCTCTGCTTCCGGCGAAAGCTAGGCTTCCAGTACGTCACGCACTCCGACATCGTCAACCGGGCGAACATCCACTTCGACTGAGCAGCGTCCGGCCTAAAAATTGAGCCCTCCCAAACCCCGTCCCGCCCACCGAGATCGAAGCATGACCGCACAGCCACGAGTCATATCCATGGAGTGCCCGAAAGACCGCGCCTCCCGCGGCGGCGCGCACCCCCAGTGCGACCTGTTGACCGGTTTCCAAATCCTGGAGCCGACCGGGTTCGACGGGCAGCGCCTCGTCCTCCCCGTACGGGTCCACTTCGCCAGGCCCGTCGCGAGCCTCTCGCTGAAACTGGCCTACGACCAGCCCCTGTTCCAGTTCGACCTGTTCCCCTCCCAGTCTCAGGAATTCACCGTGAAGGAGCAGCAGCACGCGGAGCTGCAGTGGGTGCTCCACATCAAGGAACCGCTCCAGGCCGGCCGCCTCGCGAGCGAGAACAGAGTCAAGCTGTTCCTCCCCCCAGAGAGGAAGAAGCTGAAGGCCTACAGTTTTGTGCTCCACCCGAGGTACCTGCTGCACGCCTTTTCTTCCGCCCCGCGCGGGCCCACCGGCGCGGGGCCCACGGTCGCGGTGGTCGGCATGACCGGAGCCGGCAAGTCAACCTTCGCCAACGCCCTCGAGACGATGCGGCAGAACCGGGTGGTGTTCGAGCAGCTGCTGTGCGAGTCCGGGAAGTCGCTGGAACCTGTCTCCACCCGCACGACCGTGGTGCAGGTCGGGCCGCTGGGAGAAGACAGCGGCTTCCTGCTGGCAGACCTCCCGGGCGCCACGAAGCCCAGTGAGCTGGAGGGGGTCGTGAGAAAAGCCGTCGACGTCGGCGTGACGCCGTCCGAAGAGTTCGAGCCCAAGCGCGTAGACGCAGTCCTCCTCTTCCTGCCCTTCCCGCTCGTCGAACGCTACGCTCAGTGGCAGGGCTCTCTGGACAGGGGCAGCCTCGACAGGAGGAGCGACGCTATGCGCGTCAAGGAGACGGAGGTGTACAAGGTGGCGAACTTCCTCAGAGACAACGACCGGCCGTACGTCGTCGTGCTCTCCCACCCCGAGAACTCCAAGAGTGTGAAGCATCGGGCGGCCGTGGAGAACCGCTCCCTGGTGGTGACCAAGGAGGCGGAGGAGGAGAACCTGCGGTGCGTCTTCCCGGGAGCGCACAAGATCCGGGTCGTGAACCTGTCGGACACGGAGACCACAAGGGAAGGCACCGACGGAGTCCTGGCCTCTCACACGCTGTGCTCGGTGGTTTTCGACCTCCTCTGGGCGGTCCGCGAGGCCTTCTTCACGCACCACGCCGCCAAGAAGAGCAGGTCCGACTCGCTGGCCTTCTTCACGAAACGCAAGAGAGACCAGGAGGAGGAGGGAGGTCCGTCGCGCCCCCCTCCCGCAGTGTCCCACTGAGCCGTCCGGTCGCGCCCTCAGACTTTTTTTTTCCTCTCCACCAAAGTTTTTTTGGAGAGTACAGACTAATGCAAAGGCTGACTCAGCTGAGCCTGAAGTGCCCCGAGGTTGCTTCGGACGACGTCACCGTCGCTTCAGAGGTAAACTTTACGACGAGCCCAAGCTCCACTTTGCAGCAAGGGCAGCAAGGGCCGACGGGACAGCAAGGCGCAGCAGGGCAGCAAGGGCCGACGGGGCAGCAAGGCGCAGCAGGGCAGCAAGGGCCGACGGGGCAGCAAGGTGTAGCAGGGCAGCAAGGGCCGACGGGAGCAACCGGGGAGCAAGGTGTAGCAGGGCAGCAAGGGCCGACGGGAGCAACCGGGGAGCAAGGTG
>Ga0214917_10000862_pt1 | contig 39505 bp, 40 predicted proteins | sample LL_1208_BB_MetaG_FD_177983 | JGI IMG/M metagenome (GOLD analysis project Ga0214917, IMG submission 177983) | Freshwater microbial communities from Lake Lanier, Atlanta, Georgia, United States - LL_1208_BB | ecosystem: Environmental > Aquatic > Freshwater > Lake | place: USA: Georgia | collected... | reverse complement strand
AACTGAGGAAATAACTGGATCACTGCCGTAATCCCCCCAAACGCTGCTAAATCCCCCCGCAGCGATCACTGGTAGGCCGGCATGGTTGTTGGAAACTTGCCCCGCAGGCCCAGGGTTATCGCGGTTGATCGACCACATAGAAAGCATTCCCAGACCCTTCTCTTTGGCAAAAACCTCAAGCTGCTCAGCATCTTGAATTGTGAATACCTCACTGGTGATGTCATTTACACCCAACATCGGAGTTACCCCCAGCTGATTCCAGCCAAAGCTTTTGCCCTGGCTGGCAAACAGATTGGTTAGTTGACCAAAAGTAGTATTGGCGGCATCAATGGCGTAGGCCCCCATCGACTTGAGCTGCGGCGGAGCAGCTGAATCGCCGTAATCCATCGCCATCACATTGACGCCATCCACCTGAACGCCCGCCTGCAGAGCAGCCTTCACAGTGTTTAGTCCGTCTTGGGTGAGCCCCTGGGGCAAAACCGGCAGGGTGAGCCACACACCAAGACCAGGATGGGTCTGTTGCAGCAGGCCGATGGCTTCCATTTGCAACTTGATCGTTTGGGTTTCGGCCAGTGCTGCCCCTTCGATATCGAAATCAAGCTTGCTCAGCTTGAGGGTGTCCACCATTTCCCCGTAGGCGGTGGCCAGGGCTTGGGCCCCCAACCCCCGTTGGGCATAGGCCTGGGCCAGGCTCACCCCAGCAGCGCCCCCCAGGGACACCATCACATCGCCACCTGCAGCCCGCAGGGCTGTGATTTCGCCAAGAATTGCCACCGCCTGTTCATGGTTGCTATCAAGGCTGAGGGCATCAAGGCCTGCCCAGGCCAACTTTCCACTGGGGCTCGCCTGCATGAAGCCGAGACTAAACAAACCCACTCCGTACTTTTTGGCCAGGCCATCCAGGTCGGGAACGGGATACAGCCCCATGTCTACGTAGGGCGCAAAAAACTGCTCCTGCCAGAGATCAGTGCTACCAACAGCAGCCAAGGGAGCTGCACTAATGAGGGCCATCCAGATATTGAAAAGTTAATAACTTCTATGCGTAGCAGATATGCCCCATCAATCCGTCAAATGGAGGGTTTTCAGCGGCAATAGCCTTGACGCAATCCTTCAACCGCAGCCGCAGCCCTGTTTTTCACCCCTAAGCGTCTTAAAATTTCGTGAACGTGGTCACGGGCAGTGCTCGCGGCTATATTCAAGCGTTCACCTATTTCGCTGTTACTTAAACCTTCAGCCACCAATTGCAGAATCTCAGTTTCTCTTAACGTGAGTTCCTCTCGTTGCATAGCAAACTGCTTATTGCGCTCACGCTCAGCCTCAAAAGCAGGGTCCACAAAATTATATCCCTTTAGGCTTTGTTCAACCGCATAGATCAATGCACCCGTACGCCCGATACTACTTTCTAGAACAACTCCATTAGCACCAGCCTGCATGGCCTGTTGCACAAATACTCGATGATTATGAGTAAGAATCAAAATGCATTTATGATCTGTTGAAAATGATTTAACATGCTGGATCAGATCCAAGCCAGAGCCATCTATCAAATATTCACTAATAAGCAAATATACAGGCCCCTCGCTCCCGCCAAGCAGAGCCAAAGAGGAAGAAATTGAATTAGTCACGCAAAAACTATTCGGCGAGCCCCACTCGGCGGACTTGAGCTTAAGATTTAATAGCAATAAATATGGGTAAATACATATCAACACATTTTTACCTCTCAACAAACATTTAAGCATATCCTGGCGAGCTTGTAAAGCAATTAAATCAGAATTCGAGCTTTCTACAATCATGATTGGCTGCCCCCAATTTGAACCATTGCATTGGGTGAAGGCTGTTTCAATCGTGATCTAACGGCCCACTGAAAAATAAATAAGGCAAAAACACTCAACACGGCAAGCTGTATGACTGGCTGATAAATAAAAATCCGATTTGCAGCAATCAAGTAAGAGAATAAGCCAATACCTAGCAAATAAACAAACCACCAAATGCCATATCCAAATTCAATTTTTTTGCAGTTATTAGCCAAGATGTAGATAGAACTTGGAAGCAGAATCAGTGGTAACGCAACTTGTAAACTATCCCAACCACACCAAAAGATTGCCCAGGTGGCAAGAACAAATGCCAAAGGGCATAAATATTCCGCTGCCGGTAATTTATAAGGCCTTACAACCTGAGGCGCTTGTTTACGTAAAGCAATCAAACTAACTGGGCCCATGGCAAGAGAAATAACCAAAGCCGAGGTAATAAAACCAACGGCCTTAGCCCAACTGGCTCCGCCTTGAAGTAACAGCAAGCCAATTAAAACAGTTGCGACTAATGCCAGAGAGGGCACACCTGCCCTGTTGATTTTAGTAAAGGCTGCTGGCAGCAAGCCGCAGCGGGCCATCATCCAGTTCACTCTTGCTGCGGTGCCCATATATGCCATTGAAGTGGCGCTGGGTGAAACCACAGCATCGGTAATTAATAAATTAGCTAGCCAACTAAAACCACCCCCCAAAGCAACCGCCACCAGTGGGCCACCATGGGCAGTTAATTGCAAACCACTCCAACCATTAGCGAGCAACGCCGGAGGTACTGCCACAAGGAAAGCAAGTTGCAAAACAAGATAAATAAACAGGGAAATTCCTAAACCACAAGCCATGGCGAGGGGAACATCCCGCTGGGGATGGCGCGATTCACCTGCGAGATCCATGGCGGTGCGAAAACCCAACAAACTAAATAAAATTCCACCCGTACTTAAAGCATCAAGAATGCCCTTCTGTTGATAACCTGCCACCTGTAAATTACCCCAGTGGCCAGCACCATATATCAAGGCAATAGAAACAGCTAAGGGCACCAATAATTTCCAAATTGTTAGGCTATCTATCCAGCGGGCCAAGGTTGCTACCCCAGCCAGATTTATCCAGCCAAATAGCAGTAATAAGCATGGTCCTCCATAACTTGCAAGCCATGGAAAACTGCCTCCCAAATATTGAACAGTTGCCATCACTTCAATGGCTGGTAGGGCTAGATAACCAAGCCATGCTGTCCAACCACCAATAAAACCTGAAGTGCGGCCATGGGTGAGCAGTGGAATCTGCGCCAAGGCACCGGAACTACTAACCAAGGCACCAAGTTCAGCAAAAACCAAGGCGATCAGGAATGCCATAGCCCCGCCAGCCAACCAACTAAACAGGCTGGCTGGCCCTGCTAACTGCGCCGTTAGATAAGGGGCAAATAACCAGCCAGAACCGATGGTGCTGGTAACCACTGCCATCACCAAGCTGAATAGGGATAGGCGCCTTTGCAGTTCAGCCATAACTCACACCACCTGGGGCAGCCGCGGGCAGGCCGCAACCAATTCACGGGTAATTGCTGCTTCAGGCTGGTTCAACAACAGATCCCCTGGGCCCTCTTCCACGATCTTGCCTTGGTTTAAAACAATTAGGCGATGGCAGAAACCACTTGCCACCCCTAAATCATGGGTAACAAAAATGATTCCTAAGCCAAATTGTTGCTGTAAATCCCGCAGTAATTGCAAAACATCTGCCTGCACCTCTGCATCCAACATGCTTACTGATTCATCACAAAGCAACACGCTGGGCTTTAAAACCAAGGCCCTAGCAATCGCCACCCGCTGTTGTTGACCGCCCGATAATTCCCGCGGCAATCTGTTAGCAAAACCAGCTGCTAAACCCACTGCTTCCATCAGTGTTAAGGCCTGGCTACGGGCCCCAGCTTTTGTAGCCAAGCCATGGATCAAGAGGGGATCAGCGATTGCATCCTGCACCGCCATGGCTGGGTTCAGGCAAGCCAAAGGATCTTGAAAAACCATTTGCACGCGTTGGCGAGCGAGGCGCAGTTCTCTTCCCCGCAGCTGTTGAAGGTCTCTGCCCTGCAGCAATACGGAACCGCCTCGCAAGCTATTTAGACCGACCAAGGCGCGGCACAGGGTGCTTTTGCCACAGCCGGAAGGACCAACCACCCCAAGGGTTTCAGCGGCGTGAAGGCGAAAATTAACCCCGTCAATTGATTTGAGCCACTTGCGGCGCCATGGCAGTGAAGCCAAGCGATGCCAACAACGCAATTGATGCACCTCCAGCAGCACAGCTGTGGCAGCGAGGGGCGGGGTGCCGCTGCCTTCCCGCAGCCGTGCGGCGGCCACAAGCCGTTTACTCAGGGGTTGCTTTGGATTAGTTAGCACTTGCTCTGAAGTACCCAATTCCAGCAAACTTCCTTGATCCATCACTGCCATCTGGCCACACCAAGTGCCGGCCATGGCTAAGTCGTGGCTGATCAACAAAAGGGCACTGCCCAGTTCTTCGCAAAGGCCACATAGTTCGGCCATTACCTGTGCTGCCACTGCCACATCAAGGCTGGTGGTGGGTTCGTCGGCGATTACAAGTGGCGGCTTTAAGGCCATCGCAAGGGCGATCGCCACCCGTTGACGCATGCCACCACTGAATTCGTGGGGATAACTATTGAAGCGCTCCACTGTGATGCCCACCCGTTCCAACAATTGCTCTGCCCTTTGGCGCACCTGCTCCCTTAGCCAGCCAGGCCGATGGGCCCGCAAGGTATCGCAGATGTGTTCGCCGATGCATAACAAAGGATTTAGGCGAGTCATGGGGTCTTGGAACACCAAACCCACCGCTTCACCACGCAAGCGATTTAGAGCCCTTGGGCCCAAGGTACGGGGATCCTGGCCGCACAGCAGCAGACCACCAGCGGTTCTACTGCCAGGGGGCAAAAGTTGCAAAACAGCCCTCGCCACGGTGCTTTTGCCACAGCCCGAGGGCCCCACCAGAGCAAGCCGCTCGCCCCGTTGCAGGCTGAGATTTAAACCCTGCAGGGTGGGTTCAGCCGTGTGGGGATAAGCCACCACCAACCGATCAAGCTGGAGCACCATCGAATTAGCGGCGGCTTCCATTGAGGATTAAAGCTTTGATATTGGGGTTTTGTAGCCTTTGCTGAATAGCATGATCTCAATCTGAAGGATCGATGCTCGAAGCCGCCGATCGAGGTGTGAGTATTGCAACGGCACCACTGCCGGAAAAATCCTGCGGCCCTTGCAACTACAACATTCCCTTGCCGGAATGGCTCGAGAGGTGCCTTGCCAATGTGCCTGCTGGGCGGGGCGATAGCTGCCCCACCGACCCAGAAGCACTGCTCGCGCTTTCATTTGATTTTGCCTACCAGCTGCACAGCGGTCAGGTAAGGGCCAGTGGCGAGCCATACATTATCCATCCAGTAGCCGTAGCTGATCTGCTAAGGGATATCGGCGCCAGCGCTGCGGTAATCGCTGCAGGCTTTTTACATGATGTGGTGGAAGATACAGGAGTAACACTAAACGAAATCGAAGCTCGTTTTGGCGCTGAAGTGAGAGGGTTGGTAGAGGGTGTAACAAAATTAGGGGGTATACATTTCACTAATCGCACAGAGGCACAGGCGGAAAATCTACGCAAAATGTTTTTGGCTATGGCAAGCGATATTCGCGTTGTTTTAGTGAAATTAGCCGATCGATTACACAATATGCGTACCCTAGGTGCCCTACAGCCTGATAAACAGGTAAGGATCGCAACTGAAACCCGTGATATTTATGCACCGCTTGCCAATCGATTAGGGATTGGACGCTTCAAGTGGGAATTAGAAGATCTGGCTTTTAAAGTATTAGAGCCACTATCCTTCCGTGAAATACAACAGGAGGTAGCCAGCAAGCGCAGCGATCGAGAGGATCGATTAGCAACAACTGTGCAACTATTAAAAAGCAGGCTTGATGCGGCTGGAATCAAAGGCTGCGATGTGGTTGGCCGTCCAAAACATCTATATGGCATCTGGAGCAAGATGCAACGCCAGCAGAAGGCATTCCATGAGATATACGACGTTGCCGCCTTAAGAATAGTTACCTCCTCGGTGGAAAATTGCTACCGCGCCTTAGCCGTGTTACACGATACATTTAGACCAATACCTGGACGATTTAAAGATTACATAGGCCTACCAAAACCAAATGGTTATCAGTCGCTACATACGGCTGTAATTGGTAGGCATCGACCAATTGAAGTTCAGATCCGCACGGCTGATATGCACCATGTAGCCGAATATGGCATCGCCGCCCATTGGAAATACAAAGAGGGTGGATCACCCGCCGATGGCGATGAAATGGCTCGTTTCAATTGGCTACGACAGCTGGTGGATTGGCAAAAGGAGGCCGCTGGTGAAGACCATAACGATTATTTAAAATCAATTAAAGAAGATTTATTTGATGAAGAGGTTTTTGTTTTTACGCCCAAAGGAGATGTGGTGGGTTTACGCAAAGGTTCCACGGCCGTAGATTTCGCCTATCGCATCCACAGCGAAGTTGGCAATCATTGCCAAGGCGTAAGAATAAACGATCGTCTTTGCAATCTCACAACACCGCTACAAAATGGGGATTTTGTTCAAATAGTAACCAGCAAAAATGCTCACCCCAGCCTGGATTGGTTGAATTTTGTTGCCACGCCAACAGCGCGGGAAAGAATTCGCCAATGGTATAAACGCAGCCATCGCGAACAAAATATCCTAAGGGGTAAAGAAATCCTTGAACGCGAACTTGGCCGTGATGGGCTGGAAAGCTTGCTCCATGGCGAAGCGATGGCTCGTGTTACAAAGCGCTGCAATCTCGCAAATGTTGATGATCTTTTAGCCGCCTTAGGTTTCGGTGGTGTTACCCAGCATCAAGTTACCAATCGTCTGCGGGAAGAGCTGCGTTTGCAGGAGGAAGCAGCAGCACCTGAAGTTAGCAATGAAGAACTAGCAAAGAGCCTTTCTGAACACTCAGATGTTCCCAGTGGTAGCACCAATGGGATTCCAATCCTTGGTTTAGAAGGCTTGGAATATCGCCTAGGTGGATGCTGCTGCCCCCTGCCGGGTGAGGTGATCATGGGGGCGGTGGCCCTTGGTAACCATGGCATCACAATTCACCGCCAAGACTGCAGCAATTTGGCTCAAACACCAGCTGAAAGGCGCCTGCCAGTGCGCTGGAATCCCAATAGCTCTGAACATCGCCGCAACTATCCCACCCAATTGCGAATCGAAGTGTTAGATAGAGTTGGCATTTTAAAAGATATTCTCACCCAACTATCAGATAGTCGCATCAACGTTAGTGATGCCAGAGTTCGCACCGCATTTGGCAAGCCAGCCAGAATAGATCTACGCATAGAACTCAACAGTTGCAGTCAATTGCAAACAACCATTGGCCAGATTCGCTCCATGGCTGACGTGCTCAACATCGCCCGTACTGGAATTGGCTAAACTAATTACTCTAGATAATAACCGCAGGCTAGCATTACTGGGTTTATGTTTTAATTTACTTGCCTTTATTGCCTGCGCATTTGCCATACAACTTGCAATAACAAAAACAGATCAGTTGCACATCACAACCTTTGTTGTGGCCCTTGCCGGCTGGCTACCCGCCCTGATCATTGGAACAATTGCTTGCTGGGCCCTGCTGCTCAGGCGCCGCTGGGGGATTGTATTGGCGCTTGTTGCCCTAGGCCTACAACTACTAACGACAGTTCCCTACGGCATAGTGCGAACGGTGCTGCTGCCAGGAAATCGATTTCTATGCGCCAGCCTGAGCGGACTATTTTTAAGCGTTGGCGTAGTTCTAATTATCTATTGGTCGCTGGCGCTACGCCATGAATAACAGCAACAGCACAATTGCAGCCGTGGCAACGGCTATTGCCCCAGGTGAAGGCAGTGTGGCAATTGTGCGTATTAGTGGGCCCAAAGCTGAAGCGATAGGCAAGCAACTTTTTGTTTGCGCCGGCCATCAAGAATGGGAAAGCCATCGGGTGCTTTATGGCCATGTGGTGGAACCAAGCAGTGGCGAACGCATCGATGAAGCGCTGCTGCTTTTAATGCGTGCACCCCGCAGCTTCACCCGTGAAACCATTGTGGAACTCCACTGTCATGGCGGTGTAGTGGTTGTGCAACGGGTGCTGGATTTGGTGCTAGCCGCTGGCGCCGAACGGGCCAAGGCAGGGGAATTTAGCCAAAGGGCTTTTCTCAATGGTCGCTTAGATCTCACTCGGGCCGAAGCGCTAATTGATCTAATCACGGCCCGCAGTGAACGCGCTGCCCAACTAGCAATGGCGGGACTTTCTGGTGGCGTGCAAGGAAAAATAGAAGCGCTCAGGCAACGGCTTCTGGATCAATTAGCTGAATTAGAGGCGCGGGTTGACTTTGAAGAAGATCTACCAAGCCTAAATCCACAAACGGTTACTGCAGAGCTAAAAAATGTTGCGGAGGAAATGCAATTATTGCTAACAGCTGCCAACCAAGGGCAAATGCTAAGGGAGGGGCTGCGGGTGGCAATTGTGGGCCAACCCAATGTGGGCAAGAGCAGTTTGCTTAATCGCCTCTGTGGAAATGAAAGGGCGATAGTTAGCGATCAAGCCGGCACCACCCGCGACCTCCTAGATATTGAATTAGTTATTGAGGGTGTTCCCATCACCTTGCTGGATACAGCTGGCATTCGCGCAAGTGAAGATAAGGTAGAACAACTGGGTATTGAACGTAGCCGTAGGGCTCTAACAAATGCTGATGTGGTTATATTAATGTTTAATATAAATGCAGGCTGGAGCTCTGCAGATGAAAATCTCAAGCTTGAAATACCTAAAGGCATCCCATTGCTGCTAGTTGGCAATAAAATTGATTTAGGCAAAGCAGATTGCAACAAACTCAACGCAATAAATGCCCTAGAAATCAGCGCCGAGAAAGGAATTGGCATTAATAATTTAAAAAAACAATTACTACTTAGCTGCGGTTATTGCCTAGATAATAGTGGCATTCAACTAGCACTAAATCGCCGCCAACAAGATTTAACTAAAGCTGCAGCAAAGGCATTAGATGGCTGCTTTGCTGCAGCCCATAATCAATTGCCCTGGGATTTTTGGACAATAGATTTGCGCGAAGCTATTGCACATTTAGGCGAAATTACCGGTGCTGAGATATCAGAAGCAGTGCTCGATCGCGTATTTTCAAAATTTTGTATAGGCAAATAAATACGTATACCCCCAGGGGGGGGTATACGTATAAACCAAATCTATTTCTAAATCTATTTAAGAGGCGCCCAAGCCATGGTGGCATTGGCCTGCTTACACCAGATCAACACAGAACCGCTGGCGTTTATATCAACACCGGTTGGGAGGGTATAGGTTTGTGCGCCGCTATAGCTCTTTAGTGGAGCCACTTGTGTGTAGGAACCAGGGGTAAGTGGATAGCTAGGCGCCTTGAGAGTTGTTAAGGGGGTGGAAGACTTAAACAAAACAACCTGTAAGGCAGGTGCCTTTGGATTAGTGCTGAAATCCTTACTAAAAACTAAAGTGGTTTTATTCCCCTCATGGCCCACTGTTACGGTACCAGTAACAGGAGCTTCAGCTTTTTGCAACGCTATTGCAGTTCCATGGGGGGCAGCAATCAGGGCAGCGGGTGCCAGGCCGCCTAAGCCGAGGGCTAAAGCGAAAATGGAGCTAGATTTGAACATGGATGGGAAAGTGGTAGTGATTACCATATGAAGCATAGCTAGCAATCAAACACTAAACCTTAAGGCTTGGTTTTGTTGAAAATTGCATTGCTAATATCGCAACAAGAATTATCACAGCCCCAATGATACTTTGCCACTGCAGTGGCTCAGCCAATAATATTGATGCCGCCGCAATGGCCACAAGAATAGTGAGGGAAGACCAAAAGCTCACGGTTACAACCCCCAGTTTTTTATAACACATCATCAATGTGAATACACTCCCCAAACTGATGGTAATTGCATAGGCGCCTATCACACCCAAAACCCACCAAATCCGCAAATAAAAAAAATGGGAAGGGCCATAGTTCAAGAGGGCAATTATCCCGAACGCCACAGCGGCAGCTAAACTATTTACCCCAATAGTTAGCCCCACACCAAAACCCCTCTGGGCGGTGATGCGATTAGAAATGCCACTGAAAGATAGAGAAATCACACCAAGCAATCCCCACAAAATTCCAGCCGTTTGATTTGCCTTTGCCATAGGCAAACTACTTTCACCATAGTTTGCCATAAGTAAGCCAATACTAATTAAAAAAATACCAATCGCAAAAAAACGCGGAAATTGCTCCCTTAGCAAAAGATTAGCAAGTATTACGGTGCAGGGAAGTGTAAGGCTAAACAAAAGAGTTTGCTGCACCACCGTGAGATGGGAAAGGGCGAAAAAAAACGCAACTGGCCCTAGGAAGAAACCGCTAAAACTTTGAAGAATAAGCAACAAACGATCATTCTTTTGCAAGCGTGGCAAGCTCATCACAAGAGCATTTTTGTCGTATAGCACCATGGCCAGCCCGCAAATCAGGCTAGAGAAAAAGAAAACATTGCAAAAACTAATTACCTCTCCCCCACCGTAACTATGGGTGATTGAGCCAGCCCGCTGCAGAGCTTTTAAAATTGTACTATCGCTTCCCCGTAAAATTATGAAGATTGCAAGCATTGCAAAGCCAGATTTCATTTAATTAAAACTGCTGGCGCAACACATTTATGGGTTAACCAGTCGCAGTTAGCAAGGGCGGGTTTTTGCCAATGCAGAGGTATTTCCAAAAGATCACGGGTTCCTGTAATACCTTGAATAACAAATAATAAAGCCGCCAACACATTGGCCGCCACATGGATTCTGCGCCATCGCAATTGGCGAAGAATTTCATTTTTTGCCCCTAGGGAAAACAACATCAAACCCACCACTGCCACCCCCGCCCAATAGTGGGATTGCCAGAACTCGGGTTTAAATGGATTATCACCCAAACGGAAAACCTCAGGCTGAGCACCTAAACCAATAACCCCCGCCCAGGTGATAAAAGCAAAACTAAAACGCATCGCTTGGCTGCTAGATCGCCAGAGGGCAAATAAACAAACCACTGTGCCAACAAGAACCAGCAGCAGCTCTACAAGCCGTGCAGGGCCACCAACAAATTGATTAAGGGGTTTATCCGTTGCAATCACTACTGTGAGGGCAACAAGTGAAATTAGAACAACACCTAGTGCCAACCATTGGCCTAAATCGTTGTGATCACTGCCCGTGGTGGCCGGCAGGCGGGCAGTTCCCAGGCGCCGCTGGCGGGTTTGCACACCAAGCCTCAACACAACACCAATTAAGGGATAAATCAAAACCACCGCAAGAAATGGATGCAAAATCCAAAGCCAATCGATGGTTTCCACAATTTAAAAGCAGCACTTATTCAGGATTGTTGCCTGAAAGCATTCGGTCAAGTGCAGAGATTGGTTTTAAAGCTTTAATTTAACCTGCTCACTAGCAGGGCGGGCGATGCAAATCAACACCTCGCCAGGCTCCAGAGCTGCCGATGGTTCATTTATGTAATTCACCTTGCCCGCAAGCAGCTTGGTGGCGCAGGTGCCGCATACCCCGGCCCTACAGGCGCAGGGGGGCATCAAACCCTCCGCTTCAGCAAGGCTCAGCAGGCTGAGTTCAGGGTCTTTACCGTTCCAAGTGGAAGTTTTACTGGAATCACTAAATTCCACCATTGCTCCGGGGAAAGCAGCATCGGAGTTTGCTTCTACTGCTTTTACAGTTGGCAGAGCTTTATTAAAGCTTTCAAAATGAATGGAAGCTTCATTGATGCCAAATTCACTTAATTCTGCAATTAAGCTCTCCATAAATGGTGGCGAACCACATATAAAATAATCCGCAGGCACATTTACCAATCTTTGCAGCAAAGCGCCATCAAGCCGCCCTTCACTGTGATAATAACCCTGATCGGCCATTGAGGGCTTGCTGTAGGCATAATGCACATTTATATTTGGATGTTGAGCTGCTAATAAATTAACTTCAGATCGGAAAGCATGAAATTCGCCATTGCGGCAGCCATGCACAAACCACACTTGCCGCTGCCCAGCCGCTTTGGCCATGGCAATCATGGGGGTAATGCCAACACCATTGCTAATCAACACGATCGGCGTGTTGGCCTCAGTATCTAATACAAAATTCCCGGCCGGCACCCGCACTCGCAAATTATTGCCAACCTGCACGTGATCATGTAAGAAATTAGAGGCAAGTCCTGCAGGCACATCCTTACCCCGAGGCGCCGGTTCCCTCTTAATTGAAAGCCTATAGTGATCAATAGCTTGCTTAGGATCGGGAAAATCCGATAGGGAATAGGTGCGTACCACTGGCTTTAATTCACCAGGAATAACTAACTCGATGGTTAGGAATTGACCCGGGCGATAACTTGGTAGGGGGCCAGGATCTACTGGCTGAAGGTAAAAAGAAGTAATTTCCTCGCTTTCTTTTTCCCGCCTGCTCACAACAAAATTGCGCCAGCCGCTCCAGCCGGGCTGTGCAGCTAACACCATGGCATTATTGCGTCTTTTTGCTGCAGGAATAATCAATCCAGCAGCACCACCAAGCAATAAACTAAAGAGGGTAAGGTTTAACTTAATTTTGCTTGAAAAAGTTTGGGGAACAAAAGCTGATAAGGCGCAAAAACTAATAACTGTGCCTGCTGCCATGCCAGCCAAAGGGCTGGGGAAGGGTGTGCGCTGCATCAAAATCAGTTTGGTTTACGCCAATCTATGCATATCCGATAAATTTTGCATTTTATATTGCTCCAACAACTGGCCACCAACGGCTGCTTACCACCAGCTGCTCATCACACAAGCCAGCGCAGCGTTTGATTTCTGCCTTTTGGCTATCAACAAGTGAACTATGCAAAAGCAAACCCATCGATTCTTTTAGCAATTCACTTGCGGCAAAAGCAGCGGATGCCTCAGTGAGATTTATGGGTAATCTTTTAGCCAGCCCATCGGGCAATAGGGCTGGATCTCCCACCACTGGTGCAGGCAACGGTTTGGCTGGCTGCTGAATTGCCTGCCAAGCCACCGCTTGAACAGCACCAATTAATAGATATGGGTTCGCCGCAAGATCAACCACTTTTAACTCTAAATGGGCTCTAACTCCATCGGCAGCGGTGGGTATAAGCCTGAGGGCAGCCTCTCGATTTTCCACTCCCCACACTTGAAAAGGGGCAGACCAGGAACTTGGTGCCAGGCGCAAGTAGGAAACCGCCAGGGGGCAAGCCAATGCCAATAGTGCCGGCAGATGGTTTAGCAGGGCAGCAATAAATGCCTCGCCTTGGGGTTGGAGTCCGCCTGGGCCCGCTCCACCCTGCAGCCAGTGGGTATCAGCTTGTTGCAAACTCAGGTGTAGATGGCCGCCATTTCCCACCTGCCCAAGCAAAGGTTTAGGGCTGAAACTACAGCGCAAACCAAAACGGTTACTTACCCTTTGAATTAGCAATTTGGCATGCACCAATCGATCCGCTGCTTCAACAGCAGTTGTGTGGGAAAAAGAAAGTTCAAATTGGCCAGAGCCATATTCAGGATGAAATTGCAACCAGGGCAAACCTGCAGCATCAAAAGCATTCAGTATTGCCGTTGCATAATCCAAACCTTCGATTAAGCGATCCGCCCCGTAGGGACCACCCAGCACCGCTGGCAGAAAGGAGCCATCTTCAGAACGCTCTGCCACTAACCACTCAAGTTCAAACCCGGCCATCAAAGTGATATGTGCCGAATGCAACAGCTGTTGCTGCTGAGCACAAAAATTACGTTGATCAGCGGCATAGGGTTCACCTGATCGCTGCCAACGCTGGCCAGGCACCCAAGCCCAACCAGTTGATGGTTCAAGCCATGCAAGCCCCTTTGGATCTGCTCTTAGGCGTAAATCATCGTCGGGGCGGGCGAGGCTATGGCTTGCATCAACTGAACCATCGGCGCAGAAAGCATCTGCCACCGGAGAAAAACCCACACCGATTTGAACGGCGCTATCAAATGTAGAAAAGGGCACCACTTTCACCAATGCAGCACCGCAGTGGTTCACCCAGGTGATCGCTACCCTTTGCATAGGAAGCTGGCTGTTCATTGCAATACTGGATTTGCTGAAGGGTACCTGCAACGATGCCAACTATTAAGCGCAGATTTCCTAGGGGCGCCCTAATTCTTGGTGGACTGCTGCTGGCGCTTCTGTTATTGGTGCCTATTACCAGCTTGATCTCATTAACTCGTTTACCCATGGAGCAAAATCCCATGGGTAAAGTTTTGCCAATGCCATGGGCAGCCCAGGACAGTGAATTACCAATAATTAAACAATTACAGCCAAATTCCGTAAACGAAATGCAGGCCACCTTGATCCATGGGGGCATACATCTGGAGAATATCTATGATCTTTCATTAAAAGATAAAACCTTTAGTGCTGATGGTCGATTTTGGCTTGAATGGCCAGAAGCTTTGCAAAAAGAACTTGAAAAACAGTCATTACAACCAATCCAACTTATCGATTTTGCCAACCAGGTAACAGAATGGGAAGGCAGGCTGGAAGCAGACAACGCCCAAGCAATGCAAAGGGGCGATAAGTGGTATCAAAGTTTTAACTTTTCCATGCAATTTAATATCCATCAATTAAATCTTGGCCGCTATCCATTTAATAATTTAAATCTGCCCATCACCCTAGCCATCAACCCGATTCACGCAGGGTTAATGCAACGCCAAATCCTACTATTACCCGCAAGAAATCAACAGGGAATAATTGGCGAATACGCCAACCTTGATGGCTACCAATTGCAATCGGCTCAAATCAACCCCGAACTGCGCACCTATCGAACAGATTACGGTTTGAAGCGAACTATTAAAGCAAGTCAATTAAATATAAATCTTAAATACAGCTCCAGTTTTTGGCCAGCATTCATTGCATTGCTGCTTCCTTTAATCATAATCTTGCTAATTGTTTTAATCTCACCTTACCTGGAGAGTTCCCTGGGAGACATCAGGATTGCTATTCCCTCAACCGCCCTACTAACCCTTGTATTCCTTCAGCAGGGCTATGTGACAAACTTACCGCCAAGCCCATACTTAACCTATCTGGATCGCCTCTATGCCGTTAGCTATTTGATATGCGTTAGCTTATTCATATTATTTGCCTGGAGTTCAAATGTATTTGAACGCGCACCCGCTGAATTAAGAGAAAAAATAGTTAAACGACTAGATACATACGATCGCTATTTCCAACTGGGTGCAATTTCATTGCTTTTTGTTATTAGCATTGAAGCCTGGCTCCATTAATGCTGGTTCAACTTCACCATGCCGCACCACCTCAATAGACCCACCAAGATCTGCAAGGTTTGCGGCCTGAGTTTTCAATGGCGCAAAAAATGGGAACATGTATGGGAAAACGTGTTGTATTGCTCGGAAAAGTGCCGCCGAAATCGCAACCAGATCAAACAAACTTCGCCTTAATCCTTTGGCTCACCTCGCCCTCACCCCTGCCTTGCAGCAGCAGCTGCAGCAATGGCTAAATGAAGATCTGGGCCGTGGTGATCTCACAGCTGCGGCCTTGGCTAATAGCAACGGTGAGGCCCGCTGGCTTGCCAAACAGGCAGGTGTGTTTTGCGGCGGCCAGTTAGCCAAAACGCTATTTCAAATGCTTGATCCACAGGCGAAGGTGGAATTGCTGGTAAGTGATGGAGAAAAGATTGCTGCTGGCCAATGTTTGATTGCCCTCGGGGGCAAGGCCAGCGCCTTGGTGGGGGCAGAACGCACTGCCCTAAACCTGGCGATGCACCTTTCCGGCATTGCCACCGCCACAGCTGCATTGGTGGAGCAACTAGTTGGCACAGGTGTGCGCCTTGCCGATACCCGTAAAACCACCCCAGGTTTGAGGGTGTTTGAGAAATATGCAGTGCGATGTGGTGGTGGCACCAACCACAGGCTTGGCCTTGATGATGCCGCCATGCTTAAAGAAAATCATCTCGCTTGGGGTGGCGGCGTAAACCAAGCGGTGGCGGCCGTTAGAAACTCAGCGCCATGGCCCGCCAGGGTGATTGTGGAAGCTGAAACAGCCACGGAAGCAAACGCTGCTGTGCAAGCTGGCGCCGATGCAGTGTTACTAGATGAATTCAAGCTTGATGAGCTGCAGCAATTGGTGCCGCAACTAAGGGCCCTGGCTGCAGCCAGGGGAGTGCCTATATGGCTTGAGGCAAGCGGAGTAAACCCAAACCATTTGCAGGCCTATGCCAACACAGGTATTGATCTGATCTCCACCAGTGCTGCCATCACCCGCAGCCCCTGGCTAGACATAAGCATGCGTTTTAGTGCCAATGCTGCAAATTGCCCATAGCCTTCAGCAACAACTCAAGGCTGCAATTGCACGGGCATTTCCCCAAGCTGCTGCCGATGGAGAAGAACTTGATCCAGCCCTTGGTCCCGCCAGCAAACCGGAATTTGGTGATTTTCAAGCCAATGGCGCCCTGGGCCTAGCCAAGCGTTTAGGCAAACCACCGCGCTTAATCGCCGAGGCCATCGCCGCTCAATTACAGCTTGATGACACTTTTACGCAGCTCTGCGAACCAGTTCAAATAGCAGGACCTGGTTTTTTAAATCTCACACTTAAAGCTGAAGTATTGGCAGCTGAGCTCCATAGACGCCTGGAAGATCCACGCCTTGGAGTTGAAAAAGTTATAAACGATATAAATAATTCGGCAACAATTATTGTTGATTTTTCAAGCCCCAATATCGCCAAGGAAATGCATGTTGGTCATTTGCGTTCCACGATCATTGGTGATTGCATAGCGCGGGTGCTGGAATTTCGCGGCTATCGGGTATTAAGGTTAAATCATGTGGGGGATTGGGGCACACAATTCGGCATGTTAATCAGCCAACTGAAGCAGGTTGCCCCAGAGGCCCTCACCACTGCTGATGCTATTGATTTGGGTGATCTAGTTACATTTTATCGGGAGGCGAAACAACGGTTTGATAATGATTCTGAATTTCAAACAATCTCGAGGGAGGAGGTTGTTAAATTACAAGCTGGTGATCCAGTATCCCTAAAGGCATGGGGTTTGCTATGCGAGCAATCACGCAAAGAGTTCCAGAAAATATATGATATTTTAGATATTAACTTGCAAGAGCGCGGTGAATCATTTTACAACCCTAAATTACAGGATGTTGTAGATGATTTAAATAGCCAAGGCCTGCTCGTAACCGATGATGGCGCCCGCTGTGTATTTCTAGAGGGGATGCTGGGTAAAGAGGGAAAACCACTGCCATTAATCGTGCAAAAAAGCGACGGTGGTTTTAACTACGCCACCACTGATTTAGCGGCAATTCGTTATAGATTAGGGGCTGATGGTGATGCCGCAAAACGGGTTATTTATGTTACAGATGCGGGGCAAGCAAATCACTTTAGCGCCGTTTTTCAGGTGGCAAAAAGGGCTGGCTGGATTCCTGCTGAGGCAATAGTTGAACACGTACCTTTTGGCTTAGTGCAGGGTGTTGATGGCAAAAAACTAAAAACTAGATCTGGTGATACCATCCGCCTAAAAGATTTATTAGAAGAGGCAATTGAACATTGCAACACAAACCTACGCAGCCGATTAAACGAAGAAGGCCGCCATGAATCAGAAGATTTTATTCAACATGTAGCCACAACCGTGGGCATAGCAGCAGTTAAATATGCCGACTTAAGTACAAACAGAATCACCAATTATCAATTTAGTTTTGAACGCATGTTAGCCCTTAATGGAAATACCGCTCCCTATCTACTATATGCTGCAGTGCGAATCAAAGGGATCGCCCGCAAAGGGGGAAGCCTCGATGGCGCAACGCCGGATAAATTAATATTTAAAGAGCCACAAGAGTGGGCATTAGCCAGGCAATTATTAGAATTTGATGTGATAATAAGCAACGTTGAAACCGAATTACTACCAAATCGTTTATGCAATTATCTTTTTGAATTAAGCCAAAATTTTAACCGTTTTTATGATCAGGTTCCTGTGTTAAAAGCAGAGGAGCCCGCCAAAAGTTCACGGCTGGCACTTTGCAATCTCTGCGCCAATACCCTAGAGCTAGGCCTACAACTACTTGGCATCCAAACCCTGGAGCGAATGTAGCCTTTTATATCAAAAGTAGAAAATTCCCATTGATATTTTAAACGCGATGGATGCCTTGGATGGCCGGCTTTTGTGAGGGGTCCAAAATGCAACCAACCAACTTGTTCTCCAGCAACCCTTTGCAGCATTTCAATCAATGTTAATCCAAAAAATTGCCTTGCTAAAATTCCTTCCCCCCAGGCCAACCACACCACTGGAGATGGGCTAGAGATTAAAAAACTTACAATTAATTCCAGATTAGAGTTGAATGTTTTAGCTTGAAATCTATGGGGCAAATCATCAATCTGAGTTGAGCGTATTGAGCAAAGATTTAACATCAAATATCCGTCAAACCCAGCATTATTTGCAACCTTTTCAACCCTCTTAATCGTGGGATCTGCCTTTGCATCAGTGGCGGTGCTGGGATTTAAACCAACAATAAACAACATTCTTTTACCACTTTTGCCCAGGGCTAAACGCATTTTATTATTGCAATCATTTACGTATATGTTGTGCTGATTCATATGCTCAATGGCTTAGCTTGTTAAAAGTGAGGATAAGTTCGTTTTGGCCAAGGCGCCCAAGCCACCAGCGGCCCGTCCGGAGGTGGAAAACCTGCAGAGCTACAGCGCACCACTCGAAGGAAGGCGCGGGCTATTGCGGCTTGATTTCAATGAAAACACCCTGGGGCCAAGCCCGAAGGTGGTGGAGGCGATCAGAGCAATCCCCGCCGATCACTACGCCATTTATCCGGAATACAACGGCTTAAAAGAAGCATTTGCCAACTCCCTTGGCGGCTTAGCCGTGAACCAAATCGGTTTATTTAATGGTGTTGATGCTGCCCTCCATGCCCTTTGCCAGGCCTACGGCCAAAGGGGCGACTGCATGCTCACCACAAATCCAAGCTTTGGCTACTACAAACCCTGCGCTGAAATGCAGGGTATGGAGATTGAAGCTATCCCCTATGAAGCAGCTGATTTTAGTTTTCCACTACATCAAATTAAATCTGCTCTTGCGGGCAAGAATCCACGCTTATTTTTTCTATGCAATCCCAACAATCCCACCGGCACTTGCTTATCAGCTGAAACCATCCTTGCCCTAGCCGCTGAAGCACCCAACTGCCTTGTGGTGGTGGATGAACTCTATGAAGCCTTCAACGGCAACAGCGTGGTGCCTTTGCTGTTGGAAAAAGCTCAGGGAAATAATCCCTTTGAGCACTACCCAAATTTGGTGGTGTTGCGTTCCCTATCTAAAACCGCTGGTATCGCTGGGTTGCGCATGGGCTTTGCCATTGCTGCAGCCGCGGTAATTGATCGTGTTAATCGAGTTACTGGCCCTTACGACATCAATAGCTTTGCCGTTACCGCCGCTTTTGCTGCCCTAGCCGATCAGGCCTACACAAACGCCTATGTGGCTGAGGTGCTTTTGGCAAAGGCCTGGCTTGTGCAGCAGCTAACTGCAGCAGCAGTTAGGCACCATGCCGGCGGTGGCAACTATCTGCTGATCTGGCCAAAAGTGGGCGTGGAAGCGATGGATAGGGGCCTTAGGCAGCGGCGTATTCTCTGCCGCAGCATGGCGGGGAAAGCCTTGATTGATGGTTCCCTAAGGGTAAGTATTGGCACCCGGGAGCAAATGCAATTTTTCTGGCATGCCTTTGCTGCCATTGAAGGGCTGCAAGGATCCACCACCTAAACCCATAAATATTGCCAACAGGCCAAGTTGTAGGGCAAGGCAACAACCAACTGCCCTGCGCTGCTCCCAGAACAGCCTTGCCATCACCCCATTTGCGAAGGGCAATTATTTTCAGGGCATCAGCTCAATTTTGGTTGTATCGCCAAGGGGTGGTGTGAGGGTGAGCACACCACCGGGCTTATTAACAGCCACGCCCATTAAGGCTTCCAGGAAAGGTTTGCTGTCGCCTTGATCGCAATTTAGGGGTGCTTTAGAGCTGCGCACATATTGCACTGGAATAACCCTTCTGGGATTTAGTTCACGCACCACCGCCGCCGCTTCTGCACCGGTATAAACCTTGGCTCCACCGCCGATGCCAATAATCAACACATCAGGGCGACCCAACAGCACTTTGTCTTCTGGTTTAAGCGTTGCTGCCGTACCGCCAAGGTGGGCAAATTCCAGGCCCCCCTGGCGCCAACGCCAAATCACACCATTACCAAAACGACGGCCACCCACCCGATCATGGGGAGCAGCAAAACCCTCAAAACGAATGCCAGCAACTTTGTAGGAACCGGGTGTTGCTAGAAAACGACCACTTCCAACTTTTGCCCCCTCATCCCGCAAAAGGCTGCTAGCCAAAGTTACATTCGCTGATACCGCCGGCATTGCTAGCCCCGCAGCACAGCCCACCGACTGATAGGGATTCAGCAGCACAGAACTGCCACCCCCTTGAATTAAAAGGGCGCTGTGGCCATAGCTGGTGATAGTTACACCACCGCCTGCACCACCCGCAGGTAACGCCAGGCCAAGGGCGGCGGCACCAAATAAAGCACCGAGCACTGGGCGAAACATGGCGATAAACAATTTGAACTGGAACTTAGCAGTGTTCAAACAATTGGTTCAGGCAGAGGCGCTGGATAGAAAATTGGCCAAAAGTTGATGGCCAGCCTCTGTGAGCACGCTTTCAGGGTGAAATTGCACCCCTTGCAAAAGTGGATAGCTGCGGTGGCGCAAGCCCATCACCATGCCGTCTGCCTCAAGCCAAGCTGTTACCTCTAAACAAGCAGGCAAGCTCTCGCGCTCGGCAATTAAGGAGTGATAGCGCGTAGCGGTGAGTGGATTTGGCAAGCCGGCAAATACCCCTTGGCCGCCATGGCGCACTGCTGAAGTTTTGCCATGCATCAATTGCGGAGCCCGCACCACTCGGCCACCAAATACCTGGGCGATGGCCTGGTGCCCCAGGCATACTCCTAAAAGCGGAATTCTTGACCCCAACTTTTCGATCACCTGGGGGCATATCCCCGATTGGGCTGGGGTTCCGGGGCCAGGTGAAATCAAAATCGCCGCTGGATTTAAAGCTTCAATCTGAGCTAAATCCAAGGAATCATTGCGTTCCACTCGCACCGATGCTGCAATCGGATATTGAACGGCTAATTCACCTAAATATTGCACCAAATTAAAGGTGAAACTGTCGTAGTTGTCGATCACCAGCAACATCAGAAGCCAATCCTGGTTATTAGTGGTGGCAACAGTAAAAGCACGGCAATTAATAAAGAAGCGATGGCTGCCACCAACACAGCAGCCGCTGCGCAGTCTTTTGCAATCCGGGCCAAGGGGTGATAACGGCGGCCAACGGCTAAATCCACCACTGCCTCCATGGCGGTATTAAGCAACTCCAGCACCAAAACCGCAGTTACGGTAAGCACAAGCACCGCAAGGCGATCTAGGGAAAGCTGGAGCCACAGCGCTAGGCCAAAAACGAAAACAGCCGTAACCACATGGATGCGGAAATTGCGCTGGGTGAGCAGCGAATATCCCAAACCCTGGGCGGCATAGCGAAAGCTAGCCGGCAGATCGCGGGCCACCTGCCAAGCCCCAACCCTTAATCGACGCATGCGGCGGTTAGCCGACAAATCGATGGGGTTTGGGTCTGTGGCTTCTAACTCTGAGGTCAAAGGTTGAGCCATTATTTAGCCACGTTACCGCCGATTTGAGCTGGGAAAAGCTCGATCAATTGCTCCTGACGCAACAGCATTGCCGCTAGTTGCTCCTCATCTGGGTGGTCCCAACCCAATAGATGCAACAAGCCATGGCTTGCCAGGAAACAAAGTTCATGGCTGAGGCCATGGCCGTGGCTAAGGGCCTGGCGGCTGGCGGTTTCAAGCGAAATAACAATGTCACCAAGCTCTAGCGGCACCCCTGGCAACGGCAATTGCGCCCCCGTTGGGAACGCCAACACATCTGTGGGCTCTGGTTTATGGCGCCAACTGCCATTCAAAGCAGCAATTTCCTGATCAGCGCAGAGCTGCAAGCCCATGCTGTAGGCACTGGACTGGAGTTGGCCCGGCAATTCCCCCTGTAGGTGGCCAAGCCATTGACCCAACAGCAGCCGCCATGCGTTTTCGCTTAGGGGATCGGCCAATGGCAAATCAGGGGCGCCATAGGCCAAATCCAGCTCTGGAACTGCCATCACCCCGGCACTGCAGGACGAGCAAACCAGGCGAGCAAAAGCAACAAACCAGTTAAACCAACTGCCGTGAGGCCGAAGTGAAACAAGCTTTGCCGCCCCTTACGCACCATATTGCGCATCGCCAACTTCACAAAACTGGGGGGGGATTCACTCATGGGTTTTCCTCAGCAACTGTTTCCACACCTTGGCGCAAAAGCGACTGGATGAAGGGGTCGAGATCGCCATTCATCACCCCTTGCACATCGGTGGTTTCCTCCGCCGTACGCAAATCTTTCACCATTTGATAGGGATGAAATACGTAATTACGTATCTGATTGCCCCAGGCCGCTTCAACAATGTCGCCGCGGATATCGGCAATTTGCGCTGCCCGTTGCTCTTGGGCGATCACCATCAACTTTGCCTTGAGCAAAGCCATGGCCTTTTCTTTGTTTTGCAGCTGGGAGCGCTCTTGGGTGCAGCGCACCGCCAGGCCGGTGGGCACATGCAAAATGCGCACAGCTGTTTCCACCTTGTTCACATTTTGACCGCCGGCCCCACCGGATCGTGAGGTGGTGATCTCCAAATCCTTATCAGGAATATCTAATTCCACCTCGTGGTCCAACTTGGGCATCACCTCCACACCAGCAAAACTGGTTTGGCGTTTGTCGTTTGCATTAAAAGGCGATATGCGTACTAGGCGATGGGTACCTTTTTCATTGCGCAGGTAGCCATAGGCGTAGCGACCATCAATTTCAATTGTGCAGCTTTTAATTCCCGCTTCCTCCCCCTCTGAAATCTCATCAACACTCACCTTCATGCCATGGGCTTCACCCCAGCGGGTGTACATGCGCATCAACATCAAGGCCCAATCCTGGGCGTCGGTGCCGCCAGCGCCGGCATTGATTGAAATCACAGCACCCTCCTGGTCGTAGGTGCCGCTAAGCAGCCGTTCAAGCTCCCAACGATCCAGGGCTTGCTTGAGGCTCTGCAAGCCAGCATTGGCCTCCTCAAGCATTGCTGCATCAGGCTCAAGGTCGTAGAGCTCCAGGGTGGCAGCGGCATCGTTGCAGCAATTGCGCCATTGCTGCAGTTGCTGCAACTGGGCCTTCACATCATCCAATTGCCGCATTTGCTTGCGGGCATTTTGCTGATCGTTCCAAAAATCAGCCTGGGCAGCCAGCTGCTCCAAATCCCGCTGGCGCGCTTTTAAACCAGCAACGTCAAAGGCAGTCCTGGACATGGCCCAGGCGATCGGTGAGCTCAGATAAATCGCGTTTGAAATCAGTTAGGTCGAGCACCTGGGTGAAAAATTTCTAGATCGACCGTACTCAATGGTGGCCCCTATAGATTTGAGCTGAACAGCAAATGCGATGCAATGGCAGCCAGCGTTGAGATCTACACCTGGAGGTCTTGCCCGTTTTGCATCAGGGCGAAACAGCTGTTAGATCGCAAAAAGGTGGTTTACACCGAACATGCCATCGATGGCGATGAAGCTGCCCGCACGGCCATGGCAGCTAAGAGTGGTGGCCGTCGCAGCGTTCCCCAAGTTTTTATTAACGCTGAGCACGTGGGCGGTTGTGATGATCTCCACGCCCTAGAACGCTCTGGCCAGCTGGATGCACTGCTCACTTGAATAGGAGTTGAAGCAATTGGCCCGTCAATTATTTGTTGTTGATCCGGTTGAACGCCTGAGGCCTGAAAAAGACAGCAGCGTTGCCCTGATGCAGGCCGCCGAGCGGGCTGGCCAGGCTGTGTGGGTTTGCAGCAGCGCCGATCTTGCCTTTGCAAACAACGCTCCCCAGGTGCAGGCGCGGCCGATCAAAACCGAACCATGGTTTGAACTGGGGCCCGCTGAGTGGCATCCTCTTCGCCACTTCCCGCGGGTGTGGATGCGCAAAGATCCACCGGTTGATGAGGCCTATTTATATGCAACCCACCTGCTTGAACTAGCCGAACTAGAGGGGGTTCAAGTGCTAAATCGCGCCGCCAGCCTGCGGGCTTGGAACGAAAAACTTGGCGCCTTGCGCTTTCCCCATCTAATGGCGCCCACCATGGTGAGCAGCCAAGTGGAGCTGCTGGCAAGCTTTGCAACAAGCCACGGGGAAGTGGTGCTCAAACCCCTTGGAGGCAGGGGCGGCATCGGCGTGATCAGGGCTAATGGTGCCGCCCCCGGCCTTACTGCTCTCTTGGAGTTGGTTACCCAACAGCAGCAGCTGCCGGTGATGATTCAAGCCTTCTTAGCGGCGGTAAGCGCAGGTGATAAGCGCATCATCCTGGTGGATGGCAAACCCCTTGGCGCCGTTAACCGCATCCCAAAAACAGGAGATTTTCGCAGCAATTTGGCCGTTGGCGGTGCACCCGAGGCCTGCGAATTAAATGAAAGGGAAGAGGAAATTTGCGCTGAATTGGGCCCTGCCTTGCGGGAGGCTGGTTTGTTTTTTGTGGGTATCGATGTGATCGCTGGCTACCTAAGTGAAATCAACGTCACCAGCCCAACGGGCGTGCGGGAAGTGGAACGCCTTGGCGGCATCCCCCTTGGCGATCTCACCCAAGAGCTGCTGTTGAAACAGGATCGCTAGCCAGGCTGAGCTGCTGCTGCAACACCTGCAGCTTGAGGGCTACTTCTTGCAGTTCCCGCTCCGGCTCTGAACCCTGCACTAAACCAGCGCCTGCAGTTAATTCCAATTGCTCACCCCGCAGCACACCACTACGAATCGCCACCCTCAATTCCCCATCACCGGCACTATCAAGCCAACCGATCGGGGCGGCATAGGGACCACGCTCAAATGGCTCCAGGCTGCGCAACCATGCCATCGCTTCCCTTCGCGGCAAACCAGCCACCGCAGGGGTTGGATGCAATGCTTCCGCCAGCGTTAGAAGTTGTTGCCCCGCAAGGGGAGCGCTGATTGGAGTGTGCAAATGCCGCAGGGTGCCATGGCGGGCTAAACGCGGTTGGCGCAAACACAACGGCTTTAAGCCCTGTTGTTGCAATACCGAGCGGATTGCCTCCACCACCAATTCATGTTCATGGCGGTCTTTGCTGGATTGCAGCAGCGCCTGCGCTGGTTCGCCAAGGGCTGCTGTTCCAGCCAGGGCATCACAGCGCAACTGACCATTGCGCACCGCCAACAGGCGCTCCGGTGAGGCCCCCACCAAAACACTGCCATCGGCCTCACCCCATAAAAAACGACAACTGCCCGCTTGGCATTTGCGTAAACCCGCCAACAGCATTTGGGGATTTAAGGGGCTATCCAACTGAAGCTGTTGGCGCACCGCCAACACCAACTTGCGCAATTCACCACGCTCCACCAAAGCGAGGGCCCGATCCATGGCACCGCGGTAGGCCTGCTGCCATGGCGAACGACTCAATACCTGGGGAATAACAGCAGGGGGCTGCGGCCAATTAGCCCTCTCCAGGTGTTGGGCCATGTCCCACAACTCTTCCGCCACAAACCTGGGGGTTATCTCAGCGCCAAGGGGCCTTTGCAAACGCAACCAAGCCCGATGGCCTTGGCGACTCAATTGCCAACGGGGCAGCACTGCTCGCACCCCAGGCAACATCAGCGGGCTGCTTCGCAGGGGCGCATCAAAAAAGGAAAAGGCCAGTAGCACCCTCGGCCTAGCCATAGCTGGGCCCTTAATTGCATCAGCACCAAGCCGGGAAAGGCTCAGCTGGCAAAAGCGTTGGGCTAATTCAAATCGCCTTGAGCCACTCAACTCAAGGTGTTGGGCAATGCCTGAGGCGGCAAAACAAAAACCCGGTGACCCATCCCAGAGCATTCGGAATTGATCATCGCCGGGTAACTGCGATAAGGCCGCAAGGGGATCTAACGGCGCCAGGGGCAGGGCCAAACTGAGCACACCACCGTCATCCAAGCCAACTGCTTGCTTGCTGGCCTGGGCCAGCAGATCAATGAAAGTGGAATTCAGCAACTCTGCCGTTCCCCGTACTGCTCAAATGTATGGGTCTAAAGCTAACTATTGCCCTGGCGCCCCATGGCTGAGCCCAAGGTCGTTGTAAGCCGTTACGCCCTCTGGAAGGCGGCGATCAAATGGCCCATGTATTCCGTTGCCGTGATGCCTGCCCTACTAGCGGTAGGAGCCCTGCTGGGCCAAGAGTTGCAGCCCCGCTGGGGGCAACTTGGCTTTTTTCTTCTGGCTGCAGTGCTGCTATTGGGCTGGGAAAACCTGAGCAACGATGTGTTCGATGCCGATACCGGTGTTGATAGCAAAGGCAAACCCCATTCGCTTGTAAATCTCACCGGCCGCAGGGATCGCATTGCCACAGCTGCCAATGGTTGCCTGCTGCTGGGCTTGGGCTTAATGGCTTTGGTGGCAAGTTGCAGTGCAGGGGCAGTGCTCCCTCTGGTGTTTGCCTGTTGTGGAATTGGTTATTTGTATCAAGGGCCCCCTTTTCGGCTCGGCTATCGGGGCCTGGGCGAACCGCTTTGTTGGGTGGCTTTTGGTCCATTAGCTAGCGCCGCCGCCCTGTTAGCCCTGGCGCCCACAAATTTTTTTGCCGCCAACACAATCCCCTGGGGGATGGCACTGCAATTGGGGGCTGGTTCTGCAGTAGCAACAAGCCTCGTGTTGTTTTGCTCCCATTTCCATCAGGTGGAGGAAGACGCCAAAAACGGCAAATATTCACCGGTGGTGAGGCTTGGCAGCGCTAAGGCAGCAGCTTTAGTGCCCTGGTTTGTGGCCGCTTGTTTTGGCCTGCAGTGGTTACCGGTATTCACAGGTAGCTGGCCACCAAGTGCCCTATTGGGGGTGATTGGCCTTCCGGCAGCCCTGCAATTAATTCGGCTGCTAAAGCGCAACCATGGCGATCCCTCAAAAATCATGGGCAGCAAATTTCTTGCCCTGCGCTTTCAGGCCCTCAATGGCCTTGGCCTTGCGATCGGCTTGGCTTTAAGCATGCCGCGATGAAGCCAGAGTTAGTGCTGAGTTTGCGCTGGCGTTCCTTTGCTTTTGGATTGGTTCAGCCCCTAAAAACAGCTGGCGCCCATTTGCAGCGTCAAAGGGGCTGGCTAGTGCAATTACAGGCACCGGATGGCGCCAGCGGCTGGGGCGACATCACACCACCGCCAGCGAGCTGGCAGCAATGCCAGCAAATACTGCATCAGCTCAGCGGAGACCCCATCCATAGGGCAGCCCAGCTGGAGGGCTTATTACCCCAATTGCCAAAACCTATCGCCTTTGGCTTGGGCCTTGCCCTAGCTGAATTAGCTGGCCTAGGCAATTGGCAACAAGCGCCGGCGTCTGCATGGTTATTACCAGCTGGTCCAGCGGCAATAGCCGCAATGGAGCTGGCATTAAGGCAGCCGCAATCAGCAGATGCAATCAGCGTGAAATGGAAAGTGGGCAGTTTTAGTAATCAAATTGAATTAACGCTGCTAGATAAATTATTGGAATTGCTTCCCACCACTGGCCGGCTGCGGCTAGATGCCAATGGCGGCTGGGATCGGCCTACGGCTGACAGCTGGGTTGAACGATTGCGCCATGAACCAAGGCTGGAATGGCTGGAGCAACCCCTAGCCCCCCAAGACCATGAAGGCCTCACCCACCTGGCCAAAAAGCTGCCCATTGCCCTTGATGAATCGCTGCGGGATGCTGCCGGGGTACCGCCAAATTGGCGTGGCTGGCGGGTGCATAAGCCAGCCCTAGAGGGGGACCCAAGGCCACTGCTGCAGGCGCTAAAAGATGGCACCCCAAACCTGATGGTGAGCACTGCCTTTGGCACCGGCATCAGCAACCGGCTGCTGGCCCATCTAGCTGCATTGCAATTTGCGGGGCCCACCCCATGCGCGCCAGGCCTTGCCCCCGGCTGGGGGCCATTAGCTGAATTAGCCAGCTTTGATCCGCAAACCGTATGGAATAGCGCCCAAGCTTCGTTAGTTGGTAGTGAGCCATGAGCAATTGGCAGCTACTCGCTTCCGCCCACAGCCGAGCGGTTGGGGAAAAAATTCTTGCCCTTTGCGCCCAATTACCCGAAGGCCCAGGGGTGGTGATCGCCAGCGGGGGCACTAGCGGCAAGCAACGCTGGTGCCTGCAGCCCAGAAGCAATTTAGAAGCCGCCGCCGCCAGCTGCGGCCAATGGCTGCATTCGATCGGCCTAGATCCTGAAAAGGTTGTGGTGGTTAATCCACTGCCAAGCCATCACATGGGCGGCCTGATGCCCCAGGTGCGGGCTCAGCTTTGGGGTGTGCCATTGCTGGAACTAAGCCCAGAACAACTAAAAAATCCGGCTGCCCTCGCCGATGAACAAAGAAATAACCCTGCCTTTAAGACACGAGAGGCGCTGATTTCCTTGGTGCCCACCCAGCTGCATCGGCTCCTGGAAGATCCCGATGGCATCCGCTGGTTAAAAGGTTTTGCCTTGATCTGGGTGGGTGGAGCTGGTTTAGGTCCAAACCTGGCCGCGGCAGCCCGACGCCAGCAACTACCGCTGGCCCCCTGCTACGGCGCCACAGAAACCGCTGCAATGGTTACGGCGCAAACGCCAAGCCAATTTCTGGCTGGAAGCAACAGCTGCGGCCAACCCTTGGCTGATGTGCAGCTACGCCTGGATCCAATAACCAATGGCATTGAAATACGCACGCCCAGGCTGAGCCCAGGCTGGCTGGCTGGAGCAAAAGTGCTGCCCTTTGTGAATAACAGCGGCTGGTGGTGTAGCGGGGACGCTGGCGGTTATTTAGCCGATGGCCTGTGCCTTTTAGGGCGCCTGGATGGTGCCCTAAATAGTGGTGGTTCCACGGTATTTCCAGAACAAATAGAAGCTGCCCTAAGCGAAACACCAGGGCTAGCTGCCCTTTTGGTAATTGGCGTAGCAGATCTCGAATGGGGTGAACGATTAGTTGCGCTGGTGCGAATTGAAGCTGAATTTGATTCCAAACAAGTAATCGGCAATCTTTGCGCTAAAGCAGCTGATTTAGCACCAGCAGAAAGACCTAAAAATTGGTTGATTTGCCCCCAACTTACTCTAAATAGCCAAGGCAAATGGGAGAGAAAACGCTGGCTACAATGGGCACAGCAACACATTTAATAGATCAAGCTACATCCATAACTAATTGAACATGTTGCAGTAATTTTTTGCAATTTCAAGAGATGATTGGCTATCTTTTGCATCAAATAAATCAGCTATGCCAATGCGCAAACCAAGCAGACGGAGGTGATGGCTGCGCTCGCGGATGGCGGTAAGGCTTGATAGAGATAAATGTTAATCGGCGGCTGCCTTTAACCAATTATGGATTGATTCGGGCAAAGGCGCCCTAAGGCGATTGCTGGCCTGCAAACAGAAATGACGGGTGAGGCCAACTGCCACCGCTTCCCCCCTTGAGCTAAAGCTGTAGCTCACTTCAAAACTATGGGCATTCAAGCCCTTGGGCACCAGGGCAATTGCCAATGGGTCGCCACAACTCAAAGGGGCAAGGTAATCTGCGCTGCAATGCACAATCGGAAGCAACAGCTCTAATTTCAGGCCAGGCCGCGGAAATAAATCAGCCGGGCTAACGCCAAACCTTTCGAGGCTTTCTTCATAGGCCTCATGGCACCAACGCAGTAACTGATGGAAATGCATAACCCCTGCTGCATCGGTGTCGCCAAAACGCACGCTGCGGCAGAGCAGTAAAAAATCACTGGATTTCATCAGCCAATCCTAGTTAATTTCCTAGTTAATTATGCAGACAAAAAAGAAAAGGTTGCCAAGATAGAACTGATTTCAACCAGCATCCATGGCATCGCCCCAAGCCTACGAACAACCCACTATCAATAGAGCGTGGGAAGACTTTATTGCCCACATACCTACCATGCTGCTGATTTGGATCGCAAGCGTTGCAGTGGGGGTTTTGGGCTTCCTTGCATCACTGGTTTTTAGCATTACAGCAGCATGGCTAAGCGGAAATTCAAGCGATGCTGCATTGCCTTCACTATTTGGGATAGCAGGGCAGTTTCCGTTTCTAATAATTTCAAGTTTGCTTGGTGTGTTATTTGTTGCAGTGCCTGCCCTCTACTACAACGGCGGTGAGGTAATCACCATAAATGCTGCCTTCTCAGCATTATTACAAAGGCCCTTGCGTTATCTCTTGGCGGGTATTTTATTTTCTGTTGCCACCACTATCGGTTTTCTAGTTTGTGTTATTCCCGGCATTGTTATCGCTCTTACAATGCCCATATATGTGAACCGAATCTTCATTGGCGATGAACCAATCCTCGCTGCCTTTAGCAGTTCATTTCAAGCTGTATACCGTTCACCAAACGGCATGAATTTCGTTGGGATTGAAATTTTGGCGTGGCTATTGGTTGCTTTGGTATCAATTTGCACCTGCGGCCTTGGCGCCCTTGTGGCAGTGCCTGTGAGCAGCTTTTATCTACAAAATACCGCATACCACAAAGGTTTAATTAGCTGAACCCAGCTAGGGAAAGCCAGGTGCACCGCGAAAACCTAAGCCATAACTAAATATTAGGCGCATTAACCAATAGGCAAATAAAACAACAGCCCCCACGGCCAATGGCCATGCGCGAATTTCCCTGGGAATTAAGCGCCGCTGGCTGATGGCCGTAAAACACCAAGCGATTAGGGCAACCGCCACCAAGGGCCCAAAAGCATGCAATTGGATTGATTCACTTAGGTTGCCGCGCAAAGCGGCAACCGTTGCCCTGGTTAGGAAACAAGTGGGGCAGGGAATACCGGTTAAGGCCCGTAGGGGGCAGGGCCAACCGAGCAATGGCCCGTGGGCACCTTTGAGGAATAAATAACTGCTTAGGCCAAGGGGTAATAAATAACCGGCTTGCCTTAAGCGGCTTAGGAAAGGGTTCAGATCAACCCCCTGATCAACGGTCTACGGAACCCATAATCACATCAATAGAGCCAAGGATTGCCATGATATCTGCCACTTTCACACCCTTGAGTAGATGGGGCAAAATTTGTAGATTATTAAAGTCTGCAGCTCTGATTTTCCAGCGCCATGGTGTTACGTCGTTATTGCCAATAATGAACACTCCTAATTCACCTTTACCAGATTCAACCCTGGTGTAAAGCTGCCCTTCAGGAATTTTAAATGTTGGTGCTACTTTTTTAGCAACTATTTGATAATCAAAACCATAGAACTCGCTTGTTTTACCTTCCAGCTGCCTACGGGCTTCAAGATTTTCGGTGGGCCCACCAGGAATTTGGCGACAGGCTTGGCGCAAAATTTTTAATGATTCACGCATCTCCTGAATGCGCACTCGATAACGGGCATAGCAGCAACCTTCCTGGGCTATTGCCACCTGCCAATCAAATTCGTGATAACACTCATATTTGTCCACGCGGCGCAGGTCCCACTCCACTCCAGAAGCCCTCAACATCGGCCCCGAAAGGCTCCAATTAATCGCCTGCTCACGGCTGATGCGGCCGAGACCTTCTATGCGGCGCTTAAAGATTGGATTATTGGTAATTAATTTTTCATATTCATCAATCTTAGGGCCAAACCAATCACAAAAATCCTCACATTTTTCCAGCCATCCGTAGGGAAGATCAGCAGCAACGCCGCCGATACGGAAATAATTATTGTTTACCATCCGCTGACCGGTGGCCGCCTCCCAGAGGTCGTAGATCATCTCCCGCTCTCGGAAGATGTAGAAAAATGGCGTTTGTGCACCCACATCAGCTAGGAATGGACCAAGCCAAAGCAGATGATTAGCAATACGATTCAGCTCTAACATCAACACCCGGATATAACTGGCCCGCCGGGGTACTTTCACATCAGCCAAACGCTCTGGCGCATTTACTGTGATCGCCTCATTAAACATGCCAGCCGCATAATCCCAGCGGCTCACATAAGGCACAAACATCACATTTGTGCGGCTTTCAGCGATCTTTTCCATGCCGCGGTGCAGGTAGCCGATCACCGGCTCGCAATCCACCACGTCCTCCCCGTCGAGGGTTACCACCAACCTCAACACCCCATGCATGGAGGGGTGGTGGGGCCCAAAATTGAGCACCATCGGCTCGGTGCGCGTTTCCAGCTGCGTCATGGGCCGAAGGCTTTGCTGTGCTGATCCTAGGAAGGGGTGGGAGCATTCATTGCATTAACCAAAATCAAAATCCCTGGATAGTTCGATCCCCCAGTTGCAGACTGGCTTTAACCATGAACCGGTGCTAGCCCACCAGGTGCTTGAAGCCTTTGCCTCCTTACCAACGGAGGGGGTTTTGCTCGATTGCACCTTGGGGGGTGGAGGCCACAGCTCCCTGTTGCTCCAGGCCCACCCCGGCTGGCAGTTGATCGGCCTTGATCAAGATCCAGAGGCCCGCAAGGCCGCCGCTACAAACTTGGCCCCTTTTGGCGAACGGGTACAAATAATCGCCACCAATTTCGCCAGCTATCAAGCAACCAGCCCAGTGGTGGCAGTGCTTGCTGATTTAGGCGTTAGCAGCCACCAGTTAAATCAGGCGGAGCGGGGTTTCAGCTTCCGCAGCGATGGCCCCATCGATATGCGAATGGATCCCGAGGGATTAGGGGAAACGGCAGCAGCCTTAATCGATCGACTCAGCGAAACGGAACTGGCTGATCTGCTGTTTCACTACGGGGAAGAAAAACTAGCCAGGCGCATTGCCCGCAAGTTGGTGGCGGAGGGTCCGTGGGATAACGGCGAACGGGGCACTGCCGCCCTGGCCTATGCAATTGCTGGTTGCTATCCACCTAAACAACGCCATGGCCGCATCCATGCCGCCACCCGCAGTTTTCAAGCCCTGCGCATTGCTGTGAACAATGAACTCGGGGTACTTGAGCAATTGTTGGAGCAAGCGCCCCATTGGCTGCAAGCCGGCGGCCGCTTTGCTGTGATCAGTTTTCATTCCTTAGAGGATCGCTTAGTAAAAAACAGCTTTAAAAGCAATCCTGCCCTGCGGGTAATTACCCGAAAACCCCTGGTGGCAGATGAGGCAGAGGAAGCCAGCAACAGCCGCTCCAGGTCTGCCAAATTGCGCGTTAGCGAGAAGTTATTGGGCAATTAATAGCATTCATATTGTTCAGCGCAGCTTTGCCAGCAGCTGGTTGATAAACGCCAAGGTTTCTTTGATCTGCTCCTCCGTGGTGGAGCGCCCCAAGCCGAAACGCACCGAGGCTGCTGCCTCCTGGCGACTGCGGCCCAAAGCGATCAGCACATGGGATGGCTCCCCAGAGGCGCTGCTACAGGCCGAGCCACCACTAACGGCTAAACCACGCCTCAAACCACTGTGCAGCCTGGAACCGTCTACCCCAGCCACAGAAACATTGAGGTTGTGGGCTAGGCGAGGCTTGAGGGCACCATTCAGGCAAATGCCCCCCAGCTGCTCGAGGCCGCTCCAAAGTTGATCGCGCAGCTGCCCCAAGCGCTGGGCCCGGCTAAGGGCATCAGCAAGGGCTAAATCAAGGGCGGTTGCCAAACCCACAATCAGTGGCGTGCTCAAGCTGCCGCTGCGGCGCCCCCCCTCCTGGCCGCCGCCATGGATCTGGGCTGCCAATTCCAAATCCTCTGCCACCACAAGGGCACCAATGCCCTTTGGGCCATAGAACTTGTGGCCGCTAAAGCTAAATAAATCAATGCCTAATTCCAAGGGTTTGATTAATTGATGGCCCACTAGTTGGGCTGCATCACAATGGAAGGCGGCTCCATGGCGGCGGCAGATGGCAGCAATGGCCTCCAGGGGCTGAAGCACACCTATTTCATTGTTGGCTGCCATCACACTCACCAACACGGTGCTAGGGCCCATGGCCGCCTCAAGCTGGGCAGGATCCAAAAGTCCATCGGCTGCCACCGGTAGCACCGTGAGGCTGAAACCGAGGCGCTCCAGGTAGCGGCAGGGATCTAACACGGCCCGGTGTTCAGTTGCCACCGTGATCACATGACGGCCCTTGGCCAGCCGCGCTTCACATAAACCTTTAATTGCCAGGTTGTTTGCTTCGGTGGCACCACTGGTAAAAACCAGCGTGTGGGGCGGGATTGCTAAAGCAGCAGCCAAACTTTCCCTGGCCTGATCCACCAGCAGGGCTGCTCTAAGGCCAGGCCGATGGCCGCGGCTGGAGGGGTTAGCAAAATCCTCACCCCACAGGGGCGCCATGGCTTCCACTACCGCTGGATCACAGGGAGTGGTGGCCTGATGGTCGAGGTAGATCGGCGCAGCGGCCACTTACACCACCTAAAGGTTCATGTTGGCTCCATGCTGGCAACAACTTGCTGGTTTGTTTGATGGCCCCTCTCTTGCGGCCCCAGCTGGCTGCGTTGCTGTTGGCAGGCTCCTGCCAAGCGCAAAGCCTCGACCTGCAAAAACCAGAAAACTTTCGCCCTCCGGGACTGCTGATCCTGCAGGAACGAACGATTCCCTATGGCAAAGAGGTGATTGGCATCTATGCAATCCGCCCCGCCAGCGACATCCCAGGGGGCAAACGCCTGAAGGTGTGGCAAGAACTGGTAAACGACGTAAAAGTGCGCAATGAAACCTTGCGCTGCGACACCACAGCCCCCGCCCGCGTTACCAGTAATGGCAGCCAATTAATAATGCTGGAACTAAACCCTGGCGGATTCGTTGGCAGCCATAACCGCCTATCCCATTTGATCTGGTGGGCAGCCTGCGTACCGGAACAGGCCGGTAAAGACCCCAATAGTTTGCAAGCGGTGGCGCGCAAATTGGGCTTTAGTGGCAATCTCATCGAACGGGAACATCTCCTACCGGGAAATCCCCGCTAAATCCAATGCAAAATTCAAATCCCAAAAATCCAAATCCCAATCAAAACCCAAGCCCTGATCCCGTTGAATCCCTAATCACAGGGCCAGCGCGGGTGCTTTTGGTAGACGATGAACCCGGCATTCGCACAGCTGTGCAGTCTTACTTCGAGGATGAAGGTTTTGCCGTTAGCACCGCAAGCGATGGGGAAGAGGGTTGGCAAAAGGCCCAGGCGGAGATGCCTGATGTGGTGTTAAGCGACGTAATGATGCCGCGCATGGATGGCTTTGGCCTGCTCAAACGCCTGCGGGAAGATGAACGGCTGGGTGGCACTCCGGTGATTTTTCTAACCGCCAAAGGGATGACCTCCGATCGCATCGCTGGTTTTCGAGCCGGCGTAGACGACTACATCCCCAAACCATTCGACCCCGATGAATTAGTGGCACGGGTGCGCAATGTGGTGCAACGGCAGGAGCGGCTATTGCGAGAGGCCGCCCGATATGCCGACACAGATATGGGGCAAATGGCTAAACAAATAACGGAGATTCGTTCAATGTTGCAGGGGGGAAATAACAAAAAAGGGACTGCACCGGCCAACCATTCCTTCACCCCAAGGGAAGCGAGCGTTCTGCAATTGGTAGCTGAAGGATTAATGAATAAAGAAATTGCCAAGCAACTAGAAACATCAATCCGCAATGTGGAGAAATATGTGAGCAGGCTATTTGCCAAAACTGGCACATCGAGTCGCACCGAACTTGTTCGCTATGCCCTTGAAAATGCTTTGGTTGAGTGAAAGCTGCCTACAATCAAGGCCACACATACAGGGATCGCCTAACACATCTAGGAATAAAAAATGGAATAGAAAATGGCATAAATAATCACATAAATATTAACAATAACCTAGGAGCTTATGCAGATTTAATTTGCAATTTCTATGCAAACCGTTGGCCCCATAGTTCAATAAAGGATTGGCAACAACGGCTAAGCAATGGTGAAATCCGATGCAATGGCTCTTATTTGGAATGGCGGCGGCCGCCGTGGCTAGAGGAAGCGGTGCCGGATAAATGGGATGTTATTTATGATAATAATGATTTGCTAGTAATTAATAAACCCAGCGGCCTACCCGTATTACCAGCCGGCGGTTTTCTTGAACACACCCTGCTCGAATTACTCAAAAAACAATATCGAGCTGATCCCCAGGGGCTGCCCAAACCTGTGCATCGCCTTGGACGCTTCACTTCAGGGCTGCTGGTGTGCGCCCGCTCAAGTGAGAGTCGCGCCTGGCTTAGTGCCCTTTTGCGCAATCACCAAAGCGCCAATGGCTGCATAAAGATCTATCGGGCGCTACTGCAACAGCCAGCAGAGGGTTCGCCATTGCTGCAATTAAAGCCTGGCAACGAATGCCAACTCAACACCCCAATCGGCCTACGGCCCCATGGCCGCCTTGGCACTATTTGGGCCGCCGCAAGCCCTGAGCAAAAGGGAGCGCTGCCGGCCTTCAGCCAGCTGAAATTAATAGAAACTCAAGCTGCTGGCTGGCTGGTGCAGTTAACGATTGCCACCGGACGCCCCCATCAAATCCGCATACATTGCGCCGCTGCCGGCGCCCCATTAGTGGGGGACCCCCTCTACAAACTGGGGGGCCTAGCCTGCGATCAGGCCCTGCCAGGCGATGGCGGCTATCAGCTCCACGCCCACCAACTGCAAATCCCCCTTGCAAATGGCGAACAGCTCAATTTGGAGGCGCCTTTACCAAAAATATTGCAGGCTTAGAAACTAAATCCTTTCGAATTCAATCAACCGAGAGAAGTAAAAAGGTGCCTGGTTGAGGCTGCGCCGCAACGGTTTAAAACCGGCTTCAGCCGCCGCCGCAATGATGCCACTTTCCTTAAGTGTGTAAGCGCGGGTTGCTTTGCTTGGCCCAGGAAACAAAGAACCAATGCTTTTAAGCAATGCCAGTAATGGTGTGTAGGGAGCAAAACTCACAATTAAGCGTCGCTGGGCTAAAGCTGCCAAATGTTTAACCATCGCCTCCGCCTGGGGCTGGGGATAGTGAATAAACACATCAAGGCAAATAACTGTGTTGTAGGTGCCGCCAAGGCTTTCCAAATCGGAGGCGCTGAATTGCACACGGGCAACCTCGAGGCCTGCCTCGGTTGCCCGCCTGGTGGCTTCCTTCACCATTGCCTCAGAAATATCGCTGGCGGCAATGCTCTCAGCACCCAATTGCGCTAGGGGAAGGCTGAGGCTGCCCACGCCGCAACCGGCATCACAGAAGCTGCGGCTAGCCAGATCGCCATCTTCTTGCAACCAAGCCAACACGTTATCTACGGTTTTTTGATGGCCAATGCGGATATTGCGCTGCACCCGATTCACATCACCACTGGTGCTGTAGATGCGATTCCAACGTTCAAAGCCAGTGGTTTCGAAGTAACCCTTCACTTCAGCTTTTTCTTGATTTCCCATCGATTTGGATCCCATTGCCGGGGACCCTACCCGTTTCGCTGCCAACTGAGCTTGTTATCAGCATCTAATTGCCATTTCAAGGTGTCAACCCAGGCCATTCCCAATAGCTGTTGCTCCACAGGGCGCAAATCACCAAGTTGGCGCCTGGGTAACACCGTGGCCGCACGAATTGCCGCGGCCGGCATGGCACCCCAAGCCGCTAAACGCTTAACGCCTTCCAATAGGGGCAAACTGGTGCCCGCCAAGGTGCCATCACTTAGGCGGCAGGTGCCTGCCTCCACATTGATAAGCCGTTCATCCCAGGGGTAGTTGCCATCCCTTAGGCCATAGGGAGCTAGGGCATCACTCACAAGCAACACCTGCTCCGGCAAAAGCCGCTGTAGCAACACCGCCATGGTGGGCGCCACATGAATGCCATCTGCAATTAAACCCAAGCCCACATGGGGCGCGGCCAACACCGCAGCAATCGGCCCCGGTTCGCGGTGATGCAAACCAGCCATGGCATTAAAAGCATGGGTGAGCATCCCCACCCCATCGCCGTAGGCCCTTGTGGCCTGATCTTCATTGGCACAGCTGTGGCCAAGGCTTACAAGGATGCCCAATTGCCTTAGGGCCCCTATTACCTCTGGGGCACCCTCCAGCTCCGGTGCCAGGGTTACTAGGGCAATTTCACGCTCAAATCCGCCTATGCGTTCATGGAGAGCGGCAATCGATGGGGCACATAAATGCTCTAGGGGATGGGCACCGCGCCGTTCTGGAGCCAAAAATGGGCCCTCCAGGTGGGCCCCCAACAGGGCACAGCGCCCAGGTTGATGCATTTCCCTGGCTTGCCTCAATACGGCAAGGGCCTCGCGTAGGGGCGCCACAGCGCAGGTAACAAAAGTTGGACAGATCGCTTCTACGCCATCACGCCAGAGCAAATCCAACAGCTCCAGCAGCTTGGGCAGATGCTCTGTTTGCAATTCAGGGAAAGCCAAGCCAAGGCCGCCATTAATTTGTAAATCCACCCCTGCCGGGCTTAACCAGGCACCATGCCAATTCAAACCGGCGCCAGCGGCCTGGCTTGCCAAAGGCTCTAGGCGACTAATCCTGCCGCTTTGATCAATCAACAAACGCCAACGTTGATCTTGCCCACCGCAAGCGCTTGGCAGGCGCAGATTCGTATGCCAATTGCTGTTTATGGGCGTCTGCATGAAATCAAGGTGAAAATGCACACAGTGGCAGTCTGCCGATGGCTAGGGATCCGCGGGTAGGTGTGTTGATGGGCAGTGATTCAGATCTGCCCTGTATGCAGTCAGCGGTTGATGTTTTAGAGGAATTTGGCATTAGCCATGAGGTGAGGGTGCTCTCTGCCCATCGCACCCCAAAGGCAATGGTTAGCTACGCCGAATCCGCCCGCGGGCGCGGCCTGCAGGTGTTGATCGCCGGGGCCGGCGGTGCTGCCCACCTGCCTGGGATGGTGGCGAGCCTCACCACCCTGCCGGTAATCGGTGTGCCCATAACAAGCAAAGCCCTAAACGGCCTCGATTCCCTCTATTCAATTGTGCAAATGCCAGCAGGCATACCCGTTGCCACAGTGGCAATCGGCAATGCCTGCAATGCGGGCCTCTTAGCCCTGCAAATCCTTGCTTTGCAAGATCTCGCCCTCGCTGAAGCCCTGCAAACCCATCGGCGTGAATTACAAACCAATGTGGAAGCAAAAGATCTGAGGCTGCAGCAATTGGGCAGTAGCAGCTATTTAGCTGAGCGCAATTAAAATGTGGCCTCCCCGTTGGTTGCGCTTAAGCCTTGCTCTACCACTGGTGGTGCTTAATTTATTTGTTTTGCGGCAATTATTGTTGCCTTTAGCACCATTTCCAGCCCTATTTGTTACTGCAGCTTTAATTGCATTTCTACTTGATCTACCAAGCCGCTGGCTGCAGCAACGGGGCTTAGCGCGTCCGCTAAGTTTCAGCTTGGTATTGGGCATAACCCTGGGGGGCGTAAGCCTTGCCGCCACATGGTTAGTGCCCCGTTTAATCGAACAATTAGCAGAACTAGTAAATGCAATACCCAGCTGGTTAGTACAGGCCCAAGAGCTATTAAACCAACTGCAATCTTTAGCAGAAGCTAGGGGCTGGCCCACGGACTTCAGCCCACTTAGTGATGATCTGTTAGCCCGCAGTAGTCGCTTGGCCCGCAGCTTTAGCCAACAACTACTGAGTTTACTTACTGCCACCCTTGGCCTCACCGTGAATACAGTGATCGTGTTGGTTTTAGCGGTATTTTTATTATTAGGTGGCGAAAGTATTGCCGCTGGCCTTGCCCGTTGG
>Ga0214917_10000861_pt1 | contig 39516 bp, 33 predicted proteins | sample LL_1208_BB_MetaG_FD_177983 | JGI IMG/M metagenome (GOLD analysis project Ga0214917, IMG submission 177983) | Freshwater microbial communities from Lake Lanier, Atlanta, Georgia, United States - LL_1208_BB | ecosystem: Environmental > Aquatic > Freshwater > Lake | place: USA: Georgia | collected... | reverse complement strand
CTAATAAGCGCCTGCGAAGGAATTGATGCAGTAATTCATCTAGCCGCTAAAAAAGCAGTAGGAGAATCTGTGGATAACCCTTTAAAGTATTATGAAAATAATGTTGGTGGAACTCTAAATCTTCTTGCAGCTATGAGTCTAAAAGGTGTGAAGAGAATAGTTTTCTCCTCCACTGCTGCTGTCTATGCGCCAAGTGAGAAGTTATCGATTACAGAGGATGATTTAACTGAGCCGCTCTCGCCCTATGGCCAGACAAAGCTTCTTTCTGAGAAGTTAATAAGCGCCGTTGCTAAAGCTGAAAATCTATCTGCTATCTCACTTAGGTATTTCAACGTTGTAGGCGCGCTTAGAGATGAGTTTGCTGATAACTCCAAGGACAACCTTGTTCCTAAGGTCTTTGCAGCACTAAAGGCAGAGAAAAACCCTGAGATATATGGCAGCGATTACCCCACAAAGGATGGCAGCTGCATCCGGGATTACATTCACGTTTCAGATCTAGCTAAGGCTCATCTAGTGGCTCTAGAGAAAGTCTTTGCAGCAAACGTTGATGAGGTCTATAACGTTGGCTCTGGGACTGGATACTCAGTTACTGAAATGATGAATCAGATCGCAGAGAGTATTGGCAAAGCCATTACTCCAACTCTAAGTCCTAGAAGGCCAGGAGATACTGCGCAGTTAATAGCATCAATTGCAAAAATTGAGAGAGATTTAGGCTGGAAGCCAGAGCGAAGCTTAAAAGAGATGATTGACTCTGCCTGGCATGCAGAGTCAAAGGTGAACTGATGAGCATTGTTGGAAAGCGTTATGCAAGTTCTCAGATGCAAAATATCTGGTCTGCAGAGACAAAGGTATTAAAAGAGCGAGAGCTATGGATTGCAGTAATGAGAGCTCAAGCAAAACTAGGGCTAGATATCTCAACTGAGGAAATTGCAGACTATGAAGGTGTTAAAACAAAAATTAATTTAGGCAGTATTGAAAGACGTGAAGCAGAGTTAAAGCATGATGTGAAAGCTCGCATAGAAGAATTTAATGCTCTGGCAGGCCATCAGAGGATTCATCTAGGGCTAACGAGTCGAGATGTCACAGAAAATATCGAAGGCTGGCAGATAAAAACATCCTTAGAACTCACTCTCTCTTCCTCTGCGCAACTACTTGAAGAGCTAGCTAAAAAGATTGAGAGCTACTCTGATCTTGCAATTGTGGGAAGAACGCATAATGTTCCAGCGCAATTAACCACTCTCGGAAGGCGATTTGCCTCTTGGGGTGAGGAATTTCTAATCGCTATCGAAAACCTAGTGACACTTCACACCAACTATCGAATTAAGGGCATCAAGGGAGCTATTGGAACTGGATCTGATCTAAAAGCGCTTCATAGCGAAAATTGGCTAGAAGTTGAGAGAGCTGTGGCAGATGAGTTAAGGATAGAGAGAACTCTTATTGCGCCATCTCAGATCTATCCAAGATCTCTAGACTTTCAAGTGGTTGCAAGCCTCTATCAACTAGCAGCTCCAATTGCGTCGATAGCTATAAACATTCGCTTAATGGCAGGCCTTGGTCTTATTAGTGAAGGTAAAGCAAGTGGCCAGGTGGGATCATCCGCTATGCCCCATAAAAATAATCCGAGACTTAGTGAGCGCGTGGGCGGATTGTTTGTATTGCTGAAGGGATATCTAACAATGGTTAGTGAGATCTCTGGTAATCAATGGAATGAAGGTGATGTTTCAGAGAGCGTTGTTAGACGAGTAGCCCTTGCTGACTCTTTCTATACCATCGATGCAATCTTAAGGAGTATGAAGAAAATACTTTCAGAGCTTCAAGTTAATGAGAGCGCTATATCAAAAGAGCTAAATCGAGATCTCGAGCATCTTCTTAGTAGTAACGTTCTCCTAAAGGCAGTTGAAAAGGGAATAGGTAGAGAGTCTGCCCATGGCCTGATACTTGAATCTGCAACAGAATCAAGAGCTAGCGCCTCCGAAACCTTCTTTGAGCTCCTAGTAAAAAAGAAGGAGTTAACTTTATTTCTCTCTGAGCTAGAGGCTCTAAAGTCCAATCCAAGGGAGCACCTAGGCGATGCTTCAAAGCAGGCCCAACAAGTGCTTAAACTAGTAAGAACTCAAATTTCTGCTCTTAAAAAGTTTGGAAACAAGACTCTTGATGGAATCTCCAATTAGAGTTGGGCTATGGCTAAGAAGAAAGTAGCGCCATCGAGGCTAGCCCGAGAGCGAAAGGCTCTGGTAAGGGGGCTCTTAGCTTTCTCTCTAACTGTCTTTTTTATAAAGATTATGTGGCTCTCCTCCAAGGAGGGCAGGGGCCTACTTGGAGCAGATGGAGAGAATTATCTTCAAGGACTAGAGAGCCTTCTCTCGGAGGGCTTCTTCTCAACCGCTGAGAAGCTCTCATATTGGCCTGCTGGATATCCAATATTGATGTGGCCAATAGCCGCCATCAGTGAGAGCAATCTGGCATTTATCGTTGGGATTATTCAATCACTTATCTTTGCTCTTGCAATCTGGTTCTTTGCTATCGAGTTAAGTGCTACCTCACTCAAGCGCTTTGCTTGGCCAGCTGCCATCATTCTTAGCCTCTCGCCAACTCTCTCGCTTAATTCAGTTGTTATCGGCTATGAAGTCACTTCAGCAAGTTTATTTCTTCTAGCTATCTCACTATTTCTAAGGCAGGTTAGATTAAGTAAGAGCTCAATTCTAAATTGGGAGAATTCACTCGCAGCCTTCGCTATCTCAATATCCTGCTTTATGCAGCCAAGAATTCTGCTACTTGCTCTTGGGATTATTGTTCCTTTTGCAATCTATCACTACCGAGGAAGAGCAATTCCTATAATTCTAGTCTTCACTCTGTCGATAGTAGCTATCGCTCCTTCGATAATGATTCTTCGAAATGTTGAAGCAAATGGCTATGCTGCAATTTCAACTAATCTTGGAACTACTATGAATATTGGCGCGGGACCAGAATCAACCGGTGGGTACACCAATAAAACAACAGGAGTTACCTGTGAGGCGATAGAGGGAAATGCTGCTGAGCAAGATAGCCATAAAGTTGGCTGCGTTCTCAAGTGGTATCTAGAAAATCCTGGAACATCTGCCAAGTTATTTGTAAATAAGTTTTTCTACCATTGGTCACCTTGGTTTGGACCGTTAGCAAATGGCACCATGGCAAGAAATCCTTGGCTTCAATTCCATCCCTTTGCAGAGAGCGCAAAGACTCAAGAAGGCTTTGAAATAGTCCATGGCGGCCTTGGTAAGACGATCTCCTGGGCCTGGGTTTTGGGTTCTCTTGCTCTACTTATCTATGGCTTTATCGCCCTTAGAAGGAGAGGGGGGGTCTCAACTCTTCTTGCCTGGTGTCTCTTTCTCCCAGTTCTGCTTAACACAGGCTCATCTATGGGCACCATCGGCGATCACCGCTTCCGTATCCCAACCTTAACTCTAAGCATCCTGCTCCAGCTATTTGGCCTCTATGCCATCTTTGAGAGAAGGACATTTAAGAGGGGGCTAGATGGAAAGGTGAGGCTAGCCCAGGGCTTAAATTGGAAGGGCAGGGGGCAAGGAGATAATCTGCAGCCCTGACAGAATACAAGTTAAGGAGGTCTCGCTATGGGGCGTGGCCGTTCAAAGGCAAAACAGACAAAAGTTGCAAGAGATTTGAAATATAGCTCGCAAGATATTGATATCGAGAGATTATCCAAAGAGCTCCATGGCGAAGTTGATAAGGGCGATGATGATGACTTTGATCCCTACGCTGAAGGTAATTACATCCCACGTAAGTAAGTCTTAGATGAGACCAACTCCTTATGTTGCATCTCTTAGAGTCTATGAACCGATAGGCAGTTTCTCGCCTGTTGATCAACTACTTTGGTCGAGCATATCTATTGAGAGCTATACCGGACGTGATGAGCAACTTCGAGCTCTTAGAAGAACAATTCTCTCTGAGCCACCATCTCTTAAAGCAGAAGGAGCTCACATTATTGATCATGATGGCAAGCGCTATGTATCACCTTGGTCAACTGCTAGAAGATGTTGGGCCGCCATTGAGGATTTCAAAAGCTCTCTGCCAAGCACAGTTCTGCCCTTCTTTATGCCAGAGAGTTTAAGTGAAGCGCTAGCGCAGAACTCTGAGGAACTTGAATTTCGAATCCCACACATTCTCTCTGAGACTTGGATGATTCCGCCTCGTTGGTTTGCTCTCTTTAATCCAGATGAGCGCTTGAGAGGAAGAAATGATGATGGGCCTTTCACAATCATTCGCACTGATATCTTTAGCGCCAAGAAGCGATGCACAGTAAGCCATCAGATAGTAAAAGGCGCTTTTGGTTCAGGCCCAGTTGAGCAAGAGATCACAGATCTTCTCAACTGGCTCAATGTCTTTCATCCTGAATCAATCCTTGAATGTGATTATGGCGGGCTCGCTCTCTATCTAGAGAAATCACTAATAGATAGTGGCTCTCCAGGACTTGAAGCTGATACCTCAATTGAGGATGTCACGCTTTCACTTCAAGGCCTGTCAAATGGCGATGGGGTCTTAGCTGGCCAGGGATATGAGGCTTTAGTAAAGCGGTGGAGAAAGGTCGCAGCCCTAGAGCAGGCGATGTAGTAGCTACTGGCTTTAAGGCTCTATCTATTAGATACTTGCCTCAAATGGTGCGAATAGGACAGAAGTAGAGATGAGCATTAATCGCTCTAGTGAGCCTGAGGTTCTTTTAACCCCAGCTGAAGTAGCTAAATTATTTAGGGTTGACCCAAAGACTGTTACTAGATGGGCTAAAGCTGGAAAGCTAACAGCTATCCGCACTCTAGGTGGCCATAGAAGATATCGAAGATCAGAGGTTGAATCACTACTAACAAAGTCTGAGAATCGGGGATAAGAATGTCTGAAGAGAAGAAGTCAGATAAATCAAAGAGTGAAGCTTTAGATCCAAAGGCAAAGTATCTAGAGGCCCTTGAGAAGAAGAGACAAGGTAGCGTGGTTCGCAAAAATGGAGTTACAGGCGGCCCTAAAGTCTCTGGAGGAGAGGCAAGTGGTAAGACTCCAAAGATGTTCCGTAGAAAATCAGGATCGGCATAAAAAAGTCTCAAAGTGAATTACTCGCCTCTTGCCTATCTTGCCCTATTTCTATTCAGCGCTCTCTTTGTTGGTCTCTTAACTCCAAGAATCAGAAAGATAGCAATAAAGCGTAAAATCTTTGATACCCCAGATTCAGACCATAAGAGCCATAAGGAGCCAGTTCCATATCTTGGTGGGGTGGCCATCATTATCGGAGTAGTCGGTATCACCTTTACTGCCACACTTGCCTCTAATCCTGATCTAATAGTTTTAGTTGCCGCAGTTTTACTCCCATCTCTATTTTTAGGAGCAATTGGTTTAATCGATGATCTAATCAACTTAAGCCCTTGGCCAAGATTTATCGCTCAGAGCCTTGTAGGTATAGCTGTAGCAATCACTTTAATTCAGACTAATACCGTTGGATCTCCCACAGGCTCTAGAGCTCTAGATATAGCCATTACTGTTCTCTTTATAGTAGGCCTCAGTAATTCAGTGAATTTCTTCGATAATGTCGATGGTGGAGCCTCTGGAACAGTCGCGATTTCAGCTCTATTTCTAGCTTTTCTTTCTTACGCCTCTGGCCAGTATTACATCGCAGCTATATCTACTGTAATTGCAGGATCTACTCTTGGTTTTCTTAAATGGAATCGGAGCCCAGCTAGAATCTATATGGGTGATGCTGGCTCTCTCTTTCTAGGATCTCTTATTGCTTCACTTCTAGTTAGATTTGATCCAAACCCAATTGTCTATCCCACATACTTCTTTGTTCCCTTATTTCTAATTGCAATACCAATTCTTGATACAAGTACGGTAGTTATCTCAAGGATAAATAGGGGTGTATCTCCATTTAAGGGAGGAAGAGATCATCTCTCTCATCGCTTAATGCGTCTTGGAATCTCTAAAGTAAATTCAGTCCTTCTTCTCTGGGGATTTACCCTTCTTTTTGGAGTCTTTGCTTTAATTCTTTCGAATGCTCCATATAGTCAAGAGCCGCTAGTAGTAATTATTGGTTCTGCTATCTGGCTCATAGCTCTATTTCTCTTTTTAAGAATTCCTGCTACAGATAAAGAACTAGAGACAGAGAAGTAAATCCTGGTGGCTGGGGACGGGATCGAACCGTCGACCTCACGATTTTCAGTCGCACGCTCGTACCAACTGAGCTACCCAGCCAATATTCGAACAGAGAAGTGAAAGCAGTAGCGACCCAGACGGGACTTGAACCCGCGACCTCCGCCGTGACAGGGCGGCGCGCTAACCAACTGCGCTACTGGGCCATCTCATTGAACTATTTCGCGTCCCCAACGGGATTTGAACCCGTGTTACCGCCGTGAAAGGGCGATGTCCTAGGCCCCTAGACGATGGGGACTAGGAGGGCTCTAGTGTAGCGAAAAAAAATGATGTGCAACAATTCCATTTCCACGATTTTCAAATTCCAGATCAAGGCTCCTTGAATCCCTAAAATCAAATTTAGGATGCTTCGCGGCCACTAACTCTGCAATCTACATTTGCTAGACCTCTGAGAAGTTGGATTCTCACAGGAAGTATCGTTCTTAATCTGATTACTATCCATCTAATTTTAGTCTCCTGATTTGAGCAAGTCAATTAACAATCTAAAAACTCTTTTTGGTAGTAAACGTAATGTAAAGGTCGCAAATCTTAACGACCTTGGGTAGTAACAAACTCTATACCTGGGACCCTTTGCTTGCCCAAATTTCTGCCTCGAAAGGAAACTTGCCAAATTATTTGCATTAGTAGAAATTTTACTCTCAGGGATTAAAGCATTTAGTTTTGTTTGAACATGCCCAGGTCTTACTACAAGTAAATCCATTTCAAGATTCTTACTTCTGAACTCATGAACCATAAATTTTTCCAAGAGTTCTTTCATTAGCTGATATACAAAGTGTTTCTCCTGCAGCGGCAATCCATAAAGAGATGAAGACATAAGGATAACCAACGACTGCTTCTTTAGGATTTCATGATCTATCAATGCTTCAAAAACTGAGATAGGGAAAAGAGTATTCCCTTCAAAAGACTTGTAGAATTCTCCTGGATCTGACTGATTGAAACTTTGAGACATATACCCAGAGGAAAGGATAAGTTTGCTAATAATCAAGTTTCTTGAATTCATATACTGACAAATTGATATTAAGTTTCCTTCAAAAAGTGCTTTGCCTTCAGTAGCTTCAACAGGATTTTCATAAATAGCAAGACAATCAGACTTTTTGCTACGGCCTAAGCTGAAACAACTATCTTCAGATTTAGCTCTAAATTCATGGAGGATTGCTCCACCAATTTCGCTGCTTGCCCCAACAAGCAATGTGATTTGATTACCAGGCACAGTTGAATTCTAGCTCCTTCTAAAGACATTTATTACGGTATGATTGCGCGGTGCAAAAAAAAAGAGTTGAAATACTAGTACCACTCTATAATGATGCACACAGAATTGAAAGGTTTGTTCAGGAGGTCGTACGAATAAACACGACGACTAAAAAAAATGTAAGTTTAAGTATTTTATTTATCAACGACGGAAGTAGTGACAATCCGCATAGTGTAATAAAAGGATTAAAGACTAAAATTCCAATATCAATGATTGAGTTAAGCAGAAACTTTGGAAAAGAAGCGGCAATCACTGCGGGACTTGATAATTTTCAAGGCGATGGTGTTGTCCTCATAGACGTTGATCTACAAGATCCTATTGAGTTAGTAGACTCACTCATTTCGGTTTGGCTTAAGGAAAAACATGATGTTGTTTTAGCAAAACGTAGTTCAGTTGCGGGAGAGAATAATTCGAGGCGTAAATTCTCTAGACTGTACCTAAAAATATTCAAAAGACTTTCTGGATTAAAAATTGAAAATAATGTCGGAGAGACTCGACTTCTAAGTGCAAAAGCCGTGCGAGCTTTTGTTTCTCTCAGGGAAAATCAAAGATTTGTGCGTGGAATATTTAGTTGGATTGGATTTAATCATGGGCTAGTAGTTTTTGATAGACAGGAATCTACAGAAAAAAGTCGTTTCACTAGAGGTAAATTGCTCAAATTAGCTTTGGATGGCATATTTTCATTCAGCCTAGCTCCGATTCGAACTATTACACTCTTGGGTCTTTCTTTCACATTTCTTACGCTCATAGCAATAATAGCAATTGTGACCCTTCGGGCTAAAGGGGTAATTACTTTGCCTGGATACACTTCAACCTTGATTGTAATTGTCATGACGAGTGCAATTCAACTAACCTCGATTGGGATAATTGGAGAATACTTAGGACGCACCTTTTTAGAAGCCAAAAGAAGGCCTATTTATGTTATTGCCGACTTTCACAAATATAGTAGGAACTTGTCCCAGAGGTAAATTACAATTAGGGGCAAATGAATTTATTTTGTAGAACTCTATATTCAAGATTCTTCAAAAGATGCCCAGGATCGTTATTTGATTCAAGTAAAATGTAAGTTGTACACTCACTTGCGAGTTTAAATTTTGAATCTACTGCTGAATTGGATTCTTGTAGAATGCCTGACATATCTATTTTTGCTTCGAATTGTTCAGTAGTAATGCTTGTCTGAGCATTAACATTTCCTGAAATACGGAACATCACGAGAGAAGCGTCTGAAGCGTTAGCAGTATAGTTTTTAGAGCCCTTAATTTGTATTCGAACTATTCCAGGACTAATAGACTCGCCGTATGGTTTGAGCGTTTTTATAATTGCTAATCTAATCCTAGATTCCTCAACTCTATTACTCCAAGACTTAGCACTAGGAACTAGTGAAAGCATAAAAACGGATAGAAAGGTCAAAATCATGATAGGTCTATGAAATTGATTTTTCCGAAATAAAATTGTTACGTTTTGACCAACAATAGAGAGCAAAAGTGTTAGACTAACAAGAAGAGGAATTGCATGACGACCTGTGTTGAATTCAATCCAAAATAAAGATGTAGATTTCCCCACAAAAATAAAGGGCAGTGTAGAGCCAAAAAAAGCCAATAGTACTATTCGAACTTTGTATACTTCCCCTAAACCTTTTTTGATTGCACTTTCCGCTTCGATACTCAAATTTCTGGTAAGAAAAATATGTAACAAGAATGGAAGTAGAATGATAACTGCTACGTAGATTAAAAATGAACTGAACGCTTTAATTCCTATCAATATACTAATCCAAGAGTCTAAAGAAGAAAGATCTAAAAATTTATTATAATCTTGATAGCGATTTTTTGTTGGAAATATTGTCCTAGTCAGGAAATACTTTCCTAGAAGTAAAACTAAGAGGCCAAGAAATAAATAAGATTTTAAAATTCGTTTTAATTGATCCTTAGTTGAAATACGAGCATAGAGAAGAATGTATATGATCGCCATAATATACATGACTGCATAGCCAGTCGAGTATAATATCAAGACGACGCCAGAAAATTTCAAGATTCTACTTGAGGAACAAATAAATAATTTGGCACCAAAAAGCCCCATGCTCAGGGCTATGAGGTAATAGTCGAGTACGCTCGATGAAGAGAGTGGCCATGTCGGAAATAACATGCAAAAGATTCCTGCAAAAAATCCCCATTTTTTACTCTCGGTCACCCGAAACACTAAGGAACTAATTGTGTAAATCAAAAAGAACACAATGAGCACTAAGAACAATTTATGAAATTGATAGTATGAAACATTAACTATTTCGGACAATTGAATAAAAAGTTTAATTTGCCAATATTGCTCAAACATCGAAGCATCCAAAAACCACTTGTCAATTAAAGATATATCTTTTGTGGCCTCGTAGATTGATATTGTTGCAGAGTCCCAAGAGTCATCACTAAAAGTTGAATTCAGAAAATAGGTCAAAAGTGCACCACAAAAGGCTGGTGTGATTCTAATAATCCATAGATTCCATTTATTTATGCTTTTAATATTTAGAGCCACGAAGTAATTAAACCACGTTTAATGGCCTCAAAATTTTAGTTTTTCAATAAAACTCTAAGAACCTTCAAGTGATATTAAGATTATTTACCCTTTTACTTATTTGACGATTTTGCAACTAGAGGGCAGACTCGGGGCAGGGCCTTTAGCTCAGTCGGTAGAGCAACGGACTTTTAATCCGTGGGTCGTCGGTTCGATCCCGACAGGGCCCACTTTAACCCTCACCTTAAGTGGGCACTTGTGTTTCTTCAAATCGAGTATTGAAATATCTTGATAGTGGCAAGAGGCAAGGATTTTTTTTTGAAGATGAGTTTGCCAAAATAACCTACGGAACTCCTCGTTGTTTATGGATGATCTAATAAGTCGGTGATATCCTAATGTCTTACAAATTATGAAACTTAATTGAAAGTGAGTTGAAGATCAAAACAGTATATTTACCTCTTGAAACTTTCACCCGAGAATACCTTGGAAAATTGGCATTAGGTCTTTACCTTGTCGAGAAAGATTGTGCAGTTGTGATTGGGTATAACCACCTTGTAAGGTCTTTTGCCATAAATTCTGAAAAAGGAAATATATATTATGAAACCAAAGGAAAATCACCTAAGGGAATGGAGCACCTTGGTGAACTCAGAAGAAAAAATATTGCGTTAGTAGGTCAAGACGAAGAAGCTGGGATTAGCTTCTTAGAATTTGAGGACTATGCACGACAAAGACCCGAAATAACTGGAACAAATTATTTTGAGCAATTTTATTCTTGGGGAGAGCCCGATTTTAGATTAGCAAAGGGTTCTACCTCTAAAAGCAATATATTGAAAACAGGGTCTCCTAGGTCAGTTTTTTGGGGTGAAATTGGGCGTCGGTACTATATTGAACAAATTAATCATTACCAAACACTTTATGGAGATTTTATTTTTCTAGTTAGTAATTTTGGGGGGCAAAATAGAATCTGGAGTCCGAAAGAAGACAAAAAACACAATTCTGTCTGGGGGTATAGCAAAGAAATTGAAATTGACCAAGCGAAGAGATTAGCGTGGGAAGCCCAAGCTTTTAAATCTGCCGCGACTCTAGTGAGGCAAATTTTAGAGCATACAAAGTATAAAATAGTGATTCGACCACATCCCGGAGAAAATCCTCTACCGTGGGTAAATTTATTTTCTAAAAGTCCCAGAGTTATTGTAAGTAAAGAGGGAGACAGTCTGCCCCACTTATTCGCTTCCAAACATGTAATTCATGCTGGTTCAACTGTGGGTCTAGAGTCACTACTATGTCAGCAGTCAACCATCAGTTTTCAAAATCTAATAGGCCTCTCAGACTTTCCAATGACTGCTAATTATTATTCAGTTAGACCCGCAGATTTGTCGCACCTTTTAAATCTAATATCGGAAGATAAATCATATTTAGCTGTAAATAATTTTGAATTCGATATAAGGGAGAAATTAACTACCTACGATGACGTTTCTGTGTTGACTTCGCAATCAAAAGCTATAGGAGATCTTGAATTTGATTCGACAATACAATTCGAGAATGCGAGGAAAACACTCAAGGATCAAATTCTATCTAACAGGTATTACAGCCGACTTCGATATGGCAAAAGTTCATATACACAAATTCATGAAAATAAGCGTCCCAGAATGAGTTTGCTCAAAGTTCAGAAAGATATCAAAAGCTTAGTAAGAATTCTAGAGCTTGATATTGCTGTTAGTGCCAAAGAATTAGGTGAAAGTACATTCGCTCTTACCAAAGTCTGATAACCAGAGTTTATGTGCGACTGAAATGAGATCCTCTTATCAACTATCACAATAACAAATTAGATGATTCCGGCAAAGCAATGAAGTTCTTTGTTTGATGATTTAAGCATTCAAGCCTAGGAATGAGAACACGTCTTGGCTTTGAATCTTTATCAATTACATAAACATCGTACTTTAACTCATTCAGCCAATTAATCATCTCTCGTAAGGAATAGCCAGCTTTCTTAGCAAATCTGAAGGAATATTCAAATTGCACTAGAACATTATTGTTTTCCAGAAAATTTTGAAAAGTTTTTATTACCTCAAAGTCAAATCCATCTGTATCCACCTTTATTAAATCCGGGTAAAAACCATGAAGCTTCAATAACTTATCTCCACTAATAGAATCAACTCGAATATAGCTTTGATTCTTACCACCAGCAGGTTGTACTTCTGAATAGGCAGTTGCACCGTTTCCAACCTGGGCAAGCGTGATAGGTGATCCTGACTTAGAGATTGCAATATTCAGACACCTTATATTTGGTTTTCTAGAAGAATTTATTTTGAATTCTGCGAAAAAATCTGGAATCGGTTCAATGCAAAGGATTTCATGACTTGTCACTCGGGGAATGTCATCTAGCACCTTTGATAATTTAATTGCCCACAAGCCATTATTCGCCCCAACATCTAGAATATGGAGTTTTATGCCTTCCCAATTCTGGAAAATGTTCTGAAAAAGTAAAAACTCCTCTCCATCATACGTTCCTGTGGGACTTGCTGACTTACTAACCAATTTTGTGGCCTCTAAGAATTTAGCGATATTAATAAGAAGAAAAAATTTCAATTCAAAAAGTCGCACGCTTGCTATTCTACACCCAATTAAAAGTTGCTTCAGATTATGCCTAATCCAAGCGATTGAAATTGGAAAAGAACTACTCTTTTTGTCTTAGGCTAGTGGGTGTATTTTGAGAAATATAGAGACTCTAAACCTTAAATCTGTACACCCATATGAAAATTCGAGCTAAAGTTCATCTCTTAATTAAAGAGAATATGTTTTTGCGAGAGTGCTGGTGTATTTGTTAAGGTCTGCTATGCTCTAGTCCCATTATTGAAAAATCTGTGTGATTGCGTAAGGAGTTATAATTCAGAAACAAGAACCAAGTGACAAAGTGTTATTGATTGCAGATGATAAATATGTCTATCCACTTTTAATCTTACTTAATTCAATATCTCGGCATACCACTCATTTTCCAATTATTTTACTTAACATTCAGAATTGGTCAAATTCCAAACCTTTGTTATCTACAACAAATTTAAACTTCATCAAAAGCGTGGCAAAAAATTTAAATTTGATTTTAGAAGTCAAGGAGCTTGAAGTATCAAGCGAAATCAATCTAGGCAGTCTGAAAACCTATGGTCATATCTCCATTGCTGCTTATGCAAAAGTTATAGCAATGTTTGGTTTAGCCGAAGAATCGGATGCTAATTTACTTTACTTGGACCCTGACATCCTTGTATTGGAGGGGTTTGAGAAAATATTCGAATTCGATTCTAAATCGTCTACAACTCTTATGGCGCGACAAACGGGGGGTCATGACCGATTTGAGCAATTTTGGGAAAGACAAATAATTCAAAGCTCTTCAGAAAATTCACTCATAAAAGATTGGTACTTTAACTCTGGGGTTTTGAAGTTTAATCCTCATTTATGGCAAAAAATGAAATTTTGGATTAGTTACACAGATTTACTAGCCAAAGTGAACGAATTTAAGTTAGAAATCGTGGATCAAGATCTTCTTAATGCCTTAGTTCTAGGAAATTATGACAGGCTTCCAACGCAATATAATTGCTATCCAGCAGAGTTTATTGAAGGTGAGACGAAAATAATTCATTTTGCGGGTGGACGTAAACCTTGGCATTACAGGTGGAGATTATCTCGGTTAAAACTCGACTCTAATTCTAGAAAGGCCATGCATTTGTGGCGTAGAGAAGAAGTCATGACTTTGAAACTCTTAAAACATGGAATGAACGATGGAGACTTCAATTATCTACTTACACTCAAATCAGAAATAAGCAAAGGTTTTGTTTTTGCACTGATGAAGCTCTCTCCAGCTTTGGAAAAGTTAGCTATTTATTTAAAGAGATAATAATTAAGGGGTTCTTTTGCTAAAGGCGCTAGTCACCTTGTGATAAAATTTCTATTGTTTATAGAATTTAATTGACTTTTCACTTATTTATTGCCATCTCCCAACAAGGCTTGCGTGAGAAATGTTTACAAAATACTCAGCCACCCCACATTAAAATCAAAACGGGTAGTGGATAACCTCTAGTTTATTGTATTTTCCGGACTGAAATAACTCAACAAATGCCTCAAAGTATCTTGAGGATTTCAACAAATGCTCATGGAGAAAGAATCTAGGAAGTTGCTTAAAATTTAAATCACTATTGACTCTAGGTAAGTTCTATATTCATTTAAAGGGTAAGTTTTTATTAAAGCAACTAGTTCATCAGTACTTTTGAAACCCTTAATAAAAGCCACCTCTTCTGGAACGTTCACCTTAATTCCTTGACGTATCTCGACTGAACGTATGAAATTTGACGCATCTGATAGTGAATTAAAAGTGCCTGTATCAAACCAAACTGTGCCTCGCCCCAAGTGTTTACAAATTAAATTATAGGACTTCATATACTCTAAATTAATATCAGTTATTTCCAGTTCCCCACGATTGCTGGGGTTTAGACTCCTTGCAATTTCAGTAACAGAATTAGGATAGAAGTATAGTCCCGGGATGACTAAATTACTCTTAGGAAACTTGGGTTTCTCTTCAATCGAAATAACAACTCCGTCTTTATCAGTTTCAACCACACCGTATCTCTCTGGATCTGCAACTCCATAAGAAAAAATTATTGCTTTTTCTTCTATCTTTAATTTTTCAAGATTATTTCCTAGCCCTGGACCAAAAAAGATATTATCTCCAAGAATAAGACACACGGAATCTGTACCTATGAACTTTGCGCCAATCAAAAAAGCTTCCGCAATTCCTCTTGGTTTATCTTGAGTTGCAAAGCTTATGTCTATGCCCCAGCTCTTGCTGTTAGCAAGCAATTTTCGGAAATTCGATAAATCTTCAGGCTTAGTTATGATTAAAATTTCTCTAATTCCAGCTAGCATTAGGGTACTCAAAGGATAATAAATGAGCGGCTTATCGTAGACGGGCAGAAGCTGTTTGCTTATTGACAGCGTTAACGGCCACAGTCGGGTGCCATTTCCTCCGGCAAGAATTATGCCCTTCACGTGTTCAGAGTAGTGCATAAAGACGACAATAATCAGTATGTGCTTTAAGGCGATTATCTACCTCCAAACTATGATGGGGGCAATGAGAATAGGAATCCTGCTTAGCGGTCGCTACCCAACAGAAAAGGCCTACGGTATTACTACCAATTCAACAATCAAGAGCCTTGTCAAAATGGGTCATCAGGTATATGTATTCGGTCTGACTTCTTCATATAATCAAAAACCGCCGGTGAATAGCGGTCTATCTATAATGAACTATAGGGAACCTGCCTTCTTAGAATTCTTCAAATCACGGGCTCTTTCTGGCAAGGGTCTTATCAACAAAGTATCTTGGTGGATTTTTTGGAAACTCTTAAAAATTATAAATGTAAGAGAATTAGATAAATTGAATTTGGAATTACTTTGGATTCGAGACTCAGCTATGCTGAAATTTACTCTAGACTCAAAGAAAATAATTCTTGAAATTCACCAGAACTTTAATGCCAAGAAACTGTCAAGATTGATTTCTGCAAAGGGAGCGAGAAGCATTGTGCTAGCTCCCATAAGTAAACAACTTGTTGCGAAATTGAAAGACTCTAAACTTGACATTCATGCAGTGTACTCACCAATGTCAATTGATAATGAAATCTTGGCCACGAGAGAAGACGTTTTAAAGTATCTAGAACGTATTCGAGAGTTGAAACAAAAGAAAGAAAAGATCCTTAGTGTTGGCTACGTTGGAAAGTTCTTTCCAAATGGCTACTCCAAAGGCGTTGAAGATTTGTTAAAATTAGCGTCGTATGGTTTGCTGTGGGAAAAAAATTATAGAGTTTCAATCACGGGAGGCACAGAGCTTGAGGTACATGGCTTACTGGCTAAACTTAATCAATACGAGTTACATAGTAATGACTTAGATATATCTGGTCACATCCAACACTCTGAAGCCCTTGAAAGACTGCGAGAATTAGATGTGATAGTACTCCCTATGCCAGTGTCGAAGAGTTATGTGGGTTTTCCTCTGAAAGCCCTTGAATCTGCGGCCGTAGGTCGAATTGTGGTAGCAGCTCGATGTCAAATTTTCTCCGATATCTTTAGTGAGGAATATGAGCCATATTGGTATGAACCTGGTAGCGCAAGCTCTTTGGACCAAGCCATTTCTCTTGCTTTAGTTGATTCGCACTTAGAGCAAAATGTTTTGAAAGGTGTTGATTTTGCCTCCCGCTTCACATGGGATTTGAGGACGAAGAGAATCCTAGACGGACTTACAAACCGCAACGAGTTTTCTCGAGAGTCATTGAATAGAGAGTGGGGACTTAAATGAATTTTTTAGTTACTGGTGGTGCAGGATTTATCGGATCTCACTTTGTAGCGAAATTATTGTCCCTGAAAGAAACAAGTAGAGTTACAGCCTTAGACAATCTAACTTATGCTGGAAGAAGGGAAAATTTGGTTGAATCATTGAGCGACAACCGCTTTACTCTAAAAGAAGGGGACATCCGAGATATTGAATTGGTACAAAATCTTGTAAAAGACGTTGACTACGTTGTTAATTTTGCAGCAGAATCACACGTAGATCGATCTATCATGAGCTCATCAGAATTTGTTAGTACCAATATACAAGGCACACAAGTTCTACTTGAAGCTTCACTCAAGCACAAGGTGGGAAGATTTCTTCAGGTATCTACAGACGAAGTTTATGGCTCAATTTCTAAAGGTCACTGGACAGAAGACTCTCCACTACTGCCGAATTCACCTTATTCTGCAAGTAAAGCATCGGCTGATTTGTTAGTCCGTGCATTCAATATTACACACTCATTAAATACAGTTATAACAAGATGTAGTAACAATTTTGGGCCTAGGCAGTATCCAGAGAAATTAATCCCTCTTTCAATAATAAATCTCATAGAGGGTAAAAACATTTGTTTATATGGAAATGGTTTAAATATTCGTGATTGGTTGCATGTAAAAGATCATTGTGAGGGAATCTATAATGCTCTGACAAGAGGAGAATCAGGCTCTATTTATAACCTGGGAGCTGGTGCTGAAAAAACTAATTTAGAGATTGCAAGCACAATTCTAGATCAATTTGGATTAGATCGAAGCAGGTTAGAATTTGTTGAAGATAGGCTAGGCCATGATTTCCGCTATTCTGTCTCCTTTCAGAAGGCGCAATTAGAATTGGGCTTCTACCCAAAAATTTCGTTTGAAGAAGGAATGAAAGAGACCGTGAATTGGTATAGGGACAATGAGATGTGGTGGCGCTCTTTGGAAAGACCATGAAGTGGATTGTTTTTGGAGCAGGTGGACAGCTAGGACAATGCTTAACGGAGAGACTGAATTCAAATTATGGTAAGAAAAATGTTAGGGGATATTCTCGTTCCGATGCCGATATAACTGATTTTAAAAGGGTTCAAAAATTAATCCAAGAGTTTCGCCCAGATTGGATTGTTAATGCGGCGGCTTGGACAAATGTAGAAGCTGCAGAAGCTAATAGAGATTTGGTGCATAAGGTAAATACCCAAGGTGCAATTAATTTAGCCAATGCGGTACAAGCTATAGGAGGAACCATCCTTCAAATCTCCACAGATTATGTATTTGATGGAAAGTTTAAAGGTCCAATAAGGGAAGAGGCGGCGAGAAATCCTGTTAATGTCTATGGAATGTCAAAATCTGAGGCAGAAATAGTGATTGAAAGAGATTTTTTAGAATTTTCAGTAATTCTTCGCACTGCATGGCTGTATGGCCACAGAGGAAAAAATTTCGCTCAAGCAATAATAAAAAAAGCATTACAGAATCGGGAAAGTGAAATCGAAGTTGTGATGGATCAGTTTGGGCAGCCAACGTCAACTTTAGATCTATGTGCCAGAATTATAGAGATGAGTGAGAAAAATGTTTCCTCTGGAATATTTCATGGAACAAATTCAGGCATTGCAAGTTGGTTTGAATTTGCTAGCTGCTTACTTGATAGCGCTGGACTTGACTCTACTCAATTAAAGCCCATAAAAACCAGAGATTTACCTTTTAAGGTAGAACGCCCTAGCTACAGTGTGCTTGGACACCAGGGCTGGGAGAGAGTTGGCTTACCTCCTATGAGAAATTGGAAACTAGCAATAGAAGAAATTGCTTGGAAGATACGAAAAGAGGTGGAATTGGAAAATGGAGTTTAGAGCACTTGAATTACAGGGGGTCTGGTTAGCAACGAATCCAGTACATATTGATGAAAGAGGTGCTTTTAGAGAGTGGTTCAGGCGCGAAAACTTTCGAGTTGCTTCAGGAATTGATTTCATCGTCGCTCAGGCTAATTGCTCAGTTTCCCAAAAAAATGTTCTAAGGGGAATTCATTTCAGTAGAGCCATTTCTGGACAAGCAAAGTGGGTCACTTGTCTAAGTGGTTCAATTTTAGATGTTGCAGTCGATCTAAGAGAATCTTCGAAAAGTTTTGGAAGTCATGTAATGACAAGGTTAGATGCAAAAGACAATGCGAGCATCTTTATTCCAGATGGTTTTGGACATGCTTTCTTTAGCTTGGAGAGTGAGACTACCGTGGCCTACAATTTAATGAGTAGCTATGATCCAGATCTGGAATTTGCTATTAATCCGCTTGATAAAACGCTAGCAATTAATTGGCCCACAGACCACTTAATAATGTCAGAAAGGGATAAGAGAGCACCTATGTTGAGCGATATCTTTCGATAAGCACTAGAATCTACGTTTTCCTCAGTAGCCAAAGAAGATGAGTTGGATTTCTTAGCGAGGATAAAAGGGCTCTAGCTCGGCTGAAACTCCGAATTGTATGCGCCAATCGAGTCAATAGCTCTAAAACCTTGTTTCCTTTTCCATTGACTTCTATGAAACTCTCATCCCACACTTTGCTCAGGGGTCCAACCCAATCTTGTGTCAATAATTCGAAAGAGCCAGTGAATCCGTAACCTAGACTCTTCGCTCCTGGATTTGAACCGATGAAGTAATTTAACGTTGACTCAGAAATGAAATTTACGTGAGTTGGGTCCTGAAAAGCGGCCGATGACGGAAAAGCGGGGGTTACTAAGAAAAGTACTCCACCACTTTTGAGCACTCTTGAAGCTTCATTCATAAACTTTATGAACATATTAGTCTCAATAGTTGAGCCACGAGGCAAATGTTCTATAAAATCAAAGCCGGAAATACTATCAACGCTATCATCAGGGAGAGGAATCTCGCCCGTCAGTCTAACTTGTATGTACTCAAACTCACTCGACTTAAAAAAATCAGTCTTTGGGAAAATATCTGCTGCAAGCAACCTAGGGGCCATAAAGGGGTTCCTTGGGTTCAATCCACAACCAATGTCTAAGTGGACGTTTGATTCAATACCCCAATTTCTCGGGGAATCAATGTTAAATGAACTCAAGAACCAGAAGATTTTTCGCATCAGATTCTCCTCTCAAATTTCGAGTTTAGCAGAGAGCGCCCAGTCTTCCTCAAAGAAATCAAAAATATGTAGATGAGACCACCGACTTGCACCAAGGGATTTTTATGAGAAAAAAAATATTCTGGAGTAAAAAGTTTCCTTTGAATTTTCCCAATAATTCCCTGAGAAAGATAACTTGTTAAGCGGATAGAGGCGTAAAGTCTTGATAAGAGGCTTGGCAATCCGATCCCATGATCAAAATATTCAGGAAAATATTCTTTTGATGCGATGAGTACTTCATTGCTTAAGCATTCATCAATTTCCAATAAACCTGTACCTAATTCTTGACTTCTGCCTAGGTGATCAATTCGAAATTTGTCGCAGTACGATACTAAAGATGGTGAATTGTAAATTGAAGCATTCAGCTCAGTGTGTGCAAAAGCCCCTATTTTTTCCTGTAGTGCAATGTGGCCTTTTCCCAGATAAGAGAGGTGAGCTCCTGGGTGCCCCTTAATTAGTGGAAATTTGATAAACCGCCCAACGTTTGGATGATTTCTGAGTGAAGCATCGCCCATAACCCCTCGTGCCCAACTTGCGTGGGAATCCTTTAAAAGCCAATTTATACGTCGGTAAGAAGTTGGGGTATGAAAATGAAACACCCCGCTTGACCTACAAAAATTTAATACCTGAGATATTGAAGGAATCTCGTCTAAGTCGCTGATGATATATCGCGCGTGTGGATAGTGACTAGTTAAAAAGGCTAGCAGGGACTCGCGAGTAAAAATTTCTCTCTCCCAACTTGTTTTCAAGTGACTTAAAGCCACTTCTACAACTACAACACGCTCTTTTATAGCAGAGCTTTGATTATTTATCCACTGAGAAAAATATAGTGGTTTGCCATACCCAGAATGTGTAATTTTCGACTCAGCGATAATCACTTTATCTACAACTTCTAGAAGGTAATTTATACGAAACTCAGCTAGCTTTATCTCGTTAAAGCCAGGGAATGCATCAATTATAGAAATTTCATTTTCAATCACAAAAGCTCACCTATCCTAGTGCTACGCTGAAAGGGTGCAGATTCAAGCTTTACTACTCGATAATACTACGGGCCCATGGCACAAAATATATCAAGAGGGATCGTTGAAAACGTGGTGTACAAGACTTTCAAACTCAAGCAATACAATTTTGTATAGAGGGCAAGACCCAAAGCTTAAAATCCTCAATATATTGCTCAATAGAATATTGATCAGGAACTCAATTCAGAAGTATTGGCCATTGATCCAAGTAAGGAAAAACTCAAGTCAAGTAAAGTGTTTACTCAGTGAAGGGGAATTGAAAGTTGCTATTCCAGAGTTATGGCCCAACATTACCCTGAAGACACTGACGGCAATCAGATTCATACATGAATTTAAAGACTATGAAGTATTAGTACGTGCAAACGCAAGTTGCTATCTAAACATATCTGCATTGGAGAAATATTTAAATGAAAATCCAAGTGAGTTTTTGTATGGTGGCCCCAAATTAGAAAGTAAGAAATTTATATCAGGATGGGGAATAATCATGAATCGGCCAGTAATAGAAATTCTTTTGCGAAATGAAAATGTACAATACTTTAAATACTATGATGATGAGGCTATAGGCTTGATTCTTAATGAAGTAGGTATCTCCCCTCAACCCATTCCCTTTCTTGCCATAGAGTCAATATCCCAGCTCCTGACAATTAATGTAGAGGTTCTGAAATCTACGCCGTTAATTCGAGTAAAATCTTTTCAAAGAGGAACGAGAAGCGATCATAAGATAATGAAGTTGATACATCAGATGATAGGTGAATCTTGATTAAAAATAAGATAGAACGTCATCTAATAATTTTGACTTGCACAGTTTTTCCTCAAGTTGGGCGCAATTTGGTGCGCAGCAAACCATTGGATAGACTTAATGACTATTTGAAAAGTATCCAAAAAGTGATTTATGATAATAAAGACCTCGATGCTTCAATAGTCATTGTCGAGAATTCGGGTTCAATTGAGTTAATTAGGGATGGATTGAGTAAGCGAGGTATTGATACAAGTGGAATAATATTTTGCCCTTGTAAAATCGACAAACTATCGAGTAATTCAGGCATAAGTGCTGGCGAGCATGAAATGCTAAAGTTCGTCTCAAGTTTCCTCGACTTTAGTAACTATGATGTTGTTTGGAAATTAACTGGGAGATTAAGTATTGATAATCTAACAAAAATAATATTATTGTCCTATGGCGATTTAAGAGTGAACAGGTTCTTTACACCAAATCATATTATTGATTCTAGATTCTTTGGCGCTAAGCAGGAAGTATTTAAGGACTTTGCTCTAAACGTCCCAGACTACTCAGAGTATTTGACCAGTGACAATAACTGGAAATATTTTAACTCCTTTCGTGCGATGGAATTTTATCTAGTTTTTTTTGGACTTAAGATTGAATCTATGGGGATGAGTGTTAAGTCTTTACCAGCTATTCCTCTGTATAGGGGGATAAGCGCAAGTACTGGGAAAGCACTTGATAGTTTTAGCACTAGGCTAAAAGTGATGTCATCAAATCGAATTCGACATCTACTAGTTAAAGGCTTATTGGGAAGTTCACCATAAGTTTTATCCCAAAGTATTTTGAGTTAACGTTCCTATGTGCCAAACTAGTACTATGATAGGTAAAGCGAACGTGTGGTCAATCTCCCTAGAATTAAATGTTTTACTAGTATTTTCCGAGGAAGTCTGTAGCGTAGAAGTAACTCAGACATGACTTTACGTAGATTCAAACTATTAAAAAATACTTACATTTTCAATTCACCTATCCTTAAATATTTTATCAATCAAAAGTTTAGCGATTTGATTGGGAACTTAAGGTGAAAAACGTCACGCATGTTATCACTACTATAGCTCGTGGAGGCGCGGAGAATCAACTCAAGGTGCTTGTTCATGAACAAATTAAATTTGGTTATAAAGTTGAGGTCATTTACCTAAAAGGTGAACCAGAGCTTCGGGATGAACTCATAAGTTTGGGAGCTGTTGTAATAGACTTTTGTAATGGTAAAAATTTACTTTCTCAAATTTGTTTCCTAAAAAAATATATTTCCATGAATTTAGGGATAGTTCATGCGCATCTGCCTAGGGCTGAAATTGTTACTGCGTTGGCAGCCCACAAGAATCCTTTCTTGGTAACAAGACATAATTCGGAACCATTTTATCCTAATGCTCCTCGGTGGCTCTCTACTTTACTTAGTCGTTTTGTAGCGAAAAGATGTCAAGCAATAATTGCCATCTCTCACGCGGTCAAACGTTACTTATTGTCAAGCAAAGAAGTGGCGTCCGCAGATCAGATAGAAGTAATTCACTACGGATATGACTCTAGTTTCTGGGAGAAAAATCCAGAAAGAATCAGAAACACCACAAATTGTTTTGTTATTGGAAGTATAGGGCGTTTAGTCGAGCAAAAAGATTTTGCAACACTATTAAAAAGTTTCAAATTCTTTTGTAAAGAACATCCTAATTCCCAACTACGGATTGTAGGTGAGGGAGAACTAGGGAATGAACTTAAAAAGTTAGCCAGAGACTTGAATATTGAAAATAATATAACTTGGGTTGGGAGAACGGCGGATGTACCCGCCCAGTTAATGAAAATGGATATTTTCGTATTGGCGAGTCGATATGAGGGTTTCGGCATGGTTCTACTCGAGGCTATTCAGGCCGGTTTGCCAGTTTTAGCTGCCAATAACACAGCGATCCCAGAAGTATTGGGTGAGAATTCATCTGGACTTTTTGAAACTTCTAATTCAATTGACCTTTGGTCAAAACTGGAGAAATTTTATGATGAGAGATCTAGGACATCATTAAAGTCCGAGCAACAGCTACGATTGTCGGTCTTTACTCCATTAAAAATGTTTAAAGAAGTTGAATCAGTTTACAAGAAGATACAGGTGATGACATGAAGATACTTGTTACCGGAGGGTTAGGATTCATTGGGAGCCATTTGAGTGCAACGCTAATTAGAAAAGGATTTGATGTCACAATTGTGGACTCACTCTCTGACTATTATTCGATAGATTTAAAAATGGCTCGACAGAAATATTTGCTTAAGAATTTATCAAGCGCTAACATACTTAAATTTAATCTTAGCAATCGCAAATCATTCGCCAATCTCGTTGATGACCTCAAACCACAAGTTGTTATTCATTTGGCTGCTCAGGCGGGAGTTCGAATTCCTGTCGAGCAAATTCATAAATACACAGAATCAAATCTTGCTGGTTTTTCGAATGTATTACAGACTGTAATCGAGAAAAAAATTCCAAGTTTTCTGTATGCTTCCTCATCGAGCGTCTATGGCGATTCAATCGATTTTCCATATAAAGAAACTGCTACAAATATAAAACCTATAAGCTTTTATGGAGCAACAAAACTCAGTAATGAAATCCTTGCAAATTCTCTTACAATCGGATCTAACACCAGAACTCGCGGCATGAGATTTTTCACAGTGTACGGACCCTGGGGGCGACCCGATATGGCCTACTTTAGAATTGGTGCAAGCATTTTAACCGATTATGAGTTTCACAGATTCGGAGATGGAAGCATTAAGAGGGATTTTACATACGTAGATGACACCGTTCAAGCTGTCATTAAATTAGTCGGTCAACTCAATTGTGAACCTGAAGGATTTAGCGATATCGTTAATGTGGCTGGTGGTCAGCCACACTCTTTAAATGATCTAATCACAGAATTCGAGTCTATTTCTGGAAAGAGAGTTGATATTATTAACGAAGGAAAAGCCAGTGGAGATGTTCGAGTAACAGTTGCAGATACTAATTATTTGGAAAATTTGACTAGATTTAAACCCTCAATATCCCTATCCGAGGGAACTAGAAAGTTTTTTGAATGGGCGTCTAGTTATGAACATCGAAATTCACTTAAGTCATGGATTAATTCTGGAGAAAAATAAAAAATTAGACATTTCAATTATTTTAATGGATCATTTCAAGCAGCACTTTTTAATCTATTTGGCTTCTTTTCATCATAATATTACTTTTTTATCCAGAATAGATGGAACTTGTGTCTACGAGATATCAAGGTAACACCTAGAAGACACGCATTTTGTAACTATAAGTTGATTCGGATCAAGTTTAAAGACTGGAAATAAACTAAACGTATTACAGAAGTTAGATGAAATCTAGTTTTTTGCTGGAGAATGAAGCAATGCATTGATTTCCAAGCCAGGATTGACAAAATTGAGGCTTGACAATGTCAGGTGTTGGTTGAAATTAATCTCCGGTGAAGCGCTAAACTTTAGACCATGTGTGGGATTGTAGGAGCATTTGGAATACCAGATGGATCTTCATGGGTTCGAGAGGAAATTGAACGACTTCGTTTTCGGGGACCTGACTTTCAGGATGTAAAGATTCTTACCAATGATCTATGCATGGGAGTTGCAAGGTTATCAATGACGGACCCTCACCCACGCAGTAATCAGCCAATGATTGATTTAGAGTCTGGCAGCGCTCTTTCCTTCAATGGAGAAATCTATAATTTCAATTTAATTCGCCGGTCTTTAGCAGAGGAAGGCGTAGAGTTTTTTACAGAATCTGACACCGAAGTACTTTTAAAGTTTCTAACACGCAGAGGGATTGAAAATTTGAACATGTTTAATGGGATGTTTGCTTTTGCCTTCTTCTCACGGCCTAGTAAGAAATTATTTTTAGCTCGAGATCGCCTTGGAAAGAAACCACTCTATTATCGACGAGAATTACTCGGAATAAGATGGTCGTCAAGTATCGATAGTTTGCGGAGGAAAAATCAGTCAAGAGATTTTTCAGATTTAGCATTAATTCAATACTTGAGTCTTGGTTACTTACTTGATCCAACTACAACCGATGATGAAATTTTATCTTTGCAGCCAGGCGAGGTTTTGGAATTTGATCTAAACTTCAAAAACCCACTTTTACACCATGAAATTTCTCCGACCCTATCCTTGCCATATGATGGATCTAATTTGAGGAATCTCGTTGGCGAAAGTGTTAACGATAGAATCGTTGGGCATGAGAAGGTAGCAGTCTCTTTATCTGGCGGCGTGGACTCTTCTGTGATAGCTATAGAGTTGTCTGACCAAGTCGCATCAGCGACAGCATTCACCGCTCGATGGAGTGATTCGGATAAGAATAGGTATAATATAGATGCCGACTTAGCCGAATCGATTGCTTCAAAATTAGGTTTGAACTTTCAAGAAGTTGAGATGATCAAGGCAAAAGAGCTACCAGCAGAACTTGAGAAGTTCTTGATGGCACTTGAAGAACCAAATAACAATCCAAGTGGAGTTTCTATGATGAGACTTTATGAATCTATCGCTTTATCTGGTCACCGGCTAGCACTGACTGGGGATGGCTCAGACGAGATTTTTGCAGGATATGCCCGTTATTCAGCCTCTTCAAAAATTAGGAATTTACTACATCTTAAAGGAGATAAGGTTGGGAGTAGAGCTTTCGCTGATGTCAATAGACCACGAGCATTAGCGCATAAGGCAATAGCGTCCCAACGCTCAATTAACTCTCCTTTATCTTGGCTTCAATGGCATTGGGTTTTCACGCCACCTGAAAGTTTAAGAGTTCTCAGTATTCAGTCAAATCAGCAAAGTTTTATACGCCAAGTCAATAAATCAGTTGATACTTTAGTGAAGTTTGACAAACCTATAAGTAATCCGCAGGCTTTAATGGAACGAGATCACAAGATTTGGTTAGCCATGGAGTCGAATAGAAAATTAGACCGAATTTCTATGTGTTATTCGATCGAGGCCAGAAGTCCTTTTCAAGACGATAGAGTTATTGATTGGGCCCAAAATTTCATGTTAGATAATAAATATAGGACACTTTCAAAGGTGCCTTTATGGGGCGCCTATCCTGAACTACTAAAGTTGGGAGCTAGGCGGGATAAAGCCGGCTTTACAAGTCCCGTTGGCCATTGGCTGAGATCAAACCCGGAACTTGTATCAAAATCAATTTCTTATCTAAAATCAGATCGAAGATTTTGCTCTACTGGTTTAAATTTCTATCTAGATGTACCAAGTCGTGGTCAGTATCGCGAACTCATGCAGCTGTGGACCTTGGTAGTTCTCTCAACATGGATGCAGTTAGACAGTAAATGAAAAAGTTAATAATTTATAATTTAGAGACAAATTTAAATAGTTCGACATTAGCGGCAACACATGATTGGATTGAAGCGTTTGCGCATCAAATTGAGAGTGTCCAAGTATTTTCTACTCATGTAGGAATGCATAAACTACCCAAAAATGTTGAAGTGAATGAGCTCGGCGGTGGTAATCTGGCAAGGAGAATACTAGCCTTGTCCAGACTCCTTAAATCCGTTTTTAAGAACTACAAGTACCGAAAAGAACTAATTGTGTTTCATCATATGTCAGCACACACACTCTTGATTGTTGGTCTATTTTATAAGTTTTTAGGAGTCAAACAGGGACTTTGGTACTCGCATTCTAAAAAATCATTTAGTTTGAAGCTTTCCTGGAGAATAGCCGACAGGATTTTTTCTTCTATGCCATCTGCAATTCCTATTTCTGGATCAAAGTTAAGGTTTGTCGGTCATGGCTTGAATGTAAAAGCGTTTCAAAGCTCTGCATCTAACCCAGAATTAAGCAGATCAGGCATAGTAATTCTTGGAAGGGTTGCTCCTATCAAGAGAATCGAGAACATTATCGAAGCCGTGGGAGAACTGCCAGGGATGCCAATGAAAATTGATTGTATCGGGTCTAAAAATGGTTACGAGAATTATGCCTTAGAACTTCTTTCAATTGCAGCAGACCATGGCCAAGAGATGAATTTAGTGGGTGCAGTTTCATATGAATTCCTACCTCGAGTATTGTGCCAGTATGAGTTTATATTCACAGGAACACCAAAATCTGTTGATAAATCCGTTATTGAAGGATCGTTGGCAGGTTGCTTTGTATTATCTGACGAGTTTCAGGCTCTGAAATTAACGGGAATGTCAGAAGTATGGAGCGATCTTGGAATAAAAGTGATTCCAAGAATTTCGAATCAGATTCAAATTCTCAAAAATTTATCAGATGACTTGAAAAGTATGCTACGAAAAAAATTGAGCAATGAATCTGCTGCTCTCAATAATGTGGATAATACAACTGCTCGAATACTTCATGAGTTAGAGCTAAGTTCATGACTTCTACTAAAACGCGTTTTCGGAATTCTGTTTTGTCCCGGTCGGCAGCAGTTTTAACAAAAAAAGATAAAAACAAGTTAGTTGCAATTGTATTTATACAGATTTCTCTTGGACTTTTAGATCTGATTGGAGTTGGGCTAGTAGGCGTTGTTGGCTCCCTTACCATTAGTGGAGTTAGCACTAGACCTCCTGGAGATAGAGTTCAGTGGCTGTTAGATCAACTTCAGCTGGGAGGAGTTTCACTTCAAACTCAGGTTGCGGTACTTGCACTGCTCGCCGTCTTGATTATGACGACCAAGACAATGCTATCAATGTTTTTTGTTAGAAGAGTTTTGTACTTTCTAAGTTTTAGAGGAGCAAAACTCTCCTCGATTCTAATTTCTAGGTTACTGGCTCAACCATTGTTGACTCTTCAAAGGAGGTCGAGTCAAGAGACTTTATTTGCAATTACTGCAGGTGTCAATGCAGTGACCATTGGAGTGTTAGCAACTTTTGTTTCATTGTTGTCTGATGCCTCATTATTGCTAGTAATGGCAATAGGGCTTTTTGTCGTAGACCCATTACTTTCTGCAACTACATTTCTACTTTTCTCTTCTTTAGCATTAGTTCTGTATAAAGTTATGCGAGTTCGGGCAAGGAAATTAGGGGAGCAAAATCGGCAAATTAATGTTGACAGTAATGAACTGATACTTGAAGCTTTGACATCTTACCGAGAATTAGTTGTAAAAAATCGTAGGCATTACTATTCAGAGAAAATTGGTGAACATCGAAATAAACTAGCAAAAGCTACAGCAGAACTCTCTTTCATGCCCAACATTAGTAAATATGTATTTGAAATTGGAATAATTTTTGGTGGCTTACTAATTAGCGCATTGCAATTTTGGGCAAACGACGCAGTTCGTGCAGTAGCTACGTTATCAATTTTCTTCGCGGCCAGCGCGAGAATTGCTCCCGCTGTTCTGAGAGTTCAGCAAAGTAGCCTGAGTATTCGTGCTAGTGCAGGAACTGCCCAAGTAACACTAGATTTGATTGATGATTTTGGATTAGATTCGCCAAATTTGGAAGAATCTAAATCTTTAGATTTCCGATTCAAAGATTTTAATCCTGAAATTAAAATGGAGGATGTTTCTTTTGCTTATCCTGGCTCTGCAGTTAAGGCTGTGGATAATCTTTCGGTACGAATAAGAGAGGGCGAGATTGTTGCTTTGGTTGGACCTTCTGGGGCTGGCAAAACTACACTTGTGGATTTAATGCTTGGAATTTTAAAGCCAGATTCTGGCAAAATCCAAATTAGTGGATTGGCACCTCTAGAAGCAGTATCTAAGTGGCCAGGCTCCATCGGTTATATGCCACAAGATATTTTAGTTATTAACGGCACGGTCCGCGAGAATGTAATGCTGGGTTATGACCCAGACTTAGCTCTTGAAGACAAGGTGAGACAAGCTTTGACGATATCTCAACTTACTCAATTTGTATCTGAGCTGCCAAATGGTTTGGACCAGGAGATGGGGGAGCGAGGAACTAAAATGAGCGGTGGACAACGGCAACGCTTAGGTATAGCGCGTGCGATCTTTACTTCTCCAAGAGTATTAGTCCTTGATGAGGCAACTAGCGCATTGGACGGAGAGACGGAGGCAAATATTTCTAACGCCCTTAGGCAGCTTGGCGGTAATGTGACCGTGGTTTTAATTGCCCACCGATTAACAACAGTTCGTAGTGCTGATCGAGTTATTTACATAGATAAGGGAAAGGTGATTGCCCAGGGCACTTTCGAAGAAGTCAGGGCGACCGTTGCAGACTTTGATCGTCAAGCAAATTTGATGGGACATTAATCTAATTTCTTTCTAAACGGGAGGGTTTTGTCAGTAAATTGCCTTAAGAGAAGGTGGTTAGAAAAAGTCTTGAAATCTTTCGTGCGCAGACTGAGCAAAAATCTCAGATAAGTCGAGCCCGAGTGAACTTCGTTGCATTTGGTATGATTCCTGAGGGTCGGACAGCGTAGGTAGAATCTGATCACTTTTCGTGGGGGCAAAAAATCAAAGGGCAAGGCTCAGGGAGATATGAACACCCTGTCTAGTCGTTCAATGGAGTCGATTTGTCCGTTTTGTCGTATAATAACGACATCTTTTATCTTCGTACGTAATAGTGGGTAGAGGCGGCGATGGTCGACTCTGTATTACAAACCGGTAAATAAATTAAGGGGCCTTAAGAAAGTGGCAATTCGCAAAAAATCTGTCTCCGCAGGTCTGAAGGTCTGGACTGTCGCGGAGCTTGGTGCTTTCTACACAGAGCACCGTAGCGAACTCGTTGCCCACGCCTCACGAATCCTAAAAGATAGAGCAAAAGCTGAAGAAGTAATCCAAGATGCCCTGATTAAGGTCATGCTCGCCGCCCCTGAGCTTGAATCAACTAATCATGCACTTGGCTATATGCATAGAACAATCGAGAACCTCTGTATCGATATCTTCCGTATGGAGGGTCGTCGTCCAAACCTGGTTCTCCTTGATGATAACTCAGCAGAGCTTGAATCAACCTGGGTCGATAATAAAGATCATGTTGATGTAATTGCTGCCGCTGATGATGCAGCCATTGTTAGACAAGCTCTAGCAATGCTCTCACCTGCAGAGCGAGCTGCCCTTATTATGTGGGAGATGGAAGGAAGATCCACTGCAGAAATTGCAGCAGAGCTTGGCATCAAAGAATCTGCTGTTAGACATACCGTCTCTAGAGCAAGAGCTGCACTACGCAAGGTAATGAGCGAGTTAATCGTTGATAAAGAGCGCGGCTTAACAGCTCTAGATATGCTCTCAACGACATATAAGAAAGCAGCGCAGATTGCCAAGAAATCAAGTAAAGCTGCTCTCTCACTTATTTTAGTTTTCTTCGCCTTCCTTGGATTTAATGCGATGCCAACAGATAGCGGTGTTCCAAATATTGTTGCGGAAGAGGTTGTTTCATCAAAGCAGGCGACAGAGAGCTTTGAAGTAGTAGCGCCTACTACTCAAGCTACACCTGTGGCTCCCGTTCCTGCTGCTACTAAAGAGAGCAAGGTTGAGGTAAACGCTAAAGCCACCAACTTCTCATTTACGGGTCTTGATAAGGATGGAGTACCAACAGGCTTTACCGTTACTGATTCAACTGGAGCACTTGGAAGCCTCTATATAACTAGCCGCCAGCCAATTCTTTCTGAAACTGAGCTGGTTCTGACCCAGGTGGCTAAGACTGATGCTGGCGCTGCCAATATCTTTATCTCTCAGAAGCTCGCCTCAGACTCCCTAGGCTTTAGCTATAGCCCTCAACTCTCCTATGGTAAGGCTGGAGGCTGGACTCCCCTAGTGACCTCCCTTACCTACCTTAACTCTGAGCGCCTTCTAAGCGGTAATTACCTGGTAACGGCGATCATCAAGGTAGAATCTGAGGTTGAAACCACTGTAACCATCCCAGCTAGCGCTTCTGGCCGGGATCTCCTTCAAGCTCCAAGGCAGGTAATAACCCGCTTGGTGCTGAACCCAGGAAAGACTCAGATTTTATCTCAAGCGATTTATGTAGTTGAAAAGGGAGTTAAGTAATGAACTCCTTATTTAGATTTCCTCATCGCGTCCGGATACACGTTGGGGAATGTGGTGCAGTAGCACGTGCATTGCATCACAAGGCAAAGATTAATTCTTTGCCAGCCGTAAGTGAGAACGTCTTACTTACGACTAATGAAAGGAAATCAATGTCTACAAAGACAAACTTCAAGCGCCTAGCGCTTGGTGTGATTGCTGCCTTGGGTCTCGGGATGCTTTCCGTTGCGCCTTCACAGGCGGTTATAACTGGTTTAACTGTAACGGGTGCAAATGGTACATCGACCCTTACTGGCACTGGTTTTAGATCTGATTCAACTACGGCCGCCGTTGTAACGGTTAATGCTTTGTTGGATTCTGCAAAAGATTCTATTACAGTGACATTTGTGCAAAAGACTGTTCCTACAGGCTCTGCTGCAAACGCACGTCTTTATTTCAACGAAACAACTACTCCAACTGGCTCAACTGCTGTTGAGACTACAACTGCTGTAGGTGCAACTGGCCAGGCTGCAACAGCTTACTTAGCTGCCAGTGATTCGCATGTTGGTATCGTTAAAGATGGAGGTGGCTCTGATATCTTTAAGATTAAGGGTGGAGTTGGATATGTTGGAGCTAAATTTATGCTTCAGCTAGATTCTACAACAACAAGAATTAAGGGCACATATACATATACAGTGATTGTAAAGCAATTTAATGCTGACGACTCTACACCTTTAGTTGCTGATGCAACCACCACTCAGGACGTAAGCATCGTAATTGCCGATACTGCTGCAAATATCGCACTTACCGGAGCAACAGCAATTGATCCGGCAAAGACAACAGCGGTTATGAATGCTGGTGCACCTACTACTCTTTCAGCAGTTGATTCTGCGGTAGCAGTGGTGGCGACAGCTTCAGCGACAAATCATGCGACTATCCAAGTCAAGACTTACACAGCCGATTCAAACCCGGCTCCTGAGTCTGTAACTGTCACCGTAACTGGCCCAGGTGTCGTAACTACTAGTGATGGATCTATCGCTGGCAAGAGTTTGACCGTGGTTGGAACTGGCGGAGATACAACATTCCGCATCCGTGCAGATGGCACTGCTGGTGTTGCAAGTATTGTTGTTAAAACAACAACTGTTACATTCCCAGCGAAGAATGTAACCTTCTATGCCAAGGCTGCCTCAACCTTGGTGGCAACCGTCAATCAACCAGTTATTAATACTGGCTCGGTTGATGATGTTATCCGCGTAACTGCCAAAGATGCGGATGGAAATATCTGGGCTGGAACAGCTTATATTTATGCGTCCTCGGCTGCAGATGCCTTAATTGCGGGCTCAACAACTCCGGTTGCTTGTACCTTCAACACAGCGACATCAGTTCATAGGTGCCCTGTTACAGGAACTGCTAAGGGAACTGCGAATCTCAAGGTAATTGATGCTGCAACCGTGGCTCTTGCCACTGCCACATCAAATGAGGTTTCAACCCGCGTCTCAACAGGCGTAGCAACTACTGCAAAGCTCTCATTTGATAAGGCCACTTATGCACCAGGTGAGAAGGCCCAACTTCGAGTACAAATACTTGATGAAGCTGGCCTTGCCATGCCTTCCAAAACTGTGACTGCTGCATTTACTGCTGCTATCGCAACAACGAAGGACTTCAGTGCCAATAGTGCTTCACTCAGCTCTTCCGCAGACGTGGTGCTTCAGGGCGCAACCAGCTCAACATCAAATACAAACGCGGGATATCAGACATATGTCGTTTATATGCCAATGTCTAATGGTGTTATCACTATCTCTGCAACGGGTTCAACAGGTCTTGCACTTTCGGGACGTGTTGCCATTTCAGCAAGCGCAACAGTAACAAATGATGATCCAGCTATTACTGCTGCAACAGCCGCTGCTGAAGCCGCTGGTGATGCCGCTGCTGAAGCTATCGATGCTGCTAATGCTGCAACCGATGCTGCAAACCTAGCTGCTGAAGCTGCAGATGCCGCAACAGTTGCTGCTGAAGAGGCACGTGATGCCGCTGACGCTGCAACCGCTGCTGTCGAAGAGCTAGCTACGCAAGTAGCCACTCTGATGGCTGCCTTGAAGGCTCAGATCACAACCTTGGCTAACACAGTTGCCAAGATTGCGAAGAAGGTAAAAGCCTAATTTGGATTAATTCCAAACAAGAAGTAAGAACTGGGCCCGAATCCACTTGTGGATTCGGGCCCAGTTTATTATTCCTCTAAAATCGAAGGTCTAACATAAAAACCACGGACTTTATGTAATATTGGAACGTGTCCAAGCAAGAACTTTCACCAGTTTATAAATTTTCAATTCTCTCAATACCTGCAACGATGCTTATTATGGCACCTAATTTTGCTGATCCAATCAATCTTCCCAAACTACTGGCGCTCTCAATTTTCGCTTTTGTAGCCCTAACTCTATTTATAGTGTTGCGACAATACACTCACATAAGGCCAAAATTCTCATTAGAAGGAAAAGTCTTAAATACTGCATATTGTCTTATCGGACTTGCAATGGTGACTTCGGCGGTGTCAAATAGTGGAAATTATATTCGGAATTTGTTTGGCACAAATGGTAGGAGTAATGGCCTAATTTATTTACTCTCAGTCATTCTCTTGGCCTTGATCCTTCTAAGGTTGGTAATTGGAGAATTAGAGGTAAATTATCTTTATAAAGTGATTAGCTATACATCAATTACTTTTGGAATTTACTGTACTTTCCAATATTTAAGTTTAGATCCCATTCAATGGTCAAATATTTATAATAGAGTAATTGGTACTCTTGGCAACCCTAACTTCTCCTCCGCTGCTCTGGCAATATTTGCAGTGTTTTGGCTTTACTGGTTTTTTCGAAGTTCCGCTGAGTCAGGTTTCAATAAATTATACACGCTGATTTTTTCGTTAATTTTTGCTTTTCTATCATGGTCAACAGAATCTCTACAAGGAGTTACTATAGTTGCAGCTGGAATAGCTTTAATATTATTTATAGCACTTAGGGAAAAGTACTCTTCTGGTTTCTTGCCATATCTTCTCTTTTTTGGAGGAAGCGTCTTCTCACTTTTTATCTTTGCCTCATTTCTTGGATTAGGACCCTTGGGAACACAGCTAGAGCAGTACACGCTTAAACTTAGAGGCTTCTACGCTTACTTTGGCATTCGGGCAATGCTCAACTCTCCGTGGAATGGTGTGGGGGTAGATAACTATTTGAGTGCATTTAGGAGCAATAGGACCCAAGACTTTATTTCAGAATATGGAGTAGGGCTGAGTTCAAATAACGCTCACTCGACACCAGCGCAACTCGGTGCAACTTTTGGCATTGTTGTTTTTCTACTCTATTTCGGGCTCCAAATCTGGATTCTCTTTAGAGCCTTAAAAGTCATAAACTCAAGAGACAAAAGCAAATACCATCTCAAAGGAGTTGCCTTAATCTGGATTCTAGTATTTTCCCAATCGCTTTTATCTATCGAAATCATTGGTCTTGCGGTCTTAAATTGGATTCTTGGTGCAGTTTTGCTAAGTGCTTATGTTAGCTCGGAAATAGTGACAGTTAATGCAGATAGGCGTGCTCAAGTTCGAATGGCAAATAAAACGCTTCCAGCCTGGGTTGGCTCTCTTACCATAGCTGCTTTTGCCATAGGGACAATTCCCACAGTTGTAATCTCAATTGAAGATAAGGCATATCTAAATATTTTGCGCATCAATGTAGATACCCCAGAGAGTGAAAATCTAGTAAGAGAGGATTTCAATAAACTGAGTAACTTCACCTTACTTGAGTCTTCTAAAGTATCGGAGATAGTTGTCAAGCTCTACCAGTCAGGGTTGGCTGAGGATGCAGAGAAAATAAACTTGAGGTTGCATGAGCTTAACCCCAAAGATCCCATTCCACTAGTGTTGCTATCTGCCTACTACACAAATACCAATCAATTAGATAAGGAGCTGGAGTTTACCCTAAAACTAATTGATTTAGATCCATTAAATTATCAGTTGGAGTATGTGATGGCACGTGCATATGCTTCAAAGCGCGATATCCCACAGCTAAAGAAGAGCATCGAGCGAATAAGACTTCTTGCCCCTAAGAGTCAGGAATTAATTGATGCACAAGCTCTTTTAAATCAATTATAAATTACTCCCTAATTAAATTAAAGCTAAATTGACTTAATCGAATAGAATCTTTCGTGGAATACTAAAAATGTCCTCAAAATTTGGCTCTAATGTAATGAGTTTCTTCAAGTTTTAATAACGGCATTCAACTGAGTTGAATCGAAAACGTGGTTATACTTGATACTATGAAAGTGGCAGTTATTGGTCAGGGATATGTTGGACTTACTGTTTCAATAGGGGCAATTTCTGCTGGCCATCAAGTAGTTGGGATTGACCTCTCAGAAACTGTAATTCAAGGGCTAAAGGGTGGTATCTCTCATATCGAAGGAATCTTGGATCATGAGGTTTCGAAGGCAACATCTTCAGGCAAATTTCATCCAACTAGCTCATATGATTTAGTTGAACCTTGCGATCTTGTAGTTATTGCAGTACCTACCCCATTAAATGATTTAGGAGCACCGGACCTCTCACTTCTCCAATCAGCATCAGAGTCACTTGGAAAGGTTCTTAAGAGGCCAACCTTAATCATTTCTGAATCAACCTCACATCCTGGGACTTTAAGAGAAATTATTAAGCCTTTGATTGAAAAGAACTCTAACCTTGAACATCAATATGCTGTCTCACCTGAACGGGTAGATCCGGGAAATAAGATATATAGCACTAAGAACACCCCTCGTATCGTTGGGGGATTAAGTGATAAAGCTCGCGATCTAGCAATAGCTTTTTATCGCACCTTCTGTGATGAAGTAATCCCAGTCTCCTCAGCTGAAGTAGCTGAAGTTGCTAAGTTATTTGAAAATACCTTTAGATTTGTCAATATCGGCTTGGTAAATGAGTTCTGCCAAATTATGGCAGCTATGAATATCCCGGCAGATGAGGTCTTAAAGGCCGCTGCTAGCAAGCCATATGGCTTTATGCCATTTCATCCGAATCTAGGAATCGGTGGCCATTGCATCCCAGTAGATCCTCTATATCTGCAGGCCAGAGCTAAAGAGTTTGGTCTATCAAGTAAGTACATTGCAATATCTGAGGAGATAAATGAGGAGATGCCAAAGTATGTGGCAGAGAGCCTAATTGCTCAAACTGGCGCTATTAAAGATAAGAGAGTCTTAGTAGTCGGGGTCTCCTACAAGGCAGATATTGCAGATACTAGAGAGAGTCCAGCTAAGGCTTTTATAGATCACCTAAGAGAGGCTGGTGGTGAAGTTCTTTGGCATGATCCAATTGTTAGTACTTGGAATGGTGAGAGCTCAAGTGCAATAAGTGACAATTATGATTTAGCCGTTGTTTTAGTAGCCCACTCTGGCTTTGCTATGAAGGGGTGGAAGTCTGGACCAATATTTACGATTAATTCTCATCCAGAGTTTCCTGATTGGAAGCCTTTGATAAGCCCTCGGCTAAATAAGTAGAGGCTGCCTTCGTGCGAATCCTTCACATTATTGCGCGAATGAATGTGGGTGGAACAGCAACGTATATCTCTAATCTCATCTCTGGCCTTGAGAAACTTGGAGTTGAGAATCTGCTAGTGATGGGAAATGTCCCTAAGGGCGAGACTGAAGATGAGGTAGTAGGGACTTTAAAATATAAGAGAATTGAGAGCCTCTCTAGAGAGTTAAGCCTTACTAAAGATTTAAAAGCCCGCTCTGAAATTCAAGCAGCTGTAAATGAGTTTAAGCCAGATCTAATTCACACCCACACCTTTAAAGCTGGATTTCTGCTGCGCATAGGTAAGAGGCAGATTCCAGTGATTCACTCATTTCATGGCCATCATCTCTATGACCCTGAATTTGGTCTCGTTAAGAGAAGCATCTTAAATCTCATTGAAAGGCTTTTAGCTCCAAGGGCTCAAAGATTAGTAACTATTGGTAAGAAAGTAGGAGAAGAATTACTTGCAGTTGGAATTGGAAGACCAGAGCAGTATCTCTCCATCCCTCCCGGAATTGCAGCTATTGAACTGGGAAGTGATAGCGCAATAAGACAGAAATTTGGCTTTAGTGAAGATGAAGTATTAATCCTATGGCTAGGGCGATTTACTCAAGTTAAACGCCCAGATCGGGTTATCGAGATAGCAAGACTTATGCCTGGGACGCGATTTCTTATGGCTGGAGGCGGGGAGATGCTAGAGGAGTTAAAGCAGAGCGCTCCCAGTAACCTTACATTTCTAGGATATCAAGATAAGAATCAGATGTGGACAATTGCAGATATCGCCCTCTGCACATCAGATAGCGAGGGCATGCCACTTTCACTTATTGAGGCTCAGATGGCAGGGGTTCCAGTAGTTTCAACCGATGTTGGCTCTGTTTCTGAGATATTAGAAGATGGAGTAACTGGGCGCCTAGCTATGAGAAGTGTTGAGGATTTAGCAGCTAAGTTGCTTGAAGTAATGGGTGAGATTGAAACCAGTGATGCTCTATCTGTAGCTAGTCAGAGGAGGGCTGCTAAAGAATTCACTGCAAAAGTAATGGCAGAGGCACATCTTGATCTTTATAAGAGGGTTTTAGATAAGGTTGTGAGATGAAGTTACTTATTACCGGTGGGGCCGGATTTATTGGCTCACACTTAGCTGAGAGATTAACTCAGTTGGGCCACTTTGTTATCGCCCTTGATAATCTCTCCACTGGCACTTCAAGCAATATTGCTCAATTAGAGAAGAACCCCAGCTTCGAATTTATCAAAGGCTCAATGCTTGATGAGAATTTAATGGAGTCATTGATGGGTAGAGTTGATGGTTGTATCCATCTTGGCGCCGCCCTTGGCGTTCAGCGAATCCTTGAAAAGCCATATCAATCACTAGTTGCCAACATCCATGGAAGTGAGATTGCTATTAAGGCAGCTGCCGAGGGTGGCAAGAGATTCTTCCTTGCCTCAACCTCAGAGCTCTATGGCAAAAATCCTAACCAGCCATTAAATGAAGAGTCAGACCGCGTTCTTGGTTCACCACAGTTAATTAGATGGGCCTACTCAGAGGCAAAGGCTCTTGATGAATCTTTAGCCCAGATGTTTATGGCAAGCCATGGCTTAAAGTTTGTCACCGGGCGCTTCTTTAATACTGTGGGCCCGCGCCAGAGCGGAGCCTATGGAATGGTTCTACCTAGATTTGTCGCCTCTGCTATCAAAAATGAGCCACTTTTGGTCTATGGAGATGGCTCACAATCTCGAGTCTTCTGCCATGTCTCAGATGCTGTTAACGCAGTTCTCAAGATTTTCTTCGATGATAAGGCGCTAGGACATGCCTTTAATATCGGCGGGGAGGAGGAGATTTCAATTAAGGAGCTAGCGATGCGAGTAATTTCAGTAACTAACTCTTCATCCAGCATTGAGCATCTCCCATACTCCAAGGCCTATCCCGAGGGTTTTGAAGAGACTATGCGCCGCGTGCCTGACACCGCTAAGTTAAGGAAGATGAGCGGATGGAAGCCAGAATATAGCCTTGATGGAATAATAAATGATATTGAAAAATACCTACGCTCCAATTCTTAAACCTAGTATTTATTTATCGCTAGCCCTTGCGCTACTTCTCGGGCTAATTTCTGGCCCACCTGCAAGGGCCGTTGATAATAGAACCATTGATATCGTCTCAATTTCATGGCGAGGATCTCCTGCTCTTGCAGGAGGTGTGGATAAGGCTCAGGAAGAAATTGAGAAAAAGGTTGGGCCGCTCTGGAGAAATCTAACTACGATATCGGCAGATCCAGAAGATAGAAGTATTCAATTTAATTTTGGTAGATCTCTAGCAGAGCCAATTCAATTATCTTTTGCAATGCCATGTGATAATAATTTTGGCACATGGACTACTGCGGTTAGGGTTGAGACTTATAAACGGCTAGGAATTACTAATTGGCAGAGTCGCTATCTACTAATCCTCGCCCCCGATACGGGATGTATTTGGTCGGGTAGAGCGCTACTTGGCAAGGCTAAAGAGCCAGGGGGGGTATTAGTACTTCATAACTCAGTCAGTGGATTTGTGATAGCCCATGAGCTCGGACATGGCCTTGGTCTTGGCCATTCAAATCTGATGCGCTGTGGCAGCGGTGTTTCAGATGGCCCTTGGAGTAGTTGTAGAGCAATTGAATATGGCGGCAGCGTAGATCTGATGAGTAATGTTGATGTCTCAACCCCGCTTTCTACCTACCATCAATGGCGGATGGGTCTTTTAAGTGCCAGCGATATTAAGCAATCTTGGCGCAGTGAGAGTATCGAGATTAATGCTGTTGATAGCTATGGCAAGGCTAGAGCGATATTTCTAAGAGATGGCGGAGCAACATATTGGGTGGAATACCGCAGGGCTAGTGCGAATTATCAAGCCGGGCTAG
>Ga0214917_10000860_pt1 | contig 39536 bp, 56 predicted proteins | sample LL_1208_BB_MetaG_FD_177983 | JGI IMG/M metagenome (GOLD analysis project Ga0214917, IMG submission 177983) | Freshwater microbial communities from Lake Lanier, Atlanta, Georgia, United States - LL_1208_BB | ecosystem: Environmental > Aquatic > Freshwater > Lake | place: USA: Georgia | collected... | reverse complement strand
GCACGCCCATGCGAACGGGCGAGGTCACATAACCGAGCGCCGTGTTGGCGATTTGCGCCGGGTTGAGGGACATTTCGCTGGCGATCATGTCGGCCGCATCTGCGCCGCGCCGAAACGTCTGCGCGTTCCGCGATGGCGTCATTTCGTTGGCCGATTGGAAGAGGCGAATTTCCTCATCCATCGATGCAATCAGGCGATCCGCCCTCTCGCGCCCAATGGCCGCCCGCAGCATGTTGCGCTTGGCCGTTGATCTCAGAGCATTGGCGATGTTGGCGGCCCCGTCCTTGTCGGCGGACTGCAACATGCCGCGCACTGACGAGCGCACGCCAATTTCAAACATGCGCCGCGAACCGTCGCTCATCTGGCCAAGCTGACGCACCAAGGTTTCCGGCGCCGCGTCCGCCATTTGCCCGCCCGTGCCGCTAAACACGCGCTGGCCAGCTTCAAGCGCCTCTTCGCCCTCGGCAACGCCACGCCACACGCTGGCCGCCTGCCGATACCCAGGAAGCCCGTTGTCGAGTGCTTCCATGAGCCGGCCCTTGACGAACTTCATGCCGCCAAGCTCGTCGGACGTGAACACCTTCTTCTGCATGACGCCGGGGTTGCGTTCGATGTTGCGGATAAGCCCGCCGACCGCGCGATAAAGGTTGTGGTAATAGCGCGGCTCTCCGCGCTGCAGCACAGGCTGCCCCCGCATGCGCGCAACCGACTGCATGCTGTCTTCGGCCATAGAAATGATCTCAGGCGGCAGGCGCGCGGTCACGGCGTCCAGCGCTTCCGCTGCTTGCGGCGACAGCGGTTGCGACAGAACCGGCTGGTAAAGTTCTTCGCTTGCCGCATCGAACTGCGCCGCGATATCGTCCTCGGCTTGACCGAACGACGTCGGCATAAGCTCGCGGTCAATGCCCGCCTGCAAGCGCTCAAGCTGGCCAGCGCTGCGCGCCTCCATCATGCGTTTGGCCAGCGGCTTCGTCTTGCCCGGCAGTTCCGCCAGCGTACCGGCGCGCACCACGGCGTTCTCGCCGAGGATGTCCGCCATAACCCGCCCTCGAGGATCGGCGGCGGCCTGCTGCAGGGCCTCGCTGATCTGGTCGGCCGACAGGTTCTCGCGCTCGGCGAGCTTGGCCAGTTGCTCGGCAACCGGGTCATAATTGCGCGGCACAGACGGCGGCCGAGCGCGCCCGCCACCGCCAGAGCGCGGCAGGCCGCCGACCATGGCGTTCGTCGTCATCGTGCCGGGGCGGGGAATGAACGAGCTGGCGAAGCGCCCGGCCGCGTCGATGCCATCCTGTCCTGCCTGCAACAGCGGCGCGCCGACCTTGGCCACGGCAGGCGCGGCAACGCCAATGGCGCCGCCAACGCCTGCGCCAACCATTAGGTTGCGAAACGCGCTATCGCCGCGGTTGCCCTCGTCGCCAGCGCCGGCGCCGTACAGCGCGCCCTGCGGCGCGCCAGCAGCGGCGCCCGCGCCAAAGCGTTGGGCCGCCGTCTTGGCGACCGTGGGCGCAAGCGCTTGGGCCTCGCGCATGCCGTTGCCGAACAGCCCCGCACGCACCGCGCGTGCGCCGGCCATGCCATAGGCCGGAGCGGTTGCGACGCCGCCCACAAGCCCGCCGCCGAGATAGGACAACGGGTTGTCCTTGGCGGCCTGTCTGTTGATCGTCCGAAGCTCTTGCCGGCGCGCCGCCTCGGTCGGGTCGTCGCTGTAATCCTTGGCGAGGTTGTTCAGGCCCACTTGCTTGAAGAGCGCCCGGCCCGGAGCCGTGAGATAGCCCAAGGCTTTAGCCGCCGTGGTGGAGTAATCGCCCGCCGTGAAGGCTCTCGCAATGGCCTCATTGCGCGCCGTAATTTCATCGGCAAAGCCAGCAAGGCCAACATCCGCCGCCCCAATCGCCGCCGAGGCTTGCCAAGGGGTCTTCCGGCGACTCGGCGCACTGGCGGCTGGCGGCTGCGCGGCCGACGAACGGGAATAGTACTGGCGCGCGGCCTGCGCCGCGGCCTTCTCATCGGGCGCGTCAACGTCCACCTCTTCGCCGTTGGGCAAGACGACGGTGTAGCTCATTCGACAGGATTCCCGTTGAGGTCAATCTTGCGGCGTCCGGCGGGCTTAGGACCGACAACCGAGCGCGTGCGGTTGTATTGTTCGGACAGCTCGTCGAAGCGGCGCTGGTTTAGGGCCAGAAGGCGTTGATACTCAGCCGAGATCTGCGCGTTAGACGCGCCGAACTTATCAGTGCCAGGGATGGACCGCTTAAAGCCTTCGATGTCCTTGTCTGTCGTGGCGCCAGACCCCGCAACGCGCATTTGCGGCGCAAGGCGATCAACGATCGAATCCATCGTTTGATAATCCGCCGCAGCGTCGGGATTGATGGCGTTGGTGACAAAGCGCCCAGGATTGACGGCCCCGATGAACGGCAAATTGATGTTGCTCAGGATCGGCCCTGTGCCGCGGCGCTGGTTGAGCTTGTTGAACGTGCCCAGCCCATCAACCACAGCACGAGAAGCGTCGCGACGCGCGCGGGCTTCTTCAATGGCGCCAAGAGAGGCCTTAATTTCATCAGGCGGCGCAGAGCGGTTGTTGTCATCAACCGGCTCAAAGCCGCGCGTCGCGCCCATCCACATCTGACGCTGGCCGGTCTTCTTGTTGACAGCAATCCGGCCAATGTTCGGATCATTTGCCATTGCCTACTTCTCCCACGCGAGATCGGGATTGTTAGAAGTCGGATCGGACGGGATCACTTTCGGCGGCGGCGGGCGAAACCTGTCGTTCGCCATCAACCGCTTCGGCATGCCCGTTATCGGGTCACGGACGAGGCGCCCCGTCTCATCGCGCTCAAACACCTCATCACCGGGGCGAAGCACAAGCGGGCTTTGATCGGCGGGAATGGCGCGCTGCGCCTGGCCCGTGCGCTTATTGTACGAAACCCCGTCCGAATATCCGTACTCTTCCGGCTCGTATTGCTTCAGCACTGCCTTGCCGACGTCATCCGGCATGAGCCGCGCAAGCGGCTGCAACTCAGGCGGCAGGCCCTGCACGTACTGATCGAGCAGCCCCTGCGCCCGCAGCTCCTGCTGCCCTTTGATCTTGCGGTCGCGCAGGTCGTCCATGCGATCCATGCCGCCGAGCAGCCAGTCACCAAACGTCGGGTCGTCATCGAACGCATTGAGCGAATGCCCGATCCTGCCGAACAGCCCGCGCGGCTTGCCGCTTTTCGTCATGCCGACCGCAGGAGGCGCGGCGGCTGCGACAGGCATATCGGGTGCGACGGCCTGCGAGCGCGCATTGGGACTGTAGCCCGCCCCGATCTGATCCGGGCGGCGGTATCCGAACAATGCCATGACCTACGCCCCTCCAAATTTGGCTTCTGCGCCGAATTTTGTACCGCTGCCCTTGCTGCTCGACGAACCCGTTGTCGTGCTGCCCGTGAACAGGTCCGCATTCGAGTAGCCGAGCATGCCGCCAAGGTTGCCGAGGTACTGCAACCGCGCGAGCAGCGGATTGTTGGCGAGCTGCACGTCGCGCATGCTGTCGCCCGTCTGCTGCAGCAGGCTTGTATTCGCACGCGCATCGGCATTGCCCGCCACACCCTGGCTAAACAAATCGCCCGCAATGCCGCGTTGGAAGTTCGCCTTTTGCAACTCCTGCGCGTTAATGCTGGCGCCAAGCCCGGCGAGGTCGCCATACACGCCACGACGAAGGCCGGCGCTCGCCAGGTCCTGGCCGCTGTTGAATTGCTGCGTGTTGATGTCGGCCGCGTTGCGCTGCGAGAGCAGGTTATTCCGCGCCGCAGCATTTTGATTGCTGGCCGAGAACAAGTCGGCGTTTTGTTGGCCTTGGAACTGGTTGCGGTTGCCCACGTCGAATTGGCCCGCGTTCTGCGCGTTGAGGAAGCCCGACTGCCGCAAGCCCGCCAGTTGCGAAGCCTGACCGCGCGCCGCATCCGCCGCGAACTGGCCCATCGCCACGCCCTGACGCGATCCGCCATACGCGCCTTGCGGCGTGTTGGCCTTGATCGAATTCATGCCCTCGGCGAGCAAGTTGCGATAATCGCCCATCGAGGCGTCGATGACCTGCGACTGAAACGGGCTGAAGTATGAAGACAGGTCCGTCCCGGCGAGCGTGTTGGCGTTGTAATTGCCCGTGGGCGACGTCAGCGACGCCTGCCAATCCTGCGGCATGGTCGTTTTTGGCGCGTTGTAATTGCCAAGCCCCTGCAAGCCCGCGCCAGCCTGCCACATATACGGCATTCCGGACACGAGCGAGGCGTTCGCCAATTCGCCCGTCAGGCCTTGGCCCTGCGTCATGCCGGCGTTGGGGCCGATGCCTTGCGCATTCCGATACGCGTTGACCTGATTGCTGTTCTCTCCGACCGTGTAAAGCGACGGGTTTTCCGTCTCCCCGATCATGTTGCGCCACTGATCGACGTATTCGGCAGTCGGAGCCCGCAGCCATTCCGGCACGTTGGGCGTCGTCGTCTCGGTAGAGTTAGAGCTTGATTTTTGGTTGCTCTTGCTTGCGCTGAAGCCAAACATGCCGGCCATCGCTACACCTCGGAAACGCCGATCGCTTCAGCGATGCGGCGATGCAGGGAAGAACGATCGACCGCGAGCAGGACGCAATCGCCCTCGCGCTGTAGGTCAATCCACACATGCGACGCGTGGTCATTCAGCAGACGCACGCGCACGCGGTTATCTTCGACGATCGTCGGCACGCCTCGCGCCTGCCACGCCGCCTCGTCGATGGTCACTCTCATAGGGCGGTCACCGACAGGGCGCCCGCGTTGCTCACCGTCAGCGCCCAGCGCGAGCCGTTGGGGCTGCGCAGGATGATGCGCGTCGTGACCAACTCAACATCACGATCGGAGCGCAGCACCGTGTTCATCTCGCGCGCGACGTTGGCCCGAAACTCGTTCTGCTCGGTCGCTGAATATTGCGGCGGCGCCGGTTGAAACCTCAACGCTTGCCCCCTTCGATGATCTCAAGCCGCGGCGTGCCCCACTCGCCCGCTTGCAGAAACTCCACACGCAGCCGCACTTGGCGACCCGCGACGCGCACGCTCACCGGGTTGCCGCTCGCATATGGCCCGGACGTCGTTTCCGTGCTGTTCGGCCAATCACGCGTCTTGAGGCTCACCCGCACGTCGCCGCTGGTCTTCTCGTCGAAAATAACCCGCCGCACGCGCGCGATCGTGTCGCCCTGACCGATCTCGGTCGGGCCGCTGTCCGCATACGGATACGACCCACCCCACGACGTGCCGATCTCATGATTGTACATGAGCCCGTCAGAACCCATCAGCGCTGGGAAGCCCAGCACGCCCGCATCAGACCCTGTCGTGCGGACCAAGGCGCCGAGCGTCCAATGATCCTCACGCGGATTATAGGCGACGTAGCGGTCAATCTCGGTCGAGCTTGCCGAGCAATAATGCCACCACACCTCGCCGTACTTGGAATTGTACCAAGCCCACGTCTTGCTCGCCTGCACGCGGTTGAAGTCGCCGAAGACGGCGTCGAACACTTCGCAGCCGAGCTTCTGCGCGCCGCCGCCCTCGAACTTGAAAAACCCGTTGGGGCTCATCCAGAAGGCTGCGCTGTCCACGATGGCGAACGCCGCCTTCGAGATAATCCCGCACTGATCGCCCACCTGATTGATCGTGTAGACGTACGGCAGGCGAATGTACTGCGCCAAGTGCACGTCGAGGTCGGTCCAGATCAATGTGCCGAACCGGCCCGACCCCGCGCACTGAATGCGCCCCTGCGTCTGCAGGGTAAAGTCTCCCGCTTGGTTCGTGGACGCGGGCGTCCATGTCGTCGGCGCTTCTTGGTCCGACCATTGCACCAGCCGCGAATACCCGCCCGCCGCCAGCGCAAACACGAACCGGTCAGGCGTCACATGCACGCCCTTGCAGTTCGTCGGCGCATTCGTCAGCGCCGCGGGCGAGCCCGTGCGCGGCCAGTTCCAAATGCGGCCGTCACTCGTCAGGCACGCCAGCAGCGAGCTGTCGTACGTGTCGAACGTCCAGCGGTCGGCCTCCTGCACGGTCGAGTAGTTGATGAACGGCGTGCCGTAGAGGCCAGCGCCGTAGTTCCCGGCGCCATAGCCCGCGCCGTCCAATGCGTCCGCGCGCCCCGTCGTCAGGCCGCTCGGCGTGATGTCCGTGCCCGTCGTTGCGCTCGCCGTGAAATAGTAGAGCTTCGTATTCGTGCCGACCGCAACGAAGACGTTCGCGCTCTCGTCCACCCACGCCAGTATTGCCCGCGCCGACCCGCTCAAGGCCGCCGACGAGCGCACCGACCAGCCGCCCACGGGGTACATGGACCCCTCGAGCCAACGCACCAGGCTCGCGTCGTACCACCGCCCCTGCGTCTCGTAGAGCGTGCCGCGCCGCGATAAGCCCGGCGGGAAGTCGATCTTAACCAGCTTCGCCAACGGCCTGCTCGTATATGGTTACAACCGGCTTCCAGTCGTCGCCCATGTGGTCCTGCCAAGACCTTTTGCCATGCACACGCATCACGGCCGCGCCCTGCTGGCGCGCAAGCTTCTGCATGGCCGGCAGGAACTTGAACATCGCCCGCATGTCCGGCCCGCCGAGCAGCAACAGCTCCATTGCGCGCTTCGGCTTGCCCTCGGGCTCAAGGAACGTGACCGCCACCGCCTGAAGGTCCGCAGGCGGACGCATCGCGCCCCACAGGCGGAACCGGCCATCAATCAGACCGTCCGCGACCTCTTCAGGCGTCCACCGTCCGCCCGCAAACTGGCACGCACGCGCCACCATCGGCATCACCATTTCCGTGATCTGCCGCGACGCCCGCATATCCTGCAGCGTGATTTCCCCGAAAATCGTTTGCATCAAATCACCACCCGCGGGCGTGCGACGGACTGCGACCCGCTTGCCCGTTGCTGTTGGTCCGTATCGTTGAGGGCCTTGATCGCACCCGCGAACAACGCCCGGAACTGCGCATACCGATCGTCCTGCGTGTACAAGCACCCCTGCGCGATCATGCCGTACAGGTACACCTGCGGGGCGTTTGTGATGATGTAGTCGGTCGAGGCGTCGCTGCTGAGCGCCGCAAACTTCGCGTACCAAGCCGCGCGGATCGTCTGCACCGCAGCCGGCGCGACATAGAGCGTGTCGCCCTCCACCGTGTAAATCCATTGCGGCGCAACCGTGCTTGAAAGCGCGTCCACCTGCTTGCGGAAGCTCCACGGCTCGACGTAGCTCATGGACCGCGCGTAATTGTAGACGGGCACCAGCTCGATGAACTCGAGCCACGAGCTCGAGACGTCCGACGAGATCGTCACCGTGCCGCCGGTGGCCGGTGTGAACGTGCCCGTCGAAACCATCGACCGGATGCGCAGCGGCTCGATCTCTTGCATGCCTGCGGTCTTGTCGCCCCAATAGACTTGGCTCTGCACGATCGGGAAGATGTCGTTCGCCATCGTCGTGTCGGTGAGGCTGCCCGTTGTCCACGACCAGTCGAGCGCGGCGGCGCGAAGCGTTCCGTAGTTCGTCAGCGCCATTTACTGCCAGTGCCTCCGAACCCAGGGCTCACGATCGACGATCTCATGCGGCTTAAGCTGACCGTGGAAGTACGCAATCCGCGTATCCCCGAAGCCCCTGTCTTTGATGTCGCAGCGGTAGCTACGGACGTGCCCCGGCCACATGTCGTCAATGACGTTCACCTGATCCTTGCGGGACCGGATGAACTCCATGTCGTTCGCGCCGGCCGCCTCTTCGTACCAATGCGCGAACCCCGCCGGCACCAGATGCACGCCGTCGCACACCGTATCCGTAAAGATCGGATCGCGCGGCACCGCCACCTTGTCCGCCGTCAGGCAGTAGGTTGCGAGGTGGTCGATATTCCCCGTCACGATCGTGTCGAGCCCGACCAAGATCATGGGCACGTCCATGCGGTACGGCTCAAGGCAACACGCATACGTCGGCGGGTCCTCGCGGATGGCCCGCTGCTCGATCGGAATGCCGAACCGGCGCGGCCTGTCCGTGAACACCACGAATCTAAACGGCTGCGTGAGGTTGCGGGCGAAGCCGCGATATAGCTTCTCAGCCCATGTCTCATCATAGCAGCAGGACGTGGGCAGGCTGTGGGCGTTCGACTGCCAGAGCAGGGTTGCAACGGTAATCATTGCCGCACCAGCCCCAACTCTTCCTGCGCGAACCGCATGCGATCCGCCTCTTTCGCGATCGGCTTGCACACGCCTTTCACGAACAGATGATTGGCCGGCACGTTCTTGCTGACCACCGACCCCGCCGCGATCATGGCGTTACGCCCGATCGTGACGCCCGGCAGGACCATCGACATCGCCCCGACGCTCGCGCCGTGTTCGATCACGATGGCCCAGCGCGTGCCGTCAAAGGCCCGCACGTCGAACCCGTCTTTGCGCGCCCGCGGCCAAGCGTCGTTGCCCAAGCAGCAGTTCGGGCCAATGAACACATCATCGCCCAGCCAGAAGCCCGGCCCTGCCGCGAGATTGTGGCTCAGGATCGTGCGGCTGCCGGCGCGGCTGCCGTCAAAGCACGCCCCGCTTGCGACCGTGCAATCCTCGCCAAGCTCTGCCCCGCGCAGAATGCTCGCGAATTGCCAAATCTTCGTGCCCTTGCCGATCTTGCAATCATCATGAACGACCGCCATCGGATGAATGAAGACGCCGTCCCTCATGCCGCGCGCTCCAGCGGGAAGCGCTCAAGCACGGCCTTGCGCACCTCGCTGACGACACGCCCCCAGCCGGTCTCATCCGGCCGCTGGCGGAACGTCCGCACCGACTCATAGAACCACATGCGATCCTTGCCGGCCTGCGGCGAGTACCGCCATTGCGGATGTGCATCCACCATGGCCCAGCACTCGACGCCGAGCGCGCCGCACAGGTCCACGACGCTCGTGGTGGCCGAAATGACCAGATCAAGCGACGACACGAGCGCCGCCGTATCGTCAAAGTCCGCGCCCTTCTGCACGGCCCATTTGGGGTACAGGACGTGCTTCCACGGCTCGAGCTGCTTGGTCCTGTCGTCGTACTCAAGGCAAACCGGCGTCACGCCGGGGATGCTCAGCAATTGCATCACCTGCTCGAACGGCAGCGACCGCCTCAGGCGTCCCGTTGACCACGAGCCGCCCGTCCACGCCACGCCGATGCGGATCGGCTGCTTGGCCGCGCCGTCAAGCCAGGCGCGGAACATGGCGACCTTCGCCGGATCCGCTTTAAGAAACGCACCGCGGCGGAAAGGCTCCGGCGCAAAGAGCGTGCCCAGGCCGCCCATCTCGATCTCATGGGTCGGCTCCTCGATCTCGCACCAATCGATCACGCTTTCGCCGAGCGTGCCGTAGACGCTTGCCGCCGGGAACGAGCGCTGCACCAGCGCGGCATTGCGCGCGTTGCACTCAATCACGCCGTCAAAGTCGGGCTTGAGCATCGACAGGAACAGGATCTCATCACCGATGCCCTGTTCGCCGTGAATGACCGGACGCCCCGACTTGCCGTCCCAGCGCGGGAAGCCAAACGACCTTGCCGCGCCGTCACGGTTCGGGATCGCCTTGTCAAACGCCGCCCAAGCCTCACGCCAACGGCCAAGGCTGAACAGCGCAAACGAGCGGTTGTAGCTCGCATCTTTGCGGCTTTCGCGCTCGCTCTTCTCGGCCCAATCCAACGCCTCAGCGTGCCGCCCGATCTGCGACGACACGTTGCAAAGGTTGTCGTACGTCTCCCGCGGTTCGCTGTACTCCAACGCCTTGATCAGCGCCTTATACGCCTCAGCCGGGTGGTTGTCCTGAAGACACGCCCCGATGTTGTTCCATATCGCGGCGAGCTTGCGCCCGTCCTGCGTCGCGGCCCGCGCCGTGTTGAACATCTGCAACGCGAGCCCCGGATTGCCGCCGCCGAGAAACGCCGTTCCCGCCAGGAACAGCGCATCGACCTGCGCCGGCTCACGCCGCAGCACCTCGTCACATGCAATGATGACCCGGCCGCGGTCGCCCGCCTCCAGGGCCTGTTGAGCGGTTTCGATCAGCCGCTCAATCTCAGTATCGACGCCCCGCTCGTTCATCGGCCGATCCTGAAATGGCCGGTGCGGAGCTTCAGGAACTCATTGCTGTCCAAGCGGCCATAACACCACTTGTTCCAGTCCTCGTCGTCGCTAAACGGCGAGCCGATCGTGCGGCCCGTTTCCGTCTCGTATTCCTTGAGCCAGTCGGCCAACACCTCAAGCGGAATGCTGGCGATCGGCCACCAGTCGCCCTTCTTGTTGAACCCCGCAGCCAGCTCGGCGTTATTGTCCAAGATCGCTTGGATGTCGGTCGTCCGCGCAATCGTGAGATTGCCGGTCGCGTGGTCAAAGCTCATCGTCTCGACGGCGCCCCACGGGTTCACATCAAGCAGCACGCTCAAGCGGCGCGCTCCGGACGGGCAAAGCCGTTGTCGAGCAGCCAATCCACATGCGCGCCAGGCCGCACGATGAAGAGCTGGTTTTGCTCCACCGTGATGCCCATGCCGTCCATGCCGTACACGCTGCCCTCGATCTGCGAGCGCGCGAGATGCTCGGCCGCAACGTGAAAGCCGCGATTAGCGCGCAGGCGCACCTCGCCGCGATCGTCCGGCAACCGCACTTCCGGCTCCTTGGCGACCACATCGCCAAGCGCCGCGGCCAGCACCTTGCTGAGCGCTGCAGCGACGTCGTTCGTCTTGGGCTCAGGCTCCGGCGCGCGCACAGGGCGACCGCCAGGGCCGCGCTTGATCGGGGCCAGTTCCAGGGTCGGGTCTTGTCCGTTGTCGTTATCGTCCGCCATTGCGGTCGCTCTCCTATTTTACGCGTGACCATGTATTGCCGATCCGGATGGATCGGATTGTTTGGCGCTCAACACCGTAGTGCCGGCCCAATTCCGCGTTGTTCAGCGAACTGGCGCGAATGTCCCGAATGTCGGCCTCGGTAAGTTTGGCCTGTGAGTGCGCTTCGCCTTGACGCGCCACCGTCTTGCGCCGGCGCTTGCCGTCCATGTCCTTGACGTTGTCGCGTTGCGTGCCGAGTCGCAGATGCGCAGGGTTGCAGCACAATCGATTGTCGCAGGTGTGCAGCACGACCCAGCCGTGATGGCCGGGGCCATCCTTAGGGATTGGTCCGTTGGTCAATTCCCAAACGGCTCGATGCGCCAGCACCTTTTCGCCGTCACGCCCACCGCGCCCGATCGTGCCGTAGCCAGTAACCTTTGATTTTGCCGTCCACGGCCAGCACTCGTCTGGCCCTCGCTTCTCGATTTGCCGCCAGACCCGTTGTTCAAAAGGCGCGCGAGCCTTGATCGTGTCCTCAACACTGCCCGTTGTTATCAGGCGGTTGTAATGGGCCGAGCAAAGCTCGCGCTTTTTGACATAAATGGGCCTCTGACAGCCGTCCACCACACACGTCATTTTGCACCTCTCAGTGCAACATATGTGGTGTCCGGACTATCAGCTTACAACCACCTAAGTCGTCGTCAAATCCGCCAAAATTCCTGACGCCCGCTGATTGCGCGAACACAGGGTGTACTCGGTAATCAACTGACGCCTGTCTGCGTCGCCCGTCTTGTTGATCGGGTTGACGGCGAACGGACGCAGGTAGTGAATCGACCAGTATTCCGGGTCGATGACCAAACATGACCGCTCTCGGCTGAAGCGGTTCGGCACGATCTTGAGTTTGCCAAAATCGCTTAAATACAGGTCTGCGGCCGCCACAATCGTCAGCGCCGCCGACGACGACGGATTGCCGAACTCCGAGAACTTCGTCGTGATGCCCGCAAAGGCCGAAGCCTTCTGCTTGTTGATCGGCCCGACAATGACGAGGTTCGGATTGCCGCCGCTCGACCAGCATTGCTGGATGACCGACTTCAAGCGCGTTTCCGTGAAGGTCCGTTGGTTCGTCGATGACGCATCCGTCGCCGCCGTGACCGTGCCCGCAGCGGTATAGCCGCCGCTAGAACCGCCCGTGCCGCGCGACGTGTTCGTGGTGATCCACGCCTCATAGCCGGCCATGCGGCGGGCCGTCGATGCAGAGCCAGCGCGCGAAGCAATGTTCTGCGTGAACGAGCTTTCCATATCGCGCTTGATCTCTTTCGAGCGCTTGGCGATCTGGTAAGCCAATTCTTCCTCGCGACCCGCCGTCGTCACCGCCTGCGCCGTGCCCGACACGCTGATGCTCTTCTGCGAGATCTGCGTGAAGTTCCGAAGGCGGACGGTCGGCGTTGCGGTCGAGTAGGACGCGTCGGCGCCTTCGATCGCCTGGTTCGTCGTGACTGCCGTGGCCAAGGCGTCCGTCTGCCACTCAACGAACCGGTTTTTAGCCGGTGCGCCGCGGGAGATGGACGTCATGAAGGGAAAATCTAATGGACTAATGTCATAGATAGCATTCGACAAGTCTTCGCGAATGCCGATCTGGGTATATGTAGTATACGTCGTCATGTCATAACCTCATCTACTGGATGAGCGCTAAGCAAAGAGCGACTTAAATCGCGGGTCAGACAGGAACAAACGGGCTGCGGCTTCTTCCGATCCGGAATCCTTCAACTGCTTGGCGGCGTCGTTCGCGAAACGACCATCCGGCGCACGTTGTTGCGACGGGGCGGCCTTCGTGATTTTCGGCGCACGTTCCTGCACTTCCTTGCGAACCTCGGGTGCTTTGCTCGCCTGCGCTTTGAGCGTCATCAGCTCGTGCATGGCGCGTACAAGCCGGTGATCGAAGGCGACCTCGTTCATGGTCGCCTCGTCGAGCCCGTACTGTTTCGACATGAACTCGCTCATGCGTGACGCGAGGTCCGTGCGGCTCTTCTCGTCTTTCCACTCAGGGATATAACGACCAAGCCGCTCGTTCTCGCGTTGCATGCGCAAGGCGGCTTGCTGCTGGCGAACTTGCGCCTGCTCTTTCGCCGCCTCTTGCGCACGCTCTTGCGCACCATTCAGCATTTGCACCTGATACTCGTACTGCTGCAGGAGCAGTTGGTAGACTTCCGGGTCTTGGGTAATCAGGGATCGGTCTGGCGGCTGTGGCGACGGCATGGACTGGATGACAGTCCGCGCCTGCTGAATGACGGCGTCATAGACGCGCGACATCTCGCTTAGGCCCGCATCGACCTTTTCCTGATATTCCGCTTCCGCTTTGTTGACTGCTGACGCGACGTCGCCCTGGAGCGCTCGCATTTGTTTGATGGCTTCGACGGCGTCAGCCAGCGGAACCTTTTCCGCCTCTTGGCCTTCCTCGCCGGGTATTTCCAGATAGTCCGCCGCACCCTCTTCGGGCGCCTTGGTTTCGGCCTTCTGGTCAGCCTGGCCCTGTGCCTCTTCCTTTTCGGATTCGGCTAGGTCCGTGCTGGTTTCTCTTTCGATGGGGTCACGATCGAGACGGTTCTCGCGCTGCTTCGGAGCTTGCGCAGGCACATCATCACCCCAGGCCGATGGCCCGAGGCTGAGGATCTTCGCCGTTGCCGCTTGGATGCTGGCATCTTCGCCGCTTAGTTCCGTCGTCATACGCGATTCCTATGCAACGGCCGGCATGGTCCGGCCCTCTAAACGGTCCAGTTCACGAATGATCTGGTCCCGCGTCGCCCCTTCTGACTCGACGAGTGATCTCACCCGCCGCGTCACGTTGATGGCCTGCGACAGACGCCAGCGCGCCTCGTCATCGTCAGGTCCAAGGTCGAGCAGCCGCCCAAGCAGCTCTCGCTCGAGAGTGTCCCAGATGGGATTCCAGACAGGCTCGCTCCTCATGCGTCGCGCGCTTTCGGCGTTCGCGAGGGCGTCCCGTAAAACTTCGATGCGGTCACTCATCCAAAGCGCCGCCCGATCGGTACGACGGCAAGGCGTCGTCATCGTCGTCGCCGATGTCGGCGCCGTTCGCGGACGCCTTGGCCTTGGCGTTCAGCTTCGCGCTCTGGCGCGCAACCTCAGCCTCGATCTGCATCTTCTCGCGAGCGAGTTGCGTCTCAGCCTCGAGCTTGGCGTACGCCAGTTGCAATTCCTGCGCGGACTTCTCTCGCGCGAGGTCCGCCTCGGCCGCCGCTTTGTCGCGCGCCAGTTGCGCGTCAAGCTCGGCCTTGTAGCGCGCAATCTCCATGTCAGCCTGCGCGCGGCGCTCCTGCATCTGCACGTCGATCTGCGCCTTCTGCTGCTCAAGCCCGTGCTTGAGTTGCGCCATCTGCGTGTCGGTCTGCATCTTCGCCTGCGTGGCCTGCATGTCGGCCTGCACCTTCATCTGCGCAGGGTCAGGCTTGGGCGGCGGCGACCACGGCTTGGTGGCCGGTTGTCCTGTCTCCGAATTGATCTCCGGCTGCCCGTTTGGCCCCTGCACGGGCACTTCAGGCGGCTCGGCAGCGAACGGCTCGGCTGAGCGATAGCCCAGCGCGCGGCACAGTTCCTCGAACCAGCGATAGCGATGTTCCGTCGTGATCACCGGATTGTCCGGCCCCACCATCTCCACCATGCCCTGCATGGCCTGGCCAATCAGGTTGAGCCCCGCAACGGTCTGGTCACGATTGCCCGTGCCCGTGCCGGTGTGGATATGCACGCGCAGGTTCTGGTTCCACTCACGCGGATCGAACTGCGCATACTTGCCGCCCACACGCGTCTGGATGGGCTCGTTCTGATGACGGCACACCAGGCGGTAGAGCTTGGCGAAGAAGCGCTCAAGGCCCGCGGCCATGTTGCGCGCCATCACCTCTTTGCGCGCCGCGCCTGCGGTCTGCAGGAGGTCGATCGCCTTGCCTGAGTGCGCGCCCTTGAGCAGCGCGTCAGGGTCCACGCCCTGCGTCTGGCGCGTGGCGCCGGTGCGGTTCTCCAAGGTCGCGGTCAACTGATTGAGCGCGTCCCATGCGGTTTTGGCCGTATCCAGCCCGCCCGTCAGCGGCATGATCGCGCTGCCAGGATCGCCGTCCACGGGGATCTTCGCGCCGGCGTAGGTGGCAAGCAGCGCATCGACGTTCACGCGGTTGCGGTCAAACGCCTCGCGGTTGATCACGCTCTGATAGACCGCGTCGAGCGCCGCGCGCGTCAGCACGGTCGAGCGCCGCTGCAGGTCCGCCGTGATGTCGTGCATCGACAGGCCGTAGAAGCGGTGCGGCACGCGGATCGGGGTCCACGAGCCGAACGGATTTTCGTTGACCTCGGACTCTTCCAGGATCAGGTCGCCGACGCGGTAGGACCGGATCAGTTCCGGGTAGCCGTCGCCGTTGAGGTCAACGCGCAGGTACTCCTCAAGCAGCTCGAGCTGCTGCGCCGGATTGTTGCCCGTTGCCTGCCAGTCGTCGCTTTGGTCATTGAAGCGGACCATACGCACGTCAGACCCGCGGCGGATGTTCTGCGGCCCGCTGACTGCGCTGCCGCTGTACGCGCGGATCTGCTCGGCCTTGTCCGGCCACATCGCCGCGACCTCGCCGCGCAGCATACGGACGACACGCCCCACATATCGCGCATTATCGATGTCAACGGCGCGGCCGTTCAGCCGCATGTCTTCCGGCGCGACGCCCGTGATCTCGACCCGCGCGCACGCCTTGACGCGCCGCACCTGTAGCGTGATGCCGCCCGCGTCGGTCTCTTGGTCGAAATCCTGGCCGACGATCTCCAGGTTCGGATCGTTCGCGATCTGCTGCACCTGCGGCATGTTGAGGCCCGTCAGGGTCTCCGGCGCGTAATATTCCTTCTCGCGCCAGTAGCAGGCCAGGAAGCCGCGACGGTTCAACAGGCCGTCGAACGCAAAGTCGTGCAGCAGCTCGTAGCCGAAGTTGTCGGTGTAGAAGATCCAATTGAGGTAGTCCGCCGCATCCCGCGCGAACTTCGCATCCTGCTGGCTCGTCTCTTCGAGGTAGACGACGTTATTGCCGCCGGCAAATACGCGCATGAGGTCAGGAATGGTCCACTCGATGACCTCAAAAACCTCACGGGTGACGACCTGCGAGCGTCCGTCTTCCTCGTCGCCATAGCGCTCGCCAAAGAAGTGCTTCAGCGCATCGATCTGCTGCTGCTGCAACTCGCTCTGACGATAGCCGAGGGCGTCGTTCTCTTCGCCCTTCAGCAGTCGGAGCAATTCGGCCTCACGTTCGGCCTGACTGCCGAACTGGGCGTAACTAGAGCTATCTGCCATATGAGATCATGTCGCACTCGGCGCTGAGTTCAAACGTCTCCAGCGCCGTTGGCGTGTAGGCCGCGTTGACCTTGATGAGGCCGAAGAACGGCAGGGCGAACACTTGCGGAATCCAGCCGTTGGCGAAGGTGCCGGCCGCGTCCAGCGGGTAGAGATAGTTGATCGCCCCCGCACCCGTGTTGACCGCTGCTGACGATCCGTACACGCCGCCGAGGTTGTCAACGCCGTTGGCAGCGGTCACGGCGAATGCGCCGTTGTCGCCGTTGGTGACGGTCGGCGAGCGCGAGAACAGGTAAAGCTGGAAGTTCTTGTTCGTGACCAAATCCTGCGACGACTTCATGATGAAGCGGCTTACCTGCACCGGCTGCACGACGCCGTCATGGGTAAACGTGAACGGCGTGACGCTGCCCGCGGTCGTCGAGTTGGCAAGCAGATCGCCCACCGCGTACGGGGTCGTGTCGTTCGGCCGCGTGATGCGTGAACGGACGAGCATCATAGCCATCAGGGCGCGGCCTTCGGCATAAAGTCAGTCGGCAGGATTGGATCCTCGCGCTTCACATAAGACCCGCCCGCATGGTTCGGCTCCCAGCCATTTGCGTGCGCCATTTCATGGCACAGCACCCGCGCATACCAGCCGCCCGTCAGCGTGAAGCACGGGTTGGGCAGGGTCATGAGCTTGGTGTCGGAGCAAGCGGCGGAATTGATGGCAGGCAGGCCGATGATCTTTGCGCCGCGTTTGGCGCAGCGGACGCCGACCAAGGCGGGATGCACGAACTCAACTTTGACCGACGTGTCGCCCTGATACCGTCCCGGCGGATTAATCACCGGCTCGATCGGCTGGATCGTCATGCAGCCGCTTACCAGAAGCGCAATGGCGATCATGGTTGCGATGAGCGCGGCGAACAGCGTGGCGTCTACGAGGCGGCGGCGGGTCATGATGTGGACCCGGTCAGTTCGCCGTCAGTGAGGGCGCGTGGCAGGATGGCGAGGAGTTGGATGGGGCCGCCTAGCTCGACCGTGGTTGGCGTATCCCCAAGAATAAGCGTCGTCAGCGTGCCAGCGGGAAGCGTCGCCGTCGTGTCTGCCGTGCCAAGCGTTCCGCCGACAGCCGCCCGAACGTCGTTCGTGTTGACGCGCATTGCAATGTTCTGCGCAGAACCCGTCCAAGATCCGCTTGCTTGGTTCGCTTGGTTGGCCCCGCCGCTATCGACAAGCGCCATTACGTTTGCCGAGTTGCGATAAATCAAGCTGCGGTTGTTCGTTGTTCCGTCGCTGAGCTGGTAGACCGATTCCGAACTGCCGACCCCCTTCACCCCCGTGATCGCAATCACCGAATGCGCCCCGCTAAAGCTCAGCCCCGTAATGCTCGCCGCATCAGCGCCTCGCGATGCGCTGGCTGTTGTGGTGGGAACATAGCTCGTCGCGGTGGAGCCGGTTTCGAGTTGCGCGCCCCAGAGGAATACGCCGCTTCCAAGCGTTCCCGAAAAGCTATCCGAAGCCGTTCCGTTTGAGGTCAGGAAGCCCACCGTAGACGAGCCGCCAGACCCGTTCGTCGTGAACGTGCAGGCGACGCGAACGATGCCGCCGGCGAGCATGGTGACGGTGGTTGTCGAAAACGCAACGTACCCACCAAGCGTGGTGACTGCGCCCGTGGTGAGGTTGATTTGCACCCCAGTCGATGACGCAAACGCCGCGCCAAACGCGATGACGGAAGCGAACGTGCGCTCGGCAGGAGCGAAAAAAACTGACAGCGTGTATGTCGTAGAGGCCGCGAACGCGTATGTCTGCCGCACATCGTGCGTTCCAGAAGTCGCCGTTTCGGCCAGCTTGTCGGCGGTCAACGTCCCGTCTGGGGCAGTTCCGGCATCTGCCGTAACGGTCGCGCCATTTCGGCTCCACGTTGTGTCAAACGTCTGGCTCTGCAACAGCAGATTCGTCCCACTGGCCTCCACCAGCAGCCCCGCGCTCGTGCGGCGTGGCGTGTTGGCTCCGAAGAGCGTGGACCCAGCGAGGTCGTAGGCAGAGCCGCTGCGGGTGTAGGCCCAGCCGGAGACGCCGGCGATCGTGGACTGCGTACCCGTGCGAAACGCGATGTCCTGCGTGAAGTCGAGCACCAGGCCGCTGTTCTGCGCCTCGTTGAGCAGAGCAGCCAGCGCGCCTGAGTAACGCGCCCACGGCGGCAGCGTGCCGCCCTCAAGCAGCGTCGCCACGCGAATGAGTTGCGGCATTAGCTCGAGCGGGTCGGCACGATGAAGAGGAAGCCGTCCGCAGAGTCGCGGATCACCGCGATGCGCGTGCCTGGCGTAATCCGCATGTGAAACTTCTCGCCCGCAATAAGCGGGATGCCCGTGCTGGTCGTCGCGGTCGGGTTGGAGCCGGTTACGATGTAGCAGGCCGTCGTTGCGTGCATCAGCACCTCGTCTACTTCGGTCAACACGGACGATTGCGTTGACGAGCTGGACACGCTCACACGCTGCGGCACGCCGTAGGCGCGTGTGCCTTCTCTGAACGACATGCTGGTTCCTCAAGCGATCGTGCCGTACCGCGGGCGGGCCGCGGTTTCGGCTGTGGTGGTGGGTTCTTTGTAGTCTGACGCCATGAGCCCGAAGGCGTCTGCGTCGTGTGAGTAAAGGTCATGGTCCGGCCCCTGATCGGCGCCGGTTTCCTTGCTGATCTTGGGCTTGTACATGCCGAGCGAGATGCGCCCGACCTGCGTGCGTTCCTCGTCGAACCACATGCGATTAAACCAGCGCCGCGCGTTCTCGACGCGCATCATGGCAGCGCCTGGCCCTTGGTTCGGAATGACCCGCGCCGTAAAGCCGGCCGCGCGCCAGTGGTCCTCCCACGAGTACGCCAGAGCGTCCTGCTGCACGCCGTCGTGCGGGAGGATGATCTGCGCCTTGTCCCACCCTCTGTTGCGCATCCACGCAACGTGCGCGCCGATTGGCTGGCCCTTCGCAGTGTAGTGGTCCAACACGCGGATCTCTTTGCCTACGAACTGGCACACCCAGATCGAGTAGTTGTCCGCCTTCGCCCCCGACCCGCCGATGTCGTGATAGCTGCGGATGCTGAGCAGCGGATCCGGCGCCAGACGCGTGAAGCGACCCTGGTCCTTCGCCTCGATCAGGTTGCGAGCGTAATAAGCGCCCGTCGCGACGGTCGCATATTCGCCTTCCCAGATGTGCGGATACTGGTCGGGCCGGTCGCGTCGATCGCGCAAGCGCTCGTCGTCGAGCGTCTTGGGGAACCAAGGGTTGTCCCGCCAGTTCATCTCGACGATGCGCATGTCGTGGTCGCTCTTGCCGCGGAAGCGCAAGTCCGTTGCGCTGCCTTTGCGCTCCGGGTTCCACGTCACCCAGATCTCCGACCCTTCCTCGCGGACGGTCGGAATCAGCTTTGTCCAGGCCTCGTCGCTGACGCGCTCGGCCTCATCGACCCAGGCGATCAGGATGTTCGCCTTCGACTTGATGCTCTCGATGTTGTGCCGCAGGCCGGTGAACGCGTACTCGACGCGGCCACACCGTGTGCGGACGTATTCTTTCCCCACCTCAAACTGCTGCTGCAGCCACAGCTCGCTGTCGATCGCGGCTTTGATCTCGCTGAGCGAGGAGTCCGCCAGCGTGTTCATGAACTCGCGGCAGCACAAGATAATGCCTGAGCGCCCCTCTTCTGCGGCGGTCGCGGCAGCAACAGCCGTCATCTTGGCAAAGGTGCGCGTCTTGGCGCTGCCCCGTCCGCCGAATGACCCCCGATAACGCGCTACGCCCTCAAAGACCGGGACGAGCTTGTCAGGGATGTCAATCGTTAGCGTTTGCTCGGACGCCGCGGAGGACAATTTTGTTGACCTTAAGCTCGCCAGCTATCTCGGTCGTTTGCTTCTCGCTCCAGCCGCCACGAGCTGAAAGGAAGAACTTCTGCGCCTGCACGTCACCGCTCATAGCGACTTCGACAAGGCTGTCAGCAACACGCGCAACCGTCTTGGATTTTCCAAGGTCCAGTTCGTCGCGGTAGTATTTGCGCAGCGTCTCGTCGCTGATGCCGACGATCGCCGCAATTTGGTCGTGCGTAATGCCGTAAGCAGCCATGCGCTCAATGCGAGCGGCGTCGCTCTCGCTTCTTTGGTAAGGCGGACGACCGCGCGCTTTAATACTCGCGTGTGCCATTTGCCAACTAAATCACGCCCGGCAACAGCTTACGCGTCACCACGACGGCAATGATGATGCCAACGCCGATCAACGTGCCGTCCAAGACCTTGGCCACGATGCTGTTGAGGTTGATGTTCACGCCGCGTCCTCGCCTTGTTGAGCGCGCGCATCAACCACAACCGGCACCGGGTCCATGATGGACACAATGTTGTCGGTCGGCGGCAGGCTGTCAGGCTCAGCGACGATCGGGTCGATGTTGAGCGCGGCCGAAATCACGGCGCGTGCGCGCTCGAGCTGCTCAACCTTGCGCATGCGCTCCGCATCGTTGTTGCGGATCCAGCGCGCGTTCTCTTCGGCCACGCGGGCCGCTTCGGTGTAGGTCACTGGCCATGCCCTTTCAGCTTAAGTCGATATCCTTTGAGAGCGGCTTTCACAGAAACAAGCGAAAGCCGCCCAAAACCATTGAGCCTGAGTAAATCTACCTCTGTTTTCGACAGAAGTTGTTCTTTCGTGGTGATGCCGTTGTCGCGCAGACGATTGCGCGCGTGCGCGCTAAGCGGCCAATTTTCAAGCGAAGTCGGACCCGGACTCATTGGTTCAACAGGCTCCGAATTTCGTCGTTTTTCCGTTCCATTGATGCGAGGTAGCCGCCGTTCAGGCTAGCCACGCCGTACGTCATGACGGCCGCCAGGAAGCCCACCAGCGCGCCTGCGACGAGGAAGCGCCAGGTCTTGCTCATGGCGTGAGCGTGCCCATGGGCGAATGCCGTGGACCGCGTGTCCTCAAGCGTGCCCTTGACCTCAGCCACGATCTCGGCCCGCAAGGCGGGGGCGATCTCGTCGGTCAGGCGGCGGTTGATCGCTTCCAATGCTTCGCGCTGTAGGCGCTCGAGGCGTTCGGCCTCGCTAGGTGGGGGAGCCACCTTCAGGACGTTTGCCATGGTTTCCAGCCTTCCATGGATGTGGATGGGGGTTCCGCCGGCAGCGGGTCGTTCAGGGCTATGGCTTGGGTGGGGACGCGCCCGTGATCGGTTATCCGGCCGGCGGAATGCGAAAAGCCCGGCGCGCTTTTGGGGCGGCCGGGCGAATCAATTCGATCTTGACCAAATCATGGGGCAAACTGGTCCCGTCGTCAACGGGTAGGTATCCCGCCGCGCTTGAGCCACAAATCGCGCTCTTTCGTGGTCCGCTCCCGGTAGTTCGCCAAGCCCTCCAGCGACAGCATGGCCATGGCTTTGATTGCGGCCTTACGCCGGCCAAAGCGGCGGGCAAGCGCATCGAGCGAGGGGCGGCCTGGCAGGATGTCGTCGCCGTCCTCGCGCTCAAACAGGGCGTCGAACACCAGCAGCGTCGGCTTACACTCGCAGAAACGCCAGACGGCCATGCGTGCGCTCGCCTGCTCATTGCCGGCGTGGATGGCCTCTAGGTATGCCTTTTCCTGGCCATTAGAGCCGCCCTGGACGCGTTCGGCGATAGGTCCGCTACCCTTACAGCCGGAAGCGGCTTCGAGGCGTCCCTCGTACCACACGGCTGCGTCGAAGAAGGCGGACGGCATATCGCCGTCGTTGACCCAGCGCCGGACGCACCAGCGGTCCTGCGGCGGGCGGCGGCCCTCGATGCCGTACTCGGCGCGCTCTTGCCATTTCTCGGCGCGCCACTGGTCCCATATCCGGCTCATCGGCTCATCTCCTGCGCAGGGGGTTCGTCAAGCGCTGCGGCGAGCGCGCGGCGGGCGTGAGGGGTCAGGCGGTAGCCGAGTCCGACAGCCGTCTCGATTGCGTGGACAAGGCCAACGCGGGCGAGCTTGGCGCGGATCCGGCAGATCAGCACTTGCACGAGCTTCTCGGGCAGCGTGCTTTCCGTGCGCATTGCAGCCGCGAGGGCAGCGAGCGTGGGCGCGGGTTGCATCAGGCGGGCCAGCACGCGGGCTTCCTGATGCGTGAGGCCGTATTCGCTCATCAGGATGCTCTGGCTGGCGTCGCCGGTAGCTTCGGCGAGCTGGCCGCGGAGGTAGGCCACCTCGGCCTCGAGCGCTTCGATGCGCTGCGCCTGCCATGCGAGTGCGGTTTCGGGGTCAGGCATATTATTGCCCCCCCTTGTGAACCAGCGTCCGGCCAATGCGGACGCCGTTTGCCGCGTTGCCCCGCATGTGCGAGCGGACGGGCACCAGGCCTTTGTCCTTGATGAAGCGCAAGTGAGCGCGGACGCGGTGCAGCGCCAGCTTGCGGGCCTCGGCCTCTTGGGCCTTCTCGCCGCCGCTAACGGTTCGGTCGATGTCGAGGCTGATGCGCGACCATGCAAACTCTGCAGGCTTGGTTACGGCGCCGCGGGTGCGTTGCTTAGGCTCTGGGGCGCGGGAGCGGCCTTCTTCGCGTGGCAGGCCGGGGGTGGCGATGACGGCGCAAGCGGCGACCAGCCAATCGTGGCCCAACTGCGCAACGTTTTTGTAAAAATCGCTTCGCTCGTCATTGCTGAGGAAATCAAATCCACCGGCCCCGATAGATTTTGCGCAGCGGTCATCTTCTATCCAAGACCGGACTTCTGCCTCTCGCGTCGTTCCGATCACCATGATGTCGAAGCTGTCTGTTAAACAAAACGCTCCGCAAAAGACGGTTCCGTAGTCGAATCTGTCGTCGTCGCACACGGCGAAGACTTCCATGTATTCTTTGGCGTTTCTGCAGCAAATCAGCAAGGCTCGCTTGTGTCCGCCATCAGGGAACCATTGAGTTCCCCAGCGATCGACCTGCAAAGGAAGTTCGACGGCGAACAAATCTTGCGGGAACGGCGCGTATTGCTTGACCGCATCAATATCCGCGTAAACCGCGTCAATCCCCGCCTGAAACGCTTCTGCGGTCAAAAGGTAAAGCGGGATGTGTGGTTTAAGGCCGCCCTTAAGCGCCCTCCGGTGAAGCCATGCCTCCTTCATCGCGCCACCCCCTTCGCCTTGCCAGCAGCCTTGCGTGGTTTGCGGGGCTTGGGTGCGCCTGGCCCCGTCACGATGATGGTCAGGTGCGGATAAGCCGCAGCGAGCAGCTTGCGCTTGAGCCGGGACATGGGGAGGTCGCGGCCCTTGTAATCTTCGACGCAGGCCTGTCCGTTTTCCGAATATGCAAAGTCCATCTCGACCGTGCAGACGGTGGTCCCGTTGAGGACGATCGGAAATGACGGGTGCGGCTCGCCGAGCCCTTTGATGACCCCCGCCCGCTGCAGCAGTTTGAGCTGTCGCCAGCGGTTGGCCTCGCCGACGCTGTCAAAGGTGACGCCGTCGATGGTGACGCGGCGGGCGTTGTATTTGGAGCGAGGGCGGAGGGTCATTGGCTGTCGCCCCCTCCGCTGTCGTCATTGTCGTCACTTCTTATAGGAAGTGACGACAAGTGACGACACGTCGTCACCGCCTTGTCGTCAGTGTCGTCATTTGTCGTCATTTCAGCCCTCATCATGTTGATATTGATCGGCTAACCAAATGACGACAGGGGGTCCGTCGTCACGGCACACGATGCCCTTCTCTGTAAGCGTGTTTACCGTCCTGTAGAGGTTCTGACGGTTGTGATCTGACCCCCTTGAAACAAGTTCAGGCATGGTCAGAGTGCCCGCATCAGCAAGGGTTTCGATGATCCATTTTTCGACCTTGCCGATGCGGCTGGACTTCATCTCAACGCCTGCGTTCGTGGCGCTGTCAGACTTCACGGCAAGCGATTTGACGACCTCGCCAGTGCGCCCGTCGATGATTTCGATGGGCTCAACCGACACCCAGAGGGGGCGGAACTCCTCGCCCTCTTTCTGTTTGGTGTTGGTCAGCTTGACCCGCTGGGCGCCCTCTTCGCGCTCAGCGCGGATCTCGCAATCGACGGCAGCGCGCAGCACGGACGAGTTGCGCGCGCCCTTGGCGCTGTCCTTGCCGCTATGGTGGACGACGAACACGCCCGTGCTGAACTGGTGACGGACGGCATCAAGGCCGGTCACGAACGTCGTCATGTCCTGCGTCTTGTCGGGATCGCCGCCGCCGAAATTCCGAGCCAGGGTGTCGATGATGACCAGCACGGGCTTGACGCCCGTCGCCTCGATCGCCTTGACGAGCAGGGCGACGGCCTTGAAGTCTCCGAACGGCACCGGCTGCAGGATCGTGAAGAACGGGGCGTCTACATCAGCGAGGCCGTGAGCCTCACGCCAGGCTTGCACGCGGTTGGCGAAGCCGCCTTGGCCCTCGCCGAGAACGTAAATGACTGGCCCTTGCTTGACCGCCCGACCCTGCCACGGCACGCCGTAAGCAATCGACAGCGCCATATCGAGCGTGACGAACGTCTTGAACGTCGCGCTGTCGCCGAACAGAACCGAAAGACCGCCTTCAGGAACTGCGCCGTCAATTTGCCAATCAGGCGGATCGCGGCTTTGCAGTTGCTGCAGGCTGTAAATCTGGATCGGCTGCGGCTCGGCCTTGCCGGTTGCCGCAAGCCCCTGCTTCTCAAAGGCTGACTTTGCGGCCTTGTAGACTTCGTTCTGGGCCTCCTCCATCGACCAGCCGTTGGACCGACCGAGGAAGGGCGCGAACGCCATAACCTCGTCTAGGGACATGCCGCGTTTGACCAGAGACCAAACAAGACGGACGGTCGCGTCATGGCGCGACCCCTCCGTCATGGCGGATTCAATCTGCTGTTCGAGCGTCTGCGGCACGCTAAGGACTAAGCCGCTTTGAGTCCCGCCGACAACGGCGAGGGCGGGCTTGCCCGCAAGACTGCGCAGGGCGGCGATCAGCCCCGCGGGCGGCTCGCCAGGCTCAACGTCGCGAATAAGCTGATAGCCCATTGAGCCGGGCGCGATGGCGTAACCGCCCTCCCCGCGAACGTCATAGCCGGGGCGCAGCTTGCTGGCGCTGTTGCGGATGCCATCGACCCAGCGCGTCCAGACGTGAAACCCGCCCGACATGGTGCGGACCAAGGGACCGATGATCGGCCCGTAATCCGCCTCCAGCTCGGCGAGCGCCATCTCGACGTCGCAGGATTTGGCGTCGAGATCGTGGACCATGTAACCCGACGCAGGCCCGGTCGGGATACCGATCAGCGCGCGGGGCCAAGACGAAAACCACTTGTTGATCTGAATCGGATCCGTGGTCGCGGCCTTGAAGCCGGTCTTGATGAGAGGCTGCTTCGTGTGCGCACACGGAAACACGGGGATGCCCCGCCTAGCGTATTCCAGCGCGCATTGCTTGGGGTCGGCGGGGAGGCCGGCAAAAAGGCCCATGGTCACAGCCCCACGATCCGGGGCGATGAGCCGTTGCGCCGCGTGTATTTCGTTTCAGCGTGGTGACATTCAGCGCACAGCGCTACAAGGTCTTCCGGGCTTTCGTTCCAAAACGTGTTGTAGTGCAGGTGGTGCGCCTCGCAGGCGGCGCGCCCGCATTCTAGGCCGGCGCGAATGACGCCGATTTGGCAGACCGCAAAAACAAAAGGCGGCTTAGCCCCTGCTCGACGCAAAACCTCTTCGCGCAACGGGCGCCAGGATGGGTCTTCGTACCGGCTAACGCGCCCAACCTCATATGCGGCCGCTTGTTCGTCTGCCGGCAGACTTCTGAATGCCCGCAGTTCCGCGATACGAGCCTCGCGCGCTTCGATGATGTCAGGGCATTCAGCGTCGCGCGCATCATTGTTGGACGATTTGTCAAACGCTTCTGCGAGGTCTTCCGCCGTCACCGAGGCCTTCGGGACGCATGCCGAGTCAAAGCTGCGGCAGTAAGCGCAGCCCTTGCGGAAGTGCACCGTCCCGTCCGCGAACGTGTGGCGCACCGTGACGATGCGCGATGTGTAGCAAGGCTCCTTCATGCCGCCCTCCCTTGCTCACTGACCGCCACGAACGCCGCCGTGTGCGCCGCACACCAGGCGCGGCCTTCGACGCGCATGTGCCCGCAGAAGCGCTGGGCAAAGCGCGTAGGGTCCGTGACCGCGCGGCATTGGAACGCCTGCAGCTCGAGGAGCGGGACGTTAAGCGGGTCGACCTCAACAGAGGGACGCACCGCTTGCGGCTTGGCCTTCACCGTCGCCGCCCGCGGCTTCTCGCAGGCGACCAGCTTGCGCAATTCCTTGGCCTGCGCCCGCATCCGTCCGTTGCGCTTGCTGACCAGCGACGTGTTGCGCGTGATCGTGCTGGCGCCCACAAGGCCCATGCGAAACAGCTTACCAAGTACGCTGTTGCGGCTAACCTTAACCCCGTGCGCGCCCAAAGCGCTGGCGATTTGACCGCCGGAAAACCCCTCGCGCCACAGGCTCGCCGCCAAGTCCGACGCTTCGTCCGTCCACAGATTTGCCATTGGTCAACCCTTCAAGGTGTGAGAGTTCCGCCTGGGCTTCCAGCAGCAGGCGTTGCAGGCGCAGGGCGACATCAGCCTCGGGCTCACGCTCGAGGTGGTCGCGGTACGCATTGATTGCGGCGATGAGCGCGAAGCGCGTGTAGCTGGGTGGGAGCGTCATGCGGCGCCCCGTTGCGCGGCGATGCGCATAAGGACGTCCGCGGACAGGTCGAAACCTCGCAGCCCTGCTGCGCGTTTGATTTTGTCGAGGGCGCGCGCGGGCACACTGTCGCGCAAACGCCACTGTCTAACGGTTTCATAAGGCTCGCCGATATCGCGCGCGAGTTCGGCGATTGAGGGCCAAAGGTCGATGACCTCGGAGAAGGAAGACGGTGTGGTCATGTTGGCGACCGTACATGGCGTACGGCGCGATGACAAGACCGTCAGCGCCCCATGTACGACAAGCGGCGCCATTGCCTTCGATATGAGAGATTCCATCGCCAAACGTTTGCGGCACGCACGCATTGCCGCCGGTTATGCGACTGCCGCAGACGCCGCCCGCGCCTTCGCTTGGAATACCAACACCTACACAAGCGCCGAAAATGGCAATCGAGACCCTTCACGTTCCGCAGCGGAAAGGTATGCTAAGGGCTTCCGCGTGTCGCTTGACTGGTTGGTCGGCGGCTCCGGTCAAATGAAACCGGGTGTTTGGGGAGTCTCTTTAGTGGGTTACGTTGGGGCAAGGGCTGAAGTTTTTCCTATAGAAGATCAGGAACTTGACGTCATCGACGTGCCGTTTCAGGTCAATGCCAACTGCGTCGCCTTCATCGTGCGCGGCGACAGCATGTGGCCCCGCTATGAAGAGGGCGTGATCCTGATCGGCGAAGAGACTTTTGACGTCATGTCGCTGGTCCATAAGCGCGCAATCGTTCACCTTTCGGACGGTCGCCGATTTGTGAAGACACTGGCGCTCGGCTCAGCTCCGGGCTTCTTCACGCTGCTCAGCGAGCGCTATTCCCCCATTCACGATGTCGAGATTGAGCGCGCTTGGCGCATCCGGGGGACCGTCGAAAAGTAGCATCGCACTTTTTGTACGGAAAATTGCGCCGGGGTATTGACCCGGCAATCGTACACAGCGTACGGTCTGCCCATGCAGATCGACGCCCCCACCCCTGAAACTGACGACGACGGCGCCCTGTTCGACCTAGGCCGGATGGCAGCGGGCGAGCGGGACCGCGCCGTCATGTTTGAGCGGCAGGCGGAAGAGCTGCTGCAGCGCGCCCAGCGGTCCCGCAACAAAGCGGCCCGCTGGGACGCGATCGCCGACCACATCCGCACTCTCCAAGCTCAACTGAAAGACTAATCCATGTCCCTCACCCTCAAGGTGCCGGCGGCTGACGCCGGCTCGCAATTCACGCCTGCCCCTGCGGGCGTTTGGCCGGCCGTGTGCGTCAGCATCACGGACCTCGGCACGCAGACCGAGGAATACAACGGCGAGGCCAAGACGGCGCGTCAGATCCTCATCCGTTGGGAGCTCGACACGGACGAGCGCATGGGCGACGGCCGACCGTTTGCGCTCAGCAAGAAGTACACGGCCTCGCTTCATCCGAAGTCGTCGCTTCATAAGCTGCTTGTGTCTTGGTTCGGCAAGGCCCCGTCCGAGGGCTCGTTCGACATGTCCAAGCTGCTTGGCCGCGGCTGCCAGGTGCAGGTGATCCACAAGGCCAAGCAGAACGGCGACATCGCCGCCCAGGTGCAGGCGGTCATGCCGCTCACCAAGGGCATGAAGGCCCCGGAACCGGGTGTTACGCCGTTCGTGTTTTCGCTCGACGACTTCGACGAGGATCTGTTCGGCTCGTTCGGCGACGGCCTCAAGAAGTGGATCGCCAAGTCGCCTGAGTATCAGGCGATCATCAACCCGCCGCCCAAGCAGACGGTGCGCGTCGTTCCCGCTCAAGCTGCGAAAGCCCCCACTAAGAACGGCAATGCCGCAGGCTTCGGCATGCCGCGCGAGCAGGTCGATCTGTCCGACGACCTGAACGACGAAGTGCCGTGGTAAGCGCCGGTTCCCTTTTCGCGCGCGTGGCAGCCAACGCTGCCCGCGCCCACGCCCTCCACCAGGATGCCCCGCTATGCACAAACCCCACCCCTGCCTCCCCCACATCAACGCCGCCCTCGAGGCCCTGTACGCCGCCCTCGGCGAACTCCGCGCCGGCGACGACGCGTACCGCTTCGAGCGCGGCACATGCCAGGACGTAATCAATCACGCGATCGACCTCATGCGTGATGTGCAGCACACGGACAGGTCGCTCGACGAGCTGTTGCAGCGTGAGTTGCGCGAGGACGCCGAGGCGTGGCGGCGGCAGACGATGCCGACGATGGCGGGGAGGCTCTGATGATGTATCCCCGCTTTTATGACTTCATCGCGCCTCAGTCGTTGGCGTTTGACGACGGTCGCCCGTACCGCAGCGTGAAAGCTCGGGCGTGGTACAGCCTTGGCGATGGTCCGGGGTCCGCCCTTTACCTCGACACGCCCCGCGGGATGTTCTGCGCGTTCTTCAGCAACTGCGGAAACGCCCGCATTGAGGATCTGCGCCTATGACCGCCCTCTCCCTCATCGCCGGCGCCTTCCTGCTCGTCTGCACGTCGCTCGTGTCGTTCGTCCTGGGCCTTGTGTTCGGCGCGATGATGGTTGCGGCGGGCAGGCCGGAGGCGCGGAAGCGGCCCAATAATGTCGTGAGGATTGTGAAGCAATGACCGCTCCCGAAACCACCCCCTCCCGCCTCCACGCCCTCGCCGCCGACGCGGAACTTTACGGCGAAGGCTGCCGCGAATATGCGCGCGGCCTGAGGGCGGCGGCGATTGAGTTGGAGGCGGACGAGCGGCTGATCCGAATTCTGCGCGATGACCGCAACGAGGCCAATGAAACGTGCGCCGCGCTCTATGCGCTTGTTGTCGGAAAGCCGCCTGGCGACACACCGCTATGCGATTACGAGCCCGATGTCCGCGCCACCCTCGCCGCGCGCGAGGCGCTGCTGGTGCAGGCGATGGAGGCAATGCACGCGCTGATCCGGCATGAAGATGCGGACAACACGCGCCATAGCTTGGAGCCGTCGCTAGAAAACATGACCGCCCGCGCCCTCGCCGCCGAGATCGCCGAAGCTTTGGGAGGACAGGACAATGGCTGACCCCTCAACCCTGCGCGGCCTGCTGGAGCGGGTGAAAAGCGCGACCGAAGACGAGTACGAACTCGACCGCGACATTGGCTTCGCGCTGGATGGCTGGTCGCACCTGCCCGACGACCACGAACTGTGCCGGAAGTATCCCGAGTGCAAGTGGATCGACAACGGGCAGGGCCAAATCTTTGCGGACTCGCCCAGCGCACTGTCGGAGCCGTCCTACACCTTCAGCCTCGACGCCGCCCTTGCTTTGGTCGAGCGGGTGATGCCGGGGGCGATCATCGCAATCACCGTGTTCCAAGAAGAGGGCTACACGCGAGCGTCGATCGGCACAGGGCGCCGCTCAGGGAGCGGCAAAGCCCCAACCCCCGCCCTAGCCCTCCTCGCCGCGCTCTTGGAGGCGCAAATTATGGAGGCTGAGAATGACGCATGACCCCCGTGCGCTGGAATTGATTGCCGGCGTCAGAGACGACGACGACGACGCTATGGCGCTCGCGTATGCCCACGACGCACTAGACGCCCTCACCGCCGCCGGCCTGCGGATCGTGCCTGTTGAGCCGAGCGACGAGGATGTGGAGCGGGCCGCTGACGCGATATGGCGCGGGTATCGAGAAAACTACGCCTTCATTTTAAGGGGGCGTGGCGATGCCCAAATTTTGGCCCGCGCCGCGATCCGCGCGTTCCTGAATGGAGGCGGGGATGAGTGACGAACCAGAAGAACCGTTCGACCTGCAAGGCACGCGCGCAGCGCTCGACGTAATGCACGACCTCATGAGCAAACTTCGCCGCTACGTCGAATGGGACGCTGACGAGCTGCCCGACGATCTCTATGCGATCACGGAGCGCATGGCCGAGCACTTCGATGAACTCGAGGAAGCCGTCGCCGATTTTGAAAACACGTTCTCCGATGATCATTGGTGGCCCGCGACGCCGGCCGGGAAAAAGGAGGCGGGCGATGCGCCCCCGTGACGCCGCCGCGTTGCTCGCCAAAGCTAAAGCCATGGGCGCCACGCGGGCGACGATCCGCATGAGCGCAGACGGCACGTTCGAGATAGACGCCACCTTCACCGAGCCGCCCGGATTCGACTCTGCCCCCAAGGCTGATCTAGCGTTAGCGCGCTGGACCAATGCCTCGACTGCCACAACCTCCCGGCGTTCACGTCGTAAGGAAACGACTGCGTGACGGTTCGTCCGTCGCCTACCACTATGCTTGGCGCGGGGGTCCGCGCCTGCCCGACCCCAAGGACCAGCGCGCCTACCTGATTGCGTACGCCGAGGCCGTCCAGGCTCGCGCTGCGCCGATCGCGCGCGCGCCTAAGACACTCCTTGACATCATTGCACTTTATCGCATCAGCCCAGAATATGCCGGGCTCGCGCCGTCCACTCGCGCCTTTTATGAGCGCCACCTAGACGCGGTTGAAGAGCACTTTGCCACACTTCCGGTTGACGCTCTGGCGGCTCGTGGAATGCGCGCCGAGATCCGCTCTTGGCACTCAAAGGGCAAAGCAACACGAACGGCTGACGCCCGCCTTTCGACGTTGTCGGCCCTGCTTTCGTGGGCTGTTGAGTTTGACCTAGCGCCGATCAACCCGGCCGCAAAGATCGCTCGCCGGCACGAGAAGGTCGATCATAGCGACGTTGTGTGGACGCCCGACGAGCTTGAAAAACTGTTTGCCGCCGCCAATCCACCGTGCCGCCGCGTGTGCATTGTGGCCGCCTACACAGGCCTTCGTCTCGGCGATGTGATCGGCCTGCGCTGGGCTGACATCGACGACGACGCGGGGGTGATTGACCGAGCCACCAACAAGTCGCGCGGCAAAACGCGCGCCGTCGTGCCGATTCTGTCTCAGGTTCGCGCCGTCTTGAGCGAATGCTCACGCGACACCCCCACGGTCATTGTCAACACCTGGGGGCGCCCATGGACGATTGGCGGGGTGCAAACGGCTATTCATCGCGCAAAGGCTGTCGCTGGAGTCGATAAGCGCTTTCATGACCTTCGCGGCACGGCGGCGACGATGTTTGCCCGTGCGAGTATCAGCGCCCCCGAAATCGCCCGCATCATGGGATGGGGCGAGCGGCGCGTGGACGAAATCATTCGACGCTATGTGAGCCGCCGAGAGGTTGCCGCAGCGATCGTCCGGCGCGTTGAGGGGACGTCTTGACGGTTTACATCCGGCCCGAATTGACCCCGCAAATTCGCCCCCGGTTTACGGGCGCACCCATTGCCGCCCATGAAATATACCGAGATCCAGTGTCTCGTCTTTTCCCTTGTCCCCCTTGGGGGCAGCGGTCAGTTTGTCATTGTGTTTTACAGCCATCCAATTGAGCCACGCCGCAGCGATCTTGTCGATTGAAGACGCCTCATCGGCGATTGAGCCCGACCAGAGCAGTGCACCGTCAGCCGCAGTCCACCGCGCGAGTCCGCCGATCGCGGTCCTGGTGGAGCCTTTCAAGCCCCTGTCGAGTCGCTTTGAATTTCTCATGTAATAGGCCAGCTCGTGCACGGTCGCCGCTCGATCCTTGTTCGCGGCGGCAAGCAAAGCTGCTGCTTTGGCCTGTTCTTTGCGCTCTTTAACGCTTTTATCGACAAAGTTCGCGCGCCGCATGTTTTCGGACATCGTCACAAGCTCGATGTTTTCGCGCGTGTTGTTTAGCCCGTCGCCATCGATGTGATCGACTACAAGCGGCGGGCTGTAGAGCAACAGCCGATGCATGTGGAGGTATTTGCCGTTTACGTTGGCTCTTGCGTAGGTTAGCGGGCCGCCCCGGTACGTGTGCGCTCGCCAAGTGTATTGGCTCACCAAAGGCGCGTCCTGGGGCGAAACCCAAGCAACGCGGCCGTTCGCCCGCGGGCCATGCAGCGGGATCGCAACGCGGTTCATTTGCGCTCCTTCGTGTTGTTCTTGATCCACTCCAGCACGTCCGCCTGCGTGGGCTCATTGCGCCCAAACGCAGCGATCGCGATCGCTATGGCCTCGCCCCGCCCCGCTGCGCCGACGCGCTTCTTGAAGGCGTCCAGCGCCTCCCTCTGCTCGTCCGTCAGGTAGATAGAGGTTGACTTGGCGCCGGCGCGTTCGCGGCTGGCTTTCACGGCTTTTGAGGTCTCTTTCATGCCCCGGAAGATAGCACGCTATTAGGGCTTGACAAGGGCGCTATTAGAGCTAGATTAGCGCTCAGGACGGGACCGAACATCCCTGCCGACGCTCTTTGAAAACCGACCCCCACCCGCCCCGCCTGGCAGCTCGACGAGCGGGGGTCAACATCAGGAATCAACCTAATGCTCATCACCAATACCACCCGCCGCCGCAAGGCGGCAAAGAACTGGCCCCTGTTCGCACTCGGATGGGGCGCCCTTGCAGCAGCCGAGGCCTTCGCGGCGTTCGGCATTCTGCAGGTGAATAAGGCGACGCTAAGCCTCTTCGGTCACACGATCCGGCTTGGCTACGTCGAGATCGCCATCACCTTCTCGCTCGCCATGCTGTCCTTCTGGGTCAGCACGGTGTCTGCCCAGATGGCGAACGATCCGCGACCGGAGCAACGCAAACGCGCTCCGGCTGCGGCCGCACTCAGCCTCGCGCTGCTGTCGGTGCCCTTCGCATACCTTGCGAGCGGCTTCGCCATCCCCCGGCAGGAAGCCGAGCGGGCGGCGTATCTTGGGTCAGACGCCATGGCGGCCGATCAGGCCATCATCGCCGACCCCCAAGCCGACAGCCGGGTCAAAATGGAAGCCCGCGAAAACCTCAAGAAGGCCGCGCCGATCGCAAAGGCTCAGCCGGAAATCGGGGAGTTCATCAAAGCGGCGCTTATCCACTTCGCGATCTGGCTCACCGGCTCGCTCGCGATGCTCGCCCCACCCGAAACCGACGCACAACGCCGGGATCGGCTGGACGCAGCAGAGAAGGCCCGCCGCAAGGCCGAGCGCGACGCCAAGAAGGCCGAGAAGGCGAAGGCCGCCCGCAAGGGCAACGTCTTCGACTTGCAAGACTGGGTCCGGAAGTCAGCCTAACCCTAACCCCCGTCGCTCACCGCGGCGGGGGTTTTTCTTTGCCCTACCGCCGATACGTCTTGATGTCCGTCCCCTTCCGCCGCTCAGCGTCCACCTTCATCTGCTTGAGCGTGCGCTTGAGCGCGTCATAGCCGCCGATTGCGGCCTCGGGCAGTTGGCCGATGCTGCCGAGCATGTTCGTCGCGCCGACGACAGGCGCAAGCGCAAGCGTGCCCGCGCCGCCGACCTTGCCCGGCAGGTCCTTGAGCGCTCGAGCTGTTTCGGTTGCGTAGCCCATGGATGGATCGAAGAAGCTGGCGAGGTCGAGCGATGTGTCGAGGTTGCGGTTGAACGCATCCGCCGCCCCCGGCGCCAGCCCTGCCGCAGCGCCAGAAACAACGCGCAGGTCCGGCCCTTTCTGCACGCCCAAACTCGCCCGCAGCGACTGCAAATCATCCGTGCGGTTGTCGTTGACCGTCTGCGCCTTGATCGACCGCTTGAGCGCCGCGATCTGCTCGGGCGTCATGCGCGGGGCGGCTTCGGCGTCGTCGGGCTGCAACGCGAGCGCGCCGGCGCCAATAGCTGCGCCAGTGCTTGCACGTTTTAACGCCCGCAACTGCGCCGCCGTCATGCCCATCAGGCCCGCTCCTCAATCATTACGCCCTCATTATTCGGCAGCGCCTTCGCCTGCGCCTCCAGCTCGCGCACGAACCGATTGCCCGCGTCGTCAATGTCCCACGCGTGCGTGCCGGCGCTGACGAGGGCTTCAGCCTCTTCGATCGTCAGGACGCGCTCTGCGTGCGTCGTCGGTTGCTCCGGCTCCGGCTCAACGGCGGGCGCTTCTGCTCGCGGCTTACCGTACAACACGCGCCGAGCAATGTCGGCAACCACATCGACCACCCAAGGCTCGGCATTGACGAACTCAGGCACCTTGCGCGGGTCTGTGTCGCTGAGGATTGGCGCAACCTCGAATTGCGTGCCGTCCTGATCGATCTTGCCCGTCTTGCCGCCCTTCTTGCGACCTTTCTTACGCGGGTGCGCGCTGACCATTGTCATGGGGTCGCCGTTCTCGTCGTACCATTCCATGGGCTGCGGCGTGACCGGTGCGGCGGTGCGCAGGTCTTCGATGGCAAACGGGCGGGACTCGTCGTCGTCCACCGTCGCGACCTGTGGCGCCGCCGCATCCATTTGCAGCTTGCGCGCCTGCTCGAGGCGCAGGGCAATCCACGGCATGACGAGGCAAACGATATCCATGACGAGCGCGAGCAGCATGGCGCGCGCCCCCTCGAGCCAGTCGATCGTGGAGCCGATCCAGCCCGTGCCGCTCGACGTCACGCGCTGCTGCACGCTGGCGATTGTGGGCGCCGCAGCAAGGGCGAGCGTCAGGGCTTTGATCTCGTCACGCTTGGCGTCCGCTGCTTTGGCCGCACCAAGCGCACGCGTGATGCGGTCAGCGTTCGGATCGTTGGACTTCAACTTGGCGACGTATTCCGCTTGCCATTGCGCCGCGCCGACGCTCGCCGCCTGCGAGAGGTAGCCGCTGCGGCTATTCATCATGTCGGTGAGTTCTTGCTTGGCGAGCGCGAGCTGCGCCTCGATCGCCGCACGGTTTTGGCCGATCTGCTCGACCTTGACCGCGCTGTCGCGGCCCTTTTCCATGACCGCTTCGCCCTGGATCGAAAACGTCCCGGCGATGACGACGAGCGACACGGAGACGGCGATCACCAACGACCAAATCTTGGCATAGAATTGCCCCTTCCAGCGGAAGGACATGAACAGCGGAATGGAGATTTTGGCGACGTACGGAATGCCGATCGCCACCATCGCAAAGCCGATGATGTAGGGAAACCAAAATTCCAGGCCCAGGCCCATGAACGGGCCGACGTCGTTGATCTGCAGGGCTGCCGCGCGGTCCCTGGCGATGTCGAGCGTGTAGAGCCAAAGGAAATAGACCAGCGAGAAGAACGCCAGCCAGCTCGCCAGCTTCGCGGACTTGACGAGGCTTTCGGGGATCGTAACGCCTGGCGGATCCGGATCTTTCGCGACCGGGCGCGGGAAGGCGAGCCTCATCCCATCAGCCCCAACAGCTTGATCGACAAGCCGCCAATCGCCATCGCCCCTACGAGCGCAATCGCCCGCTCCACCCACGACGGGCCAGGCGCACCGCCGCGCCGCTCGACCACGTCCAGCATGCGCTGCAGAGCAAGCGCACCGTGATCGACGGGGCCGCCCTTCATGCTGTCCATCTTCTCGCCGAGCAGGTCCAACTTGGCGAATATCTGGTCCTGGCGACGGCGCAGTTCTGCGACGTCGTTGGGCAGGTGCATCAAGCTGGCTTCCAGCTTTGACACGCGCTCCTGCAGCGCGGCGTGCGCGCGGAAATCCGGGTATCGCGGATCCAAATCATCGTTATTCACACCAGCCCCCTGTGTGTTTTCAGGTCTTGGGAATTGTCGTCTGCGCCTCGAGCGAGGTCTTGCATGTCGTCTGTTTCAGCACGAGCCGTTCGCCCCACAGGACGAGGTCGCGCGCGTAGTCCTTCGCCACGCCCGCCGCCCACTGAGCGAGGGCGAGTTCGCCCGCGTTTGGTGCAGGCGCAGGTTCACCGGCTGGGGCCGGTCTGGCCTCCGGTGTCTCCAGGCACGCCGCTGGAATGACCACCGCCGGCTGGGCCGGGGGCGTCGGGGGAGGTAATGGCTGGGGCCGATAGGAGGGGCTGAGCGGCAAGCTCGCGCAGCCAGGCGTTAGGATCAGCGATAGTCCCATCAGGGTTGTTTTGACGTTCAGCCGCACGTCTGGCCTCCTCTCGACGGCGCATCGCCGTCTCTGTTTGTCGTCGTCCAACTTCACGATTGATCACGTCGCTTGCCCGCTTGGCGTTTTCCATCGCTGCGGCGTTCGCCTCGCTGATGCGCCCGCTGTCGGCTTGGATGCGGTCACGCAGTTCCGCGTTCTCGGCGAGCATGGCCTTTTGGTTTTCGCGGAATTGCGCGTTCTTGAGCTTCAGCGAGTCGATCCGCGTTTCCGCAATCCACACCCACCCGCCAAGCATCAGCACCGCGACGGCCAAGCCCATCGACAGGTACGCGAAGGGCATGGTCATGCTGAGGCCCGGCAGGCCGGCGAAGGATTGCACCTGGTACGCGGGCGCTTTCGCAGGCGCAGCCGGCGCTGCAACCTTGGCCCGTGCACGATGCAACGCCGCGTGCACCATCTGCGACAGCACGTCTTGTTGGTAATCCGTGCGCAGCGTGCGCAGGACTTGCGCGAGCGTCAGCCACTCGTCAGGCTCAAGGCGCGTGTTGGCCTCTTTGGCCAAGTAGGTCGTCGCAGCGTCGCGCAGTTGCTTTTCGGCCACATCCTTGGGCGGCGTCTGAAACAGCTTTTCACCGAGCGCTACCGCATCCGCCACGTCGAGCGGCGCGAGCCGCACCACCAGCTTGATCTGCGTGCGCTGCAGCTTGCGCAGGCCTTCGCGTGAGGAGTGATAGGCGAGGCCCATCCAGATGCGCAGTTGACGCATGAAGGACGTGCCCCAGCCGGGGCGGTCCTCTTCCGTGCCGAAACTCTGCCAGTTGCTCATGGCCAGCCCTCGTCAATCTGATCTTGCATGGCCTCAAGCATCTCAAGCGGCACGCTGATCGCTGCTGCTCGCAAATTGTCGGCATGCGCCTTCGTGGCTTTGATCCAGCCGTCTGCGGCCAGGAATTCTTCGTAGGCCGCCGACACGTCGTCCGGAATCGGCAACTCTTTTGCGCGGAGGTTTTGGTACGTCACCCAGCCCCACCGCTGCCGCTCCTGCGCGTTGACGTCAAAACGCCCCTGCAGGCGGTTCTGTTCGATGCGCGTGGCGCGCACCGTGATCTGGCCGCGCAGGAAGTTCTCGCGGTCCTCGCGGACCATCAGGCCGGGGTAAGAAGGCGAAGGTTGCGGCGCAGGCTCGACCTGCTCGACTTCATCAGCGAGCGCAGCGGGCGCCGAGGCAGGTGGGGCCTCCTCGACGCCCGCGCTCGCCGTCAGCGCAAGGTCGGGCTGGATCGCCTGCGCCGTGGGAGGGGGTTCAGATGGTTCCAGCTGCGGTTCCGGCGCGACCTCAAGGATCGGCGGCGGTTCAACGCAGCGCGCCAGGTCGCGCGCAAGGGCGATCGGATCGACGCGCGAGCCCGCGTGACTGCGGCCGTACGGATCAAGGCCCGCGATCGTCCAGAAATGCCCTTGTTGCGCGCACGTCGTCACCGTCCATCCTTCAAGGATGGCCGCCACTTCTTCCCGAATGTTCATATGTCCAGCCTTAGGTAATTGCCGCTGCGGCGCGGAACAAATCGTCAATCTGCGCGTCGGTCAGCCCGAGCGCCGGCGCCATCGCCGCGATGAAGGGCGAGTTGCGAACGATGTTCGGCGCATACTCCCAGGTGATCTGGATGTCCTGCGAAGCCGCAGCGACAGCGGCCTCAACAGCCGTCAGCAGGCCAGCAGCGAGGAGCGCGCGGCGCGCTTGCCATTGTGGCACCTCGGCGGGGACGGGCTGCGGCGCATTGATGATCGCCGCCTCCTCTTCCGCAGTAAGCTGCACGATCTGCGAGCCGTTCGGGCCAATGATTTCGCGATAAAGGGGCATGGTTACGCCTTGCCGTAAATGCGGATGAAACCGGCGGTGAACGTGCTCCCGGCCACAGCAAGGACGCGCAACGCGTTCTTTGCGCGAACCGTCGAGTCGATGATGGGCGTCAGGCTTCCGCCAGCAGATGCGCTGCCAAGCGGAATTGCGTTTGTATTTTGCGATGCGCTGTTCCAATTCAGTATGTGCATCACGCCGCGCCCTTTGGTGAACGCCGCGCCCGCGCTCATCTGCGCCATCGTCGATGAGGGGCCGCTTTCGTAATTCGTCGCAATGAAGGTTGAGCCGTTGTCCGTGGACCAGCGGACGGCGAGGTCGTCGCCGCCGCTCCATTGGATGTTGTGCGCGATGACCAGCAGTTCCGTATAGGCCGACAGCCCCGTGAAATCGACTTGCGTGACGCCGGTCGAATATGTCCACGAGGCGATCGGCGAGCCCCATGCGCCGCCGCCAACCGCCCATGTGCCGTCGCCCTTGAGAAATTTTGAAGCATCGCCCGACGATGGCGCAGGCACCATGCCCTTAACGCCACCCGACCCGCTGTCGCCCGTGAAGGCGTTCAGCAATGCGGTCTGCGCGGCAGCACTTGCCGCCGTCATCATGGACGATCCCGCCGCCGTCGCGCCTGCAAGCGCCGTGCGCCCGCTTGACGTAATGCCCGTGGTCGCAGCCGTGTCCGTGCCAGTGAAGTAAATGAACTGGTCCGTCGTCGGCGTGAGCGCGGCGATGGTCGCCAGCGTCGGGTCAATCGCGTTGATTTCGACGATCTGAAATTGCGTTCCGTCGTACCCAAGCGTGTAAATCCGCCCGCTCGTAATATCCCCCGACGCCACCGCCGTCGCGCCAAGCTTCGTGACGTTCTTGGCGCCGAGCCCGTCCACATTGATCGTCGCGGCGCCGCTGTTGGTGAAGTTCGGAATGATCCGCAGCGTCAGGCCCGTGGCGTATGCGGCGAGCGTCAGTCCGCTCGACAGGACGTAGGCATTGCTCGAGCCCGTCGTCGCGGTCGCCTTCAGCGCGGCCTCGGTTTTGTCGATCGTGCCGTTAAGCCCCGTCGAGCCGCCCCAGGTGTCGGGGTCGCCGGAGACTGTGGGCTTGTTGAGGTTGTAGACAGAGGTTTGGGTGGGCATGTCGGCCTCTTATCGGTTCTGAGATGCGCCGGCGCCGCCAGCAGCGCGCCCGGTCGTGCGTGCGGTCGCTGTTGCAGCCTGTTGGCGAAGTGCGC
>Ga0214917_10000859_pt1 | contig 39541 bp, 73 predicted proteins | sample LL_1208_BB_MetaG_FD_177983 | JGI IMG/M metagenome (GOLD analysis project Ga0214917, IMG submission 177983) | Freshwater microbial communities from Lake Lanier, Atlanta, Georgia, United States - LL_1208_BB | ecosystem: Environmental > Aquatic > Freshwater > Lake | place: USA: Georgia | collected... | reverse complement strand
TATTCCCCTGTGGCGCAGCGGTAGCGCGAGAAACTGTTAATTTCCAGGTCACAAGTTCGAATCTTGTCGGGGGAGTTGGAAGGACTGGAAATGTCTGGGTCTTCCAAATTGAGAAAGGTAAGGAAAGAAAAAGGAGCATGGGACTCGGTGACACTTCTGAAACGCACGACGGATACCGCACCTGCCTATCTTTCTTATTCACTGCCCTCTAATGCAGTGAAAATCGCAGAAAGTGTCTTCTGCGGGTGGTGGGCACTCACTACCCATTTGGGAGCATAACTCAGTGGTAGAGTTTCTGACTTACATTCAGACAGTCGGGGGTTCAAATCCCTCTGCTCCCACTTGCATAAATATTCAAAAAAGAGTATAATGGAAAAACTGTTTAAACTCTTAAGTGATGCTCAGTCATCACTTTTTGTTTTGTTTCATAAAACTTGGGCATTTCACTGGAATGTAGTTGGAGAAGATTTTACTCAACTTCATCAACTTTTTGGTGGACAGTATGAGACTATGTTTGAGGAGATTGATCGTCTCTCAGAACATATGAGATATCTGAATATTAAACCTTTAAGTTCCCTTTCAAGAATGCTTGAGGTAACACAAATTAAAGAAGCAGCAAGCTCTACGGGAGCAAAAGAAATGCTTCAGGAATTGCTTGATAATAACACTAAGTTTTGTGAGTTAATGCAAGAGATTTCTGAAGAGTCTGAAACACAAAAGCAATATGCAACTGCTAATCTGGTTCAAGACTTAATGGAATCTCATGGTAAGTTTGTATGGCAATTGAGATCACATTTACAGTGATAAGGATGAAGAACAATGCTTTCAATAAGATGCAAAGATTGCAATAGAGAATTGCACGGACATCCATCAAAAACAGTAACCTGTGGTTGTCCAAATATGGCAACAATTCGTGGAGATAGAATTTCAGCACTTGACTTATCAAGAGTTGTAATGCTAAACTCTTTAAAAGAAAATCAAAATAAAAGTGTGCTATCCTCTCAAGATATTGCTTGGCAGGAAGAGAGAAGAAAAAGAAAAGTTCGTAAATTAGATTTTGAAGTCCGTTGAGGACTTTTATTGGAAACGTGGCAGAGTCTGGTTTATTGCGTTTGTCTTGAAAACAAATGAGGGTAACACCTCCACTGGTTCAAATCCAGTCGTTTCCGTTACAAATATTACAAAAGTTTAGATTTTCTTAATCTATATTTTTGTATCAACACAAACTTGACAAAGTAGAAGTACTCACTATCATAACTAGTAGTATTCAACCTAAACCCTATGGATCAGCACACCTATGATAATTGGGTGAAGATCAAGGAGACCTTCGAACAGTCTGGCAATACAGATAATATGTTTTACCGAAGAGCGTGTGAAATAGTCAAAACCAGAAGAGACCCTCTGGCAAAGTTTCTTGGAGACGAGAAATGATGGAACCTTTTGACGATGATTATGTAACTCGTACAGAAGTGCAGGAGATGATTGATGCTGCTATACGACGACACAACCGTAATGCTTCTATCATTAGTATGTGCGTCGGTTGGGTGGTTCTTGCTTTATTTGCAGAGGGACTTCTAAGACTAGTTGGGGTAATCCCACCTTTATTACCATGGCTCAAAATCACGCTGAACTAATCTTTTTGGTTCCTTGGTTTGTTCTTGTGGGTATTGCACTATCAATGTTTGTGCAGGGTTGGATGGTAATGAATGCTCACCATGGATACTCAAAAAGTCCAAAGGTAAAGCATCCAGAAATGAATGACGTTAAGGCAGGAGATCCATTACTCGTGGTAAGATTCACAGACGAAGATTTACAAGAACTTCAAAAAAGAGTTTTACAACAAAAGATAGACGAATTATTCGAAGAACCATCTACTTACGAGGACGAAGAAGATGAGTAAAGTAATTTTTAATGCAATGACTATTTTTGGTCTTATTGGACTTTTCATATGTTGGAGTCTTACTCATGCATATCCACAATAAACAAAGATATGAATTTGCACTATCTGCTTTTTCTAGAATGTATGGATTTAGAAAAATTGATTCATCAATGAAACAGTTTTGTTTAGAATGGACAGATTGGCAAGTAGATGCTCCTCTATCAGGTCTTGATGAGGTAGATCAATACTTTTACTATGAATACAAGAATTGGAGAGGACGATGATTTTTCATATTGTAGAGACACTAGCAACAAGTCCAATCTGGATAGGACTCTGTGGATTGGGATTGACGATTGTGCCGATTGCGGGTATAATGCTTATACACCGAACTAAATAACGGTGCAACGGAGTGTAAGTCAGCGGTAGACGGCATCTTTTGGGAAGATGAAGACGGGAGTTCGATCCTCTCCACTCCGACTCATAAAAATCACTTTATGAAAATGAATCAACAATTAAACGAACTTAAATCATTTACAGTAGAAGAGTTTCAGGCAGATTTTGATAATCTAATGGAAAAAGTCGAAAATGGCGAATCATTTATTATACATGATGAAAATAATAGTGCAGTGATAGTTCCTTATAATGGAATCATAAAGTATACAATAAAATCAATTGTGGATGATGACCTCATACGAATATACACTGATCACGACGAGGCATCATAAACCGCAAGCGAGTGAGACTTGGTAGTCAGAGGAGTCTTATAAACTCTTTCCGCCAGATTAGCGGCTTTGACCTGGTTCGAATCCAGGCACTCGTATTGCTATTCGTTATTTGCGAATAGCGAATGCTGGTTTAGCTCTCTGGCGAAAGCACTGCCCTCATAAGGCAAGACAGGTCGGTTCGATCCCGACAACCAGCACTTGACTTCTCTAAGTCAAACCTGTATAATACATAGGTCAACAATCAAAACAATGACTCTTACAGCAAAATTTAAGAAAGACGTTCAAACTCTTCGTGGAGCAGCAAACGGAGATTTTTATCTTGATGTAAAAAATCCAAAACTTTATAAAAAGGTTCGCCGTTTCTATGAAAATGAAGGTGTAGTATTCTCTGGTGATCCTCTGGATGATTATGAGATGCTCATGGAATATATTCTTTCTGATCTTGAAACTGTTGAGGTTGCATGACAAAAGTTCTTTTAGAACGTGAAGGGTATCGCTTTATTGAAGCAGGTATTCTTGAGATAAACGGTAAACCCGATTATCGCTTACAAAAACAAAATGAATACACCAAACGTTGGAATGACATTTATCTTTTTGATAATTCTATGCAATGTGTTACTGCAATGGAAGATCATCAATATTGCCGATGGTTAGATCCAGATAGAGTTCCTTGCTATGTTAGAGAAGATGACATTTTGGATTGAGATCAATGGTATTCAATAGTCTCGGTTATGACTTAAAACTAAGCCCTGGTCGGTGATGAAAACCCCTTATGTCTAAAACAAGTATCTTAAGATACATTGGAAATTTTCTTCTCATTATTGGTTATCAAACTATGTTGTGGGGAGAATTTAAATATGGTTTGATGATCAAATGTATTGGAGGTTTACTAACAGTACCTTTTGCAATCAAACTTAAACTTTGGGATGTGCTATTCTTATGTACATTTTTTGGTATTTCCGAGATATCAAAGTTAACCCAACTTTTTTTGAGTCCTGGAATGACTTAAAACTTATACTGGTGGAGTCAATATGACCCTATTATGAGTTTACTGCCTCTCTCAAGGGCAGTTGGTGCGGATGGGACTCTCTCCCGCCTGGTTTCCAATTTCCAGACAAAGAATTGGTGGCGAGCCTGAGTTACTAGAGGTGGGTTGCATAAACTCACCTTTTTTAGTATAATAAAATAAAATACTTTTGTCTATGAAAATAGGATTTAATTGCAGTTCATTTGATTTATTTCATGCTGGGCATGTAACAATGCTTAAGATGGAAAAAGAAATGTGTGACTATTTGAAGGTAGCACTTCAGGTTGATCCAACAATAGATCGCCCAGGAATTAAAAATAAACCAACACAATCTGTTTATGAGCGTTATGTTCAACTCCAGGCTTGCAAATATGTTGATGAAATTCTTGTTTATGAAACTGAAGCAGACCTTTTAAATTTAATTAAAACTCAAACGATTCATATTAGGTTTCTGAGTGAAGAGTATAAAGACGTTGATTTTACTGGAAAGCAATATTGCATTGATAATGATATTGAGTTGCATTATCATCTGAGGAGGCATCAATATTCTTCAACTGAACTTAGAAATCGAGTTTATTCACTTGAGAAAGAAAAAAGAGAGCACAAAGAACTGATTGAGGCTCCTCGCCAATATTCGCCAGAAATTTTAGATAAGTATTCCCTTAAGAACGATTGATATGAGCATTTTAGTTACTGGTGGTGCTGGATTTATTGGAAGCAATTTTCTCCACCATTTAGTTAAAGTTACCGACGAAGAGATTGTTTGTATTGATAAACTTACTTATGCGGCAGATTGGCACTATATTCCAGACAATGTAAAACTTTATACCGTTGATATTGCTTCCAAGTCTGCTTGTGATTATATTTTTCCCAGACACAAAATTAAAACTATTTTTCACTTTGCTGCAGAAAGTCACGTAGATAATTCCATTAAAGATTGCTCTCCATTTATTCACAGCAATATTGTAGGCACAATCAGTCTTCTTGATCTTGCTCTAAAACATGAGGTGGATAAATTTATTCACATCTCTACGGATGAGGTTTACGGATCAATTGATAGAGGATCATTTACCGAGCATACAAATTATGCACCAAGAAATCCATATTCAGCATCTAAAGCAGCAAGTGATCACTTTGTAATGGCATATCATAACACTTACGGATTGCCTGTGAATATCACTAATTGTTCTAATAACTATGGACCAAGACAATATAAGGAAAAACTAATTCCACAGACAATCTTAAACATTCTTTCTGGAAAAAAAATCCCTGTGTATGGTGATGGGTTACAAGTAAGAGATTGGTTATATGTTCAGGATCATTGCACTGCTTTGATTAAAGTTTGGAAAAGTGGTGTGATTGGCGAAAAGTACAATATTGGTGGAGAGTGTGAGATTGCCAACATTGAACTAGTTAAAAAAATTCTTGACATTATGAATAAACCAGAGAGTATGATAGAATATGTAAAAGATAGACCAGGACACGATAGAAGATATTCTACAAGTATCTCCAAGATTCGAAACAATCTTTTCTGGACACCATCATTTTCTCTTGACTATGGATTACAAAAAACAATTGAGTGGTATGAACGCAATAGAAACTGAACTTAAGGACGCATATCTCCTTAAGACAAAAATATATGAAGATAATAGAGGATCTTTTACAGAATCCTTTAATCTAAGAGAAGTGCAAAAAATTATTGGACAATATGAATTTGTTCAGGATTGTCATTCAGTGTCTGCAAAGAATGTAGTACGTGGACTTCACTATCAAGTTAATCATGCTCAGGGAAAAATTGTTCGTTGTTTGTCAGGTGAGATTTATGATGTAATTGTTGATCTTCGTCAAGGTTCAGAAACATTTGGAAAGTGGATAGGAACTCGTTTAACACCAGGACCCATGCAACTTTGGGTTCCTCCTGGTTTTGCTCATGGTTTTTCTGTTTTATCTCCTGTAGCAGAGGTTCTTTATAAAGTCACAGATTACCAATATAAAGAGAATGAAAGGACTTTATTGTGGAATGATGATAAATTAAATATCAATTGGAAAGTTGCAAATCCAATTTTGTCTGAAAAAGACAGAAAAGGAATAGTCTTTGGAGAGTGTGAAAAGTATGAGTGATATATCCGTCTTTGGATCAAGTGGGTTTGTTGGTGGAAGATTTTGCGAATTATATGGTGGAGTAAGAATTCCAAGAGAGCAAAGAAATCCAGAGACAAATAATATTCTTTATTGTATCAGTACAACAACTAATCATAATATTTACGAAGATCTACACATTGATATTAATACTAATCTTAATATTTTGATGGAGGTTTTGGAACATTGTAAAAGTGAAGATATTGTATTTAATTTTATTAGCTCTGGATTTGTTTATGGGTATGAGGTAATCAATGCATCTGAAGAAGATTCTTGTAATCCTAAAGGATTTTATTCCATAACAAAGAGAGCAGCAGAACAAATGTTAATTACTTTTTGTGAAACATTTGGAGTTAAATATCGTATTTTTAGATTGGCAAACGTTTATGGAAATGATAAAAATAGATCGATAAAGAAAAATGTTTTGGGATATATTGTTGATAGACTTAAGTGTAATGAAGAAGTGAATCTTTATAATTTCGGTAAGTTTAAAAGAGATTTTATATTTGTTGATGATGTATGTGGTGCTATAAATTTTTTAATACAGCATTCAAATTTAAATGAAATTTATAATGTTGGCACGGGAATTATTACAGAATTTGGAACCGCAGTTGAATATTGCAAAGAAATTTTAGATAGTAAAAGTAAAATAAATTATCTTTCAAATTCCTCATTTGAGTATTATATGAATGTAAGTAAACTCAAAAATCTTGGATTTAAACCAGAAGTTGACTTGCAAACAGGCTTGCAATCTATCTGTAAATAATCTATACTATATACTAGGAGTGAAATGTTTTTATGTCTGAATATACAAAAACTGCACTTGTGCTTGGTGCAGGTGGTTTTATTGGAAATCATATGGTTCGCAGATTGCGTTCCGAAGGATATTGGGTGCGTGGTGTAGATCTCAAGCGTCCAGAATATTCTGAAAGTGAAGCACATGAATTTATTCAAGGAGATCTTCGTGATGCAGATTTTGTGCGTCGTGTTCTTGAGTACAAAGGACCATATAAGAATTTTTACAATTCTGTTCCCTGGCGTTACATTGAAACATTTGATGAGATTTATCAGTTTGCTGCTGATATGGGTGGAGCAGGATTTGTTTTTACTGGTGAGAATGATGCAGATATTATGCACAACTCTGTCACTATTAATCTGAATGTTCTTGAGATGCAACGTAAGATGAATGAAGACAAGGGAGTTAACGCTACCAAAATCTTTTATTCTGGATCTGCTTGCATGTATCCAGAACATAATCAATTAGATCCAGACAATCCCGATTGTCGTGAGGAGTCCGCTTATCCTGCTAACCCAGACTCTGAATATGGATGGGAAAAACTTTTTTCGGAACGTCTTTATTTTGCCTATCATCGCAACTATAATATTCCTGTGCGTGTTGCCAGATATCATAATATCTTTGGTCCCGAAGGAACTTGGGAGGGTGGGCGTGAAAAAGCTCCTGCAGCAATTTGTCGTAAAGTTGCATATCTTCCAGAAGAAGGTGGAACAGTAGAGGTGTGGGGAGATGGAAAACAAACTCGATCTTTCCTTTACATTGATGAATGTATTGAAGCAACACGCAGATTGATGAATTCTGATTTTATTGGACCAGTAAATATTGGTTCAGAAGAAATGGTTACGATCAATCAGTTAGTAGATATCGCTGCTAAGGTTGCTGGTAAGACCGTCACCAAGCAGCATAAATTGGATGCTCCACTTGGAGTTCGCGGTCGTAATTCTAATAATGATTTGATTCGTGAAAAACTTGGTTGGGATTATTCTCAAACACTTGAGGAAGGAATTCGTAAGACTTATAATTGGATTGAGCCTCAAATTAAAGTATTTTACTATTCTGTTTGATTATGCAAGTAACTATTTTGGGTTCCGGTGGTCAGATTGGGGCATATCTGACAGAGTATCTTCGTGAAAAGGGACATGAAGTTACAGAGTTTGATGTTGTGAATGGTGAGGATCAAGACCTCACCAAGATTCCTAATACCAAATTGATGCACGATATTCGTCTTGCTGATTTTGTATTCTTTCTTGCGTTTGATGTGGGTGGTTCTAGGTATCTAAAGAAGTATCAGCATACCTATGATTTCATCAATAACAACACCAGAATTATGGCAAATGTGTTTCAGTATCTTGCTGAATATCGCAAACCATTTGTTTTTGCATCATCTCAAATGAGTAATATGAGTTACTCTCCCTATGGAGTTTTAAAAAGAGTTGGTGAATTATATACTCAAACTCTGGGTGGTCTTGTTGTTAAATTTTGGAATGTTTATGGTGTAGAGAAAGATCCAGAAAAGTCACACGTTATTACTGATTTTATTCGTCGTGGATTTGAGGAAGGTGAGTTTGAGATGCTGACTGATGGCACAGAGGAGCGTCAGTTTCTTTATGCAGAAGATTGTTGTGAGGGTCTTGAGACAATTATGAATTGTTACTCTAACTTTAAACCAACAGATCCTTTGCATATCACTTCTTTCCGCAATGACTCAATTAAGTCAGTTGCTGAAATGATTCAGGGGCAGTTTAATCTTATTGGTCGTTATGATGTAAAGATCAAACCTGGCATTGCTAAAGACAGTGTTCAGATGGATAAAAGGAATGAGGCAGACACTTATATTACTGATTGGTGGATGCCTAAAACCTCATTGGATCAAGGAATTGCTAAAGTTTTTGCTGAAATGAAAAAGGAGTATGTGTAATGCCAACTTTAACTGTAGAAAAATTAAATGATGTAATTGAAAAATTTGACTTGGACTCTGATAACTATTCTACTTTTGTGGAGACGGGAACATATGTTGGAGACACAGTAAAAAGTATCCAACCATATTTTAATGATGTTCATACTATTGAAATTTCAGATTACCTTTATAGTAGATTTTTCCAAGAACATCCCGATTATGGGAATGTGACCGTTCATCTTGGAGATAGCACTAAAGTTATTCCAAATTTGTTAAATCAATTCGATGATAAACAACAGTGTGTTTTTTGGTTAGATGGGCATTTTTCTCATGGATGTACATCTAAAGGTGATAAAGATGTTCCTCTTTTGGAGGAATGTAAATCTATAGATCAACTTTATAAATCCGATGAGGGGTTAATTCTTATTGATGATTATAGATTATTTGGGGTAACTGAACCAGAAGATTGGTCAGAAATTACTGTTGAGAATATAGAAAATTGTTTTATTAATTTTGAAGTAAAACAATATATTCACCCTGATGATATGTTTTGTGTCTTTATTAAAAGAAAAACATCATGAGATATTCAGTTTCTCACTGGGCTGGAAGAGTTGGAAATAATATCCAACAAACAGCAAATTGCATTATGCTTGCAGAGTATCGTGAACATAGTTTTGAGCAAAGACTTGATCATGATATTATTGGTAAATTTGGTTATAACTTTGGTGAAGATGGGCAACATGTTGATGGTAAGTTCTATAATTGGGAACCTACCGTTCACTGTGATAATGGAACACTAGAGGGTGGAAATGAAATCGGCATTAGTAAAGAACATGCTTATGCCAACATGAGAAGAGTGTGTAAAAACTTCATTTATCCCCATCTTAAAGTTCCAACACTAGATCCATTTGATGAGGATACACTTGTTGTTCATATTCGTGGTGGAGATATTATTGAGCGAGAATATGAAAAACCTCATAACTATGTTCAGAACCCACTCTCTTATTATCTTGCTTTAATTGAAGATTTTAAAAACGTTATTGTTGTTGCTGAACCAAATAGCAATAATCCTGTAGTTCCAGAACTCCAAAAGATTGATCGATTGAAGTTTCAATCACTTTCTGTTGTAGAGGATTATGCAACTCTTCTTGCAGCAAAGAATCTTGCAACATCGGGTGTCGGAACATTTGGTGTTTCTGCTGCACTTTGCTCTCAAAATATCCAAAACCTTTTTACATCAAATGCATACTTGACTGAACACTTAAATTGTTCTATGCTGTATGATAGTGATGTAACTGTTTATGAGGTTGAACTTAAAGATTATATTCCAGTTTATCCATGCAGTTGGAAGAATGATTCCTCACAAAGAAAATTAATGTTAGAATATCAATTACCGCAATGAAAATTTTTGTAACAGGATGCGCTGGACTTCTTGGCGCAAATTATACAAGACACTTACTTGCAAATGGACATGAAGTTGTAGGTATTGATGACCTTTCTGGTGGATATAAAGCATTTGTACCGCAGGCAGAAAACTTTACTTTTGTAAAGTTTAATCTAGAAAAACGAAAAAAAGTTGTAGAACTTTTTGAAAAGTATAAACCCGAAGTGCTTTTTCATTTTGCTGCCTACGCTGCAGAGGGCTTATCTCCATTTATTCGAAATTACAACTATCGCAATAATCTTGTTTGCTCTGCTAATCTAATTAATGAGTGCATTACTCATAATACTAAGTTTATTTTTACATCAAGCATGGCCGTTTATGGTGAACAAGAACCTCCATTTACGGAAGAAAAAAGACCCCAACCAATTGATCCATATGGAATTGCAAAGTATGCTGTAGAATGTGATCTGAAACTTGCACATGAACAATTCGGTCTTCGTTACAATATTGTAAGACCCCATAATGTCTTGGGTGTCTATCAAAATATTTGGGACAAATATCGCAATGTAATTGGCATTTTTATTCGTAAAGCAATCAATGGACAACCCATTTTAGTATATGGCGATGGAGAACAGACTCGTGCTTTTTCTGACATCCGTTATTATATGGAACCATTTGACAAGCTTCTGACTGATTATGATAATGAAATATTTAATATCGGAGCAGATAAGTATTTCACTTTAAATGAGGTTGCTTCTGTTGTTCAGAGTACAGCAAAAAAATATGGATATGATGTACCTATTGAGCACGGTGAGCCACGTCATGAGGTTAAACATGCTTATTGTGATCATACAAAAGCAAAGACAGTGTTGGAGTTTAAGGACCAAACTGATTTGCAAGACCTAGTGGATAACATGTTTCTATGGGCAATGAAACAACCAAATAGAAAAGTTAAAAATATGGAATATGAAGTTACAAAAGACATTTACGAATACTGGAGGATCTAATGTCCAATTTATATACAAAGTCTGACGTTGATAGATTGCGACTCAATTTTAATACCGCAGATGAAATTGAAACAAACTACTCACAATCTCTTCAAGACATTTTTGTTTTGAGTGTTCTTGATGGTAAAAGAAATGGAACTTATCTTGAGATTGGTGCTGATGACGGAATTTCTATTAATAACACTTATATTTTAGAAACTCAATATGATTGGACGGGTCTTGCTTTTGAATGGCTAGAACCTGGATGGAGTAGATATGTTTCCCAAAGAAAAAACCCTTGTTTATGTGAGGATGCAACAAAAGCAAATTATTCTGAGTTATTTAAAAAATATAAATTTCCAAAACAAATTGATTTTCTTCAGGTAGATATTGAACCTGCACAACAAACTTTAGATGCTCTTAAGGCATCAGTTTGTGAAGACTATAGATTTTCTGTAATTTGTTTTGAAACTGCAATTTACCTTGGGCAAGATCAGCATGTTCAGCAAGAACAAATTGATTTGTTAGAATCTCTTGGATATGTATTGGTCGCAAAGAACGTCTCTAATCTTGGAGGAGATCCATTTGAAGATTGGTGGGTTGATCCAACAGCAGTTAATATGGATAGAATATTGCCTTACATTGAAGGTAATTTTACTGATGATAGAGAAAAGCGTTGTTTAGAAGTTATTTTTAAAAATTAATTATGAAAGTATTCGACTCATTTATTTTCTTTAATGAACTTGATCTTTTGGAACTTCGCCTCAACATTCTAAATGATGTTGTGGATTATTTTGTTCTTACGGAGTCTCCATTTACTGTAAGTGGAAATGAAAAACCACTGTACTATCAGGATAATAAAGACAGATTTGGTAAGTTTAACGATAAGATTATTCATAATATTACAGAGGAAATTCCTGATAATTTTAATGACTATCTGGTGAAGAAACCATTTCATACTGACTATAGTTCATCTGATGAAAGTGGTACACGATATATTGACCTACCTATTCGTTTTCAACGTGCTGTCTACAATCGTGAGTGTAGTGCTTACGGTCTCGTAAAAGCAGGGGCGGAAGATAATGACATTGTGATGACAAGTGATGCTGATGAAATCATCAATCCATATGTCATTGAGGACTTGGATTGGTTTGATTCATCACATAATTATGTTGCACTTTGTCGTGCTTTTTACTTTAAATTAAATTATCTTTATCAAGAGAATTGGAAAGGAACTCGCCTTTGTACATTTGAGCATCTGAAGTCTACCACTGTTGATCGTCTTCGCACGGATTGGAGACAAGCGTATCAGATTGAGAATGCTGGATGGCACTGGAGTTTTCTAGGTGATGCTGACAATGTTCGCCTTAAGTTAGCATCATATGAACATACAGAAAATAATATTTCATCTAATATTGATAATATGGAACAAAGAATTGATGAAGGAATGGACCCACTTGGACGCTCTAATCGTTTGGAAGCAGTAGCAATTGATGATACTTTTCCAGAATATATTGTTCAAAATCAAGAAAAGTATTCTGATCTAATTAAACCATGGAATTGATTGAGGGAGTAGCACTTTCCAAACTTTGTGATTATTCTTTTGGTGACCAGTCTGGACAATGGGGAAATATCTATACTTCTTTTATGAAAGATGCAAATCTCACCAATGTGGAGTTTGTGTCTAAATTATTTGAGATAAAGAAAAGTCGTAATTATATGACTTTGTTTATTGATAATATTCGTTTATATAAAAGATATATCGTAGAAGTTAGTGAATCTGATCGTCCCTACGTAGATGGATTGATGGAGCAGAGTGATCTTCTTAAACTCTGCTCCTATTTTCCTGACATGAAGTTTATCATTTTTACTAATCTGGAAGATACTCCAACAGACGAATTTATTTTTGATGCTATTCCTGATAATGTTTTGTCTATATCTGCTGTTAATGCTATTGCTCATGGCGATAAAGTCATTCCTGCTCCATATGGGCTTCAGAGAGCAATGAATCCTCAGGATGATAGGATTGGTGTCATTCAAAATTTCATGAAGTTTCCTCCGATAAAACCACTCACTCTCTTGTATGTAAGTCATAATGATTCATCAAATCAAGAAAGAATGGGTATTAAAGACTTATTCCGTGAAAAGAAATGGGCAATTGTTGATGAATCTAGAAGTTCTTACTCTGAATTTCTTGGAAAAATGTGTCAAGCAAAATTTATGATTTGTCCAAGAGGAAATGCAATTGACTGTCACCGTAACTGGGAAGTCTTGTACATGAGACGAGTTCCGATAATGAAACGTCATTCATATCTTGAAGAACTGTATAAAGATCTACCCGTTTTGTTTGTAAATGACTATGCCGAAGTGACAGAAGATTTGCTCAAAGAAAATGATCATTTGTTTCGACAAGCACAAACAATAAACTTGGAGCATTTGACGCTTCCCTATTTTTTTGATAAAATTGTAGAAGATAGTATATCTAAATGAAAACTTTGATAGTATCAAATCATAATTCTGATTTGGCGTGGTTGGAAATGACCTACGATCATGGATTTTCTCCAGAAAATACCGTGATTTATGATAGAAGTGATATAGAAAAAGATTGGTCTCACCTGGGAAAAAGCATCCGTTCTCCCAATGTTGGGGAAAACATCTATGATATGATGCGGTTTATTGCAGAGAATTATGATAATCTACCCGACATTTCTATTTTTATTAAAGGTAATTTGTTCTCAAGACCTGAAGATAAAGGCGGTGAAGAATATTACACAACAAAAGATCGTTTTATTCGCGCACTTCATGCCAATTATTATCTGCCGATAGAAAGATATCATGATAGCACCTCTTATTATGTGAATGGTGGTGGATACATTGAACCATCTTGGTATCGTCATCAATCTCCATCAAAATATTTTACGACATATTTTGAATTGATGTCTTTATTATTTGATAATCCAGTCAATCCAGAGTATATTCGATTTCCTCCTGGTGGAAATTATGTTGTTCCTAGGGGAAATATTTTAAAGTATAGTAAGTCTCTTTATGAGAAACTTATGTTATATTGTTCTCATTGTGAAGTTGTATGTGCTGAAGCATACTTGATTGAAAGGGCATTACATGCTATTTGGACTGAAGATTTTATAGAGAAAAGTAATTATGTATCAACTTATTAATAATTTTATTCAGTCTGCAAAAGAGATTGATGATAACATCTTTCCTTTTATTGCAAATAAAAAAGACTTTGTAGCGGGAAGAGACAATGTATATTACTCTGGTCCTTATTGGGATGACATGGAGGCACAAGAACTTATCTATGCTGTTCTAAAAGGTAAGTGGTTATCTTCTGGCGAGAAGGTTAATAAATTTGAGCGTGAGTTTTCTAAAAAGTTTAACTTTAAACATTCGGTGATGGTGAACTCTGGCAGTTCTGCTAATCTAGTAATGTTTGCTGCACTGAAAAAATATTTTGGTTGGCAGGATGGAGATGAGATTATTGTTTGTGCATGTGGATTTGCTACAACTGTTGCTCCCATTGTCCAAAATGGATTGAAACCTGTATTTGTTGATATAACTTGGGAAGATCTGAATTGGGATATTGATAAAATTTCAGAGAAGATCACATCTAGAACTGTTGGAGCAATTTCATCTCCAGTTCTGGGTAATCCATACAACATCAGCAAGTTTGTAGATTTGTGTAGGAGGAATAATATTGCTCTCATTGCTGACAATTGTGATAGTCTTGGTAGTAGGTGGCATGGAAATTATCTAACAGATTATGCTGTTGCTGCATCTTGTTCTTTTTATCCTGCACACCATATTTGTACCATTGAGGGTGGAATGGTTTCTTCTGATATAAAAGAAATTATTGATCTTGCAAGAAGTTTTGCATGGTGGGGTCGTGGATGTTATTGTGTAGGACAACAAAATCTTTTATCTAATGGTGTTTGTGGTAGAAGATTTGATACTTGGCTTACTGGATATGATGATATTGTTGACCACAAATATGTGTTTTCTAACATGGGATATAATCTCAAACCCCTTGATCTTCAGGGTGCTGTTGGATCCGTTCAACTTTTAAAGTTTGATGAAATTCATCATATTCGTAGACAAAACAAAGAAAAAATTCAGAAGATTGTAGAAACAGTTTCTGGTGTTCGTGTGGTTAATGAAAAACAAAAAGCAGAGACTAGTTGGTTTGGTGTTCCTATTATTTGCGAAACTAAAGAATTAAAACGTTCTCTAGTTTCTTATTTTGAGGAAAATAAAATTCAGACTCGAAACTATTTTGCAGGAAATATTCTTTTACATCCTGGATACAAACACCTTGATGATGCCTCCAAATATCCAGAGGCAAATCAGGTTTTGAATAAAGTATTTTTCTTGGGGTGTTCACCAACAATAAATGATGCTATGATTAATTATATTGATGATGTTGTCAGAAAATTTAAATGATTATTACTGAACTATATCACGGGCAAGGATTTGGTAATCAACTCTTTGCTTATGTAACAACTAGAATGCTTGCTCACAATCTTGGATATGAGTTTGGTATTTCTGGTCGTGAAAATTTAGGTGACCGTCGCTTTAATACTGAAGGCGTTCACTTTATGAATTTAGATCTAGGTGGAGATGTGATTGGTGGATCAAGCCCTCCAGGTGGACCACCGGATGAACTTCCTGAAGGTATTGATTACCATTACTTTGAATATCGTCATGGTCTTCATACCGATTCTAGACTCAAAACAGATATTCGTTTGACTGATAAAAATCTTTTTAAGATCAAAGACAATACTAAAATTGATGGATTATTTCAGTCTGAAGATTATTTCTATGATAAACTGGACTTGGTAAAAGACTGGTTGCGTATCAAACCAGAATATGAACATGATGATACATATGGTGACAATATTTGTATCATCAATTTTCGTGGAAGTGACATGATTGGTAATGCTGGTTGTTGGTTACCAAGGTCATACTATGATAATGCGATTAAAGCAATGATTGCACATAATCCTAAAATGGAGTTTGCAATCGTAACTGAGGATGTTGCAACTGCAAATCAAGTATTACCAGAATATCCTGCATATCATAATAGTGTGGCATGGGATTTTGTTGCTATTAAAAATGCTAAGTATGTAATTTCTGGAACGTCTACATTTGCATGTTGGCCTTTATGGTTAAGTAATAATTTGGAATATTGTATTGCACCTAAGTATTGGAATGATTTTAATCGTTCTCAAGGATGGTGGTCTCTTGGATGTAGCATATATAGTTATCCATCACACTATATGGACAGGCAGGGGAAACTCTTTACTCCTGATGAATGTAGAGTAGAATGGGAAGAGTATAAAAAGACAACAAATATCTATGAAGGTGACTTATGATTGAACTACCAAACGTAACATTATTTTGCATTTCCTCTAATAAAGTCCAAGACGCAATCAAAGTTCTTCAGTATAGTATGAGGGGCATTAACTTTGGTGCGGTTAAACTGATTACACACGAAGACCCAGGAAATCTTCCCGAAACCATTGAGTTTTCCAAGTGTTATGAGATTAAGTCTATTCACGATTATAATTATTATTGCTTATATAATCTAACTAATCATATTGATACTGATTATTGTTTGTTGATCCAACCTGATGGATTTGTGATCAATCCAGAACAGTGGGATGATGATTGGTTTAATTATGATTATATTGGAGCACCATGGGCTCTTGCTGATGATGCATACTTGGACCCGTGGGGAAAACCACATCGCGTAGGTAATGGTGGATTTTCTTTCCGCAGTAAAAAGTTACTTGATGTTCCTAAACATGCATATATTCACTTTGATGTCAATTGGGGAGATTTTTATAAGCATATGGGAGTTGGTTTTACTTCCGAAGATGGAAATATCTGCGTTCATAATAGACACATTTATGAGGCACTTGGTTGTAAAATTGCACCAATAGAAGTTGCAGCAAGGTTTTCCCACGAACGACCACTGCCAGAAACACAAGGAATCAAACCATTTGGATTTCATTATTTTCTTCCTGAAGGTACAAAACTATGATCGGACATAATCATCTTGGTAGAAATGGTCGCTTTGGCAACCAAATGTTTCAGTATGCAGCAACAAAAGGAATCGCTGCAAATCGTGGATTTGATTTTTGTATTCCACCGGGACCAGTAAATGATGAAGAGTTTAATGACGAAGAAAATCAACATAAACTCTTCATGGCATTTCAACTATCATCAGTCAAAGAAGTAAATCTGTTTCCCGCACCATATCGTCAGGAAGCAAGTTTTAATTTTGACGAAGACTTGTTTAATAATTGTGAGGATAATGTAAATCTTTATGGATATCTTCAGTCAGAAAAATATTTTAAACACATTGAGACTGAAATTCGTAAGGACTTTATCTGGCTTGATAATGTTTGGAATACTTGCAAAGAAATTTATGATCAAATTATTCCTGATGGAGAGGCAATCTCTTTGCATGTTCGTAGAACAGATCAAGTTGTAAAACAAAAGTATCATTATCTTCAGACTGATGATTATTTTACGAAAGCACTTGCAAAACTTCCTAGTGATTTGCCTGTGATTGTTTTTTCTGATGAACCTCAGTGGTGTAAAACTCAAGAACTTTTTTCTGATGATAGGTTTTTAATCTCCGAATCAAGTGATAATATCCACGATATGTGTCTAATGACAATGTGCCAATATCATATTATTGCTGCCAGCACATTTAGTTGGTGGGGTGCTTGGCTAGCAGATAGTAAAAAGGTGATTGCTCCAGTATCTTGGTTTGGACCAGATGCAACATTAGATGATACTGATTTGATACCTGAAGAATGGGAGAGAATTGATGCCTGAGATTTCGGTATGTATTCCAACGTATGAATTTAAAGGTCAAGGCGTAAAGTATCTTACTGATATTTTCAATGGTCTGCGAACTCAAACGTTTCAGGACTTTGATATTGTTGTATCTGATCACAGTAAAGATGATGTAATTAAAAATTTTTGTGAGAAAAGTAGTGATGAATTTTCCATCACTTATATGAAAAATCCAAATGATCGTGGATTCCAGGCATCAAATATTAACTGTGTAATGGAAAATGCAGAGGGTAGAATTCTCAAGTTGATTATGCAAGATGACTTGTTTGTTCATGATCAAGCGTTGGAAAAAATCAAACAAGGATTTGATAAAACTAACTGCAAATGGTTGTTTCATGGTTTTACTCACACTACTGATGGTGTGGAGACTCATAGAGATTGTGTTCCACGCTGGTGCGATATGATTTTGGAAGGTCGTAATCTTCTTGGTAGTCCTTCTTGTGTTGCTCTTCTGAATGAATCAAAGATGTATCTTGACACCAATATTAAACTTTTGGTAGATACGGAGTTTTATCATCGTATGAGAATTGAGCATGGAATGCCTCATATTATTGATGATATTTTGATTGCAAACAGAGAACATGATGATAGGACTAGTAGTACAATGCAGTATGATGCCAGGATTGATCATCCTGAAGGATCATGGTTAGTAGATAGCAAAGAAATTGATTACTTAATGGTAAAGCATAAGGAATTTTTCATTGGTGATAAGAGGTATCCAGATGAGAATTGATTTAACAGAAGCAACGTTTATTATTCCTATTCGTATTGAGTCTCCTGATAGACTTCGGAATGTAATCACATCTATTGCTTTTCTTTTAGAAAATTTTGATACAAATATTATTGTCAAAGAGGTTGATTCAGAATCGGTCTTTCTGAGAGATGCTCTTCCAGTTTTAGAGGATATCCTGGATGTTGATGTAAAAGTTCAGCATATCTTTGAAAAGAGTAATGATCCATTGTTTCATCGTCAGAGAGTTCTGAATGAAATGATTGTTGCAGCAGATACAGAAATAGTGGTTAATTATGACTGTGATGTTTTGCTTCCATTAGATTCTTATCATGAAGCATATCAATCAATCCTTCATCGCACACATGATGTGATCTATCCATATGGGCAGGGAATGTATCAGCAACAAGTGAGAGCAACTGATGAAATAGTCTCTCATTTTTTACAAACTGGAAATTTTGATTATCTTAATCAACATTCCAATCTTCATACTTCTGATTTTGGATGGGTACAGTTTTTTAATCGTCAAGTTTATATTGATGGTGGAATGGAGAATGAAAATTTTAAGGCTTATGCTCCAGAGGACAAAGAAAGATTTTACAGATTTACAACTTTAGGTTATAATGTAGGACGAATTAATAATTATGTTTATCATCTAGAACATGCAAGAGGAGAAAACTCTTGGTTCAATAATCCACATATGCTTTCTAATATGCAAGAGTGGGAAAAAATTCAGACAATGAATAAAGTGCAATTGGTTGAGTATTACTCACATCAAGATTATCTTAAGAGGTATGTAAATGGAAAAACAAAAAATAAAAATTGATAGGAATTATATTCTAAATCACGCACAGGAAGATTATAATTATCTGACACAGTATATGTGTGCTGATCAAGATGGTAATTATAATAAACCAGGAATTTCTGATTATCCTTTTTATGCATATTATTCTGAACTTGTTAGTAATACTACTATTCTAGAAATTGGAACTTCTTATGGTGGTTCTGCAGTTATGCTATCGCACAATCAGACTAATAAAATCATTAGTTATGATGTAGTAGATAGGTTAAGTTTATTTAAATATGAAATTGATAGAAACAATATAGAATTTAGATTTGGCGATTTTAGAGAAGATGATATTAATTATGATGAAATACGATTAATTACAATTGATGCTAGTCATCAGGGAGAACCTGAAAGAGGTATGGTAAAATATCTTGAAGATAATTGGAAAGGTGGACTTTTATATTTGGATGACATTCATAATAATAATGATGGAGATATGACTGGATTTTGGGAAAGTATTGATAAAAATCGACATGAAGTTTTTGATATCTCTGATATTGCACATGGACACACTCAAGGTAGTGGACTAGTCAATTTTAATAAGTACTATGATTTGAGTTTTATCTGAAAAATTATGCTGGCATTTAATCATATAGGAAGTTTGGGTAGACTTGGAAATCAAATGTTTGAGTATGCTGCGGTTCGTGGAATTGCAGCAAAACATGGATACGAATGGTGCATTCCCCCATCAGATAGAAAGGGAATTGAAAATTATAGTCTTCATGAATGTTTTAAATTAGCACCACAAAGACATGAAGCAATTATTGAGGAGTTTCAGTACGTTCAAGAACCTCACTTTCATTTTTCTGCAGAACTATTTGAGAACTGCCCTGACAATGTAAGTCTTCATGGATTCTTTCAGTCTGAAAAGTATTTTGCACATATTTCAGATGAACTACGCAAAGACTTTACATTTCATGATGAACATCTGGGACCATGTAAAGAGATGATGGAATCTGTGGAAGGAGAACCAATCATGCTTCATGTGCGTCGTGGAGATCCAAATCTTGTTGATCCTAGAGGATTTAAGTGGTCCTATACGCAATGTGGAGATCAACATCCAGTCCAACCACTTGAGTATTACGAAAAAGCACTGGCAGAGTTTGATGAAACTCAACCAGTGATTGTATTTTCTGATTCACCAGAATGGGTAAAAGAACAAGAGTTTTTTTCTGGTGATAGGTTTTTAATTTCGGAACCACAAGACAAATACGCAGATGGTTCTTACACCCCATATGCTGATCTATGCTTGATGTCTTTGTGTTCTCATGCTATTATTGCTAATAGTTCTTTGAGTTGGTGGGGAGCATGGCTTATCTCCAACCCAAATAAAAAAGTGATTGCTCCTCGTATGTGGTTTGGACCATCATATGTGGATAAAGATACGAAAGACCTGTATTGTCCTGATTGGATTGTTTTATGAGCCGCATTACTGATTACGAAAATCTTAAAAATCAAATTGTCAAATGGTTGGGTGATTATGTCTTGGAGAATCCCAACATTAAAGCATTTGTTGTGGGTGTATCTGGTGGTATTGATTCTGCTGTAGTATCTACTCTTTGTGCTGAGACTGGACTGCCAACCTATGTGCTTTCAATGCCTTTGCATTCGTCGCACGATAATGATCGTCTCTCTGATGATCATACAAAAGCATTGGAAGCAAAATATTCCAATGTCACTAGGATTCGTGTAGAACTCTCTGGAGTTTATGATAAGTTTGTTCATAGTCTTTCCTGGTGGACTAATGGCACAGAATATACCAGCAATAATCTTGCAAATGCAAATACCAAATCACGTATTCGTATGGTGACTTTGTATCAGATTGCTGGTTCAGTTAATGGTATTGTGGTTGGCACTGGTAATAAAGTCGAAGATTATGGTGTTGGATTTTATACTAAATATGGTGATGGTGGAGTTGATATTGCTCCTATCGCAGATCTGTATAAAACTGAAGTATGGGAACTTGGAAGATATCTTGGTGTAGATGAACGTATTATCAATGCACAACCAACAGATGGTCTCTGGGAGGACAACCGAACAGATGAAGATCAGATTGGTGTATCATATGAAATGCTTGAATGGGTAATGGACTCTCAAGTTTTTAAGTATCATGACAACCCACAGAGTCTTGACATGTGGAAGGGTGAAATTCTTTCAGATGAACATAAATTAGCAATCAAACAATATCAAAAATTTAATACACAGAACAAACATAAAATGCTCCCTATTCCTACATTTAAACTATGACGGCAACAATAGAAGACGTAAAAAAGTTTTGGAACGACAGACCTTGTAATATTCGCCACTCCAATAAAGAAGTTGGAACACTAGAATACTTTGAAGAAGTATCTGCTAAAAAATTTAAGGCAGAACCACACATTGTTTCTTTCAGCAACTTTTCAGAATGGCAAGGAAAAAAAGTTCTAGAGGTTGGTTGCGGTCTTGCAACGGTAGGTATTAATTTTGCAGCATATGGTGCAGACTATACTGGTGTGGAACTGTCAGAAGAAAGTTTAAATTTGGCTGAAAAGAGATTTGATCTTTATAATCAACCTGGAAGGTTTTATTTGGGTAATGCAGAACAACTTTCTTCTTTTGTTCCTGTTGAGACCTATGATTTGATTTACTCTTTTGGAGTGATTCATCATAGTCCCCATCCAGAAAAGATCATTGCAGAAATCAAAAAGTATATGAATGAGAACAGTGTTCTTAAGATTATGCTGTATGCGAAGAACTCCTGGAAGAACTATATGATTGAGGCAGGGATGGACCAACCAGAAGCCCAGTATGGTTGTCCGATTGCGAATACCTATTCTAAAGAAGATGTGGTAGAATTGTTAGATGGATATGAAGTTCTGTCCATTGAGCAGGACCATATTTTTCCATATCAAGTAGAACCATATAAGCGTGGAGAGTATATCAAACAACCTTGGTTTGACGCAATGCCTCCAGAAATGTTTACAACTCTTGAGAAAAACTTGGGTTGGCACTTATTGATTGCCGCGAAACTAAAATGAAAATTGGAGTTATTGGCGCAGGAAGACTTGGAATTTGCTTTGCTCTTCTGTTAGACCAAGCAGGATATGATGTGATTGTATCTGATGTCCGTGATGAGTATGTCATCGGTCTAAACAATCGCGTGATTAAAACTAACGAACCAGAAGTTGCAGATCTTTTAGATGATGCAAAAAATTTTACTGCTGTGCTTGATAATGTTGAGGTTATTAAAAACGCAGACATCATCTATACACTTGTTCCAACTCCATCGTTGCCTGACGGAAGTTATGATGTGAGTGCAGTTTGGCAAGTGGTTGCAGATATTCAGTCTTGTGAGTTTCCTCTGAGTAATAAGAGTTTTGTAGTTGGATGCACAACTAATCCTGGTGATTGTGAATTGTTTCAAACACAACTCAATCCTCATGGTGTGGATGTTTATTACAATCCAGAGTTTATTGCACAGGGTTCTATCATCAAAGACCTTCGCTATGCTGATATGGTTTTGATTGGTGGAGAAGGGCAACACCTTGATATAATTAAAGAAATCTATTCTAAAATTCAGGTGATTCCGCCAAGTATTCATACAATGAGTACAACTTCCGCAGAACTTGTAAAACTTGCAGTCAATTGTTTCCTAACAACCAAGATTTCGTATGCCAATATGGTCGGAGAAGTAATGGCATTGAGTGGTCGTGAGTGTGAAATTGATAAAGTTTTGCAAGCAATTGGTTCAGATAGTCGGGTAGGTTCCAAGTATCTGAAGTTTGGTTATGGATATGGTGGTCCTTGTTTGCCTAGAGATAATCGTTCTTTTGCTGCTTATGCAAAGAAACTTGGTTTGGAATACAACTTGGGATCAACCACGGACGATTTTAATAATGAACACGCAAGATTTTTGGTAGAATACTTCGTAAAGAAAAATGAAAAAAATCTACCATTTTGTTTTCATTATATCTCCTACAAAGAAGGAACAGATATTTTGGAAGAAAGTCAACAGTATCGTCTGTGCTTAGATTTGTTAGATCAAGGATATAAAGTCTACGTTGTAGAGGATCTTGTAAGATCATACTGTGACGATAGAATTATTTTTGGAATTCCTTGCGAAGAAGTATTTTGGATTGATTTATGAACAACTTATTAGACAAAAATAAATCTGCATATAAACTTAAAAACATCGGTCCAATTTACTGTGTAAATCTTGATGATCAACCAGAAAGATGGAAGTATATGGAGGACCAATTTAAGTATTGGGAGATTAATAATTATACTAGGATTTCTGGATATGATGGTAGGCACGATGATTTGAGTGATATTATTTCTGGAAAGTACCCAGATAATATGACCTCAGGTGAAATTGGTTGTACTACATCACATCTCAAGGCAATCAAACATTGGATGGAAACATCAGATAGTCCCTATGCAGTCATGATGGAAGATGATTGTAATTTAGACTTGGTTAAATATTGGAATTTTACATGGGATGATTTTTACGCACATATTCCCTATGATTGGGATGTTGTGCAAATTGCAATCATATGTACTGGGGACATTCATGTAAGATTGCACAAAAGATTTGTAAATGATTTTTCTACTGCTTGCTACTTAATTAATAGACATCATGCAGAGAAACTTTTAAAATTTCATATTCGTGGAGAAAAATATAAATTGGATAATGGATGCAAACCAAGAGCAGTTGCTGATGATTTGATTTATAATTCTGGAAATACTTTTTCCATTCCTTTGTTGATCTATAGAACTGAACTTGGGTCATCGATTCATCCAGATCATGTTGATGTATATCATAAAGGCAATTATCAAGCTTTGACTAATTTCTGGACACAAAATGGTGCAAATATTGATATTGTGGATTATATGAACTATGATCCATATCTTGGAAGAATCACAGAACCTAGCGGATCATAATATGGATAAGACTTTACTAGACCTTGGAAAACAACCATTAGTCAATAACTTGTTTTATACAAAACAAGAATCATTAGATGCAACACAATATCCAATGAGTTCTGTCATTGATTCAGATCTTAAAATCCAATTAGATTTGGCAATTCCTTCAGAGGAATTGTACATGAAATACTTATATCACTCTGCTGTGAATAAACCCTATGTTTATCACTGCCAGAAGATGTGGCATAGTATCAAACATCTGAAGCATGACACTATCCTTGATGTTGGTGGTAATGACGGTACTCTACTGAAAGCGTTTCGGTCTCAAACAAAAGACCCGCTTAATCTTATTAATGTAGACGCATCTGCTTCATTTCGTGAAGAGAATCTTGAGGCAGGAATTGAGTATATTAATGATTATTTCAATGAGGATCTAGAACTTCCTAAAGCAGATATTATTACTTCTACTAATGTATTTCAACATACTCCTGGTGCTGAAAAGTTTCTTGCTGCAGTTAGAAAACATCTTGCAGATACTGGTGTATGGATTCTTGAGTTTCCATATACGTTAAGAACATTTGAGACTTTACAATTTGATCAATTCTATCATGAGCACTATTACTATTGGTTGGTTACTCCTCTAGTAAAACTATTTGATAAGTATGGATTGCGTATTATCAATACGGAAGAGCAAACCATTCATGGTGGAACATTGCGTTTGTGGATTGCTCATAAAAAGCACTCCAATCCAACTGGTGCTGCTGATGAATACCTGAAAGCGGAGAAGAACTTTGATTTCTTTGCAGCAGCAGACAAGATGCACAAGAAGATTGTTAAAGATAAAAAATGGATTGAGAATTTAGACGGTAAAGTTGCTTTTTTTGGTGCTGCAGCCAAAGGATGTGTTTATCTGAATGCTCTTGGTATTAGCACCAAGAACTTTCCTAATGCTTATGTGGTTGATGATACAAAAAATAAGCAAGGAATGTTTGTACCTGGAACTGGATTTGAAGTAGTTACAAGAGAGAAACTATATCAAGATCAACCAGAGTATTTGATTGTTCTCGCGCATAATTTTAAAGATTATATTATCCAATCTCTTCGTCCAGAGTATCGTGGAAAAATCGTGACAATGCTTCCCAGCGTTCAGATCGATCTGGGCGAAAACTATTGACAGTTTTTTCTTTTTCCTATATACTATTGTTGTAAATCTTTACAAAAGATAATGACTGTAACAACTAATGAATACGGACAACAAAACATGTGGGCAAAAGAACCCACCATGTATTATGAAAACTATGGGATGTTGACCCCCAACGAAGTCAAGGAGCGCACTAATGGACGCTGGGCAATGGTCGGTTTTGTTGCTGGGATTATTTCTTATACTCTCACTGGCAACTTCTTCTTCGGAATCTTCTGATGACTGAAGCAATTTTTACCATTACCTCAGTTGCATTTTTTGTGCTTTTGAGTTATGCTGTAGAGAAAGTCGCAGAAACTTACTGATGACTGCTGGAATGCTTGGGCAACTTTCTCTTGCCCTTCAGGAACTCGTAGAAAGTGGTGCCTGGTCTAATGAAGACGAACTCAAAGTATGTGTAGCAGGCACCCTTCCAAAAGACAAATTTATAGTTATTCAAAACATTACTAAAAGAGGAGAAAACTAATGGACAAAATTTTTACTGAAGTAGCAGAGCGTCTGAATGGACGTTTGGCAATGCTTGGATTTGTTGCCGCTGTCGGCGCATATCTTGTTACTGGGCAAGTAATTCCTGGTGTATTTTGATGGAGATTAAACTGCGTAGTGAAGGAATCGAGTATAATCTATCTTAAAATAAACAAGGCGCCCTGGAGGCGCTTTTTTTATAAATACCTTCAGTGTTTAGAAATATAAAAAATGACATTAGATCTTCATAACTTTTTTAAGTATTATGATGAGAACAATGAAAATCATGTAGCAGCAGTTCAGTGGTTGGAGGATCATCTACCAGAAAAGTTTATGGATGATTCGGATACTGATTGGGTAAATATTTTTAGAACAAAACCACCAGCTCCAGCAGTACTAAATGTACCTTACTTTAATCAAGTAGATAACTATAGAGATGCACATAGAACTTGCAACTCTTCGTCGTGTGCAATGTGCCTTGCATTCCTTAAACCTGGTGCAATTAAAGGCGATGACGAATACATTAAGAAAGTATTTGCGATTGGTGACACAACTGACCATGCAGTTCAGACAAAAGTTCTTGCAGGTTATGGTGTTAAGTCACACTTTAGTTACAATCTTTCTTTTTCTGATATTGATAAAAGTCTTGACGCTGGGAAACCTGTCGTTATTGGTATTCTGCACCGTGGTCCTTTATCTGCACCTACTGGCGGGCACATGGTTGTAGTGATTGGAAAGACCCCAGATGGTAAGGGTTATTACTGCAATGATCCATATGGTTCGTGTAATGATAATTACACAGGTCCCGTAACTAATGGTCACAAAACCATTTATACAAAAGCAATGCTTAAGTACCGTTGGTGTCCAGGAGGCAACGATGGATGGGGAAGAATCTTCGATTAATTTTAAAAGAAAGATGCTTAAGATCATAAAGGATCTTACAAATAACGGAAAACATAAAGAAGCAAACGACCTTTATCAAAAGTATTTCGGAGGATCAAATGGCAAGAATTGATTTACACAACTTTTTTAAATTTTATGATGATAAGAATGCAAATCATGTAAAAGCAGTTCAATGGTTAGAGGATAATCTACCTAAAGAATATCTTGAAGACACTGCTGATTGGGCGGAGATTTATAGAAAAAAGTAACATCCGCTGCTCCTGTTTCTGCGGGTGGCAGCGGTCCTGTTCTTGTAACTAAGAAACAACTTGCATACATCTGGAACTGTGCAGAGAACCTCATCAGCGATGCTGAGGTTGATGAAATGAATCATGGTCTTGGTTTTTTCAAGATTAATACACCAGTCCGTATCAGACACTTCCTTTCACAAATCTCTCACGAAAGTGGTGGAGGAAGATATAAAGAAGAACTTGCTTCTGGTGCTGATTATGAAGGTCGTTCAGATCTTGGAAATACTCAAGCAGGTGATGGTAAAAAATTTAAGGGCGCTGGATACATCCAGATGACTGGTCGTGCAAACTATCAGGCATTTGCAAACTACATTAAAGACCCTAATGTTATGCAGGGTGTTACATATGTTGCTAATAAGTATCCTATGACATCAGCTGGGTTCTGGTGGCATAATAATAATATGAATGCTTTATGTGATTCAAACCCAAGTGTTGATCAAGTTACAAAAAGAGTCAACGGTGGTTATAACGGTTTAGATGACCGTAAAAAATATTATGCTCGTTGCTGTGAAGTTATTAAGTAAACTTACTTACCTAACTTACCAACAATGTCAGAACAAACAAAAAGAAAGGAAACTATGGGACAGTTAATTCGTATTGCAATCTTGAGTTGGTCCGCTGCGCTCTTGACTGCTAGCTATGCTGGACTTCTTGCTAAAATGGATCCAACTTTTATTGCTACGGTATTTACTGCTTCTGCTGCAACATTCGGTATCAATACTATGAAAAAGGATGGTCCAGAAGATGCCAAACGAGATCCCGAACCTGCAATCACAGCAGTTGAACCAACTCCAGAACCAGAGTTTGCAGCAATTGCCTCTTCTGAATCAACCGAAAGTTGCCCAGAATGCGGTGCGGGAGATGCCTCCACCGATAATTCCGTACCTGTCGGAAGGGTCTAATCGGTTACCTGAGAAACCTAGTATAAGGGGTTTGGCACTTCCTATCATTGATATGCCAAACCCTACATTAAATTATCCTGTGATTGATGTGCCAACACAGGAAGAGTTTGATGCTGCCGTGAAAGCAGAGCAAAAAAAGAAAGAAGAAGAAAAGGAAGAAAAATCCAGAGGGCTACCAGACAGTAAACCTACATTAACTCAGATTCAAATTCCTGTTCAAAATACTCAAGATAATCGGAATATTTCCGATCAACCCACTACAAATAGTAATCTTGGAGTACCAGAAATTCAAGTTCCATTTGTTGGTGCAGTTCCAGTTCCTCCAAAAGAACAGGTTATACTTGCTGGCACCACTGCTACTGCTTCTGTTGCTGCGGCTATTGTTGGCAAATCTTTGGTGGAATGGATGGTAAAAAAAATGAAACCAATAGTTGAGCAGATATTTGTAAGGGGTAAGAAACTCTTAAACAGAGATCTTACCCCATATGAAACGCAAGTTTATTTTGCTTTTGAAAAATCTGCTTCTATGAAAAAAGTAAATAAGTTACTCAAAAAAGAACAGAAGGTAGAAAAGAAAGACCAATATAATAAGTTTCACTCAAAGTGATTATTTTTGTGCCCAAGAACAAGCCTTTGGCATATAAACTACAGCATGACCTGTTGCCACTGCTTGTTGATTAATTTCAGTTCCATCAGCAAGAAAGAGACGACCAACAGTTCTACCATAAAGGTCTTTGGTAACTCTCTCAATTTTAATATCTTTGTTGAGAACTAAATCAGACAACCATTTCTGTGCAGCAGGACCACCAATTGGGTCTTTTTTACCATGCTTGTTATTGGTTACTTCTGGAGCATCAATACAAGCAAGACGAATTTTTTCACCAGATGCTGTGGTTACTGTATCTCCATCATGAACTCCAACAATAACATCTGCTTTAACAGCAAGTGTTGCTAATGAAAGGGCAGCAATCACTGCACCAATTTTAAAAAGTTTCATATTTAGAAAGGTAATCTAAACTTCTCAGTATTTATCTTGGGAATAGGCAACTTTTCGATTGCTTTACTGACTTGTTTTTCTACAACAGCACCAACAAACTCTTCTGGATTATTCAGAATCTTCTGTGCCTTTTGATAAGTCACATAAGCACCATAAGCAAGTGCTCCACTAATCGCCAGACTTGTTGCTGATAAAATAAGTGCTAAATTTTTCATTCTCTTCCCTCTTTTTTGTGTATCCAAACTTTTAAGTCTTTTACATATTTTCTTAATATTTCTGCTTGCGATAAATGCCAGGGGTCTTCAGTTTTGACATATTCCTTGATGTGTTCATCGACAGCATCAAGGCACTTTTTAATTATAGGATTCCAAGGTTCCCGAACGGGAGTATTCCATTCTCTTGGCATAATACCTCATTTTTTCTTACCACCATTTTTTGCTTTTTTAGCAGTAGCGTTACCTTGATTCTGTTTGGACTGCTTCCCTCCAGCAGAACCTTTTTTGCCTTTATTTGCTGACTTTGCCATTTGACTGTTGCGGTAACTTAGTATTTATGAGTAGAAATTATTTTGTAATTTTTGAAACAACTTTACCATTCCCAGTCATTAAATATCCATTAGGTGATGGTCCAACTATGTCTGCACATATTTTTCCATAAGGACTTTCTGGGTGAAAAAAACCACCACCCTTTATAATCTCTAGGCACTTGATCATCCTTACAAGTTCAAAATCAAGACGTGCTTTGTCTGCTTCTGCCTGTTGCCTTGATATTTCTGTGCGAACTCTTGCCTTACAAAGTTCTTGTAGTGAACCATCAAGAGGAAAATTAAATCCCATTGATATTCCAGCATTTCCACTATATGTTTGATAAGATGTCGGATCTCTATTGCCATTCAAATTTCCCAACATAAACGGTGCAACACTCATTGTTGGTCCCTGGCAAGAGACTCCACCACCATAAGTGTTCATAGCATAAGGACCCTGAAGAACCTGAACTGCTTGGTTAGTTACATTACCAGTCGCAGATGCTGAGGGTCCTGCTATATTTGTATTTGATGGTGCTTGCTGTGCATATGCAGATGCGCTCAATAGAAATACTATTGAGTGAATACAGATATGCTGTTTGTTACCGAATCTTCGGTAGTTTTTCGATCTATCCATGTTTCCTTTGCCACTCCAGGAGTCAGATGAGTCTCACTGAACTGGAACGGAGCACCTTGATTGATGATGGTATAGTTCGCTCCTGGCTCTGGACGAGCAGGGATGTTTATATTAGTACCTGTGACAGTATAAGATGTTCCAGTGGTGTATTCTATTTGCTTGATAACCTCAATCACTTCAGTGCGAGTCTTAGTCTCTGATGTAATGGTCCCACTGGTGAAATTGGGAGTTATCGGTCCAGCGTATGAGGGACTTATAACTCCCAAAACTGTAACCAGTCTGAGAGTTATGTATCTCACTTGAATACGCTCAGTTCTACGCTACGTTGTGCAGTTGCAGTTGTGCCAGATCCACCAGCAGTTACAGTAGGAACACCAGTTCCACTTAAAGAACCAGCAAGAGAACCTTTGTCTCCACCTAACTGAGTAGTAGAGTTGCTATAAAGGTTGGGAGAAGCAACTGTTCCAGAAGCTGCCGACTGAGTGGTGACAATAGTATCTGCAGTGACTGATGTTTCAGAAAAAGTAAATGCTGCACCATTTGTATTAATATCGTATGAACCAGCATTACCAACTCCACCAAGAGTTGTAACATCAATATTTGTACCTGAGACTGAGTAGGAACCTCCTACTCTATTTGATTGTACCGCAGCACCCTGAACATTTAATTGTACGGAATCAACAATTTTGGATGTAATTTCAGCAGCAAAAACAGGAGTAGTTAAGAATAACGAAAAGGCTAAAAGAAGTCTTTTCATTGCTCTATTAATAAGTTTGTAAGTATTTATGTTTTGTGATTGTGTATTGAATGCTCTAAGGATTTATTCCTATTGACAGGATTTCCTGACAATGCTACAATAAATAAGTAAACAAATGTTACAAATTCTCATAATTCGTAACAGAGTTCCTCTACCTAACCGAGACCTATGGGGAGGTTAAACACAGTCTCTCATATCCGCAATGGAGGGTGTTGCGGAGCATATTGTAATATCCAGAACCCCCTGGACTTTTACTTACCCTTTTAAAACATATGACTGCTACAATCGCTTCACGCCGCTCAACTACTTCGGCGTGGGACTCATTCTGCGAATGGGTTACTTCAACCAATAACCGTCTTTATGTCGGTTGGTTTGGAACTCTAATGATTCCAACATTGCTTGCCGCTACTATTTGCTTCATTGTTGCATTCGTTGCAGCTCCTCCCGTTGATATTGACGGGATTCGTGAACCAGTCGCAGGTTCACTGATGTACGGAAACAACATCATTTCTGGTGCTGTTGTTCCTTCTTCTAACGCTATTGGACTTCACTTTTACCCCATCTGGGAAGCTGCTTCCCTAGATGAGTGGCTTTACAACGGTGGACCTTTCCAACTTGTTGTTTTCCACTTCCTGATTGGTATCTATGCCTATATGGGACGTGAGTGGGAGCTTTCCTACCGTCTTGGAATGCGTCCTTGGATCTGTGTTGCATACAGTGCTCCTGTTGCTGCTGCATCTGCTGTATTTTTGGTCTATCCTTTCGGTCAAGGTTCGTTCTCTGATGCGATGCCTCTGGGCATCTCTGGTACGTTTAACTACATAAACTAAACCAATGTGTAGTATAAATCGGGTGAACTGCTGGAAACCTAAATCGTATTGACTAACCTTAAACTTTATGTTATTATAAATAATAATAGATACATAAAGTTAAATGTCTAAGAAACTTACTATTGATGATATAAAAGATATTGCCGAAAATAGAAACCACACAATAGTTTCTATGGAAGGTTATACTGATATCAAAAGTAAAGTTCAGTTTTTCTGTAATACTTGTAATAATCATTTTGATACAAGTGTTGCTTCTTATAAAAACGCAAAGAAAACTGGGTGCCCTCATTGTAGGAAAATCACTATTTCCAAAACTCAAAAAGGAAAGGATGTTAGTGATGAAACCAGAAAACTTCTATCTCTAAAAGCACAAGGTCGCAAAGGTTCTCTCAAAGGCAGGTTCGGTAAAAACCATCCTGCATATAAAGGAACTCCCAATAGAGATTTTAACAACCCCTCAACAGATTATTATATTTGGAGAGAGGCAGTAAAGCAAAGGTTTAATAGAACTTGTGTTATTACTGGTAAAAAATCTAACCTTGTTACTCATCATTTAGATGGTTGGAACGCATATCCCCAAAGAAGATATGATATTACCAACGGCGTTCTTATTCACAAAGAAGTTCATAAACTATTCCACGACCTTTATGGTTATGGTAATAATACAGAAGAACAGTTTAATCTCTTTCTTAAAGAGCAATACGACACGGCAATCAGCATCCAAGTCTTAGATACATCTAAGAAAGGTTCAGAGACTACCTGAGGGGTTTAGTCCCCTTAATAACAGGTTTAAGCGCCCGACAATCTAATAAAATAGATTGATGATATAGTCCAATCCCTATGGAAACATAGGTTCCCGTTCTGCCTAATGGTTGGTATTCCAGGCAGAACATAATATCCTGATGCACCCCTTCCACATGCTTGGAGTTGCTGGTGTGTTCGGTGGTTCTCTGTTCAGTGCGATGCACGGCTCTCTGGTTACTTCTAGTCTGATTCGTGAAACCACTGAGGATATTTCTCAGAACTACGGTTACAAGTTTGGTCAAGAAGAAGAGACCTACAACATTGTTGCTGCTCATGGATACTTTGGTCGTCTAATTTTCCAATATGCTTCATTTAATAATAGTAGATCTTTGCATTTCTTCCTTGCTGCTTGGCCTGTTGTGGGTATCTGGTTTGCTGCTCTAGGTGTTAGCACCATGGCATTCAACCTGAACGGTTTCAACTTCAACCAATCACTCCTTGATAATAGAAATCATGTAATTAAAACTTGGGCAGACATCTTAAATTCCGCAAATTTGGGATTTGAGGTAATGCACGAGCGTTTTGTGTCCGCATGGCGCTCGTTAAATCGGATGAATTGCTGGAACTCTCTTGTAGACAATCAGCAGCCAAGCCTTGCAAGCGTGTAAGGAAGGTTCAGAGACTAGGCGGTGGATGACGCTTCATCCGTAATACGCCACTAGCGTCCGACACTCTTATGAGTGATGATATAGTCCTTGCCCCTGGCGACAGTGGGATTTCAAGAATGCACACAACTTTCCTTTGGATTTAGCATCAGTTGAAGCAACACCAGTTGCCTTGACTGCTCCAACCATCGGATGATATAATAAGGAGAAACTCTTCGGAGTTTCTTTTTTTATAAATAATTATGCACGAAAGAAAACACGAGAATGACTAAACTTTACTCTGACCTCTATAAAACTTGTATGACCTGTGGTAAGGAAAAACTTGCTACGGATTTTTATGTAAGAAATAAGGTGACTATGGTTAGGCATTCTGCTTGTAAAGAATGTGATAAAGAGAGGGTGAAGAGGAGGCACGAAGAAAATCCAAATCGCACAAGAAATAATGACTTAAAAAGAAACTATGGTATAACTCTCCAAGAACATCAAGAGATGTTTGAAAAACAAAAAGGTGTTTGTGCTGTTTGTGAAAAACCTGGAGATGGAAAGTGGAAGAAACTATGTGTAGACCACGACCATAAGACTGGGAAAGTCCGTCAGTTGCTTTGTAGAAACTGCAATATGGTATTAGGTCAAGTTGATGATAGTATAAATCATTTAGGAAAACTTGCGGCATATCTACAAAAACACCAATGACATTCCTTCATATCCTCCTCCTCTTCCAATTGTTTGGAATCTTCATGTTTATAATGTCCATCACGCAAGATATATAAAATAAACACTTGATTATGACTTACGATACAGTTTTTATTTCTGATGTGCATCTAGGCACAAACAGATGCAACACTCAAAAGTTCTTAAAGTTTATTAAAGAACTCAAAACAAAAAAATTAGTATTGGTCGGAGATATTATTGATATTGCTTGTATGGAGACATACAACACTCACTGGAAAAAAGAACATACGGAGTGTGTTCATCAGATTCTAAACCTTGCCAAGAAAGGAGCAGAAGTCATTTATATTCTGGGAAATCATGAAGGGCAGATTCGTCGGTATTGTGATTTTGAACATAAGAACTTTAGAATGGTAGATGAATATACGCATAGAGATTCAAGAGGCAACAAGTTTTTGTGTATTCACGGAGATAAGTATTCGGAGTATTCTTCTGGGTCTTGGAAGCAGTTGGTGTTTAATAAAGGATATGAATTGATTACACCACTGAGTTTGTTTCTGGAAAGATTTTTCAGATTTTCTTTGGTCTATGCACTGAAGAATACGATTCGTGGGAAAAAATATATCAATCAATATGAGACTGATATTGCATCATATTGTATTCAAAGAGATAAGAAATATGATGGCGTAATCTGCGGTCATATTCATCACGGAAACATCAGGTACTTTAATAAACTTTTGTATATGTGCTGCGGTGATTGGTGTGATACTTGCTCTGCGATTGTGGAGAAAAATGGAATTTATGCTCTTGAAAAATATAAATGATTAGTTCGGAGACACCTTATAAACTTGCAGAGATTATTCGTGATACTTGGCCTCAATTGTTTATCCTAAATAAAAATCAAAACTCAAATAAAACTATGAAATTTACAATCTATTCAAAAGATGGTTGTCCATATTGCACAAAAGTCGAACAGGTGCTACAATTAGCAGAGTTGCAATATGTGATTTATAAACTGAATAAAGATTTTACTCGTGAGGAGTTCTATTCCGAATTTGGAGAAAGATCTACATTTCCTCAAGTAATTGTAGATGACAAATACATCGGAGGATGTTCTGATACTGTTCAATTTTTAAAGGAGCAAAATTTAGTTTAATGGAAAACACCGTTCACGAAGTTTATACTGATGTTGAGAAAGCAATTGATTATGCTTTTAATGGACAGTTTGTTCTTAAATTTTATGATTATTTAAAGGTTCGTGGAACAAAAAAACTTGAGGTAGATGAGTTCATTGAGAGTGCTACTGCACATAATATCAGTGAACTCGTATCAGATTTGGATGAATACTTGGAAGGTGGTGCTGATAACTTACATAAACAATTGAGAGAGGCATACGGACATATTTCCAAACCAGAAGCAAGAAAAATTAGAAACTATTTGTACGGCATTTTAGAGGATGCATGGAAATACAGTCATGATAAACGACCAGGGAGACGAAAAAAGAAATCTAAATAATCATGGTCCCCAAATTAATAGGGGAATTGAGTTATTACTACGCAATAGGAGAAGCAAATCATTAAAACCAAAGACTTTTCAGTTGAAGTTTGGGAAAATGATTTCTCTTCTTAACAGAGAATTTCATTTTTACTTTGAATTTCATATTGATACAAGGAAAAAATAAATCTCTGGAGAAAAACTATGTTAGCAGTAACTCTCACCATAGGAACATTAGTTTCAATCATGTTCTTTTTTGTAGGAGGTGTAGTAGGGTGGTTAGCCAAAGAGCACTTCTATCAAACATCTCCGATTTATACACACCCAGAGATGTTCGATCAAAATGGGAATGTAATACCAGACGAAATTTTAGCAGTACGTTTTGAAAATGACTATGACTATAACGACGACGAAGAAGACGATTGAAAAACCAATCGAAAGTTTACCACTCAATCCTTTTGTGTTTGAGGTTTTGGAACTTGCATCAAAACAGAGGTCTGCTGCAAAAACAGTAGAAGTTCTTAAAACTTATGAACATGATGCTTTAAAATCAATTTTTATTTGGAATTTTGATGAAACTGTTATCAGTCTTCTTCCAGATGGGGATGTTCCATATGCTGAAGCAAATGAACAAACCGTTTACTCTGGAACTCTTTCAGATAATCTTAGAAAAGAATCTATTGGAGGAGAGTCCGCAACTGGTCAAGATTTAGATGGTCGTGGTAAAACTTCTCTTCGCAGAGAATATCAAAATCTTTATCATTTTGTAAAAGGTGGAAACGATAGTCTTTCTACAATTCGTAGAGAGACGATGTTTATTAATTTACTAAGAGGACTTCATCCTAAAGAAGCAGAAGTTCTAATTCTTGTTAAGGATAAAAAACTTGGTAATAAATATAAGATCACATTTGAGAATGTCAAAGAAGCTTATCCAGATATTAACTGGGGTGGGCGTTCATGACAGTAGCAGTAGAGCAGGAGAATACTATGGCAGAGTATGATAATACAGACAAAGATATTCTGCCTAGTGAGTATGGATGTGAAATACTTCTTGAAAAAACAACAATAGATCAGGCAAAAAATCCATCATTTCCAAATGATGGATATCTAATCTGGTATCAGATTGGAAATGAAACTCATATGGATTTGATTAGAGGTAGTAGAGTTCGTATATTTGACATGTATTATGACAAGTATGGTCCAGGTGCTGTGAGAAAAATTGATTTTGGATATGGCAGAACCAATCCAAAACTTTGGGGATATCAAAAAGAAGATAAGAAAAAGAAAAAAAGATGACTGAAGGTTTTAAGGGATTTTCTGATCCAGCCAAAGACAAAAAATTGCTTCTTTATGTAAAAAATCAAGAGGTAAATAAAATTATCAAGCAATATAAAAAACTTAAAAAGTATCAAAAATCTTCCATTTATGAAGTGGAGAAGTTATCCGGTCAAGAAACCAAAATAGATAAATTAATAAATGAATATGGTATAGACTCCGAAGCGATTGAATGATGGGAAAGCACTATCTCTTAAATTTGTATGGGTGTTCGTTTGTCCTTTTAGATGATGAGCGTTGTCTTATAGATCTTTTAGAGAATGCAGCAGTTGCTAGTGGTGCGACTGTAGTACAAACGATTTCAAAAAAGTTTGATCCGCAAGGAGTGACTGTGATGTGTTTGTTGGCAGAAAGTCATATTAGTATTCATACTTGGCCTGAAGAGGGTAAAGCAGCAGTAGATGTTTATACTTGTGGAGATTGTAATCCAAAAATTGGTTGTGATATTATTATCCAACAACTTTATGCTCAGAATCATACCTTGAGTTATATTGAGAGGTAAACATATAATTTTTGTATGAGGACGGTTCTTAAAGCGTCACATTAGAACTTGACCTTTTTACTTTTATTAAGTATACTGTGTACATAAAATAAAATTAATAACAATGAAACCAAACTTTCGTAAAGTGTTGGAAATGGCAATTGAATATGGAGTGACATATGGGTATAATCGTGCTCATAAGTATGTGGAGAATCCAAGTGAAGGTGCTGTGATTGATAGTATTGTGGAACAAGTAATAAACTCTTTGGATGAATGGTTTCAATTTGAGGATAACTATAAAGATGACTGATAGAGCAAAAGAGTTTATGAACGTGGTATGGCAACATCGAAACTCTGGTGCTGACACAGAAGAAAAGTTAGTTGCAGCAGTTCTTCAAGTAGCAGCAGAAACTGTAAAGTGGTATAATGCACAGAACGATATGATCGTTCTGGATAAGAATGATATGCTACAACTTGCTGAGGAACTGAATCAATGAAATTTTTTCAAGTTGCTAAATGGTCTTATCGTGAAGACTTTGGGCACGAATGGTATATTCAGTTTCTATTTACAGATCGTTGGGCGCTTCTTCAGGCATCTGTAAGTTGGAATGATTATCCTTCTTGGCCTTATATTCAAATTAAATCAGGAACTGGTAGTATTTTGAGTATTCTGTTCTGGGTATATAAATTCGGATTTGATATTGGATTTATTGAACGCACTTGGAATTGGGAACGACTGGAGAAATTAGATGAAGACGAAACTGAATTGGTTTGAGTATTACTTTGGACATTGTTTCCGGACGGGATGGAGAGAAGTCTGGAACAACTTCAAGATGTGGAGAGATCTCATCAGTGGAAACTATGAGAACTATGCCCTACTGAAAGATGACGACCCATATGAAGAATGTTACCAGTGGTTCTGGACTTCTATCAATATGGATGAAACATATCCTAAAGAATTTCTAGAATATCTGATGGATATGTGTGATAGAATAGATCGTGGTGAAGAAAAGGTATATCCACTTGATGAAGATTTCTTTGATAGGATTAAAGAACTTACTGATGATATAGAGTTGAATGATGAAAAATCTACCTGACAAATTTGACCTGGATATTATGTGGACGGTGGCGACCTCAACCAGTATAGAAACTGGCACAAGACCCCATTACGGGTTTGCCGATATGCTGTATGATTACCTCACAGACAAAAAACCTCTTGTTGAACTGGATTATGACTCTCAAAGAGAAGAAGGCACTACTCAAACGCCTTGAACAGGCAGGCACCACTTGTATGGATTGTGGGAAAACTTATGGAGTTTATTCCGTAGGTTGTTCATCTGTATGGAATGGTAAATGTGGTGTGTGTGGTGAAGAAAAGCGGGTGACTGAATCCCGCGACTTTGCTTACTTCATTACTGGTATTCGCAAACTGAAACTGGAGATTCAAAATGAGAAGAGTAACAGTCAGACCCAAAAGCAGCAAAGCGAAGAATCGCCTAGCTAACATTATGGAAAACAATCCTATTTGTATTGTAGAACAGGATACTGGTGGTGAGTTATTCTTGGCATCAGAAAACCGCAAATACTTCTTCTGGGTTAGCACAAGAACTGGAACTAATCGTTTCGGTGACAAATCTGACGCACACTGGGAGGTAATTTAATGAAACCTAACTTTCGTAAAGTATTAGAAATGGCACTTGAAGAAGGTGTCCGTTTCGGTTATAATCGTGCTCACAAACACGTAGAAAACCCGCACGAAGATGCTGTGGTTGATTGTGTGGTTGAGGGTGCGATGAATTCTTTGTATGAATGGTTTGATTTTGAGGAGAAAAATGAGATTTCGTAATGTAGAGTTTCGTTGGAGTAAATGCAATCAAAAGTATGAACTCGTCAAGTGGTATCCTCAAACTCACGGTGAAACTTGTTGTGTTGTTGCTTTCTTTGATAAACACAAAGAAGGTTATGATATGAGAACCATAGGTGATAGGTTCTTTGAGGATAAAGATGCATTTGTGGTTGCTAAGTATGGTTTGGAGTTTCTAAATGCTATCTTTCAAATTGAACAAGATGAAGAGGAACTGAAATGACTGAATTCTATGTGATTATGTTGAAAAGGCAGGATGGTAAGGTCTATGCTGATTTACACAAGACCAATCAAGTCATTTACCTTACAATAGAAGATGCCTATGAGGAATTGAATAGCACAGAGCATTTCAAAGAAAACTATCACATCGTAAAACTTATTGCTTGTTTGGATGACTTAAAAAAATGAGATATGATAGAACCTACGAACACCAGTGCGACTTTGATGAAAAGAACAAAGCACAAAAGTATCTCACAGAATACCGAGACAAGTATCTTCATCTCCGTAAAGAAGTTCGTAATCTTGTAAAAGAACAAAACCTTACTATCACTCCTGATTTTGCTAAACTGATTGGACTGAAATGACTGAAC
>Ga0214917_10000858_pt1 | contig 39571 bp, 38 predicted proteins | sample LL_1208_BB_MetaG_FD_177983 | JGI IMG/M metagenome (GOLD analysis project Ga0214917, IMG submission 177983) | Freshwater microbial communities from Lake Lanier, Atlanta, Georgia, United States - LL_1208_BB | ecosystem: Environmental > Aquatic > Freshwater > Lake | place: USA: Georgia | collected... | reverse complement strand
GTCGATCAGGCGCGAAGGGAAGTGGAGCGTCTAAAATTGGAACTGACCACGGCGCGGCAGGCGGAAGAGTCCGCCCGGAAGACGCGGGAAGAAGTTCGCCGAGACCACGACCGGCGCGAGGCCCTGCACCAGGCGTTGCAGGCTGAAATCAGCCGCCGCCAAGCGGAGGCCACCCGGTTGGAGCAGGAGATTGTCCTTCACCAGAAGATCGCGGCCGAAAAGGTTTCCGAGGCGGAGCGGCTGATGGCCTTGGAGCAAGGGATGGAGTCGGAAATGTCCCAAGCCGAGGAGATCCGCCGCACCGCCGAGGCCGAGGAGGCGCGGTTACAAGAGGCGCTGACCGAGCGGCGGGTGGAGAAGTCTGGCAGGCAACAGCGCCGGGACTCCTGCGCGGCCCAATTGGCCCCCGCGGAGACGCGTTTGGGAGAACTCCGGGAGCTGGTGACGAAGCGGAACGGGGAGATTTCCATGGACACCGCGCGGATGGAGACGGCGCGGTCCGAGGCCGAGGCCGCCACCCGGGCGGAGGGCGAGGCCCTGAATCGGGCCCAGGAGATCGAGGCCTCCACCTCCGGACTGAAGCAGGCACGCGAAAACGAGGCCCAGATCCTGACCCAGAAGGAAGAGGAAGTGACGCATTGGAGGCAGGAAGGGGAGAAGGCGAAGGACGCCCTGTCCGAGCTCGCGCTGAAGGGTTCCGAGCTGGAGCACCAGAAGCAGAGTCTGGCCGAGCGGCTCCAGCGCGAGTACGCCACCGCGTTGAGCGAAGCCAAGGCCGAGGGCGAAATCGCCCCGCAGACCGAGGAAGATTGGCTCAAGCTGGAGACCGAGGCGAAGGAGCTCCGCGAGAAGGTGGAGGACATGGGCCCGGTGAACACCGAGGCCATCACGGAGTACGAGGAGCTGGAGAACCGCCTGAAGTTCCTGGAAGCGGAGGAGAAGGATTTGGTCGCGGCCAAGGCCCAGCTGGAAGAGGCGATCAAGAAGATCAACCAGACCACCCGACTGCTGTTTGAAGAGACCTTTGACAAGGTGAAAGCCAACTTCGGCAACCTGTTTGCCGAACTGTTTGGCGGCGGCCGCGCCACCATCAAGATGACGGAGGGCGAGGATGCGCTGGAGGGCGGGATCGAGATCGAGGCTCAGCCCCCCGGCAAGCAACCGAAAGTGATCTCGCTTCTTTCCGGTGGGGAAAAGGCGATGACCGCGCTGGCGTTGCTCCTGGCCATCTACGCGGTGAAGCCCAGCCCGTTCTGCGTGCTGGACGAGATGGATGCGCCGCTCGACGAGTCCAACACGGTGAGATTTGTGCAGATCATCGAGCGCTTTGTGGAGAAATCCCAGTTCCTGGTGATCACCCACAACAAGCGGACGATGTCGGCCGCGGACCTCCTCTACGGTGTCACCGCCCCGGAGCCGGGTTGTTCGCGGATGATGTCGGTCAAACTAACCAAGGAAGAGGAGACGCCGCTTTTCGCCCAGGCCGGGTCGTAATTCCGTGTCGGAAAAGCCACAATCCCTCCGCCAGACCGCGGAACGGGTGGCCCGAAAGGCCGGGGAAAGCCTGCGCGAGGCTAAGAACACTGCCCTCGAGGTCGACGCCGCGGAACAGCACGACATCAAGCTGGAGCTGGACCGACGGATCCAGGAGCTGATCCGGCAGGAGATCCTGAAAGTCCACCCGGATCACGGGTTTTTGGGGGAGGAGGGCGGGGAAATGGCGCGACCGGGGCAGTATGAGTGGGTGGTGGACCCGATCGACGGCACCGTGAATTTGTTTTACGGGATTCCCCACTACGCGGTCTCGATCGCCTGCCGCCTGGACGGGCGGACCTTGGCGGGAGTGATCTATGATCCTAACCGGGACGAGATGTTTTCCGCACACGCAGGCGGAGGCAGCACCTGCAACGGCCGGCCGATCCACGTGGCCAAGCGCGTCGACTTAAAAGAAGCGATCCTGGCGCTGGGTTTTTCCAAGGGAAAAGCAACGATCAGGAAGTGCCTTGAGCTTTATCACCACTACGGGGATCGGGTAAGAAAACTTCGGGCGATGGGGTCGGCGGCTCTGGACCTGGCCTACGTGGCCTCGGGGCGCCTCGACGCCTACATCGAGCAGGGGGTAAGCCTCTGGGATGTGGCGGCGGGAGCGCTGTTGGTGGAGGAAGCGGGGGGGCAGGTCCGGATCAGCCCGGGGGAACCGGCCGGGAAAATCCACCTGGTGGCCAGCAACGGGCGGATCCCCCTGGAATTTGTGTAGAATTTTTAGTGCTCAGGAATCCAGCGGGCATACCAAGGACTGGCGCCATTCCCCCCTGCGGCGGTTTGAATTTCGTAGGGGAGAATCTCCACCCGCCATGGCCGATCGGAATTTCTGAACAGACGATAAAAAAAACAGACAGGAGGAAAAAGGTAAATGGAAGTTAACTCATACGTAATGACTGCGCGTGCGGAAGGCCAGTCTGCACCAGAGGATCGTCGCAGCCATTGGGTGCTGACGATTCGTTGGATTTCCGGTTTGGCGGGCTCAAAATATTCCCGCTCCCACCATTTGGAGCCGTTTTGATTTGCGGCCAACTCCTTCCAGGCCTCATCAAAGGTGGCGCAAAGATACCGCATTCTTTGGATCTCTCCTCTGGAATCAGTCCAAATCCGGACCAACTTATTTCCCTTACGATATTCCCGCCAACCCCCGTCTTGGTCCTTGCCTGTAGCCACCGGTTGATCCCATCTATCCTCAAATTTATCCAACGGAGCGCCGATCTGGGCCTTGGCTGAGGAGAGATTCAGTAAAAGGAGTAAAGATAGGAAGATGGACCAAGGTCGTTTCCATAATGCAAACAAAGTGAAGCCTACGCACAAGCCCAGCAAGGTAACCACAAGGGTGGCCCAACGATCCCGTAGCGCCACCAACGAAGGCTGGTTTACGTATTGGAGCAACCCAAGCGACACCAACGGAGCATAAAAAAGCATGCCAAAGACAAACGGATAATACGAGGGTCGCTTCCATGGCTTGCGACTGATCTGCAAGGCACAGGAGAGGGCCATGACTCCCGAAGGATAAAAGACGGCGGCCAGGCTGGCCAGCAAAAGAAGAACAAAGCTTCTTTGATAATCCGTAATCCACAAAGCATCCCACCCCAGACCAGTGGGCAGAAAAAGAAACGTCGCACCCAATCCAAAAAAGCCCATCCCCAAAAGGGAAACCACCGGAGAGGCGCTTCGGAGTGGGGAGGAACGGGGATGATAATGGAAGGCGTGGAGTTGACTTTCAAAATCATCCAACCGACCCCGGACTTTGCGGATGATAAAATCCCCGTGCTTTTCCGCCACAAGCTCATGAACCGCCTGAGAGACGCAGATCCCGCCGGGTTCGCAGGCGCGCAAAAGGCGAGAGGTGGCATTGACACCTGTCCCGATGACATCCTTTCCCATGCGGTAAACATCTCCCACATGCAGAGCCGCCTTGTGGAGATAGGAGTTTTGGCTGCCGTGGGCGGTGAGCTGGGCTTGAAAATCCTGGGCCGCCTGTAGGGCGCGATGGGCGCTCGGGAAATACATCAACAAACCATCACCCGTATTTTTTAAAACCTCGCCCCCGTTCTTCTTGCAGGCTTTCTCAATCACCAAAAGATGTTCACCGAGGATTTGCAGGTATGTTTTTTCGGATCGAAAGACTTTGCGGGTAAAGGCGACCGCATCAGTCAGCAGGATCGCAGCCAAGCCATCTTCACCTAGGGGTTCCATGGAATGAGGATTATTCCCGTGAAGCCCGCGCGAAACAAGGAACCCTCTTGCAATCAACCTCTTCCATCATTGAAGGGCGGGGGGTTTGTTGGCAGAAAGGTGAGATGAGTTCTGTTCGTGTCCGCTTCGCCCCTTCGCCCACCGGGATGCTTCACATCGGCGGGGCCCGGACAGCCCTGTTCAACTGGCTGTTTGCCCGGCACACCGGAGGAAAGTTCATCCTGCGGATTGAGGACACAGATCAGGCCCGGAACACGCAGGAGGCGGTGGATGTCATTTTTCGCGGCATGCGCTGGCTGGGGCTGGATTGGGACGAGGGCCCGGACGGGAAGGGGGGCACGAGCGGAGACCGCGGCCCCTATTTCCAGAGCCAACGGGCGGAGATTTACCGAAAATACCTGGAAAAGCTGAAGGCGGCCGGCAAGACCTACGAGGACGGCGGGGCGCTGAAGTTTAAGATGCCCAAGACGCCCGGCGTGGTGAGGGATCTGGTCTGCGGGGAGGTGACCTTCGACCGTACGATGGAGCCGGACCTGGTGGTGCAACGCAAGGATGGCAGTCCGGTCTTTCATTTTGTGAACGTGGTCGACGACCTGGAGATGGGCATCACCCATGTGATCCGCGGGGAAGACCACCTGACCAACACCCACAAGCACATCGCCCTCTACGAGGCCCTGGGCGCCCCGCCGCCGCAGTTTGCCCACATCCCGCTGATCCTAAACCGCGGTGGCTCCAAGATGAGTAAGCGGGACGAGGGAGCGGCGCTCGGGTTCTACGAGGAGGCCGGTTATTTGCCCGCGGCCGTCCGCAACTATCTCTGCCTGCTCGGTTGGTCGCCAGGAGAAAACCAGGAAATCTTACCGATTGCCGAACTCATCCAGCGGTTCGACCTTCCCAATATCAACCGGAGCAACGCCCGCTTCGACGGGGACAAGCTGTTCTGGATGAACGGGGAGTACTGGCGGTCGTTCGGGGATGGCGATTTCCAGAAATTTGCCGATGAATATCTCCGGCGGACCCGTCCCGCCGCGTCCCAAATGGATCCAGCCCTCCTGCGGCGGCTGCTGCCGCTTATCCGGGAGAAGGTGCGGACCGGCCGGGAGATGGCGGAGTGGCTCGATCCGTATTTGAGCGAGGAGTACGACTACAGCGACGAAGCCAAAAAGAAGCAGTTGGCCGCGCCGGAGGCCGGGAAGTGGCTCTCTGCCCTGACCACCGCCTTTGGGGCGATTTCCGGCAGTTGGGATGATGCTTCGGTGGAGGGGGCTTGTAAAAAAGTGGCGGAAGAGATGGGGGCGAAGCCGGCCAAGGTCATCCATCTCGCCCGGGCGGTCGTGTCGGGACGCACCGTGGGGCCGTCGCTTTTCGGCCTGCTTACAGCCCTTGGGAAGGATCGGGTTCTCGCCCGGCTCGACCGTACGCAAAAGCAGCTGGCCGGGGGCCACCTGGTGGCGACATGACCCTCGCCAACAGCATCACGCTGCTTCGGATTCTGCTAGTTCCACTCTTTGCCTGGGCGGTGCTTTACCACAACGAAAGCCATGCGGAGGGTTACACCGGAGCCGGCTGGTACTGGACGGCGGTTGTCATTTTTGCGGTGGCGGCCCTTTCTGATGGTGTCGACGGATGGGTGGCGCGCCATTGGGGACAAAAAAGCCAACTCGGGCGGATTCTGGATCCCATTGCCGACAAACTCCTACTGGTCACCGCCATTGTCCTGCTTGGCACGGTCGGTGTCGACGGTCTGGGGAAACTGCCCACCTGGTTTCCGATTCTGGTGGTCAGCCGGGATCTTATCCTCGTGGCCGGAACCGTTTTGGTCGGGACTCTATTGCACAACTACCACTTCGTTCGTCCGCACTGGACCGGCAAGGTCTGCACCTTCCTGCAGATCACAGTGGTGGCCTTCGGCCTTCTTCTGCCGAACCATCCGTTGGCTAAAATATTTCTCTTTCTCGCCGGGTTGATGACCCTGGTCTCTCTCGGGGTGTATCTGACCCGCGGCTGGAAACTTCTGCACGCGAGCAGTTATGGTGAAGCCGGAAGGGGTTGATCTCCGGCAGCCGGTGGTGGCCATCGTCGGCCGCCCCAACGTAGGGAAAAGCGCCCTCTTCAACCGCATCTGCGGCAAAAAAATCGCGCTGGTCTTTGACCGCCCGGGGGTGACGCGCGACCGGCTGGTAGCCGATACGGAATGGCGGGGGCGTCCGTTCACGGTCATCGACACTGGCGGGCTGGGGCTGGAGGACGGCTCAGGCCTGGAGGAAGCGGTGGAACGGGAGGCGGATCTGGCGATCGCCGCCGCCACCCGAGTGCTTCTGGTGGTCGACGGCAAGGCGGGGCTGCAAGTGTTGGACACTGAGGTGGCCAAGCGACTGCGCCGCGCCGGAGCCTTCGTGACGCTCGTCGTTAACAAGATGGATCCCGGAGCGGGCGAGGGGAGGGTGGGAGAGTTCGCCAAGCTGGGCTTCGGGGCAGGGCAACCGGTTTCCGCCGAGCACGGCCTGGGGGTGGAATCGCTCCTGGAGGAGATCGGGAAAACCTGGCCGCAGGCGGAGATGGCACGAAAGGAGCGGACCCGGATCGCAATCGTCGGTCGTCCCAACGCCGGTAAATCCTCGCTGGTAAACGCCTGGATCGGGGAGGACCGGACCATGGTGAACCCGCTGGCCGGCACCACCCGGGACGCGGTGGATGTGGACGCGGAAATCGCCGGGTTGCCCGTCACGTTCATCGACACCGCCGGTCTCCGGCAAAAGCGCCGGGTTCACGACCCGCTGGAGCAGATCATGGGGGGACGGACCGCCCACGCGATCGACCGGTGCCATCTAGCCATTTTGGCAGTGGATGCCGTGGAGGGGGTGGGTTTGGTGGAGAAAAAAGTCGCCGGGTTGATCCAGAGGGCCCAGCGGCCCTGTGTGGTGGCCGTGACCAAATGGGATTTAGCCCGGCAGGGGGGCGTGGAAATGCGAACGGCAAAATTTCTGTCCGAATACGAGGAGGCCCTCCGCCGGAAGCTCTTCTTCCTGCCGGAGGTCCCGGTGGTATTTCTCAGTTCGCTGCGCCGCACCGGTCTAGACCGGTTGGGGGAGGCGGTGGCGGCAGGGATCCGGAGCCGGTCGCTCAAGCTGGGCACGGGCGAATTGAATCGCGTCCTTTCCCAGGCGATGGAGCGAAAAGCGCCACCCGCCAATGCCGGGAAGCGGCTCAGGATTTACTACGCGACGCAGGTGGATGGGCCGATCCCGACCGTGTTGGGCTTCGTCAACCAGCCCGCGCTGATGAACCAGGATTATGAGCGATACCTGGGCGCCCGGGTCCGGGAGGCGTTCCGGTTGGGGGGCTCACCCCTGCGGTGGATATGGCGGGGACGGGACTCGCGACAACCCGCAGGGGGATCCGCGGGTCAGCCGAGGAGAAAGGTCAGGCGGAGTAGGAGCGCGGGCGGGACCAGGCCCAGCCGAGGAGAATAAGGAGAAGGAAAGCTCCGGTGGCCGACCACCGGAACCAGGCGGGATAGCCCGCCTCCACCAGCGGTTCCTCCATCCCGGCAGCGGTCTCGACATCCTCGAGCTCCGGCATGGAGGCCGCGGCGGTAACGGCGGCTGGTGGCGCAGCCAATTTCTCCCAAGAGGCTTTGGCTTCATTCAGAAGAGGGCCGGTCTCGGGATTTTTTTTCACCTGTTCCGCATAAAGTCGGAGGGCCGACTCCACCTCGGCAGGTGCAGGAACCGTGCCATCCTTCGGGAGGGGCAAAATGGCCGAAACCAACGCCCGACCCACCAACGAAAGTTTCCCCTCCTGATCGATGATTTCACAGAAATCGGCTTCCATCTTGAGTGACTTTGCGGTTCGTAGTTGCAACGGCTCTCCTGGCTTGCCTCGAAAAAGAATCACCTTCGGGCCTTCGGCCCCCTTTGCGCTTGCCGTCGACACGAGTGAGGAGGAGGGCCTGGCGACAGGCGGGCTATCCGGTGTTTCCGCATTTTTGGGTTTTGGATCGACGAGCAGTGCACCCGAGGCTGTTTCCACGTCCTCCAAGGGTTGCTTCTTCGCCGAACTTGAGGAGACCTGAACGTAGTACGGGGCTTTTTGCACGATCACTTTGGCCAGGATGGTGCCAGAGTCATGACCGGAAAACACTCCCTCCAACCAGCGACCCGAGGAGGAAGGAAGATTCATGGACTTGGCGAGCTTAGCGGATTCGGCTTGGGGGATGCGGAGGAGGATTTTTCCCTCCTCCTTTTTCGGGCGGCCGGTGGTGGCCTCCATCCAAACATATTCCGTGTCGGCGGCCGTAAGTTCCGGGATGGGCGTCACGGAAACCACCCTCAAACGGATCTCCTTGCCCAAATACTCATGGGGAGCACTTTGGTAAAAGTTGGCAGTCCCTTTTTCCGACGCCAAAAGACAAAGAGGAGACAATATCATGACTCCCAAGACAAGGGGTTCCTTCATCAATTAACCTAAGCACACAAAACCCATTTTTCAACGGGTCGGCTTTTACGGTCGCAGAATTTGGGCGCCCAGCCTGGAAATTCCTTCCTGGGCGATTTCGCTGCTCGGGTAATCCTGTTGGGCCTTCAGATACCAAGCCAAAGCGGATCCCCATTGCTGTTTTCGCTCCATCTCCTGAGCGAGGCGGAGGCTGCGAACAAACTCCGCCGCCTGGGTGGTGAAATCCGCCCGTGCCTGGTTCAACTTTGGGTCATCAGGGTAATCGGAAAACCCCTTTTCCACGCTTTCCCAGGCTCCGGCCGCGTCACCCCGCTTGGCCAGCTCGGCCGCCCGAAGTAGGGCCGCCTCTGCCAGCTGGACCTGATCCAGCACTTTCTTCAGCCTATCCTGCTTTTCAGGGCTTAGGGCTGATGCGGCGATGAAGCGAACCTTGTCCTCGTAAATCTGACGATAGTTCTTCTGGGCGTACAGTCGCTCAAAGTCGTTTAACGCCTGCTGCTGAACATCGGCCTGTGTAAAAATCGCCCCCGAAACCTCAGCCAGAGCCGGATTCCTTGGCCAAATCTCCGTGGCGGTCCGTAGCTCCGATTCCAGGCCGGCACGATCCCCACTCGTGGCCGCAGCCCGGGCTTTGGCCAAATGCAGAGCGCTAACCGTTCGGGCGGTTTCAATCGCCGCCATGGGTTTGGCACTGTCAAAATCTTTGCTCGATGCCTCAAGTTCTCGGACCAGGGCAGCTGCTCGCTCGTAATCCTTGACCTCGAGGGCGGACAAGAGTTGGTTGGATTTCCGGGTAAACTCCAGCACCTCCCTTTTTTTACCCCTGGGAAGCAAGCGAATTTCCGGGAGATACTCGCCCACCGCAAATGCCTCACTAAGGCGCTCCGAGGCACTCTTCAGCTCCCCCTTCTCCAGTAAGAAGGAAAAAGACTCAACTCCCTCCCGCACATCCCGGATCGCCTCGTTGGCCAGGGCGTCCAACTGCCCAAGGGTTTTGGGGAGTTTGGCCAAATCCCCGAACGACTCCTTATTCTTGGCGGACTGGTTGGCGGCGTAATCATCGGTGACGCGAAGTTGGTTGTCCCCGTCTCCGAAGAGCGCGCGATAAAAGCGGTTCGCCAGCAGCACATGCTCGAACCTTCTCTGCAGGAACAGCTGCGTAATAAGAATCTGAAACTCAAGCTTTGCCTGAAGACGAAGGGCCTCTTTCTTGACCCGGTTGCCGGCTATTGACGCGTTGACTTCCCCCAACTCCGTGAGCAAGGGCTGCATTTTCATATCTCTTTTGAGGTTTTGCTCCCGGTTCCACTGCTCGGCGGCTACCGGGTTCTTGGGAACGGGGCCCAGCAGGCTGCTGTCGGCGGCAAAACGCGAATTCCACTCCAATGTGTCTTTGCGTTTTGCGAGATTGCGGTTTTGGTCGTCAATTTTGGTGACCTCCTGTTGGGCCAAGAGCACCCCAAAGATGGCATCGTCCAAAGAGTTGCAGAGCTCGGCATCAGGTTCGTAGACGGAGGCTTGCGGAAGGATAGCCCAAGCTTTGCGGAAACTTTCCTTGGACATTTTGGCGGGGGAGAGAAGGTCCAGCATCGCCTTGAACTGTTCCCGGTACTTTTTGGCATCCGCCCCCGTCTCCTCCTCCGCATTGAGATATTTTTCGAAGCGGGCCCGAAAAACCCGCTGGTCTTGAATATTCCAAATCTTGCCGTCCCAAGTCATTACCTCCGAGCCGGGATCGAAGGAGGGGACATCGCCTCCAAGAAATCCCTTCCGCACGGGGGGAGGAGTAGCTGCCGGGGTTGTGGGGTCGGCCGGGGGCGGGAGAGCAGCGGGGCTCTGGGCGAAACCAAGGTCGACCGTGATGACCACAAGTCCCGCAAGAAAAAAGCCCAATTTCATGATTTGGTCATTTCCTCGACCTCCAGCAGGCCCCCCTCGTTCACTTTAACCTTAAGGCGGTAGCGTTGCCCTTTCTGTAAATTGACATCACGAAAACCGGGAGGAACAAGAATGGGTAGAGGCCACTCTTTTTCCCCGTGTGCGGCTCGCAGGCTGAACAACCTTCCTTTTTCGGGGTTAGAACCCAGGGAGCTCGCAATGATTCCCTCCAATTGATAGGTATTTCCTCTGAGGCTATTGCCGTTTTCCAAATAGTCCGCGGGTTTGAGTCGTTCCACGGTTCGATAGGGATTTCCGTCTTTTTGAAAAAGAAAGACTCCCGACACGCCCAGCAAAACAAAAACAGACGCCAAAACGAGCCCCATGGAAGGGGAGCTTTGGCGATGGGCCCGACGAGCCATCCCTAAAGATAACCGCATCCCCCGTGCTGGGGCAAAAATTATCGCCAGTCACTGCGCCGGATTCCCAGGTGGGCCAGAAAAAGGCCGAACCCAAGATGGAGCGCCAAAATCCAAATGGCGATCTGACTGCCCGCCATCGGCGTTTCGGTGATTGCGCGGACGAGGTCGTAAAAGCGTGTGTCCCGCAGGGTCTGGAGGTACCCGGACCACGCCCAGTAAGCGCTGATCACTGGACGGATCACCGTGCCCAGAAATTCAGGCAAAGCCAAAATGGCGCCGGAGAGAGGGAGCTGAAAACCGACCAAATAAAGACTGCCCAGGGAGGCTTGTTCGCTGGTCGATGACCAGCTGGAGATGGCAAGACACAGGGAGGTCATCGCCGCTGTTATCAGGGCGAAGGGTAAAAATTGTCCAACCAGGTCACCGGGAAACTGACAAACGGCCCTCACAAAGAGGGTCATCCATGCCGACTGCACGAGTACAAGGAGGGAAAGGAAAGCCGTCATGCCCACCAAGGCGGCCCCGGGGCGCAGCCCGGCGAGTTTCTCCTTTTCCAGGATGCCCCGGTCTCCGACCACCTCGCGCGCGGAGTTGTTTGAGCCCATCAAGGCAAGAAGGATCACCTGGAACATGGCCAAGCCGCTGACCAGGGTCCCAATCCGGCTTGATTGGACGGTGAAGTCCAGGGTTTCCCGGAGTTGTTGGACGACGTCAGTGTCCGGACTCATCGTCATGTTCCGCACTGCGGGAAGTCCTTGATAGGCAAAAAGCGTGACCACCACCGGAAAAATCAGCAGGAGAGCAAATTGGAGAATTACCTGGGTGCGATCCCGCCAGAAGAGTTTCCACCGCCTACAAAACCATATGAAGGCTTGTGACCAAAACCCGGGGACTGACGTCTTTTCCTCGTTTACGCCTTGCGTCTGGATGACCCAATCCTCAACCCTGGCCTCGACCTCAAACCCCAGTTCGGCCGGCGAGGAAATCCACTCTTCCGCCCAATCGGACGGGGCTCTTTCTGCGAGAGCGGGATAAATTTCTTCGGGCGAGGCGACATTAAAGTAAGACATCAATCCACTGGGGTGGGCACCGTAGGCCAGTCTTCCCCCGGTTAGCACCGTCACGGAATCGTACTGGTCGAGGAAACGGAGGCTGTGGGTAACCAGAAGAACCAACCGTCCGGGTTGGCCGGCCAAGCTGGCTAAAAGCGCGGTAATTTCCTCTTCTGATTTTGGGTCCAATCCACTGGTCACTTCGTCGGCAAGCAAAAGGCTTGGATTGGTGGTCAACTCCATCGCCAAACCAAGGCGCCGGAGTTGCCCCCCCGACAGGACGCCCGCCCGCCGGTCGTGCAAGTCGGACAACCCTGTTTCTTCCTCCACGGCCTGGACCACCTCTTGAACCTGCCTGGCAGTATAGGTCCGCCGGAGGCGCGCGGCGTATTGAAGGTTTTCCCCGACCGTGAGACGAGGCTGGGTGCAGGTGAATTGGGGTACGTAACCAAGCTCATAAGGGTCAAGATCCTGCTCGTCCAAATTGCGCCCGCGCCAGTGAATGGTTCCTCCCGTGTGAGGAAGAATGCCGGCGACGGTCTTTAGGAGGGTGCTTTTTCCGCAGCCCGAAGGACCCACGATTGCCCCGAAGTGGCTACCAGGAAGATGAAGGGTGATTCCCGATAGCAGGGGAACCTCGCTTGAGGGTACGGCCAATTCCACGTTTTCGAGTGAAAGCACCAATCAAGAGAATGCCGTTTGCCCGGCAAAGGCAACGCGGAAAAAACTCCAAACAAGGCCCCCTCGGGTCTACCATTGAACCATGACTGCAACCGGTGCCTTGAAGAAAAAATGGCGGTTCCGGATCTTGGGGGGGGCTGCGGCCGTCATTATCCTGCTGGGGGTTCTGGCCGCCGTCTTTCTTCCGATTCTGGTTACGAAATGGCTGGGCGGAGATCAGTTCCGGCAGTTGGCATCTCAACAGTTGTCCTTGGTTTTAAAGACGGAGGGGGAGCTACAGCCTCTCCAGTGGTCATCTTTTTCTGTTTATTCCTCTGGATACAGCAGCCGCCCGGGAGCACCGGGTCCTTGGTTGTGGGATCTGCGGGAGGTTCGCACGGAAATTTCCCCCCGCCTTCTGCTTGATCGAATACTCCGTTTTCCTGAGATAAGCGTAGGGGAGTTGAATCTGACCCCGGGCACCTTACCGGGCGCGACGCCAGTGGAAGCTGCCCCCGGTCCAGCGGGAGCGAAAACCTCTCCGGATCTATTTCGGGACGTTCAGATCGGCACAGTGGAAATCCGTTCCATCCAGATCAAGCCCTGCGAGGCGAGCTCCGGATGGGGAATTCAGGGAGTTCAGGTTTCCGTCCAGCCCTCCAAACAGAGGACGGAATTCCTTTTTCGCGGGGGCCAGATCACGGCTCCGTTCGCTTGGCTGGGGACCATCCAGCTCGGCAGTGCCAAGGGCCGTTATACCGATCCGACTATTTATCTAACCTCCTTCGACGCCAAGTCTCCGACCGGCGGGCTCCTCCAACTTTCCGGGGAATACACGCCAGGAACATCTCCCCGCGCGCAAGGGAGGATCACTTGGAGCCGGTGGTCGATTCCAGGGGGAAAAATCGGCGTGGGTCTCTTTGTGATTCCAGCTCTTATGTCTGGAGAATTTGTGATTCAGGAAATTCGGCCGGATGGGGCTGTGGGGCAGGGGCAGGTTCGGCTCGTGGATGCCCGCCTGGAACCCGGCCCGGGATCGGAAACCATCCTGGGGATCCTTGGTGCGTTGACGGGCGAACCACGTCTGCGCGGATGTCCTCTCACCACAGCTCAAGCCCAGTGGTCCATGCAGCCCGGGATATATGATGTAAGCAAAATCATCGCCGAGGCTCCCGGGCTTCTGCGTGCCGTCGGTCAGGTTCGGGTGACCGGGGCCAATCTTTCCGGGCAGATTAATCTCGGGCTCGAAAAGAATCTGGGTTCCAAGGTTAACGCTTTGACCGGCGGGGAATGTTTTCGTCGGGAGGAAAATGGCTACCTGTATGAGACGGTCAATCTTTCCGGTACCCTGGACCAACCCCGAAACGACCTGCAGCCCAAGTTGACTTCGGCCATGACCCGAACCGCCATCCGTACCGGGGCCCAGATTCTCGAGAAAGCGGCCGGCTCCCAGGGGGGAGGGGATGCTGCCAAAGCCGCCGGTCAGATCCTAAACTCGCTTTTCGGTGCGCCGCCGAAATAGGTCAGTTCGTCACGTCAAAGGTGTCGTCCGTCGAACGCCCCTGCCAGCGCTGAAGGAGATGCTTAAAGAGCTTTCCCAGGGTCTCACGGTCGGTAAGGCGGTACTCGATGATTTTGGCATGGCTCGTTTCGGGAAACTTCTTCACCACGGAGTTCGTGACGGTTTTTACCGATCCCGGGGCGCGGGAGGCGATCTCTTCCGCAACCCGGCCTATGCCATCGGGCAAAGACTGTCCGGGCAAACCTCCCGTGTCCGGAGAAGGCTTCTCAAGGACATAAAACCTGGTTTGGGTGGATCCTCGGGTGGCCACCGTCACTTCCGTCACTCGCAGAGCCCCATCCAGCAAGTATTCATGCTGACTGACCGAGTCAATGGCACCCAGCGAGACGGAGTAATAATTCCCGTCCGCAAATTTACAGTTCCATAACCCGCCGCGGGCATTCGATCCAGTGGTGTTGTTGGTTTGAGCTATGGCCCCATGAACCACGACCATAAGAAAAAACCAAAAAATCTTCATCCGTAGCTCTTGAAAAACTTCTTCTTGTCTTCCCCTGGCTCTGTCTTGGGTGCGGGGGAGGGGGTCGGAGCTTCGCGGATCGCGGAATCGGTTGCTTCTTCCTCTTCCAGATCGGGCATTTCCATCTGCGGTTCACGGGCGGGCATCATGGAGTGCGGCGTTCCGCCGCTGGCTTCCACGAACGCCATTTGTACCTGCTGGAGCGCCTCCTTAAGAATTTTTTCCTCCTGCGCATTCAGATTGCCCTGTGTCTTCAGGGCGATCAGGTCCAGGTGGTCGATCATCATTTTGGCTGCCTGGAGGTTCGGGGGAAGTCGCTCACCCTCGGGGGTTGGGATTCGACCCAGGACGTAAAGGATGTTCTGCGCCTGCACCATGATGAACTGGACGAACTTCCTTGTCGTCTCAGCGCTGGTTGCCGGGTTGGTCTTCTGAAACTCGGCCATGGCGGTCTCGTCCGGCCTACTCCTTTTCGGAGGGGGTAGCTGCTTGCCCGGTGCGCGGATGGGAGGATTGGGCAGGGTGAAGGGATCCCGGCCTCGGCGAAACCTTGTTTCGTTTCATCGCCGCGGTCTGCGGCCGGAATGGAACATCGAAGGCCTCGGCAAATGACCAAAGTTCCGCAAAATCGTCGATCTTATCGCTATCGTTCTTCCCCAATACCCCCATGCTCACCAACTGAAAAACAACTTCTCCCACCTCGGAACACTTCGTAATACCCCATTCCTCCAGCACCGTCTTGGCCAGAGGACCGTACTCCTCAAGCGCCAGATCGCGAAATCCCTCCAGCAACTCTTTGCCGCTCACGTGGGCTGGCCGATCCATGTCCTCGCGCTTAAACTTCCGCAGGGCGTGATCCAGAGCGCGTCGGATAAAGTGATAGGCGGCCGGGGAAAACTTGGGGTTTTCTTCACGAAGCCTGGCAATTGCCTGATCCATCGTCAGGTGGGCCATAGAGCAGCATTATGACCGTTTTGCGGCAAAATGTCTATGGATCAACCTCCATCGGCATAAAATTTCCAGAGGGAAATCGCGATTATCACCAAGCCGGCCCACAGGAGAATTTTCCTCTCCCTACGCCGCAAAAGGACTGTTTTCACGCCAAGATCAGGTTCACGATCCGACAGGGTACCACGATCGTCTTTTGGACCGTTTTTCCCCCGCACCAACCGTCGAAATCCGGATGGGCCCGCACCATGACCTCGATTTCTTCCCGGGTGGCCTGACTGGGCACGGTGATCCTCCCACGCAGTTTGCTGTTCACCTGTACGGCCAGCTCCACCGAATCCTCCTGGAGATCCTTTTTCTGATAAGTGGGCCACGTCGCCACGCTCACCAAACCCTTTCCGCCTAGTCGCGCATAAATTTCTTCCGCCAGATGCGGTGCGAACGGAGCGAGCAACTTTGCCAGCTGGAGCACCGCTGCCGTCGGGCGTTTCTCCAGCCCCGTGAGATGATTCACCAGGACCATCAGGGCCGAGATCGCGGTGTTGAACTGCAGCTTCTCCAGGTCTTCGGTCACCTTGGCCGTGGCCTTGGCCAACGCCCGTACCGTCTCTGGCGTCGGCGATTCGTCCAACAGGGCGGGGGAGGGCACCCATCCCCCGCTCTCGGTCTCCTCGCACACCAGTCGCCAAACCCGGGCCAGGAACCGAACCGATCCTTCCATGCCTTTGGAGCTCCAAGGCTTCATCTGTTCCAGCGGTCCGAGGAACATCTCAAATACCCGCAATGCATCCGCCCCGTGCTCCCGAATCACTTCGTCCGGATTCACCACGTTGCCGACCGATTTCGACATCTTCCGGTTGTCTTCACCCAGGATAATGCCCTGGTTCACCAGTCTTCGGAACGGCTCGGGATGTGACACGAGTTTTAAATCAAACAGCACCTTGTGCCAGAACCTCGCGTAGAGCAGGTGCAGCACCGCATGTTCCGCTCCTCCCACATACAAATCCACGCCTCCGCCCGACATCCAATATTTTTCGGCTTCAGGACTCCAGGGGCTTGAGTCATTCCTCGGATCACAGAACCGGAGATAATACCAACAGGAGCCGGCCCACTGGGGCATGGTGTTCAGTTCCCTTGTCCGCCCATCCGGTAACGTTCGCCACGCTTCTGCCTTGCCCAAGGGTGGCTCGCCGGATGCCGTCGGCTGAAAATCCGCCAGTTCGGGCAGGTTGAGGGGAAGGTCCTTTTCGGAAAGGGGTTCGTGCCGATCCCCCTTCCACACGATCGGAAACGGCTCGCCCCAGTACCTTTGTCGCGAAAAGAGCCAGTCCCTCAGCTTGTACCGGGTCTGCCGCCGACCATGCCCGTTCTTTTCAAGCCAATCGGCCACCGCCGACTTGGCCAGGGGTGTCTTCAGGCCATCCAGGAACCCGGAATCGAAATTTACCCCGTCCTCCGTGAAGCATTCTGGCGCCGGGCCTGACTCCGGTCGGATAATCTTCCGCACCGGGAGTTTGTGCTCCTTGGCAAATTCAAAATCCCGCTCGTCGTGAGCCGGCACCGCCATCACCGCCCCGGTCCCGTAGGAGGCCAGCACATAGTCTGCCACCCATACGGGAATCCTTTCCCCGTTGACTGGATTCACCACCGTGGCACCGATGGCCACCCCCGTTTTCTTTTTGGCCAGCTCCGTCCGCTCTAGGTCGCTTTTGGCCGCACTCTCCCGGACATACTTTTCCACCGCCGCCTTGTGGGTAGGGGAGGTGAGGGAGGTGACCATCGGATGTTCCGGCGCCAACACCAGGTACGTTGCCCCAAACAGCGTGTCCGGCCGGGTCGTGTAGACCGGAATTTTCTCCCCGGTTCCCTCCACGGTAAAGATCACCTCCGCACCTTCGCTTTTGCCGATCCAGTTTCTCTGCATCTCCTTGAGGGACTCCGGCCACTCCAGCAGGTCCAGATCCTGCAACAACCTCTCCGCATAGGCTGTGATCTTCAACATCCACTGCCGCATCGGGCGCCGCTCTACCGGATGATTGCCCCGTTCCGAACGGGGTCCCTCGTCCGTTGCCAGGACCTCCTCGTTGGCCAACACCGTTCCGAGGGCGGTGCAATACCAGACCGGCGCCTCGGCCACGTAGGCCAGGCCTTTTTCGTACAACTGGAGAAAGATCCACTGGGTCCACCGGAAATACTTTGGGTCGGTCGTGTCGATCTCCCGCTCCCAATCATAGCTGAAGCCCATGGCCTGGATCTGCCGGCGAAAATTGTCAATGTTCTTGGCCGTGGTCACCCTCGGATGGGTGCCGGTCTGCACGGCATGCTGTTCCGCCGGCAATCCGAATGCGTCCCATCCCATCGGATGAAGCACATTCATCCCGCGCATCCGCCGATACCGGGCGACAATGTCGGTGGCGGTGTAGCCCTCCAGGTGGCCCACATGGAGCCCGGCCGCCGACGGGTAGGGGAACATGTCCAGAATGTAAGCCTTCGGCTTTTCCGATCCCGGCTCCCCGGGTTGGGCTGCCCGGAAGCAGCGCGCCTCCGCCCACACTTTCTGCCAGCGGGGTTCGATCTCGGCGAATGGGTACGGGGCGCGGGTTGGCATGGTTCCGAAAGCGCGATAGTAAACTCGATTCGCCATGCCAAGTCGAACCTCGGCGCAAAAACCCGTTCTTTGGATTGCCACCCGCAACCGCGGCAAAACCCTCGAATTCTCACAGCTGCTTCGCGGTGTGTGCCGGGTCCGCGACCTGCACAGCCTGCCTCGCTTTCCGGAAATCCAGGAAACCGGAAAAACCTTCCTCGCCAACGCCCGCATCAAGGCTTGCAACCTGAGTCGGGCCCTCCCGAATCATCCCATTTTGGCTGATGATAGCGGGTTGGTGGTCCCGTCTTTAGGGGGGCGGCCGGGGGTCTATTCGGCCCGTTTTTCCGGGCCCCGGGCCTCGGACCAGTCCAACCGAACCAAGCTTTTGAGGCTTCTGAAGGCCAAAACCGGCCTCCTCAGGAAGGCCTACTTTGAGTCCTGCCTGGTCATCGCTCAAAACGGGGCTGTTTTAGGGGCAGTCTCAAGCCGGGTTTGGGGTCGGATTACCCAAGTTGAGGCGGGAACCGGGGGCTTTGGATATGATTCCATTTTCCAGCCCAAAGGCTTTTCCAAGACCTTTGGACAGCTTCCGACAATCACCAAACACCGGATTAGCCACCGGGCGAGGGCAGTGATAAAGCTCAGGCCTAGACTCAGCAGACTCCTAAGCCTTTCTCGATCGAAAAAGCTTATTTAATACAATATTTATTGTGCGACAAATATGGGGAGCCCGGTAGTTCAGCTCCTTTGGTTCACAGTTTGAAACCGGGTCCTCATAACCAGCCTTCCGGCGTTCACTTCCCGCTCAGGACCAGTTATTGAATGAGTCCCCATCTTTTGGAAAATGGCCAGTACACAAACGCACCTTTTCCGACCAGATTCTGGGCCGGAACCGGACCCCATCCACGGCTATCAAAACTGTTTGGACTATTGTCACCCATGGCCCAGTAATCCTTGCCGGGCACTTGGTAAGAATCCTCAGGATTCGTCAAAAAGGTCGGTCCCAGCGTATATCCCGGATACCCGTCCTTTTGGGCTGCCACCCGCTGGCAGGCCGGGTCTTGCGCGGGTTGACCATTGATCCATAAAACCGGCGGCCGTACCTGAAGTCGGTCCCCGCCCAACGCCACGCACCGCTTGATGTAATATTGGGAGCCCTCGATTCCGCGAAGCCTTAGACCGGACTCGATTCCCTGAATCCCGTCCGTGGTAAAGACAAAGGTTTCACCACGTTTCGGTTTTCGAATCTGGTAGATGACCTTGTTCACAAAGAGATGATCGCCGCTGGTGGAGCTAAAATTAGCCAGCACCTCGCCGGTCCTCACGCGATCTCCGGCTCGCACCTTCATCCCGCCTTCGCGCGCCTGCGGTAACCCGGTCCAGACACTCTCCGTCCACCCATCGCCCACGATTTCCGTGGTCGTCCATGGGATTGCGCCGAATAAGCGGCCCTCCCGCACGGAAGTGACCGTCCCATCTTTCGGTGCCACCGCCCGGTGCCACCCTTTGCCCGACCACAGCAAATCAATGATTCGCATCGGCCAGATCGGCGGCGACTGGCTCTCAGGCTCATTCAGGATTCCCAGCAGTGTCGGCCGCATGGAGTGGGTGGGAATCTTGAATGGCTGCAAAAAATAGGCCCGCACCCCCAGGGCCAGGGCGATCGCCACCAGCGCCACTTCCGCGTTCTCCCTCCGGCCATGATGCTTGTCCGCCCTCAACAAATCCCCGTACTGGATCTCCAGCCGCTTTAATACCTCCCCCCTTCTCTCTCCTCTTGCGCCCCAACCCAGCACCTCCTTGGCCAGCAGCCTCGCCTCATTGAGCCGGATCAGGGTCTTTTCCGGCAGGACATCCCGACCGTACCGGATCCGCTTTCCCAGGAAATGTTCAATCGCCTTGAGGTGGTTCCGCTCCGCCCGCGCTTGCCCAAAGTAGATCACCTCAATCCCCAAACGCCTTCAACACCTGCAGGAACGCCTCCTGAGGGATGTCCACCTTGCCGAACTGTTTCATCCGCTTTTTCCCCTCCTTCTGCTTCTCCAAAAGTTTTCGCTTCCGGGTAATGTCGCCTCCGTAGCACTTTGCCGTCACGTTCTTTCCGAAGCTCTTCACGTCCTCCCGGGCCACCACCTTGCCGCCAATCGCCGCCTGCAACGCCACCTTGAACAGCTGGGGGGGGATCACCTCCTTGAGCTTGGCCGTCAGCACCCGGCCGCGCGAGGCCGCCTTCTCCCGGTGCACAATACAGGAAAAGGCGTCCATCGGTTCCCCGTTCACCAGGATTTCTAGCTTCACCAGGTCGTTCGCCCGGTACGACCCGTGCTCGTAATCCATTGATCCGTACCCGCGGGTGATCGATTTGATCCGGTCACTGAAGTCCACCAGGATCTCGTTCAGCGGGATCTCCGTGGTCAGCATCACCCGCCTGGCATCCAGGGACTCCGTTTTCTGTACCTCGCCCCGCTTTTCCCTCACCATCGCCACCAGATCCCCGATGTTTTCGTTTGGACATAACAGGTACACCGTCACCATTGGTTCACGAATCTCTTCGATCAAACTCGGATCCGGCATCTGCACCGGGTTTTCTACCTTCAACACCTTCCCGTTCGTCATATGCACCTCGTAAATAACACTCGGGTATGTCGAGATCACCTCCATGTCGAACTCCCGAGCCAGCCTCTCCTGAACGATCTCCATGTGGAGCAGTCCCAGAAACCCGCAGCGGAACCCGAATCCCAGGGCCGGTGAACTCTCGGGAGTGTACACCAGGGCTGAGTCGTTGATCTGTAGTTTTCCCAGCGCCAGTTTCAACTTCTCAAAATCGGCCGAGTTGATCGGATAGATCCCGGAAAACACCATCGGTTGAACCTTCCGGAATCCTGCCAGCGGCTCCTTTGCGGGTTTCAGCGCGCTCGTGATCGTGTCGCCGATATCGATCTCCGCCGTCGTCTTTAGGTTGGCCACCAGGTAACCCGTGTCGCCCGGCCCCAATCGCTTGCCCGGCATCAGCTTCGGCGCGAACGTCCCCACCTCCTTGGTTTCGTATTTCCTTCCGCTCTGCATGAGTTGGATCGGTGTACCGGCTGTGATCTCGCCGGATACCACCCGAACATAGGCGATCACTCCTCGAAAAGTGTCGAAGACGCTGTCGAAGACCAGGGCCTTCAATTCCTCCCCTTCCGATCCCTTCGGCATTGGCAACCGGTCCACCACGGCCTCCAGAACCTCCGGAATACCCTGTCCGGTCTTCGCGCTCACCAAAATCGCCTCTTCCGCCGGAATGGCCAAAATCTCCTCCAGTTGCCGCTTCACCCCGGGAATGTCCGCGCTGGGTAGGTCGATCTTGTTGATCACCGGAATCAGGGTCAGTCCCTCCTTGTGGGCCAGATGCACATTCGCCACCGTCTGCGCCTCCACTCCTTGGGCTGCATCCACCACCAGGAGCGCGCCCTCGCATGCCGCCAGGGAGCGAGAAACCTCGTAGGAAAAGTCCACGTGGCCCGGGGTGTCGATCAGGTTCAACCGGAACTTTTGCCCGTCTTTTCCGGTGTAGTTAAGCGTCACCGGATGGGCTTTGATGGTGATGCCCCGCTCCCGCTCCAGGTCCATCGAATCCAACAACTGCGCCTGCATCTCCCGGTCGGAGATCGCTCCCGTCGCCTGCAACAACCGATCGGAAAGAGTGGTCTTCCCGTGGTCGACGTGGGCAATAATGCAGAAGTTGCGGATGTGCCGGGGATCCATGGCGGACAGTCCAGGGATCAGCCCGAGACGTTGGCGGAGTTGGCAGACGATCTCAGGTTGTTGACAGCCTTGGTCAGATCCGGTTGCCGGAAGAGAGCGGTTCCCGCCACCAGGATGTTGGCTCCTGCGCTCACGCAGGAACGGGCCGTGTCATCACCAATTCCGCCATCCACCGTGATGTCCACGTCATAGTTCTGTCGCAGGATCACCTCCCTCGCCTCCCGGATCTTCGGCAAAACCTCGGAGAGGAACGCCTGTCCGCCAAACCCCGGATTCACCGTCATCAGCAATAGTTGCTGAATCTTGGGTAAAAGTGGCAAGGCGTGTTTCAGAAGAGTCGGCGGATTGATGGCCAGCCCCACGCGACACCCCATCTCACGGATCTGATCCAGCGTTCTCGCCACCGTGTGGCGTGCCTCCAGATGTACGTTGAGGCAGTCGGCTCCCGCCTCCACAAAGTCCCGCGCGTACCGGTCTGGCTGTTCGATCATCAGATGCACATCCAAGGTCACATCTCCCATGAGTTTACGGAGCGTCCGCACCATGTTTGTGCCGAATGAAATGTTGGGCACAAAGTGGCCATCCATGATGTCGATATGCACCCACTCAGCTCCGCTGGCCTTGATCCGCTCCGCCTCCTCGTCGATCCGACCCAGATCGGCTGCAAGCACGGATGGGGCAATGATCAGAGGTCGGCTCGTCATCTTATTCCCCCCCCCTCTCGATGATCTCCACCTCGTACCCCTCCGGCGCATCCACGAAGGCAAAGCGTGTTCCCTTGGAGGTCGTCGTCGGGCCGTCGGTCCACGGGTAACCCATCTTCGCCGCATGTCGTCCAAACGCGTCCAGGTCGCCCACCTCGAAAGCCAAATGCACCAGATCCGGCGGGCACTTCACCGGGCCGGAGGCGGGATAGTGGCAAAGCTCAAGCATCTCCCCCCCTGCTTCCGACTGCAGAAAAACCAGCGTACTGCCCCGCGGTGAGGTGCTTTTTGATATTTCCTTGAGGCCAAGGACTTCCTTGTAGAAGTGCAGGTTCTTTTCCAGATCCTGGACCCGAAACCTCGTGTGCAGCCAATTCCCCACCTTCATATAGGCAGGTAATATTCCCCCTTCCGACTCCCCCGTCGAACTGGAATCTCCTATCCGGCTTCCGCCTTCGGATCCCGCTCCATCAGGGCCTGCAGCGCAGCTTTGGGCGACTTCCCTTCAAACAAGACCGCATACAACTGGTCGGCTACCGGGGCCTCCACCTTCCGCTTCCCCTCGATGCGGTGCAGCGCCTCTGTCGTCGGTACCCCCTCGCACACGCCCTGCACTGAAGCCAATGCCTTCTCTAGCTTGTCCCCTGCCCCCAACCGTTCCCCGACACGTCGGTTGCGGCTCGCCCGACTGTACGAGGTCAGCATCAGGTCCCCTACCCCGCTCAAGCCATAAAGGGTCTCTTCCTTGGCCCCCAGTTGCACCGCCACCCGGACCATTTCCCGGAGCGAGCGCGTCAGGAGTCCTGCAAGGCTGTTCTCTCCCAGTCCTAAACCCGCGCACATGCCCGCCGCCAGGGCGTACACGTTTTTCAGCGATCCGCCCCACTCCACCCCCGCGAGATCCGTGGTCCGGTACACCCGGAATGTCGGCCCATGCAGGATCTCCTGCACCTGTTTGGCTAATTTTTCACTCTCCGCCGCCACCACCACCGCGGTGGGTACCTGCTTTGCAAGCTCCGTCGCCAGGCTGGGGCCCGAGACCGCCGCTACCGGCGCCTTCGGCCACAACTCCTGCACGATTTCACTGATCCGTTTGCCCGTCTCGATTTCGATCCCCTTGCTCAGGCTTACCACCGGGGCCGACTGCGCCCCCAACTCCTTCAGGCATCCGCGCACCGACTGCGTTGGCACCGCCAAAAAAATCATTTCCGCCGGACCCGGCATCTTCACCCTGTCCTGCTCGACCCACGCCACCTCGTGGCCGCGTGACCGGATCAACTCACCCACTGCCCCGCCCCAGGCCCCCTTCCCCAGCACCACGATCTTCATTTCTTCCTTTTTTTCTTTCCGGCTTCGGCCTTCTTTTTGCCAAAACCGTTCTCCGTTCCCTGCATCAACCTCTGCAGGTTGTCGCGATGTCGGTACCAGACCAAGCCCGCCAAGGCGAAAGCCGCTAGGAGCAATGCATGCCGACCAGGCTCCAACCACATCACCAGGAACGGAAAAGCCGTCGCCGCCAGCAGGGACGAAACTGAAACAATTTTCTTCACCGCAAAAGAAATCCCCCAGATTGCCGCCGTCCAGACCAATACTACCGGGGCCAACCCCATCAGCACACCGGCGGAAGTTGCCACCCCCTTACCACCCCTGAAGTGGAGCCAGGGTGAAAAGACGTGCCCCGCCACCGCCGCCGTCCCCGTCAGCACCGAACCCGTGTCTCCGACCTGCAGAAACTCCGTTGCCAGCCAAACCGCCAGCCACCCCTTGAGTGCGTCCAGGGCAAATACCAGGTATCCCCACTCCTTCCCCAGGATCCGCCCCACGTTGGTGGCCCCGATATTGCCGCTTCCCTTTTTCCGGATGTCCACCCCTTTGGCTCGGGCCAACCAGAAGCCGCAGGGCAACGTTCCCAACAGGAAACCTAGCCCCAGCGCCAAAACCGATTCGATCATTCCCTTCGGGATGGGCGAAGAGACGGGAAAGGGCAAGGAAATCCACCGCCCTTTTTGGTTTTGGAGGTGTCTCTTTTTTGGATAAGGTTTCTTCTTATGCCGGAGATTTCCTCAAGCCAGCTGGCCGGTCCCCAAGCGGACTCGTTCCGCAAAGCCAAGGACGCTGTCTCCCGCCAGAACTGGGACTATATCCTTATGCTTGTCCCACCAATCCTCGAGGCTCACCCCGGTTTTCTTGAGGGTCGTAAAGTCCTTCGCGCCGCCCAGATCGCCAAGACCAAGGGCGCCTCCGCCCTGGAAAAGGGCATGGCTGGGGTGAAAGTTGCGCCTTACCTCATCCAGGCCAAGGCCGCCGCGGGAAAATCCCTCGGCGCCGCTCTCGCCAAGGTGGAGGAGGCCCTTGGGATCGACCCCGCCAACTCCCAAGCCAATGGCACCCTGGCCGAACTCGCCCTCGCCAACGATCTCCCCGGCACCGCCATCTTTGCCCATGAGACCGTTCGCGTTGCCAAGCCCCAGGACACCGGGAATCTCCACGGACTTGCTAAGGCCTACATCGCCGCCAAGCAGATGTCGAAGGCGCGCGATACCTACCAGGCGATCCTCGCGATCAACCCGGCCGACGGGGAAGCCCTTAAAGGCATGAAGGACGCCAGCGCCCTCGTCGCGACCCAGGAGGGGGGATGGGAAAAATCCACCGACTTCCGCGAATCTCTCAAAAGCAAAGAGGAGTCTCTTGCCCTTGAGTCAGCCGGCAAGGTCGTCAAAACCGCCGAGGCAATTGCCGAGCAGCTCGGCCGTCTCCATTCCCAGTTCGAAAAAGAGCCCCAGAACGTCAATCTCGCCAAACAGATCGCCGAACTATGCGAACTCCAGGGGGCGTTCGACCATGCCCTCCAATGGTTCCAATTTGCTTACGATCTCACCCAAAAGTCCGATCCGGTCCTTGAGAAGAATGTGTTCCGCCTCCGACTCCAGCAATTGGACGCAGAGCTCGACCAGGCCCGTGCCGCCGGCGCCGATCCGGCCACTCTCAGTGAGATTGAGGCCCGGCGGAAAAGCATCACCCTGGAAGGCGCTCGCGAGCGCGTTTCCCGTTATCCGAATGACCTCAACTACCGCTTCGAACTCGGCGAGGCGCTGGTCGACAATGGTCTCTACAAGGAGGCTGTGCCAGAGCTTCAGCAGGCGTTGCGCCAACCCTCCGTGCGCCACAAGGCGCTCATTCTCCTCGGGCAATCCTACCACCGGCGGAACATGCTGGATCTCGCCGCCAAGCAGTACGCGTCGGCCGCCTCGGAAATCGTGGCCATGGACGCCACCAAGAAGGACGCGATCTACTCGTTGGGTATCGCACTGGAAGAAATGGGAAAAAAGGCGGAGGCTTTGGAGGAATTTAAAAGGATTTACGAGGTTGATAGCCAGTACCGCGATGTGGCCGACCGCGTTGAGGCCGCCTACCAGCAAACCTCCTGAAAAGGCGAAGGCCGGGCGGCATTCCCCGCCCGGCCCCCGTTCCGTGGAACCCATAAGCCGGATTCTGGACCCCGCCGGATTTCTCCGGCGGCTTGGCAGCCATTTCTCTGGCCCGTCTGGCGGCGGACCCCGCTGGCTTCCTTGCGGAGGCCGACGGTGCGGCTCCAACCCGGGGACGTCCCGCTTGCGCAGGACGGGCGGATCACCCGTCTCCCCTGCTCGGCCTTGCACCCTCCGGGGTTTATCCCTCCGCCGGTTACCCTGCGGAAGGGTGGGCTCTTACCCCACCGTTTCACCCTTACCCGTTGCCGAACAAGCCGGCGTCAGGCGGTCTTTTTTCTGTGACACGATCCGTCGGCCCCGGGTCTCCCCGGAACCGCCCCCGGTTTCCCAGGGCGGAGTATCCTTTGGTGTCCGGACTTTCCTCCCCCGACCACGTTTCCGCGACCAGGAGCGACTGCCCAGGTTCCTTAAGGAAGATAGCCCTGATTGTCCCTTTCTTCAACTCGCGATCGCCCCGCCCAAGTCTTTTCAGTCAGCCTTGTTTTCTGGCTCTTCGATCTTCTGAATTAAAAACTTCGGATTACTCCATCCAGACCAGCGGATTCCAGGCAAAAAGCAGAATTGTCTCCACCACGAAAGCCATCAAAAAAGTCGGCGCAATCAGCGTAAGCGCCAGTCCGATCCAAAAGGGTAGCCGCGGATCTTGCACACGACGTTTCGCCACCTGTCCGGCAACCGCGACGGCCACGCCGAGCGTCAGAATGGATGCGGTAATGACCATGCCGGATCTTGGGATTGCCGAACGCCCCAGGCAAGTCATCCTCGCGCCATGATCCGGTTGGCTTTCGTGCTCACTTTGCTACTCCCCCTTTCCCTATCTGCGCAAAAGCTCGAGCCCTGCAAACCGGATACCTTGGCGCTAATGCTGGAGGAATCCCTCCGAGCCACCGGACTTCACGTGGGCGGGGTCGAGGAATTCCCTGCCGGACTCTACAATCCGCTCGGCATAAACGACGACGGCACCTTCTACCTCTACGAAAAATCGCTCGCCGCAAAGCTCATGGCCGACACGGTTCAGGTTCAGGGCGGGCTTTTTATTCCCAACGATCCCGATGACGATGCCCGCGGGTGGTACTGCATGCCGGACGGCGCTAGGAATGCCATTATCGCCCCCGAACAGGGGGTGGATAGTTCATGGGAGGGCGACCCCACCCTTCCAGCCTCCAATCCGTATCAGGCGGCGAACCTTTCCAAGCTCCGCCGGTTCACCAACCTAAGCGATAAACCCAAATTTAAGCCTATCCCGCCAAGCAAGCCCTGACGCTTTTCAGTCGACCGGGTTGCCTTTTTTGTCGATGGTCCGTGACTTTCCATCCAACCGTACGGTTGCCTTGCCTTTGCGAAAATCAGATGCCTCCTCAAAATTCGGCTGGATGACCATCACTCCCTTGGTGTCGATATAACCAAATTTTCCAGTGATCCGGTCTTCTACCTGAACCCTCGCCAAGCCGTCGGAAAACGTCCCCGCCCAGGCATACTTCGTTTCAAAAGCGCGTGAGCCGTCCGGCTTGATATAGATCCAGGTCTCCTTGTCGCCCGGGGCTCCACTTTTCTGGACCGGGGCCAACCCGCCGCAAAAGGAGCCGACTTGATCATATTCAGGTTCCACCACCAACTTACCCTTCTTGTCGACAAATCCCCATTTGGAACCGTCCTTGACGCCGCCGAGGCCCTCTCGGAATGGTCGGGCCCACTCGTACTCCGCCTCGATCGCCCATCTCCCCTGTCGATCGATGTAGCCAAACTTACCGGTCAACCGGTCGCCCTCGCTGGCGGGGGCCATTCCCTCGGTAAAATCCCCCGCCCAGGAAAACCGCGACGGGATCTTCCATGTGCCGTCGCTCCCCAGGTAACCCCATGAACTCCCTTCCCGGGCAGCCGCCAGTTCCTCCGAGAAGCCCTTCACCTCGGCAAACTTAGGCTCGACGAGCCAGCTCCCGTCTGGCGAGCGGTACCCCCATTTTCCATTCGGCCCCTTCATGGGGGCGGCTCCCCCGGAAAAGAGGTGCGCTTCAGGGTTATCCTCGGAACCCAAGACCGTCCCCAAGAGACCCAGCACACCGAAAACCAAAAAGTACTTAACCATGGATTCCGGATAGAATCCGGAAGAGGCGGGTCAAGGGGAAGCTGGCGCTTTTCCACAAAGTTCGGATGATAAGGATGGATGATTCTTTTACGCCCGATACTCCTTTTGGCCCTGCTTCAACTCATGGATGCCGTTTGGGCGCAAGAAAGCTACTACGGCTCCGCCACCTACACACCCCAACAGCTCCACGAACTGCTGGTGGGCCAAAACCGCGACACCGTCCTTCAAACCTTCGGACGGATGCCCAACATGATCCGGGGTCACGACTGGTTTTATGAAAACGTCGCCGTTTACGTGCCGGAACGTGACGAATACTACAGTTTGGCGGTCGTCTGCTTCTCTCAGGCCGACGAAAGGGTCTGGCAGGTTGTCTGCTACCCCCATTGAATCCCGTCCGCTTTCCATTAGTTTTACGGAGTGCCGTGTTTACTTTTCCGCGCGCTTAGCTCAGGGGTAGAGCGGCTGCCTTACACGCAGTTGGTCGGAGGTTCAAATCCTTCAGCGCGCATTGTTTCTATTTTGCTTTCCCTTGTTCTTTCCGCACCACTCCGGGCTCAGGACACCCAACCTGCCACCGCCCCAGGCCCTGTTTACGTCATCCCTATCCAAAAAGAGATCCAGAAAGGCCTCGTTTACATCGTCCGGCGCGGGGTCAAGGACGCCATGGAAAACAATGCCTCGGCCCTCGTTCTCGACATGGACACCCCGGGCGGCGAGGGCGAGGCGATGAAGGAGATCATGGCCATCGTCGCCAAGTTTCATCCCGCCGACCGCACCTTCACCTACGTCAACAAGGAGGCCTTCTCCGCCGGAGCTTTTATCTCCGCCGCCACGCGCCACATCTGGATGGCCCCTGGCGCGATCATCGGGGCCGCCTCCCCCGTTACCCTCGGCCAGGAGGGTCCAAAGGAACTTCCCGCCAAATTCGTCTCCGGCTTTGCCGCCGTGATCCGTGCTGCCGCCGAGCAGAATGGCCACAACCCGGCGGTCTTCGACGCCATGGTCAACAAACAGAATGGGCTGAAAATCGACGGCCGTGAAATCGTCGCCAAGGGCGATGTCCTTACCTTGACCACCAAGGAGGCCACTCAGCTCGTCGGCCGTCCGGCGCAACCCCTTCTCGCAGACGGTATCGCCGACACCCTCGAATCCCTCATTGAAAAGCACATCCAACCAGGCGCAGAAATCGTCCGCGTCGAACCCACCGGCTTCGAGGAGATCGGGCGCTTCATCGTCTCCATATCCCCTTTGCTCATGGCCGCAGCCTTCCTATTCGGATACATCGAGTTCAAAACCCCGGGGATGGGCATCTTTGGTATTCTCGCCGCGGTCTGCGGTCTGGTTTTTTTCTTCGGCCACTATATTGCCGGTCTCTCGGGATACGAAGATCTGCTGCTGATCGGCCTCGGCGTCGGCCTTATCGCCGCGGAGCTTTTTATTCTTCCCGGCACTTTTCTGCCCGGTCTCCTCGGTTTGGGGCTTCTCCTCTTCGGCATCCTTAACACCATGGTCGACCGCTACCCCGCCGACCCCGTGCTTCCCACCCTGCCCCAGCTCCATCTTCCCGCTTTCAACTTTGCCCTCGGCCTCTTTGGCGGCATCGCCGCCATCCTTTTGGCAGCCCGCTTTCTACCCCGCACGACTCTGTTTCGGCCCTTCGAACTCGCCACCACCTCCCCCCGGTTCCAGCCGATCGCGGAGGAACCCGCCCCGCACGGTTCCCGCGGGCAAACCCTCACCGATCTCCGACCCAGCGGTCGCGCCTCGTTCGGTGACCGCGTCTATGATGTCTTGGCCGATGGTGACTTCATTCCCGCCGGCACCCCAGTGAAGGCTGTCGGCCGCGAAGGCACTACCACCCTCGTCTGCCGGCTCGACCCATGACCCTTCTCCTCGCCCTGCTCATCGCCGGCGCCGCCCTCCTCCTTGCCGAGGTCTTTTTGCCCGGCATGGTCGCCGGAGTTCTCGGCGTCGTCTGCCTGTTGGGGGCTGCCGTGGTCGGCTTTGCCGAGTTTGGCCCGAGGATTGGCAGCCTGATCCTGATGGCCGAACTGTTTGCCGGCACTGTTCTCACGATTCTCTGGATGCGCTATTTCCCTAAAACCCCGCTGGGAAAAAAATATATCCTCGATCCCTCCACCGCTGCGCATGCCCCCACGGAATCGGAGAAATGGATAAATCGGGAAGGGGTGGCTCTCTCCGATCTCCGCCCCGCCGGCTCCGCCCGTCTCGACGAGGAAAAAGTCGACGTCATCACTGGTGGGGAGCACCTGGATTCCGGCACCCGGGTGAAAGTGGTACGGGTCGATGGCCCGTCCATTTTTGTTCGCCGGGTCTGAGCACCTCCGTCATAATCTCCTCTTATGCCCCTATTCCTTCTCATCGCCGCCGGGGTGGTCGCCCTGGTCTTCGGAATCGTCCTCCTCAACTTTTTCGGCCTCTGGCTCCGGGCCCTCACCTCCGGCGCCCCGGTCGGAATTCCCACCCTTATCGCCATGCGTCTGCGCGGCATCCCGAACTCCCTGATCGTGAATGCCCGCATCACCGCCGTCCGCGCCGGGATCGATGTCTCCACCGCCCAGTTGGAAACCCACTTCCTCGCCGGTGGTAATGTCGATCAGGTCATCCGCGCCCTCATCGCCGCCGATAAGGCCGGCATCAAGCTCGACTTCAACCGCTGCTGTGCGATCGACCTCGCCACCTCCGGTTCCGGCAAGACGGTCTTTGACGCCGTCCGCACCAGCGTCAACCCGCGCGTCATCGACTGCCCCGGCGCCAACTCCGGCAAAAGCACCATCGACGGCGTCGCCAAGGACGGCATCACCGTCCGCGCACGCGCCCGCGTCACCGTCCGCTCCAACCTCGACCGCTTTGTGGGCGGCGCCACCGAGGAAACGATCATCGCCCGCGTGGGAGAAGGTATCGTCCGTGCCATTGGTTCCAAGGAAACCTACAAGGGCGTCCTCGAAAACCCGCAGGACATTTCCAAGGACGTGCTCAACCGCGGGCTCGACGCGGGGACCGCCTACGAAATCCTCTCGATCGACATCGCTGATGTGGACGTCGGCGAAAACGTCGGCGCCAAACTTCAGGCCGAACAGGCGGACGCCGATAAGCAGGTCGCCCAAGCCAAGGCGGAAATGCGTCGTGCCGCAGCGGTTGCGGTGGAGCAGGAGATGCGCGCCAAGGTCGTGGAGGCCGAGGCCCAGGTGCCTCTCGCCATGGCTGAAGCTTTCCGCAAGGGCAACCTTGGCATCCTTGATTACCAAAAGATCCGCAACGTCTCCGCCGACACGGAGATGCGCGCCGCCATCGCCAAGGATTCGGGCAAAACCGGTCCGAAATAATCCCTCTCCGCCATGGAGTGGCTCGTTCCGATCCTTTTCGTCCTCGCCAGCCTTGCGCAATGGTGGATGCAGAAAAACCGGCCAAAACAGGATGAAGAACCTCCAGAGACTTCTTCTGGGACAGGCCGACCCCCTGAGCCTCGTCGCCAACAGACCCCACCCGAGGAGTTCGGCGACCTGGGTGACCTTTTGGAGGCTCTGGGCCGGCGACGCTACGAATCGCCTCCTCCGCCTGTGGAGCAGCCCGAACCCCCCGTGCTGCCGGCTCCGCCAATTCAGGCGACTCCCCCGCCCCGCAACGAACTGCCGCCGGTTTCCCGTCCTGACCCGGTCATCCCTCTGGAACCCTCTAAAACCACCCCGGTGCCTGCCGTTGTTTTTCCGGATCCGAAACTCCCACCGATCGCAGAGCCCGCGGCTGCTTTTGCGGACTCGACCACGCCCCGAATGGCTTTCCGACCTTTTCCGGCAGCGGAAAAGCTGGGAACTACCATGTCTCACCGCTGGGCAGTGAAGCTTCGCCGTCCGGAATCAGTCCGGGAAGCCATAATCCTTTCTGAAATTCTCGCCCCGCCGGTCTCTTTGCGCTGAAATCCACGCATGCCCAAAAAGAACACTTCCGGCCTGCCCGTTGCCCTCATCCAGATGGCGATGTCGCCCGACCCGAAAAAGAACCTCCCTGCCGCGATCGACAGGATTCACGCTGCCGCCAAGCAGGGTGCCAAGTTGGTCTGCCTGCCCGAGCTCTTCCGCTCTCTCTATTTCTGCCAGAAGGAGGACTATAAGTGCTTTGAGCTGGCTGAATCCATTCCCGGCCCAACAACCGATCTTCTTGCCAAGACCGCCAAAAAACTGAAGATCACCCTTGTCTCCAGCCACTTTGAGCAGCGCACCGGCGGTTTGTATCACAACACGGCCCTGGTGTTCGGTCCGGACGGCGCCATCCTCGGCACGTACCGCAAAATGCATATCCCGGATGACCCGGGTTTCAGCGAGAAGTTCTACTTCGCCCCGGGCGATACCGGCTTTCTCCCAATCTCCAGTCCGGTCGGCAAACTCGGCGTGCTGGTCTGCTGGGACCAATGGTACCCGGAGGCCGCCCGCCTGATGGCGCTGCGCGGCGCCCAAATCCTCATCTACCCCACCGCCATCGGATTGGCCCGGACGGAGCCACGAGCACTACACAAGGTCCAATGCAGCGCGTGGCAGACCATGCAGCGAAGCCATGCGATCGCCAACGGGGTCTTTGTTCTCTCCATCAACCGCACCGGTCGCGAGGATAATCTCGATTTCTGGGGCACGTCATTTGCCTGTGATCCCTTTGGTGAGGTGCTCGCCCAAGCATCTACTGACAAGCCGGAGATCCTCCGCGCGAATCTGAATCTCGAAGAGATCGGCGTCACCCGGCAGCACTGGCCCTTCTTGCGTGACCGCCGGGTGGACGCTTACCACGGCTTGGACCAGCGCTTCCTCACGCCTTGAGCCGGTCCGCTGCCGCCATCGACTGGACCCAGTACCGCTTTCCCGCCGAGTGGGAAAAACACGAGGCCACTTGGCTGGCCTGGCCCCATAACGAGGGAACTTGGCCCGGACTGCTGGAACCGGTCCGGCAGACCTACCTGGAAATCATCCGCACCCTGATTCCCGGCGAACGCGTCTACCTTTGCGTGAATGATTGCGCCTCAGCTGAAGAGGTCGCCGATCGCCTGCGGAAGGCTGGCATCCAGTCGCCAAATCTCAGGCTTGTCACCATCAAGACCGACGACGCCTGGCTGCGTGACAGCGGACCCATTTTCATGCTGCACCGCAAAAAAGGCATACCTGCCCGGGTGGCTCATGATTTTGGCTTTAATGGTTGGGGTCGGAAATACGAGCCGTGGGATGCCGACGACCGGGTGCCTCTCGCCGCCTGCCCGATGACCGATACCCCTTATGAAACCCACGACTATGTCCTTGAGGGAGGCTCCATCGACACCGATGGCCAAGACACCCTACTCACCACCGAGCACTGCCTGCTCAATAAAAACCGGAATCCGTCTTTCACCCGCGCTGAAATTGAAACCAAGCTGAAGCACTGGCTGGGCGTGAGGCAGATCATCTGGCTGGGAGATGGGCTCGAGGGCGACGACACCGATGGACATGTGGATGATTTAAGCCGCTTCGTCGCCCCCGGCGTGGTGGTGACCGCAATCGAAAAGGATCCCAAAGACACCAACCACGCACCCCTGAAGGACAATCTAAAGCGGCTTAAAAGAGCCAAAGACTCCCGGGGTCAGCCTTTGCGGGTTTTGGAGATGCCGATGCCGCCCCGCAGTGACGGGCCACACCACCGCAACCCGGCCAGCCACGCCAATTTTTACATCGGAAACTCCGCCGTGCTGGTGCCTATCTTTAATTCACCGACCGATCGGCCCACCCTGGACCTTCTGCGCCCCTTCTTTCCGGATCGGAAGGTTGTGGGAATCGACTGTTCTGCCCTCGTCGGTGGCCTCGGCGCCATCCACTGCATCACCCAGCAGATGCCCGCAGCTCAAACCTAAGAGATCAGGTTCGTGGTATCGGGCTTTCGTGAACGTTAATGTGAACGTGAACACAGGCTCCGACGGTTCCTTCACGTAAACGTTCACGTTAACGAAAGTTGAGTCTCCACGGCTCACGCCCTAGGGTAGGAATCCATGAAACCCCTTCGCATCGGACTGCCCTCGGGCAGCCTGCAGGAAGCGACACTGGAACTCTTCCGGCGCGCGGGGTTCAATATTGGTGCCAACTCCCGCACCTATCGTCCCTCGATCGATGACCCCTCCTTTGAAGTCCGCCTGATCCGCGCTCAGGAGATCGCCGCCTACGTTCAGGACGGGTTTCTCGACCTTGGCCTGACCGGCACGGACTGGATCCAGGAGACCCGCGCCAAGGTGCATGTCGTCTCCACGCTCCGCTTCAGCAAGGCCACCGCCAAGCCAGCCCGCTGGGTAATCGCCGTTCCCAACAAATCCTCCATCCGGAAACCCTCCCAACTAAGCGGCAAGCGCATCGCCACGGAGGCGGTCGGCCTGGTGAAGCAGTACCTCACCCGGAACCGGATCAAGGCGAAGGTGGAGTTTTCCTGGGGTGCCACCGAGGTCAAGGTGCCGGAATTGGCCGATGCCATTGTCGATATTACCGAAACCGGCTCCTCCTTGGCCGCCAACGGCCTGCGCATTCTCGACACGATTCTGGAGTCCTATCCCCAGCTGATCGCCAATCGCAAGATCTGGGCCCGGCCGGCCGATCGTACCCGCATCGAGAATCTTAATCTCCTGCTGGAAGGGGCTCTGCGCGCGAGGGACTTGGTCGGCCTTAAGATGAATGTTCCCCGATCCCGCGTTTCCCTTGTCTCCTCCGCTCTTTCCTCTTTGCGTGACCCCACGGTTTCCCCCCTCTCCCGGGATGGTTGGGTGGCGGTGGAAACGGTGATGGAGGAAAAGACCGTCCGATCCTTGATTCCGCGGCTCAAACAGTTGGGGGCGGAAGGCATCATTGAGTATCCGCTGAATAAGGTTGTCACCTAAGGTCCGGGTGGCACGATGCCGTCATGGGTTCCATCAAGAAAAAGCGGAAGGCCAAGATCGCCAAGCACAAGCGCCGCAAGCGTAGTCGGGCCAACCGCCACAAGAAGCGTCTCCGGTACAAGGCTTAAGGAGTGGGCGCTCGGCGCCCTCCTTGGTCTTGCCCCGATTTCCCTGACCGCAATCGAACCGGTCCGTAGTGACCGGGTGGAGTCAGCTTTGTCCTTCGCCGAGGGACGGCGTGCCGATCTGGCGGGAGAAAGCCTGCAGGCGCTTGAGGCCTACACTCGCGCCCTCGCCTCGGATCCGAACTCCCGCCAGGCCGCCTTGGCAAAGGCGGCCTCCCTCCTTGACCTCAACCGTCCCGGCGAGGCGGTTCAGATTCTGGAATCCATTCCTCCGTCCCCTGAAGATGAACCTGAACGATCAACCCTGCTCACTCTGGCTTATGTCGGTGAAAACCAAGGCGAAAAGGCCGTTCTGGCGCAAAGGGATGCGTTGGCGGCTTTGGCGGGTTGGCAGGTGGATGATCCGGCAAGGTTGGCGCGGGTTTCCGAGGGACTGCTTCGCTCCAGTTTCAAACTTCTCCGAAAATCCCGTCGTGAGATCGCTGCCTCCGTTCTGCCTGCTTTTATCCGCGCCGCGGATCTTGATCCCACGCTGACTGGAGTGGCCCTACGCACGGCGGAAATCGCCCTGGCGGCCGATGATCTCCCCACCTCCATCCGATTTCTGCGGGAGTTTTTCCAAGCCAAGCCGGATGAGATCCCTTTGCGGGAACAGCTGGCTGCCTTGCTTCTTTTGAACGGACAGCCTGAGGAGGCGAATTTGATCCTACATGAGCTTGAAAAGGAGAAGCCGGGCCGCGCGGATCTCTACCCTGTGCTTGCCAATCTCTACGATGAGCTAAACCTCCCGGGCCGCTCTGAAATTTACCGGGTGCTGGCGCTTTACCGGAACCGCCCCCCACCACTAAACGATATTCTCCGGCTCGCTCTCCTTCAGTTGCGGGAAAATCAACCGCGGCGCGCCTATACCACCATTGAGTACGGGTCGGGTTTTTATCCGGACTCCCTCCAACTTCTCCTGGTGCAGGGACTGGTTCAAAAGGCCCAGAACCGCATGGCCGAGGCCGCAGCTACCTTTGCCAAGGTGGAGCGTTTGGCCCAGAAAAACCCCGAACTTCTTGATGCCGGCTTTTATTTCGAGTTCGGCTCCGCTTTGGAACAATCTGGTCAACCCCTCCGGTCGGAAAGCGCGCTGCGGCGGGCCATCGCCCTGAACCCCGAACACCATCAGGCCCTCAATTATCTCGGCTATATGTGGGCGGAGCGGGGCAAAAATTTAAAAGAAGCAAAGCACTTGATCGATCGCGCTCTCGATCTGAATCCTGGAAATCCGGCCTATCTCGACAGCCGAGCCTGGGCTCTCTTCAAAATGGGCGACCCGGCAACCGCGGAACCGCTCATGATGGAAGCCCTGCGCCAGGTTCCGGACGATCCCACTCTTCTGGAGCATTACGCCGACATTCTGTCGGCACTCGGTCGTCGGAAGGAGGCCATCGAAACCTACCGCAAAGCTGCGTTGACGGGCGGGCCTCTGGTTGTGTTGCAAGATAAGATTCGTGCAATTTCGCAGAAATTGGGCAAACGATAATTTCCACCATGCTTGATTCCCTTCTTTCCCAAGCTGCTTCCCTGGTTTGGGGGCCTTGGCTGGTCGCCCTGCTTTTCGGTACTCACCTTTTTCTTACTTGGCGAACTGGCCTGATCCAACGACACCTCGGTACGGCGTTGCGCCTGTCCGTGGCCAAGGAACCGGGTGCACCGGGAGATATCAGTCAGTTTGGTGCCCTCATGACCGCACTGGCGGCCACCATCGGCACCGGAAATATCTACGGGGTGGCGGGTGCCGTGATCCTTGGCGGCCCAGGCGCGGTCTTCTGGATGTGGTTGACCGGAGTCTTCGGCATCGCCACGAAATATTCCGAAGCCCTTCTGGCCGTGAAATACCGGGTCACGAACAGCCGTGGGGAGATGTCCGGAGGTCCCATGTTTGTGTTGGAGCGCGGCCTGAACGCCCGCTGGGCGGGAATCCTCTTTGCCGCCTTCACCGCCCTCGCCGCTTTTGGAATTGGCAACATGGCCCAGTCGAACGCCATCGTCGAAATGGTGGTGGTAAAAAAGGCGGTGCTGGGACTCACCCAAGCGGACACTTCGATCCGTCTCTGGTTGGGCTTGGCTATGGCCGGGCTAACCGCCGCCGTCATCCTTGGAGGGATTCAATCCATCGCCCGCTTTTGCGGATTCCTCGTTCCTTTTATGGCCTTTTTTTATGTGGCGGGTTGTCTGGTGATTCTCTTGTCCACTTGGGATCAGTTGCCTGGAACCCTGGCTTTGATTGTCACCTCCGCCTTCACCGGAAAAGCCGCGGTGGGTGGATTTGTCGGGGCCGGCATCGCTGAGGCCATGCGGTACGGCATCGCCCGGGGCCTCTTCTCCAATGAATCCGGCTTGGGTAGCGCCCCCATCGCGGCGGCCGCCGCCCGAACCAGCGATCCCGTCCGTCAGGCCTTGGTTTCAGGAACAGGCACATTTTGGGACACAGTCGTGGTCTGCGCCATGACCGGGCTGGTGATTGTTGGTTCTGGGGATTGGACCACCGCGGATTTGAATAAGGCCAAACTTTGCGACCTTGCGTTTAACCATATCGGCCCTTTCGGCGACATGATTCTTGTGGGGGGGCTCCTGACCTTTGTCTTCTCCACCATCCTTGGCTGGGGCTACTACGGAGAAAAGGCTGTGGAATACCTTTTTGGGATTCGCTCCGTGCTCCCCTACCGGCTTCTCTGGATTGTGGCGGTTTTTATCGGTGCGATTTGGAAAAGCGACGCCGTCTGGAATTTTTGTGACATCATGAACGGCCTGATGGCCCTTCCCAATCTCGCCGCCCTGCTTCTCCTGAGCGGCGTCATCGCCTCCGAAACCCGCCGCTACTTCAAGTCCTCTTAATCTTCATCTTAATCCTAATCCCACCAGTAGCGCGGGATTGCTTGTTCAGGATTTAAGTTTTGTGGGATCCCCTCCCCATCCCGCCACCTTAGCCTTGGCAGCGGCCTCCTCCGCCTCCTTGATTTTCCCCGAGCGCCCCAAAGCCAAAGAGAGACTGCTATAGGCGAGCTGGTCCCTGGGCTTGAGCTGAACCAGTTTCTGCAGAGCCGCAATGGCTTCATCCAACTTCTCTAGCTTCACCAGCGCCATCCCCAACGATTGCCACGCATCTGCCAGATTCGGATCCAGGCGTGTGGCCTCCCGGTAATGTTCCGCCGCCTCGGCCATCTCGCCCATGGCCAAGGCCGTATGTCCCGCATCCATGCTCTCCTCCGCATTCATTGGATGTTCTTTAAGATGGCCTGAATAACCCCTTCAGCCGAGACCTGCTTTGCCAAAGCACGCACCTTCCAGCCCACCTTTCGAGCTTTCCGGGCTGTTACCGGGCCGATGACCGCGACCTTGGGCTCCACCGGCCAGCTCGGAACCAATCGACGGAATCGCTCGGCCGCCGTTCCGCTGGAAAACACCACCCAGTCCGCCCCTTCCTTGACCAACGCTTCCCGCACCGGTTGGGCCAGTTGTTGAGGACCTTCGTTACGGTAAACCACCAAACGTTTCACCCGATATCCCTTCTTTTTCAGGAAATCCGCAAAACCGCCACCTTCTTCGTTGCCGGTAATGTGAAGGACTGGATCGGGCTTGTTGCCAGGCCATCTCCTTGCCAACGCTTCCGCTCCCGGACCCGGCCCCGTGAAATCTGCCCGGAGTCCTATCGTTTTCAAAATCTCCGCCGTCGATCGGCCAACAACTGCAATCCTCTTTCCGGCTAACTTTCTCACGTCTTCGACAATCCCAGATAAGGAACGGACCCCGGCGCCACTCGACAGCACAATCCATTTGGCCTTTGCGACCTCCTTCTTCCAAGACTCCCTGAGCGGCAATTGAAGAATTCTGGTCATAGGAAGCTCCCAAACCTCTGCCCCGTGCTCCTCAAACAGTTGCCGCCACCCCTTTCCGAGGGCCTTACTGACCGTGAGAACCACCCGTTGTCCAGCCAGTCGCCCGCGATTCTGTTGGCCGATCCATTTCCGCAAGGCCACCACTCCGCCCACCACCACCACCGCGGGGGCCCGGATTTCCGCCATCCTCGCATCCACGGCCAGATTGGCCACGGTCGAAACCAGCGTCTTTTGTCCCCGGCAGGTTCCCTTGGAAACGAGGGCGGCCGGTGTTTCTGGGGAAAAGCCCGATTCGACAGCTTGTTCCAAAAAATCCTTCAGTCCCTCTACCGACATGTAGCCCACCAACGTTCTTCCACTGACGGATCCTTCGGCTCGTGCGCCGATCTTAAAAACCAACTCCGTGCTCAAACCGCGGTGGGTCACCGGAATTCCCTCCACGGCCGGGGCCGCCACCCCGGCCGTGACTCCCGGCACCACCTCAAAGCTGATGCCCGCCTTGGCCAGCGCCTCCGCCTCTTCCCCACCCCTACCAAAAACAAACGGGTCTCCACCCTTGAGCCTTACCACCTGTTTTCCGGATCGTGCTGCCTGGATTAGTTTCTTTCCGATCGCGCCCTGCTCCGTTCTTTTTCCGCCCGGCTCCTTACCTACATCGACCAGCTCTGTTCCTGGTCTGGCCCAAATCAGAATCCCGGGATTCACCAACCGGTCGAAGAATACGACATCCGCCCGTCGCAGGACCTCCCGCCCTTTCAAGGTGATAAGCCCAGGATCGCCCGGACCCGCGCCAACCAGCCAAACTTTGCCTTGCTTAACCACGCCTCATCTCCTCTGCCAGGCGGGTT
>Ga0214917_10000857_pt1 | contig 39614 bp, 38 predicted proteins | sample LL_1208_BB_MetaG_FD_177983 | JGI IMG/M metagenome (GOLD analysis project Ga0214917, IMG submission 177983) | Freshwater microbial communities from Lake Lanier, Atlanta, Georgia, United States - LL_1208_BB | ecosystem: Environmental > Aquatic > Freshwater > Lake | place: USA: Georgia | collected... | reverse complement strand
TAAAACATCTAAAGAATAATAACCTTGGTTTTCAAAATTATTTATTAAAATACATATATTTTTAATATCTTTTTTTAAAATACTTTCTAATAATTCATTTAAAATTGTTTGAGAAGGTATGTCACAACATTGATTTATATTTTCTATTGTTATATTATTATATGTAGTATGTGTTAATTCTAACATGTTTAATGTTTGTCTTAAATCTTTTTGACATATTTCAAATAAATAAGAAATAGCATCATCTTCATAATTAATATTCTCATTATTACATATTAATTTTATTCTACTAATAAAACTCGTTATCGGTGGTTTCGTAAATCTTATTATTATACATCTTGATTGTATTGATTCTATTATATCTGATGAATTATTACATGTAAATGCAAATCTTGTTGTTGGATATTTTTCCATAATTGAATTTATCAACCGTTGCGCTTTTGGTGTAATATTATCTGCTTCATCCAATATTAATAATTTATGTTGAGCAAAACCGGGTGTAAAAATAACTTTTCTTTTACAGAAATTTATTATAGTTTCATGTACTGATTTTATTCCTCTATCATCAGATGCATTTAATTCAAGAATAGATTCATGATAATCTTTTGGATAAATAGCTTTAGCAATACAATGAATTGTTGATGTTTTACCGATACCAGATTTTCCAGTAAATATTATATTAGGTATATCTTTATTAAGAATAATACTTTTAATTTTAGTATAAATAATATTATCTAATATAAGATCTTCTAATTTTCTAGGTCTATATTTTTCACTAAATGGTAAATTAATCATTATTTAAATAATATGAATAATTATTTAATTAAATTCAATTTTTATTTGTAAAATATAATATAATATAAAATAAAATATAAAATAAATAATAATGAAGAAAAAACTTGTTGAAATATTTATAATTATAATACTAATAACATTAATATATTTTGATGTAGATAATATTATTTACAAGTATTATTTTAATAGAGATAATAGAAAAGTAAAAGTTATACCGTTAATTGATAAAGATTTATGTAAAAAAATTATTGATGAAGGTGAAGAATATGCAAGTGTAAATAAATGGACAACTAATAGACATGATAATTATCCAACTACTGACAATGAAGTTACTCAAAAATGGAAAATATTTTATGATATGAAGCCTATTATTGTGAATAATATATATGATGAAATTGCTAAAAATTATAATATTGATAAAACAAAATTATATATTAAAGAAGTATTCTTAGTAAAATATTCAATGGATGGACAACAAAAATTAGATTATCATCTTGATGGAAGTAATTTTAGTTTTATTATAACATTAAATGAAGATTTTACTGGAGGTGGAACAACTTTTAGACATAAAGATGAATTATATAAACCAAAAACAGGTGAGTGTGTTATATTTTGCGGTGATAATGAACATAGAGGAAATATAATTACTTCAGGAACAAGATATATTTTAACAGGATTTATTGCATATTATGAAGAAAATAGTCATTATGTAAATATATATAGAAATATATTAGCATATAATCTTGTAAAAACAAATATATTATTTATTTTAATAATGTTATATTTGTATATTAAATAAAGGAATAATTATTGTTTTTTATAATATATGATTGCTAATAATAGAATTATTAATACTAATATAATAATATTTTGTAATGTTAACATATAATTAAAATACAACATAATTTTTTTCTCAAAAAAATTTTTATATAATTTATCTTTTATATTTATGGTATTATCTGTATCATAATTTAATTTTTTAACAATAGTATCTAATATTCCATATCCGGGGGCATGTATAAAGAATGGTTTATTATTATTATAAGATATTACACCATTATTAAAATCTACAAGATCATATAGATCATATAATGGATATAATAAAGTTAAAAATAATTCATTATCAATATCTATATATATATCATTTGGATGTAAATTACAATATTTTGTCATTAATACTTGATCATCTGCATCATTAGATGGATTCAAATTATATATATTAGTTAATATTAATAATAAATCTTCTACATAACCAATATATGTTCCAGAATTTATTGCTTTATTATTACATCTACCAAAATACATTGGTCCACCTAATTTTATAAGAGAACTAACATTACTATCACTACCAACTATAATTTTACAATTATGTTTTAATTTCAAATCTAAAAAAACTGTTGTTAAATTATTTAAATTTCTTACACATAATACATCATAACCATCAATAAAACATACTATATCTGTTTTTTGTAATTTTTTTAAATATTCTATCATTTTCAAGAATTTCCAGTTAAAACCTTGCCATTTTTCATCAAAACCAAGTACTTCTAATTCTTTTCCATTAGTTTTACAACTTTTTTTTAAATATGGAAAATAATATTCTGAAGATGTTGCAACTGTTACTATATGTAAATTACTCATTTATAATTAATATATATTATTATAATTTATATTTTTAGAATTATTTTTATATAAATAAAAAAAGTATGATATTAAAACTAATATTATTATAATAATTAATTCTTTGTGTTGATAAATGTGATTTATAAACTGACCAAATTTTTTAGAAGATTGATCTTTTAAAAGTAAATCTTTTATTTTATTCTTATAATCATAATTATATCCTAACTTAATTATTAAATTATCTAAATAAGTATTACTTGGTCCATGAATAAAAAATGGTTTAGTTTCTTTATATATTACTTCATTTTTATCAATTTTAATAAATTCATCTATTTCATTTAATTCATTTACTATTGTTAAAAATAATTCACTATTTTTGTCAATGTATATATCATTTTCTGACATATTACAATAAGTTGTAAGCATTAATTGATCATCAGCTTTTGTATCTGGATTTAAATTATATGTATTATTTAATATTTCATACACATCTTTTACATATCCAATATATGTTCCTGCATTAATTGCTAAATCTTTACATTTACCAAACAATAATATACTTCCAATTTTATTCATTATTGTACCATGAATTTCCATGCCAATTATTAATTTACATTTTTCTCTTGATTTTATTTTTAAAAATTCTTCTTTTAAATTATTTAAATTTCTTAAACAAATTACATCATAACCATCTACAAAACATACTATATCATCTGGATTTAAACTTTTTAAATAATTCATCATTAATAAAAATCTCCAAGAAAAACCTTGCCATTTTTCACCAAAACCTAAAACTTCTAGATCTTTCCCATTATTTTTACAACTTTCTTTTAAATATGGAAAATAATATTTAGAAGATGTTGCAACCGTTACTATATGTAAATTATTCATTTAATATTATTATATATAATAATAATATTATATAATAATATTATTATTAATGTTTATTTCAGAAATTTTAAAATATAAAGTTAAGTTTACTAAATATTTTTTTGATATAGACATACTTCCAACAATATTTATTATTATTTTATATATTATTATTTCTTCAAGTTATTATTTTATAAAAAGACATAATAACATAATTATTGGTTTAATTAATTTATTATTAATAATTTATTTTATTTTAATAATTATTAATTTTAAATTAAGTACAAATATTCATTTTAGTAATAAATATATTAATCCAATGGAAATTTATGATAATTTAAATACAGGAGACTTGGTATTTTTTAGATGTTATGAATATGATAAATTAGATAGATGCTTAATGGAAGCTATTTTACTTTTACAAAATACATATTTTACTCATATCGGAATAATATATAGAGATAGTAATAAAAAGTATATATTATAGAAACTAATGGATTACCATATTATTGTTCATTAGCAAAAAAATATAAAACAGGATTTCAAATGAATGAATTTATTAATAGAATTAATAACGCACAATATTATAGAATTCATATTATACAAAATAATTTAAATCAATTTATTGATTTAAATAAATTAAATGATAGTATTCAAAAATATAGAAATTATGATTTTTGTCAAGATAATGTTTATTGTATTAAACTTATAGAAAATTTATTACAAGAAAATCAATTATTAAAAACTAAAACATTACCATATCTTATAGATGATTTTATTAATAATGAATATTATAATGTACCTGTTGTATTCAAAGAACCAGTTATAATTAAAGACGATATGAAATAATCATTTATTTTTAACTAAATTATAAAATTATTAAAGTATTATAATTATCATTATTCATAACACTTTTTATAAAAAATCTATAATATAAAAAATAATTTATTTATAATTGCATCGTGATTTTTTTCATAGTTCATTACAGCATTTTCTCCAAATATATAATGCCATATATATTCTAAATAAAAACCAATTTTTCCATGTTTAGAATCTACTAATACATCATTGTTATTTATATAATTTAATATATTTATATAAAATTGTTTACGTCTTAATCTTATTCTATCACGATGTACTAAAAACTGTGCACAGCAACGCATACTAAATTTTTCAGGTAATTCTCCTAATTCTTCTTTAAATAATTCATCCCATATACCATTTTTAAAATCAAATATTATAGTATTAGCCATTTTTGAACAAAAAAACCAAACATCATTAATATTAGTATATTGCTTATCAAAAGTTAAATTATTTATTTTATCAACTGTTGATGAAAATTGATGCCAATGAGTATAATGACCATGTAAAAATAAAGTAAATTCCGGTAAATAATCATAATATTTAATTATATAAGTTAAATATGCACTAGCCTCATTTCCTTTATTTATTGGAATATATAAAGTTTTATTTGAATCACTTTTACTAGCAATTATAAATGGTAAATTTATTTTTTTTAACCAAAATAAATCTTCATTGTAATGTGAACTTAATATTACTACTTTTTCATTATTTAATTTATCTACATTATAATAATTATTTTTTAAATTTAATATACTATCATCTATATTTTTATATATAGTCTTTTCTAAATGATAAAAATATAATGTTAATATTATAAATATAAATATTAATATTATTATATATTTTTGATTCATATTATATTATATTATATATAATATTTTGATTCATATGATATTACAAATTTTTATAGTTCTCTTATTGCATTTTCTCCAAATATATAATGCCAAATATATTCTAAATAATAACTAGTATTTCCATGTACACCATCACCTATTGGTATATCATATACATTTATATAATTTAATATATTTATATAAAATTGTTTACTTCTTAATCTTATTCTATCGCGATGTACTAAAAATTGTGCACAACATAAATCATAAAAATTTGTAGGCATTTCACCTAATTCTTCTTTAAATAAATAATCCCATATATATTTTTTTAATTCATACATTACAGGATTATTCATATTACGATCATCAAAGCAAACATCATTAATATTTGTATATTGTTTATCAAAAGTTAAATTATTGATTATATCAAATATTGATCTAGATTGATGCCAATGTGAATAATGACCATGTAAAAATAAAGTAAATTCTGGTAAATAATCATAATATTTAATTATATATGTTAAATATCCACTACACTCATTACCTTTATTTATTGGAATATATAAAGTTTTATTTGAAACATTTTTACTAGCAATAATAAATGGTAAATCTATACCCTTTAACCAAAATAAATCTTCATTATAATGTGAAGTCAATATTACTACTTTTTCACAATGTAAATTATTATTATTATAATAATTATTTTTTAAATTTAATATACTGTCATCTATATTTTTAGTATCATTGAAATTTTCTATATTTTTATTATTTTTATTATTTTTATTATTTATTACTAATAAAACTAATATTATAATAAAATATATTATTAAATATTTATGATCCATTATTAAATATATCTTATAAATTAAATATTTATAATAAAAATTGATTAAATATGATGTTATATATATTATTATTATAAAAATGAGTAATTCTAAATTAAATTCATATAATAAAATTCTTAAAAAATATTGGAATTATGATTCATTAAAAGATGAACAGTTTAAAATTATTTATAAAATTATTGAAGAAAAAAAAGATGTTTCTGCTATTTTAGCAACTGGTTTTGGTAAATCTATTTGTTATCAATTACCTTTTTTAATTACAAAAAAATCTGTTATTGTAATAAGTCCATTAATTGCACTTATGGCAGAACAGAGTTTAGAGATGGCAAATAAAAATATTCCAGTAGTTGTTTTTAATTCAGAGTCATCATCCAAGAAAAAATTAGAAGATAAAACTGATATATTAAAAGGTAATAATAAATTAATTTTTATGACACCTGAATATTTTATCAAAAATGAAAATTTTATTAAAAATATTGAAGATCAATTACTAATGGTTTGTATTGATGAAGCACATGCAATATCTACATGGGGTCTTGATTTTCGTTCAAGTTATACAAAATTAAGTGTTATTCGTGAATGGATACCGGATATTCCAATTTTAACTTTAACTGCAACTGCTAGTACAAAAGTTAGAGAAGATATTTCAAATATATTAAATTTATCTGATCCTGAATTAATTATCGGTAATTTTGATAGACCAAATTTACTTATTCGTGTTCTACCTAGAGGTGATGATGTTGTTACAAATATTCTTAACTTACTTTATAAATATAAAGATGAATATGCTATTATTTATTGTAAAACAAGAGATGAAACAGATCTTCTTACTCAAAAAATATCCGCTATTGGTATTAAATGTGATTCATATCATGCCGGTATGTCTGATAAGGCTAGAGCAAAAAGTCAACAAGATTTTATTGATGGAACTACTAAATGTATTGTAGCAACTATTGCTTTTGGTATGGGTATTAATATTACAAATGTTAGATTAGTTATACATTTTAATTGCCCTAAAAATATAGAATCTTATTATCAAGAAATCGGTAGAGCTGGAAGAGATGGTAATCCGTCTGAATGTGTTCTTTTCTTTTCTCTTAAAGATTTTAAAACTAATAGATATTTCTTACAATCTATATCTAATCCAATACAAAAAGTATATCAGGAAGATCAAATTAAACAAATAGAGAAATATGTATATTCAAATGAATGTAGAAGAAAAGTAATTCTTCAAAATTTTGGTCAATATATAAATTCATGTACTAATTGTGATAATTGTATAAATACTATAAATAATAAAAAGAAGAATATAATTTATTTTGATTATACTAAACCCGTATATCTTATTTTTACTGTTCTTTCTAAAATCAATGATAAATTTGGATCTGGCATGATTATTAATATTTTATTAGGAAAAAAATCAAAAGTAAAAAGTTGGATGATAAATTATCCAGAGTATGGTTCTGGAATATGTTTTGGTAATATAGATTGGTGGAAATCATTGATAAGAGATTTAATAATTGATGGATTATTAGAAGAAAATCAAGTAACAAAAGCATTTTATACAACAACATCATTTACAAAAAAAGGATTAATATTAAAAAATAAATTATTAAATTTATTTCCAAATTATAGAGATTTATTAATTGCTGCAGAAAATAATGATGAAGATTATAGTGATATTTCTATTAAATATGAAGAGATACCAAATACATCTAAAACTAAAACTCCTAAAATTCCTAAAATTCCAAAAACACTTAAAACAATTAAAAATGATATTATTAAAGAAAATAATAAAACTAATAAATCTACAACAAATACAAAAATTATAAAAAATAAAATTACAAATATAGAATTATCAGATGATGAAAACTATAAAGATAATTATATCGTATCTGATACTAATGAAATTGAATTAGATATGAGCGATTCAGATCAATCAGATAATGGTAAAATAGATTATGAATTAGAAGAATTAATAAAAAAAACTAGCTCTTTTATTAGTAATAAATATAAAAATATATTAGATGATTAAAATTTATTTATTCTACCTTTCTTGTAGAAAAGCTCACTAAAGTGAGGCAACAAATGTTGCTTATATTTTATATAATAATAATAGCGTGATAAATTACGCCTTGCTTTAACAAGCTTTTCTACAATAAAAGGTAGGTTGCTTAAAATTTATTTATTATAATACTTCTACAATAAATCTAGAAGCTAAATCAGGATTATTAGTACTAGTTATATTACCAAAATTATCAACTACAATATAGTATGGATTATTTGCATCATTAACATATCCAATAATATTAGAATTATTATAAATATAAATTTCCAACTGATATTGAATTGCGTAAGGATTAGTAACAGAACGAATGCCATTACCATTTAAAGTTGCTAATAAATAATGATTAGGCGAGTTTGCTAATCTAAGTGGTAGATATTCAGTTGGATTTTCTGAAATTAGTAATTTTACACCATGATCAGTTGTTGATTTAAAATTAGCATAACCATTGTCACTCATTACCAGATATTTATTTGAATTTATATCTTTTAAATAAAATGTTGGTAATTTAATTGAAAAATTTTCTCTACTTGAATAAGTTATTAAAATTATTATTAATATCAGTAAAAAAATAAATATTATATTCATATTATTTATTATATATAATTTTATTATATAAAAAATTATTACAAAAAAATTGATGATTATTTAAAATATTACTGTCTATTATATGTTATATACTAAATATGGAAGAAACAAATAATCTTCTAAATAATTTAATTATTTCTGATAATTTATATGATTTAGATGATTTAGATGATTCAAATAATTCTTGTGATTTAGATGATCACACTAAAAGTTTATTATCTAAAATAAAAAATGATAAATTTAAAATTAATATATTTGATAATGAAAAAAAATTAATTGTTAATTCTATTTATCTTAAAAAAAAAACTAAATTAGGTAAAGACATGACAACTATGATATGGCAATATTATAGACATAGAGGAAAATTAGATGTAAATAAAATTATTAAACAATATGGTAGATCTAATCTCATCATTAATTATTCAATCGCTTCTAATAATAAAATAATATCATCTTTACAATATGATATCATAAATAATACAAATAATGAAAATAATACAAATAATGAAAATAATGAAAATAATAATTTAGATGATAATGTTCTAAATAAATAATTTTTTTATAATAGAATAAAGATGTATAAAGATCTTTATTTTTAATAGAATAAAATTAAATATTAGTTAAATTGTGTTTTATGAATCCATACATTAGCGATATATTTAGTTCCAGTAATTACGGGCATGCCGGCATGTAAAGCTTTAGGATGACATTTATCACCATTTTTTTCTAGAGGATAGAATAACAATCCGCCATTTTTAGGTAATTTATATTTAGTATTAAGATTCGGAAAGAAAGTTTCACCACCATCATAATCATCTGATAATGAAATAATAAAAGTAAGAATCCTATTACCACCATTTTTAATAAATTGAGAACAATGATCATTATCATCACAACAAGCATCATGATGTTCTTTATAAAAACCATCTGGTTCATATTTAATAACTTGTAAATGTTCTGAATTTTCAACAGGATGATTAAATTTATCACAAATTCGTTTAATAATATTATAAACAACAATATCATCTTTGTATAACCAGCAAGTTTGGCTTTTTCTATAATCTAAATCTTTACCAGAAACCATTTCACTATCTTCAAATTTAGAAGTAGCATTTTCAATAATATATTCTCTTTCATAATCAGTGATTATATTATAATATATTTGAGGTAAAATATATTCCGATTCATCTTCTGCATAACCGAATGGTTCAAGATCGTCAATAAGTATAATAGATAATAACAAAATAAATATAATAATAAATATTGTATATTGTTTCGTTAACATATATAATACTAAATTAAAAAATATTTTAATAATAAAAATATTTTGTTGTGTATAAAAGATAAATCAAAAATAAGATTATATTATATAATGTTTAATACAACGAGTTTATATAATACGGAGATAATATCTGAAACTGATAATTTGAGTGATTATAATTCAGAAAACAGTGATAATATAGATATCACAGAGAATTATGATAACATAATGTATTCAAAATATTTAAAAAATAATTATTTATCAAAAGCAGAATTAATAGAAATAAATAATACAAAAATAGAAGAAGCAGTAAATGAAAATAATTATAAAAATGTAATGAAATTACTAGAAGATGGAAATACATTATATAATTCAAATAAAAATACAATAATAAAATTATGTTCCAAAAATTGCAATATAAATAAAAAATGTGATAAAGAATGTTATAAGAATGGTTTACTGTTATCAATATTAAACACAAATAGAGGTATTAAAACATGTTATCATTTGTTATTAAAAATGATAATAATAAATCCTAAATTTCGTAATTTGTGTAAATGCTGTGAAAATATAGAGTATAGAGACTATCTATTAAAATTGGATAAAAATTTTATGGATAAAAGAAATTTATCAAATATTAATGAAAATATACAAACTAAATTAGATCCTAAAATATTATTAGAATTACAAATAAATTATTTAATAAATAAATTTATGAATATAATTGGCTTATTACCATGTGAATGTAAATTTAAAAATAAATATAGTAATTTTTACAAAGATAATTATTTAAATTTTAAAGATATAATGAAAATATACACACGAACAATACCGAATGTAATAAAAATGTTAAAAATATTATATGATATAAAAGACAATCACGAAGAATTACAATTAATAAAAAACAGCAGATGTATACATGAAGATATTAGATTTAATAATTTAACATATTGTAGAGAGAAAAAGTATGAGAATTTTTCCAATAAAGTAGTAAATGAATTAATAATGAATTTAGAAATAATAAACGAATGGATAATAAATTCAATAAGAATATCAATACATTTATATAATCAACAGAGTTTAGAATATTTTAGATATATATTAAATAAAAATGTAGATGATAATATATCTGATAATTTTGAAAAAATTTATAATAAAACAAATGAATTATTAGATCTTAATTATTTGAGTAATAAAAAAAACATAATAAATTCATTAATTGAATATTATAACAATATATCAGAAAATGATTTATTAAAATTAATCAAAACAATAATAAATCAACTAGAATATAGAAATTCAATAACAAATGGTAGTTATGATATTAATGATATATTAATAAATTATATTATTGAAAGTTTTCAAAATTCAAATATAATATTAGGACTAGAATTTTTTAAATACATAAATAATTTAGAATTAAAAAAAGAATACAGGATGAAATTACAATTTATATTTGATTCATTATTAATAAATAATACAATAACAATAAAAAATAAAATAACATGTTTAAAAACAATAAATAAGAATAAAATAAATATAATAGGATATGATTTATTAAATAAATTAATAGATTTAGAACAAGGTGATAAAATTATATTAGAATTTAATAAAGATGAGAATAGTTTATTTAACATAGATGATTATAAAAATAGTGATTATATAAAAGATATAATTAAAAAATGTATTATACAAAATAAAGTTAATATATTAGATTATGTATTATATAATTTAGATACAAGTATAAAATTTTTAAAAATAAATCCAGTAATAATATATTTAAATAATATAGATAATTACATACAAAATGATGAATATAAATATATTAGTTTACTAAAAACTATATTAAAATATAAATATGAATATACAAAAGAAGAGATCTCAAATAAAATAACAGATATAATATATTATTGTATTGAAAAAAAACTAACAAATTCGTGTAAATTGTTTATAGAAAATGATTATGATGTAACTAGTAAAATAAATAAAAAGAATTTATTACATTATTGTATTGATAATCAAAATCACATAATTGCGGAATATATAATAATAAAAAATCCAATAATAATAACAAAAAGTTATAATAATTTAAATATAATAAATTACTTATTTGAAGTATATACCAAACAAAATTTTGATATAAATATTTTGATGAGATTTATAATAAAAATAATAACGCCGATTAAAGACAGGATAATTACACATGATATAATTAATTATCAAGATGATAACAATGAGTTATTTGGATATAAAATATTAAATTCTAATTTATCAAGTGAAAATAAAATAATACTTTTTAGTATGATAAAAGATATTATAAATCCAATAGAAATAGATAAAAAACTAAATTTTCCATTAATACTTTTTTCAGTATTATTAGATGAATATGAAATAACATATATTATGTTAAATAATTTATTAAAAAATAATGTTATTAAAAAAGAAATTAATCAAGTTAATACATTATTTAATTATTATCATATTGATACAACAATAAATATAAATTTTATTCCAATAATATTTAAATTTTTAAAAGACAATCATGATAAATATAATAATTTTGACGATAACACACATAATAATTTTATAATATATCCAATAGATGAAATTGTTATAAAATATATTTTAATAATATTACAATCTGCAATTTATTTAATTTCAGAAGATATTAATAAATCTATTAATTCTATTAATTCTATTAATTCTAAATATATACAACATAATATTAATTCTAAATATATACAAAATAATATTAAATCTAATAAATATAAACAAAATAATAATTTTAATAATGTTGATGATTTTAATAATTATGTAAATGATATTAATATTTCAGAATCAAATAAATACATGGAAATAACATTAGATAATGATATAAGTGATGTTAGTAATATAAATAATAATAATATATTTAAAAAATATATATCAGATGAAGAAAGTATAAATGAAAATATATATCAAAAGAAGATAAATAAAGTATATAATTACAAAGATAATATAAAAACAATAAGTATTATAAATTCAGATGATACATCTATATCAGAATCAGAAATATGTTTTATAGATGATAATTAATTTTTTTATAATATGAATGTATATAGTATGAATACTAATAAAGATATGAAGATATATTATACTTCAATAAAAGGAAGAAGACAAACTAATGAAGATCGTCATAATATAATATTAAATATAAATGAATTAAATAAAGATGAGAGTGCTATAAATTTATTAGGTGTATATGATGGTCATGGTGGTGATTATGTATCAACATATTTAGAGAAGAACATACCATTATATTATTATAATAAAAAATTAAAAACTCCATTTTCAGAAGAATATCACAACAAAGTATTTAAATTATTACAAAAGAAAATAATAAAAAACAAGAAAGGATATACATCAGGTTCAACATGTTTATTAAATATCATGTATAAATATGAAGATGAAATACATATGAATATAGTAAATCTAGGCGACAGTAGAATGGTAATAGTTTATGATAATGGTAGTTTTAAACAAGTTACAATAGATCACAAACCAGATGATAAAATAGAGAAAAAGAGATTAAAATCAATGGGTGGTGAAATTTATAAAGATTCTGAAGGTGTATATAGAATTGGTGATTTATCATTAAGTAGATCATTTGGTGATGAAGATAATGCTCCATATATATCACAAGTTCCAGATATATATTATAAAAAAATAACACCAAATACAAAATATATAGTAATGGCATGTGATGGATTATGGGATGTAATTGAAAATAATAATTTATATAAATTATTAGAAACTTTTAAAAAAAATAAAATAAAAAATTTAGCAGCAGAATTAGCATCAGTTGCATTATTAAAAGGATCAACTGATAATATATCAATTATTGTTATTGAATTATAAATTAATTTATTATTCATATAAAAATTGATTTTTGTATATAAAGTATTGTTGACAGATATATTACAATAAAAATTATTAAATTATGAATCAAAATAGCACTATAGCATATAATAATTATGATATTTTATTAGAATATGCACCAGAAGAATTAGGCAATAATTATAAATTTGTATTAGCGGCTGTTACACAAAATGGCGATGCATTAGAATTTGCATCAGAAACATTACGGAATAATTATAAAATTGTATTAGCGGCTGTTACACAAAATGGCAATGCATTAGAATTTGCATCAGAAGAATTACGAAATAATTATAAAATTGTATTAGCAGCTGTTACACAAAAAGGCGGAGCATTACATTATGCATCAGTAGAATTACAAAATGATCGTGAAATTGTATTAATTGCTGTTAAACAAAATGGGTATGCATTGCAAGATGCATCACTAGAATTACAAAATGATCGTAAAATTGTATTAGCTGCTGTTAGACAAAATGGGTGTTCATTGCAATATGCATCAGTAGAATTACAAAATGATCGCGAAATTGTATTAGCGATTGTTAGACAAAATGGGTGTGCATTGCAATATGCATCAGTAGAATTACAAAATGATCGTGAAATTGTATTAGCTGCTGTTATACGACACGGACATGCATTACGATATGCACCAGTAGAATTACAAAATGATCGTGAAATTGTATTAGCTGCTGTTAGACAAGATAGATATGTATTTAATAGTGTACCAGTAGAATTACACCATGATCCTGAATTTATTTTAACTGCTATTAAAAAAAATAATTTAATAAAATGTAAATATTTAGAATATGCATCACTACGATTACAAATACAATTTAAAAATTATGATAGAAGAAAAAATTTTTTACAGGTATTGGTAGAAAATAAAATAATTAGTAGCAATAATTCATTATCTAGTATATTTTTAGAAAAAGTTTTAAGTAATATAGATTTACTTAAAATAATATTTAGTTTTTTATAATAGAAAATTATAAAAAGTATTATGACACATTTATTTCTTTTCTTCTATACATTGATCAGCTGGTAGAAGATTTTTCTTACAACCTTGTACTTTTTGTAATCTAGGTGATGCAAATATATATAATGATTTATCAATAATACAAGCATAATCAACAGTTTCATCGTTATCTTTTATTACATCTGGTGCTATTTCTAATAACTTTGGATTTCTGTTGATAGCAATTAAAGCAATATCTTTATCATCTTTAAATACTTCTAAATAAGGATATATAAATTGATTTGATATAACAAGTTCTTTATTATTTTTTAATTTATCAGATACAAATTTAAAGTTTTAGGATCTTGTTCAATTGCAAGTTTAGCAGCAGAATTAGCATCAGTTGCATTATTAAAAGGATCAACTGATAATATATCAATTATTGTGATTGAATTATAAATTAATTTATTATTCATATAAAAATTGATTTTTGTATATAAAGTATTATTAACAGATATATTACAATAAAAATTATTAAATTATGAATCAAAATAGCACTATAGCATATAATAATTATGATATTTTATTAGAATATGCATCAGAAGAATTACGCAATAATTATAAATTTGTATTAGCGGCGGTTACACAAAAAGGCGGAGCATTAGAATATGCATCAAAAGAATTACGCAATAATTATAAAATTGTATTAGCAGCGGTTACACAAAAAGGCGGAGCATTAGAATATGCATCAAAAGAATTACGCAATAATTATAAAATTGTATTAGCGGCTGTTACACAAAATGGATATGCCATACGAGTAGTATCAACAGAATTACGCAATAATTATAAAATTGTATTAGCGGCGGTTACACAAAATGGCGGAGTATTAGAATATGCATCAGAAGAATTACTCAATAATTATAAAATTGTATTAGCAGCCGTTACACAAAATGGATGGGCATTACAATATCTATCTATAGAATTACAAAATAATTATAAAATTGTATTAGTAGCGGTTACACAAAAAGGCGGAGCATTACAATATGCATCAGAAGAATTACGAAATAATCATAAAATTGTATTAGCAGCTATTACACAAAATGGCAGAGCATTAGAATATGCATCAGAAGAATTACGAAATAATTATAAAATTGTATTAGCAGCTATTACACAAAATGGCAGAGCATTACAATATGCATCAGAAGAATTACGAAATAATTATAAAATTGTATTAGCAGCTATTACACAAAATGGCAGAGCATTAGAATATGCATCTTATAGATTAAAAAATAATCGTGAAATTGTATTAGAATACATTAAAAATAATGGCTCAGTTAATTATCTATCAAAAAAAATGAAAGATAATTATGAAATTGTATTAACTGCGGTTAAACAAATTAAATATAATTTAGAATATGCATCACTGCGATTACAAATACAATTTAAAAATTATTATAGAAGAAAAAATTTTTTACAGGTATTAGTAGAAAATAAAATAATTACTAGCAATAATTCATTATCTAGTATATTTTTAGAAAAAGTTTTAAGTAATATAGATTTACTTAAAATAATATTTAGTTTTTTATAATAGAAAATTATAAAAAGTATTATAACATATTTATTATCTAAGCAGTACATTGATCAGCTGGTAGAAGATTTCTCTTACAACCTTGTACTTTTTGTAATCTAGATGATGCAAATTTAAATACTGATTTATCAATAATACAAGCATAATCAACAGTTTCATCGTCATCTTTTATTACATCTGGTGCGAATTCTAATAACTTTGGATTTCTTTTGATAGCATTAAAAGCAATATCTTTATCATCTTTAAATATTTCTAAATGAGTATATACATCTTTATTTAATATAATAAGTTCTTTAATGAAATCTTTATTTTTTTTTAATCTATCAGAAATAAATTTATAGTTACTAATATCTTTTTCAAGAGCATATTTAACAAAGTCAGTATCATCTTTTAATCTATCTGATACAAATTCAAAGAATTCTGGATGTTTCTCAATTGCAACTTTAGCAACTTCTTCTATATTTTGAAATTCTGGTTGTATTTTTGGAAATATTGTTGTACCTACTTCTGTCATAATAGTCATAATAAAATTATAATTTTTTTTTAAATTTTCATCTAGAGAGTCATAATTAAATTTTCCATCACGATTTACAAAGTTGTTAAACTTATTTTGTGCATTTGAATCTAAAGCATTGTAATATAATGAGTGTTTAACACTAGCACCGGCAATTTGGGTTGAATTTTTTTTAAATTCTATATATTTTTGTTTGTATTTTAAGTATTTGTTAAGATACAAAGTTGACATTATATATATAAACTTTATAAAATATTTTTATTTTGAAGTATTTTAAATAAATCTTTATTTTTGATAGATGCATTCAATATAAATTGCATATCATCTTTTAATTTATTTGATATAAAATTTAATGTAGATTTTTGTTGTTTTAATGCTGTTACTATTATTTGTGAATCATTTTTTAATCTATCTGATGCATATATTAGTGATGTTTCATTTACTTTAATTGATTCTAGTACAATTTCATTATTATCTTTTAATCTATCTGATGCATATTTTAAGATTTCTCCATTCTGTATAATAGACATTGATACTATTTTTATATCATCTTTTAATCTATCTGATGCAAATTTTAATGCATATCCAGTTTGTGTAACTGCATTTAATACAATTTTATAATCATCTCTTAATTTTGTTGAAGCAAAAGATAATGCCCAGCCGTTTTTACCAACTGCTATTAATACAATATTATAATTATTTTTTAATCTATTTGATGCATATTGTAATGCACCACCATTTTGTATAATTGCAGTTAATACAGATTCTTTATTATTTTTTAATCTATTTGATGCATATAGTAATGTTGCACCATTTTGTGTAATTGCAATCATTACAATAGTATTATCATTTTTTAATCTATCCGACGCATATTCTAATGCCCAACAATTTTGTTTTACTGCTATCAATACAATATCATAATTATCTTTTAATTTTTCAGATGCATTTTTAAGTAATAATCCATCTTTTTTAACTATTTTACATAATTCTTTGTAATTATTTATTAACATTGTTTTATTTATAAATATTATAATACTTAATATTATAATATTACTTCAATTTTTTACTTAAAAAAACAAACATACTAATGAATTATTACAGTATGTTATATTTAATAGATAAAATAATTTTTATTATTTTATAATATTTTTAGTAATTTTACAATAGTAATATAAATATCATCATATGTACAACCAATTATACCATCAGGTAATTTAGAAATACAATATTCACTAATAATAGGCATATTTGCAAATCTCCATCGTTCACATCTTAATGATTCATATATTATTAAATCATCTTCATTATGTATATTTAATAATATTTTACATTCACCTATTTGTTTATCTCTATCGTCACTAAATATATTATAAAGATATATAACAGATATACCTTTATGTATTAATTCTTGTATTTTACGATCTCTTCTATCACTTTTATTACCGCATATAACTACATCATATTTTTTATTAACATTTAAGAATTTTTGTAATCTTAAAGTTTCTGATGTATTTTCAATATATGGTAAATATTTTCCTTTACCAACAATATTCAGATTATCTAATGAATAATCATAATAATCTAATAATGGATTCATATATTTCATAATAATTTTATAATCCAAACTAGATACTAACTGATCTAAATTTAAAAAACCTAGTTGTCTTTTTTTACTAAATATAGGTCCATCATCGCATGCATATATATGATTTGTATTTTCAATAAAAATTGTTGGTTCAATATAATTATCTACAAATTTTGGTGGTCTTCTAATACATAAATAATCTACATTATCATCTATTACATCACTTAAATTATTATATAATATTAATTTATTATTTGCAAATATATTATTAATATAATCTTTTATAAATAAATAATCATCTATGTGACATAATATTGTATATTTTCTAATATCTGTATTATTATCAAAATTATCTGTAGTATTATAGTCTATTATAAAAAATATTACAAGAATTATAATTAAAAAAAATATTATAATAAACTTATTATTCATTATATTTATTTAATAAAAAATATTTATTAAAAATTAAATATTAATCATCTAAGATATCATTATCAGAAATAATTTCTTGTTCAATAACTTTAATTCTTTTTTCATTAGTAATAATATCTATTTTTTGAACAGCTGCTTCATCAACAGGAATCCATTTATTTTTATAAGAATTAAATTTACAATTCATAATAATAGAATCTTTATTACAAAATAAAATTTTACATTTTAGTGATAAAATATAAGTGGGAATATATGCAACTCCAATCTTTTTTTTAATAAATTTATTATTAAGATTAAATATTGCATATAATTTGTAAACATCAGAAATATTAGTTTTAATCATTTCAAGATTTAAATTAATATCATCAATGCATTCAAGATCAGTTAATTCAAATTTATAAATTATTTTTTTATCTAAATTAACATCAATATTATCTTCATTTTCATCACATAATAGAGTATTTTCAATATTAACATTTTCACCATTTAATAAACTATTTTTATATTTTTCATCTTGTTTATCAAAGATATAAATTAATTTAGTACCAGAATATTGTGGATAATATGTAATTCCTTTAATATTATGATTTTTAATATTATTACTTAATTCTAAAAACATACTTTTCATCTGATTTAATTCATATGGTCTTGAACAAATTATATCAATATTATTTGTTTTATTAGTAGTTTCTATAGTTTTATTTAAAATTGTTGATACGAAAAACATTTTTTGCTTATAATCCATATTAATAATACTTTTTCCATTAATCATAAAAACATCAGAAATCATAAATGTTAATTTATTATTATTAACAACATTTTTAGAAGAAATAATATTATTATCATTATCAATAATAATACCATCCATAATTGTTCCGTCATACATTTTTAAATCAACTGCTAGTTTTATTTCACTAATTCTAACCGAAGATTTTTTTAAACTTTGTCTATTATAACTAATACTTCTTCTATCTATTAAATAACTGTAATAATTATTATCTTTCTTCATAAAAATAATAAATGAATTTATACCACATGAATTTCCAGATACATAATATTTTTTACTTTTAAGATCATATACATCTCCAATATTTTTAATAATCGTATATTTATGTTCATTCACTTCTATTTTATTATAAAGAAAATCAAGTAAATGAATTTTAATTTGACTTAACTCATCATTATCTTCAGAATAAATTGTATCATTATCTTTATTTATGTCATTATTAAATTTATTATTATTAAATTTATTATTAGAATTTTGATTATTATAATTTTGATTATTATTAAATTTATTATTATTAAATTTATTATTATTAAATTTATTATTAGAATTTTGATTATTATTAAATTTATTATAATTTAGATTATTAGCATTTTGATTAGTATTTTGATGATTAAAATTTTTATTATGATTATTATTGTACATTGTTAATAATATATATTATAAAATATATATTATATCATTTTCATTTTTTTATAGAATAGTGAAATAAATCAATAATTATAGAGTTTCAAAATCATCAGTAAATGAAGCATTTTCAAAAATACCAGAAATATTATCTACATTATTTGATTCTTGATTTTGATAGGTTGGTATATTTACTAAATTATCATAAACTTGTGCGATAGATTTACCGTATGATCTTAAACCACAAGTACCAGTAGATGTTCTAATTTCTGCCATTCTGTCAACAGAAGTTTCACCAACACTATTTTGATAAACATTATTTTCAAAATTTACAAAATTACTAACATTTGCATTAGCAACATTTTGGTGTAAAAATCTTTCTTGATCTACTTTGATAACATCTTCAGGTAAATTATTATATAAATTATTACTAAAATCAATTCTATTTAAATTATTACCAGATTTATTATTAGTACAAGTTACACATGATTTATTATTATTTTGTTGTAATATATAATTATTAATACGATTAGCATCATTGCAAGAATCATTTGTTACAATACAATTTTTATTCATACCATCTTTATCCATAGAACATTTTTTTGGACAATTAATTTGATGAGCATATAATTGAGCAGTTTGTTGTTGTTCTTCATTTAATCCTAATAAATTACAATTAGTACTAGGTTCATTAGAATAATTTGGAGAGACAGGAACATCATTAGTAGCATTATCAATATTAAAAGTAACAGTTTTTTGAGGATTATTTAAATTAGGTGCATTAACATCAGTATAATTTATTTTATTACTATAATATTGATCAATTACAGGTTTTTGAACAGGAATATTTCTTTGTATTGGTGCAGAATAAGTTTGCTGATTATTAAAATGTTCTGGTTTTCTATTAACAACAAACCAAAAAATAGCTATAAGAAGTATAACTATAATAATATTTTCAAGTGTAAAATAATCAGAATGATTTTGAGATGTATTTTCTAAATTAGAATTAATCATTTATATTATATAATACTATAAAATTTTTTTGATGTGATATAAAATATATTGTATAAACAAAAATATAAAAATATAATATATATAATGAAAAATAATTTATTAATTATAGTATTAATTATATTTTTAATAATATTAGTATTAACTGATAATTATTATTATAATACAATAATCATAACAAATAATGATGTTATTACGAAATATACTGATAAAATTATTATTAATAACAAAATAGAAAAATTTATTGGAACAAGTGACTTTATTCCATCACCTTATGTATCATTTAAAAAAATTATATCAAATAAATTATATTATGGATTACCATGCAAATATATTAAAAGTGATAGTTTTTATGATTTACTTGAAAAAATTGGTTATAAAATGACAAATAATATAAAAGAAGCATCATTAATAGTTCCATGTACATATGAAACAACAGAAAAAGAGATAGTAGATTTAGAAACAAATGGAATTAAATCAAATATATATGGAGATGGTGTAAGAATATTTATGTTAAATAATACAGATCATATGGTATCTAAATTAGCATTATGGAAATATTTAAAATACAAGTATGGTGATGTAACTGCATCTACAATGATACCATATACATGGGATTTAACAGATGCAACAGAAGTTGAAAATTTCAAGAAACAATATGATAAGAAAAAGATATATTTAACAAAGAATAATCAACAGAGACAAGAAGGTATAGAAATTCACACAACATTAGATAGTATAATAACATCTAAAGACAAGTATTTATTAGTTCAAGAATTATTACAAGATCCATATTTAGTGAATGGAAGAAAGATTAATTTGCGTGTATATGTATTAATAATAAAAGATAATTACAATAATATCAAATTACAAGTATATAAAGATGGTTTTATGTACTATACACCAAAATTATTTGAAAAGAATACATCAACATTTGATCATAATATAACGACAGGATATGTAGATAGACAAGTATATGTAGAAAATCCATTAACACATGCAGATTTTAGAGAATATTTAGATGATACGTCGCGAAATTTAACACAAATAGAAGAATATTATAAAAAAATGTATCCGGATAAGAAATTATCAGAATATATATTTTCACAAATGTATCAATTAATAGCTTCAGTATTTGAGACATATGAGAATGTAGTTGGAACAGTATCACATGGCGTTAGTTTTCAATTATATGGTGTTGATATAGCAATAAATGATAAATTACAATCAATGATGATGGAAATAAACAAAGGTCCAGATTTAGGTGCAAAAGATGAAAGAGATAAAAACTTGAAAATTAATTTATCAAATGATATATTAAAATCAGTTGGTTTAGAAGAAAATACTAATAATAAATTTATGACTATATTAGAATTATTAAATTTAAATGGTGCATTGGTTCCAATTACAAATTTTTATTGAATTTATTAATTTATGAATTTTGAATAAATTCTCCATTTTTATAATAATTATAAGTAGGATTATAACCGGATGTGCTATTTTTAGAAAAAATTTCAACCCTATTATTTGGATGTTTTATTGATTCTTTTATAGCATCTTCTTTTGATAAAAAAATTGTAGCATCTTCCCATTCACTTCCATTTAAAAATACATAAACAAAATCCATATTTTATTATAATATAATGACAGTTCTTTATATTATAATATAAAAGTGAGTAATATAGCTTAATTATAAATGCTACTGAAAATATAATATTGATGATTATGATTATATAAATGTATAATGATTAATTATTTGTAAGATATAATCTATAATGATTACCAGGTGTTAAATTATATAAAACCCAAATAAATAAAACAGCGACTAACAATGTTAAAAAGATATTATAAATATATTGATTAGGAATTCTTTGTTTTATCATTAAATAAATTATTTATATAATTATGTTGGAAATTATTTATTTGGCTAAAAATTGTTAAAGAAAGATAGATATCTTTTCTAATGTTATCATTAATAAGAATCATATTTTTATTTATAAATTCTGGTTTATTTTGTAGTTGTTCATTATTATCCATTGTATAATATATAATAATATATAATATAAAAATAATTTATATGTATTTTTTTTTATATTTATAACAAACATTATTATTGTCTATATAAATATTATCTTCATTTGGATATTTTAATATAACTTCAGGTTTTGGTGAAAATATATATAATATACCAACACCAATTATAATAAATAATAATAATAATTCAATTATAATTTCCATTTATATAATATATAATTATATCCAAGATATAATATTTATAAATATTTAATCATATAATAGTTAATTATTATACTTAATTATAAGGTGGTTCAACAACCATACCATTAATTAAATCAGTTTGTTGATAGTTTTTATCATTTTTTATTATATTATAATAATTATCTAAATGATCATTTCCAAAATCATTATATTTATTATATTCATTATAATTATTATAATTATTATAATTATTATTAGTATTATCAGTATTATTAAAGTGTTGTATAGATTTTTTTTCAACAGGCTTACTATCTTCTTGATATTTTTCTTGAAATTGATTAATTTGTTTGATATCATCATAATTAATAGTACTTAATTCATCAATAATACTTATTATTTTATTTTTTTCAAAATCTAATTGTTTTTTATAATTTAAAAGTTTATTTTGTGTATTTAATAATTTTTTTTTGTCTAATTTATTTTTAATTAAAATTTTTTTTGTTTCATTTTTTGTATTTATATTTTGATTATCAAATTCTTTAGTATAATATCTAATTACAAGATAAATACATATAAATATAAGAATAACAATTAATAACATATTATCAATAATATAATCATTGTAAAATCTTGAAAAAAAAGATTCAGTCTTAATAATATTAACAGTTTTAATAGGTTCTACTCTATTAATTATTTGATTAAAATAATCATCAATATTTTTATTTATTAATGGATTGTTAATATTATCAAAATTTTGAACACTTGAAAAAATATTATTTCTAAAATCAAATGTTTCATGAGTTTTATTAATAATTGAATTATAATTCATTTTAAATTATATAAACTATACAAAATAAAAAATACAAAAATATTTACATTATATTTATGAATTTTATAATATAATTTGTCAGTGAACTTTTTTATAATTATATATAAAAATATAAGGTTATAATAATATAATATTATATTAATTAATTATAAAATAATAAGATAATGTTTAGTTCAAATAAATTAAATGATCAATTTATCATAACACAAAATAAATTAGGTAATGGTGCTTTTGGTAGTGTTTATCTTGCAAAAATTGATGATAAAGATATTGCTGTTAAATGTGAAACTAAAAAATCTGAGAATCTAACATTATTAAGAGAATTTAAAATATGTAGAAAAATATATATGATAAAAAAATATTTAAAATGTATGATTGTGAAAGAATATAAAGACAGTAATAATGATTCTGATATAAGTAAGTTAACAGAAACAATAAATACATTAGAAAATAATCCAATAATCAAGGTGTATAAATATATATCATTAAATAATCTATTATCAATACCAGAAGAATTTGATATAAATTACATGAATGATACAAAATGCATACCAGAAACATTTTCATATATTGAGTGTAATGATTTTAATTTTTTAACGATGGAATTGTGTGGTGATAATTTTGAGAATTTATTAGAGAATTATAATTTATCAGAGCGTTCAAAATATTTTATTGCACATAGATTATTGCATACATTATCATGTATACATAGATGTGGTATAATTCATCGTGATATTAAATTATCAAATTTAGTATTAAATACAAAAATAGCAAGTAATACTAAAATAAATAAATTATATCCAATGATAATTGATTTAGGTTTATCAAAAGAATATTATAAATATGAAGGTGAAAGAGTTATTCAAATACCATTACATAATACAAAAAGTATAACTGGAACATTGCGTTATATAAGTATAAATATTCATGAATATAAAACGCCGAGTATAATAGATGATTTAATAAGTTTATCTTATTCATTAATAGTAATATTTACGAATAAACCATTACCATGGATCGGTCATAAAAAAGATGCAGATAAATTTGATATAAGTAAACACACACATACTAATTGTAAATGTGGTTATCACAAAAACAAGTTAGCAAATAATACAAAAAATAACAATACAATAGCAGAAGTAAAGTTTCATACAACTTTAGAAGAATTAACAGATAATAAATATCCATTTCTAATAAAGTGGATAAAATATTTATATTCTTTAAAATTAAAGCAATTGCCAAGTTATAATAATTTATATAAATTATTGTATAGTGAATCTAAAAATTATGATAAATTATATTTAGAATTAACAAAAAAATAATAATTTTTATTAAAATTTTCTTGATGCTTTTCTTCTTTTATGAAGTAATTCTTTTTGAATTAATTCAGAATTATCTATTTCTATTTTATTATTAGTTTCTTCTTTACGATCTTCATTATCAATACATATTTTACTAAATTCATTATTTAACTCGTTATTTTGCTGTGTTGTAATAATATTTTCTTTTAATTTAACCAGTAAATTAATTTTATTAACATTGTTTAATTTTTCTTTTAATAATAATATTTCATTTTGTAAAGTAGTTATTTCTTTTTTTAAAAATATATTTTCTTCTAATAAATTCAAATTATTTGTTTCATCTATATTTTCAATAACATCAACATCTGTTTTAGAATAATATTCCGATTCAATTTGATTTTCTATTTCATTTTGAGATTCAAGTTCATTTTGAGATTCAAGTTCATTTTCAGATAATGTATCCATTTTATTATTATTAGTAACGATTAATTTTTTTAAATTTATTCTCATTAAAACTATTATTATTTCAATAAATAAATAAACTTATACTAAAAATCTTCAATATTTAAAATTTCAAATGATTTTGATTCACTTATTGTATAAGCAGATTGGTATTCGGTGGGTCTACTTTCATGAAAATTGGTTTTTTGTAACATACCTATTGTATCCATAAAAGTAAATGGATTGCTAACTTTATAAATTTTATCATAACCTAAAGATACTAATAATCTATCAGCAACATATTCCGTATATTGATTCATTAGATCGGAATTGATACCAATTAATTTGCATTTAATAGATTCATTATTAAAATTTTTAGCAATATCAACTGCCTCTGTTACAATATTAATAATTTCACTTTTATGTGGTTTATTCATAAAAAGTTTAAATAATTCACAAGCAAATTCACAATGCTGTCCTTCATCACGAGCAATAAATTCGTTAGATTTAATAAGTCCAGGCATAAATAATTTACCAGATCCTTTATATTTTTTTAACCAAAAAATAGTAGCAAAAGCGCCACTAAAAAATATACCTTCAACGCAAGCAAAAGCAATAATAACATTAGCAATATTTTTTTCAGAATCAATCCATTTAAAAGCCCAATTTGATATTTTTTCAATTGAAGGAATTGATGTAATTGCATTAAAAAGATGTTCTTTTTCATCATTATCTTTTATTAAATTATCTAACATTAATGCATAACATTCTGAATGAACATTCTCTATCATCATTTGATATGCATAAGTAACTTTTGCTTCATTTATAGTAATTTCTTCAAGTAATCTAGAGCTTATATTTAAATTAACTATTCCGTCTGTATTTGCAAAAAATGCTAAAATCATTTTAATAACATATTGTTCATCGGATGATAATTTTTCAAAGTCTTTGTAATCCTGAGAAAAATCTATTTCTTCTGCTTTCCAAAATGAAGATTGCTGTATTTTGTATAAATTCCATAAATTCTGATATTGTATTGGATATACACTAAATTTTATATTTTTCTTATCTAAAATTGGTTCATTCGTGTAATTTTCTATTTCTTTACTATAATACTCATCTGATTTTATGTCTAATAATTTTTCCATTATTATATATATTTATATCTAAATTATATTTCAAATTCAATTTTATTATATTTATAAAAATTTATAGATCTAAACAGATCTTTATTACAATATAAATTTAATATGATTTACATCTCAATTTATTATATAAATTATTACAAGATGATATTATTATAAAAACATTATCTATATGATGAAAACAGATCTTTATTTAGTATCCTAATATTTGCAATGATCTTAATCTAGCAGAAATTGCTTTAACATCATTAAAATTATTTTTCAATTCATTATCAAATTGATGTAATGGCATAAAAACCAGATTAATTTTTTCATTTTCATTTATATTACCATGAATTTTGTTAATTAATTCTTGCATTTTTTCTAGAGTAATTTCTGTTTCATATGCATAAAGTTGTATTGATTCATCACATCCACCAGGACTTGGACATATAGGTTCACCTAATTGAATTAGTTCATTTATATTTACGACAAGACTAGTTTCTTCTCTAATTTCATCAGCCATCTTTCCTGCAAAATTACCTGAGCCATCAAGCATACCAGCAGGTATTTCTAAAAATTCTTTTCCAATAGGAACACGAATTTGTTTTGTCAATAATACATATTTTTCACCATTAACTTTAACAATAATTAGAACTGCAACTGCTGATCCACGAAGAAATACAATTCCTGGAAGTGGAGTACCTTCAGTATCTGTAGATACAACATTAAGATATAAGAATCCTAATTTTTCAGGTGCAATCGCATGAGGTGCACAAAACCATGTGGCATTTAATATTTCAATTTTCTTAACAATAATTTTAGTATGATCTAATGAATTCATAAAATTTATAAATTTTTGGGCATGAATAATTTTATCCATATGTGCAATAACATCTGGATTTGTAGAAGTTATTTCAACAGAATTATCATATAACATGCTTAAAGATTGTGACATTTTTATTAATTTTTGAGAACTTTTTGTAGCGGGGTTTTTATTTACTTAAATAAATATAACTGTCTTGAAACATTAAAATTTTCAATTTTTTTATTTTGTAGTTATAAAAATTGATTTAAGTATAGTATTACTTATATATAAGTATAGTTTTTATTAAAAATGGATTTAATACTTGAAGAGTTTAGCTTATTACACAATAAATATATTAACACAGATGAAGACAAAAAAATCATAGAAGAGATAACTAAAGGTATGGTTGATAACATGTCATTAGATGCAATATATAATTATATAGCAAATACATGTGCATCATATATTTGTCATGATCCAGAATATAATAAATTAGCTGTAGAGTATGAATTAAAAAATATGTATTTAATATTAAATTTCAAGTCACAGAATATAAAAGATTTAGTTAAAAGACAACATGAATCAGGTTTAATATCAGATAATTATAAAAAATTTATAAATGACAACATTGATTATATAAATAATATAATAATAAATGAAAGAGATAATTTAATTGATTATTTTGGTATTAAAACACTAGAACGATCTTATTTATTAAAAGATAAAAATAATATATTATTAGAAAATCCACAAATGATGTTTATGCGTTGTGCAATTCAGATTCATGGATTAGTTGAACATGTGAATTTAGATTTAGTTAAAGAAACATATGATTATATGTCACAATTATATTTTACACACGCAACACCTACATTATTTAATTCTGGAGGAAAATATCCACAATTATCTTCATGCTATTTATTACAATGTCCAGATGACTTGAAGAGTATTTCTAAAAGTATGTCAGATATTATGATGATAAGTAAATGGGCAGGAGGTATCGGTATTAATTTATCAGATGTACGAGCAAATGGAGCATTAATAAAATCAAATGGTGGATTATCATCTGGTATAATACCATTATGTAAAGTATTAGAAAGTATAGCACGATATGTAAATCAATGTTTTGGAAGAGACACAATAATTTACACGAAAGAAGGTCCAAAAATGATAGATAAAGTAACAACAAAAGACGAAGTATTAACCAAAAATGGTACATACCAGAAGGTGTTAGGAATAAGTGAAAAACAAGTTGATGAAGAATTATTAGAGATTGATTTATTACATTCAATAGAGTTATGTCAAGTAACAAAAGTGCATCAATTATATGTAATAAAAAATAGAAAAGAATTAAATAATAAAACATTATTAGAAAAAATAAATTTAAAAGAGATTATTCCAGAATACACAAGTGCAGAAGAAATAGAAAAAGGTGATTTAATGGGTTTTCCGATACCAAAATATAAAGAAACATCCATACAAACATTAAATGATGAATTATTTTACAGATTATATGGAATAATAATATCAAATGGAACGATAGAAAAGATAATAAATAAGTTTACAATAAGATTATTAGAGAACAACGATACATATAATTTTGTATGTAATTATTTAAAGTCATATGATATTAATTATTTGACGAAAGAAATAGATAATATGATAGTGATAGAATGGTATAATAATACGAGTATAATACCAATTCATTATGATAGTCTTTATAAAAATGGTAAAATAATAATTCAAGATGAATACTTACATACATCAGAAAAAAATATATTAGCATTAATAAATGGTTTAATAGAAACAAAAGTAATAAAAAATAACAATATAATATTATTAATAGATACAAGAGAATTAGTATATAATATACAATATTTATTTTTAAGATTAGGTATATTAATCAAAGTAGAATATAAAAATAAAATTTTCTCATTAATAATACCAAGTGATTTTAAAGAACAAAAATGCAATGATTATTTTAAAGAACAAAAATGCAATGATTATTTTGAATATGATAATATATTATGGTCACCTATAACGAATATTAGTAAAGAAAAATATACAGGAACAGTATATGATTTAAATATAGAGAATAATCATAATTATACAACGAATATGGGAATAGTTCATAATTCTGGTAAAAGACATGGAAGCATTAGTTGCTATATTGAACCATGGCATTATGATATATTTGATTTTATAGATTTAAGAAAAAACACAGGCGATGAAAACTTACGCGCCAGAGATTTATTTTTAGGTTTATGGGTACCGAATGCATTTATGCGAGCAGTTGAGAATGATGATGATTGGTATTTAATGAGTCCTGATGTTTCAGTTGGTTTAACAGAAGTTCATTCAGAAGAATTTGATAAATTATATGAAAAATATGTTTTAGAAAATAAATATGTTAAAAAAATAAAAGCAACAGACTTGTATAAAAAAATACTAGAAGCACAGCTAGAGACAGGTATGCCATATATGTTATATAAAGATCATGCAAACAGCAAGTCCAATCAAAAGAATTTAGGAACAATAAAGAATAGTAATTTATGTGTAGCACCAGAAACAATGATATTAACAGAGAATGGTTATTATGAAATTAAAAGTTTAGAAGACAAGTTAGTAAAGATATGGAATGGTGATAAATTTTCAGAAGTGAAGATAATAAAAACAGGTGAAAATCAAAAGTTATTAAAAGTAACATTTTCAAATGGTGAGACTTTAACATGTACACCATATCATAAATTTTACATTGATGGTGATATAGATACCGAAGTGATAGAAACAAAAGATTTAAAAGAGGGTATGCGCATAAGTTTATATGATTTACCGATAATAGAAGTAGAAATAAAAAATAAAATAGGAGAAACTGATATATTTGACATATTAGATGTACCAATAAACGATACCTTAAAAAATAGATTAGAATGGTTATCAGAGTTAAGTGATCGTTATGGAAAGATAATAAAATTTGAGGATAATAGATCATTAGAAATAAATTTTAAAGATATATCAAATGAAACATTAAATAAAGTTCGTTTACTATTAACAACAATAGGAATATATCCAAAAATAAAAGATTATATATTAACAATAAGTTATAATCAATTATATAAATTAATAGAATTAGGATTTAAAACAAACAAATTAGATATAAAATGTAAAAAACCAAATTATCAGGTTTATACTTATATACGAGTAATGAAAATAGAAGATGAAAATAGATCAGACGATACTTATTGTTTCAATGAACCAGAAAATCACAAAGGTATATTCAATGGTATATTAACAGGTAATTGTTCAGAAATAATAGAATATTCATCACCGGATGAAATAGCTGTATGTAATTTAGCATCAATATGTTTACCAAAATTTGTAGAAGATAATAAATTTAATTATGAAAAATTAGGTAAAATTACACAGATTATAGTGAATAATTTGAATAACATAATAGATATAAATTTTTATCCAGTAATAGAAACACAAATATCTAATTTCAGACATAGACCAATTGGATTGGGTGTTCAAGGTTTAGCAGATACATATGCAAAATTAGGTTTAGCATTTGATTCAAAAGAAGCAATAGAAGTTAATAAAAAGATATTTGAATGCATATATTATAATGCACTAAGTAAATCAAACGAATTAGCGATAAAATATGGAAAATATTCTAGTTTTGAAGGTTCACCATTTTCTCAAGGTTTATTTCAATATCATTTGGCAAATTACAAGAATGAAGATATGAATAAAGAATTAAATTATAATTGGGATGAATTAGTAGAATTAATAAAAACACACGGAACAAGGAATAGTTTACTAACGACTATAATGCCAACAGCAAGTACAGCGCAAATAATGAATAATAATGAGAGTATAGAACCATTTGCATCAAATATTTATGTGAGAAAAACACTTGCAGGTGATTACATAATAGTAAATAAATATTTAATAAATGATTTAAAAAAGATAAATAAATGGAACAATGAGATATATCAAGAAATTATTTATGATAATGGTTCAATACAGAATTTAGATATTCCAATTGAAATAAAAGAAAAATATAAAACAGCATATGAATTAAAACAGAGTGTTATATTAAAACAGAGTGTTGATAGAAGTTTATTCATAGATCAATCACAAAGTTTAAATATATTTATGTCAAAGCCGGATTTTAGACTACTACACACTTGTCACACTTATTCATGGAAGAATGGATTAAAAACTGGAATGTATTATTTAAGATCACAACCAGCAACAGAAGGTATAAAGTTTGGAATAGATTCAGAAGTAATAAAAACGATTAAAAATAAAAGAAATATAGAATATTTAAATAAAGATAAAAATGAAGATGTATGTGAGATGTGTAGTGCATAAAATTCAAAAATAGATATAAAAGATTTTTTTAGGTAATATAAATTAAAGTTAATAAAATAAAAATTTTAGTATAAAATATTAATTTTTTATTAATTTTTTTAATATATAAAAATGTAAATATTTTTTTTCATAATATATAATATATATATCATGAATATGTCAATTGACTGGAAATGTTCTGTAACTATTTCAATTTTAACAGTATTAGTATACTTATTATTAGTAACAATGCTAAAAAGTCACACCGGTGATGCAACTGTTAAGGAAGTACATGAAACTGAATGGTTTAAATCAATGGAATTTATGTTATTCCTAGCAGCATTTATTGCATTTAATTTAAATAAGCAATTATTTAACTCTTGTTAGATAGTATAAGTAAATTTTTTATTATAAATAATTAAATAAATTATTTATAAATTTTTTATAAAATATGTAGATGTATAGTAAGTATGAGTATAGATAAATATTTAGAACAAGTTGATTTAGTAGATTACTATATAACAAAAAATGTAGTTAATTTAGTAAAAAACGACGATGAATTAGAAAATATAATGGATAATATATTTATATTATCATATAACAATAAAACAAACAAGAATAGTTTAAATATATTACTAGAGAATAGAGAATATGAAATAGTGGAAAAATTAATAAAATACAATAATTTAATATTAGATTATAAAAACAAGAATGAGCAAAATTTGTTAATGCACTTGGTAGAAATAGAGTATTTTCATGATTTAATAATAAATATGTTTAATACATTAGAAATACATTTTTTAATAAAAATAATAACCGAACACGATGTATACAAAGTTAATTTTATTGATACAATAATATATTTAATAATAGCAAACGAAGAATACATCTTAACAAAGTACAATATACATAATTTTAATAAATTAATAGAAATAATAAAAATGATATATTTATTAGGTAAAGAAGATAAAACATTTTTATTAACAAAATTATGTAATAAAATAATTAATAAGAATGTACTAAAATATATTATTAATTACATAGAACCAAAAAATATAGATATATATCCTGATGAAAATTTATTTACATGTATTGATTATTTGATATTAAATAATAATTTAGAAATATTAAATATTATAGTAAATAAAGTTACATACATATATTTTATAAATATAGATCATAATTCGTTATTAAGATTAATAGAAGAATACAAAGATTTAAAAGATTCACTACCAGTTGTAATAAAATTAGTATTTGATATATTAAAAAAAAGTAATATTGCAAAAATAAAAAATAATAAAAATCAAAATATATTTTATTATTTATTAAACATTGGTAATAAAATAATTGATTACAAAATATTACTAAAACATATAAATTTAATAAATATATATGAACAAGATATAGATGGTAACAGTATATACAATATAATTAAAAAAATATATACAAAAAAAGAAGTAAATGAAATATTAAGTAAATATGGAAAAAAAGAAAATAAGTTAAATATAAATTTAAAAAATTATTTAATATATACAGAAACTGGTTTATTTAATGCAGATGTATTACATAATATAATATACACAATAATATTTTTAAAAAAATACAAAAATTTAAGAATACCAAATACATCTTGGATAGATACAAATAGTAAAAAAAATAATGAATTAATGATGTTATCTAATAATGATATGTATATAAATAGTTTATTAAGAGTTTATTTTTATAATTTTAATACAATATTACCACATTTAATAATGTGGAAAAATAAGACAAATTATATAATAGATCTTAATTTAGTAAATTGGTTATTAAACCCAGAATTAAATAATAAAAGATATGTTTATATAAAATTATCAATAAATTTATTAAATAAAGAAAATTCAAGACATGCTAATTTATTATTAATTGATAATAAAAATAAAATAATTGAACGATTTGAACCATATGGTGAAATTTATTATTATAATTCATTAGAATTAAATACAACAATAATTAATGAAATTGCGAAACCATTAGGTTATCAATATATATTTAGTCAACCATATCCTGGATTCCAATCTAGAAGTGATGAATTTAATGATTATAATAAAGTAAATGGCGATCCATATGGATATTGTCTAGCATGGTGTTTTTTATATTTAGAAATAACTATGTATAAGGAAAGTTTAAATTTAGAGAGAGAAATATCAACAATAGATATAATAAATAATTATATAATAAATAGTTTTAAAAAAGATTACAATTCAGCAGAAAACATATATATGTGTTTTATAAGATATTATGGAAAAAATTTAGATAACGAAAAGAATAAATTATTAAAAAGATTAAAAATTAGGAAACAATTATTATATCAAAACAATATAGATAATATTAAGTATAAAGAAATAATAAATAAATTAAACAAAGAATTAATAAATATTATAAAAAAATAATTTATTGATTATATTTATTAATTATGGGTAATAATTACAAAGAGGTTAAAGATAAAAATACTAATAAAAAAACTAGTATCACTGATATATATAATTTAATTGATAATTTAAAAAGTCACATTAAAAAACTAGATATTAATAAAAATCATATTAAAAATAATGATCATAAAGATCATGAAAAAACACATAAATTAAATATAATGAAAACTTTTCGTGTATGTAATCCATGTAATATAAAAAATAAAAAATATATTGGATTATTATTTGATAATAATTTTGATCAATTAAAAGACGATGAAGATATAAATATAGAAAACTGTGCATCATTTATAAAATTAAAGAGATCAAATAATATAATAAATTACTCAATAACATTTGATATAAAAGAAGAACTACCAATAGATACAACAGGAACATTATTAAGTAATATATTAAAAGACGAAACAACATGCAATTACTGTTTAACATTAGGTATAAAAGACAAGAAAAGTTCAAAAATAAGAATAATTAAAGGTAGTAAAAATATATTTAATTTATCAACAGTAGTGATAGTAAATAATAAATTCATAGTAAATAGTACAATTTTATATAGTTCAAATGACGATGATGAATTATGTTTAATTGCAGAATTAGATGATAAATTAACTGTAAATTCTAAAAAAAGTTTAATAAAAATATTGATGATATAATTTTATTATTTATTATTTATTATTTATTATCTTTTATCAGGAGGAACATATTTCAATAATAGAAATTTAAATATATCATTTTCAGAATTAATTTTAAGATTTTTTTTTTTATTATTTTCTAATATTGTTAGAGAATATTCGCTTAATTTCATGTTTAAAGATTTTGCATGTAATCTTAATTTTTGGTTAAATATACCAGATCCAGTAAAATGCAATAATGCAGTATAAAAAGATTGTTCCGGAACAATAATAATATCAATTCTAAATACATTAATAATAGTATCAAATATTAATTTATCATAAGATGATGGTAAATCTGGTATATTTTTAAAAGAAGCGAAACCTTGAAAATGTGTATTAAAATGTTCAGTTAAATAATCTATAATAAAATATTTAGAAAAGATATGAATAACTTTGTTTAAATATGTAGAAGAATTATTTTTATTTTTTAATTTTTTATGAGTAATGAGTATATCAACATCAGAAGAAAAATCTTTTTCTCTTCTAAATGATCCACAAATAATGGATATAAAATCTTTATCAAAGTCATAGAGTAAATTTTGTATAAAATTTTGTAAATGTTGTATAAGTATTCTTGGTATTTTTGTAGATAAAATATCTTTATATTTGATACCTAATTTCATTTGATTAGTTAGCTGAACAATACCTTTTTTATCAGCATTAATAAGATCATTAATAGATTTAATATTAAATGTTTCATAAAAATAGGATGCTTTAGAAGGTCCAATACCATAAATATTAGATAATTCATTAACAGCTTGAATTTGAAATTTATTTTCTACAATTTCTGATAAATGTCCAGTATCAATAATTTCATTAATTCTAGCGATAGTTTTATCACCAATACCTTTAATAGATTCAAATTGTGATCCAGAAATAATAGTTTGTTTAAAATTAGCGATAATATTAATAATTTTTTTGATAGTTAATAATTTATAATAATTTTCCTTAGATGTTTTATCTGAATTAGTATAATTACTATAAATGAACAAATAGTATTTAATAAATTCATCAACTAAATATTTATTATCTTTATTTTTAATAATAATATTATCAAACTCTTGAGAATTGTTCATATATGTAATTATATAAAAAAATTGATATATAAAAAAAAAGATTATAATAATTATAATGAATTTACTTGATAAAATGGAAGATGAGGTACCAAAAATAGGTATATGTGGGTTTAAAAATATTGGAAATACATGTTATATGAATTCTGTATTGCAATTATTATTTCACAGTGAAGTATTCATATCATTTTTATTAGATTCAAAATTTAATGATTATATAACACAAGCGACATTAGAAAAATTAGCATCAATAAAAAGAAAAAAAGAAAATTTATCAAATACAGATGAAGTAAGTATTAACAGATCATTAATTCAAGAATCAGAGAAAATGTTAATTATTTTAAAATTATATGATATAATTAATTTAAATGTAAATAAAGGTAATGCAGTAATTACACCGACAAGTTTAAAACAAAATATTGATTTAAAACTTAGAATGTTCAGAGGATATTCTCAACATGATGCACACGAATTTTTATTACATTTATTGGATACTATAATAGATGAAACAGGCGTTGAATCAGAGCCAGTAATTAATAATATACCAAAAACAATACAAAATTATATTGATATTCTAAATTTAGCAAAAGATGAAATTAAAAATACAAATAATATTGAAGATAAAAAAAATATTATTCATAAAATAAATAATTTTAAAAATAATAATAAAGAAATTATTAATAAATTTAATGGTTTACAATATATGAAAAAAGTATTTAAGCAAAAATATAATCCTTTTATATTTCAATTAAATAATTTTATGATAAATTATATAACATGTAGTAATTGTAATAATACAACATGTAATTATGAAAATAATACAATAATATCAATACCAATAGAACAAAATGTATATGAATCATTAAATAAATATACACGTCAAGAACAATTAGAAGATTATAAATGTGAGATATGTAAATCAAATCAAATAGCATTTAAAAGTTGTAAATTTTGGCGATCACCTATGTTATTATTTATACATCTTAAGAGATTTAAGCAATTTCCGAATGGTCGTTTAGTTAAAGATAATACACATGTTGAAATACCACATACTTTAGATTTAAGTAATTATTATGATTTAACAACTGATGTTAATAATAAATTATATAATAATTATAAATTAAAAGGTATAGTAAATCATCATGGTGGATTAAATGGCGGACACTATACTGCTGATTGTATTAATATAACAGATAAAAAATGGTATCACTTTGATGATTCAACTGTATCAAAATATACTAATGATATTATTAATACTTCATCTGCATATATTTTAATGTATGAAATTAATTCTTAATAAAAAACAATTCACAAATTATAATAATCATTTTATTTAAAATATATAAATGTATTTTAAGTGAATAATTTTCAAATTCATATTTATTTATATAATTATAAAAATATTCAATATCATAATTTTTTGGTAATTTTACAATAATTAATTTATTATTGAAATTACTATATTCAATATTATTATTTTTATAATAATCTGAAAATTTTGTTGTTATATCTATTATCAATTCTTCAATTGATGTATTATCTATTTTTAATAATAATGAATCATTATTTTTATAATCAATACCACCCCATGGCGGATCAACAAAAATTACATTTGGATTTATTTTTATCATATCGTTGTTATTGAAATTTAAACATGAATCATTAATTACAGTTATATTTTTATAACCATAGATATTTATATTATTTTGTAAATATTCAGATCTTATTTGTGATAATTCTATTGCATATACATTGTTGAAAAATTTTGAAAATGATAAAACATTTCCTCCAACACCTGATGTGTAATCAATTATCGTTATTTTTTGAGGATTTAAATTAAAATTTAATAAATGATGTGATATGATTTTAGATGTTATGTCTGCAATCTCTCTAACTGTTATGAAACTAAATGAATCATCATCTATTTTTAAATTCGCATAATTATTAAAATTTTTCATTATCGGAAATATCCTCGCTATCTTGTTATTTATATAAAATTTATCATCATTAATTACATCATCCCATACATCTTCTTCTACTTCTTCTTCTACTTCTTCTTCTACTTCTTCTTCTACTTCTTCTTCTACTTCTTCTACTTCTTTTTCTACTTCTTTTTCTACTACTTCTTTATCTATTTCAACGGTAGCATCTGTATAACATAAACCATTATATATTTTTTCGTCTTCTTGTATATCTTGTATATTTTGTATATCTTGTATATTTTGTATATCTTGTATATTTTCATGTATAATGACATGATTATTAATATATTGAGAATTATTATTCATTTATTAATAATATCTTTAATTGTTTAAAATATTATTTTTTTTTTGAAATAATTGAAATAATAAAAGATGAAATATTAAAGATATGAGTATAGAACTATATATAGTTAAGATGTCAGAAGATAGTATAATTTTCCAAATAATTGATTGGAATCAATTTCATGAGCCAGATAATGATTCTGATGAAGATCATGGAGATGGAGATGGAGATGAAAATCAATTATTAAAGTACAAAATTAGATTATATGGAAGAACAATTGACAATAAATCAATATTTGTGAATGTAGAAAATTTTACGCCATTCTTTTACATAGAAGTTCCATTAGATTGGAATATGACAAAATGTTTATCATTAGTAAGTTATATAAAGAGTAAGATATCAAATCAAAATATATTAAGAGGATTTAAGAATTTTGATATACTAGAGAAGAAAAAATTGTATGGATTTACAGGTTATAAAAATTTCAAGTTTATTAGATTAATATTTTTAAATATGAAATCGTACAAATCATTTGAATATTGGATAGAAAAGAATAAAATAAATTATCCAAGTCTATTTAAAAAGCCGGTAAAATTACAATTATATGAGTCAAATATTGATCCATTTATTAGATGTATGCATATACGAAAGTTAAATGCATGTGGTTTAGTAGAAATAAAAAAATATGAGAAATTATATGACAATATATCTCACTGTGAAATAAATATAAAAACAAATTGGACGGAATTAAATCCAAGTAATAATACTTCGGTACAAAAGTTTATAATTGCATCTTTTGATATAGAATGTATGAGTGAATCTGGTAATTTTCCTCAAGCATCAAATGAAGGAGATAAAATTATTCAAATTGGAACTGTATTTTCATATTATGGTGAATCAGAACCA
>Ga0214917_10000856_pt1 | contig 39649 bp, 46 predicted proteins | sample LL_1208_BB_MetaG_FD_177983 | JGI IMG/M metagenome (GOLD analysis project Ga0214917, IMG submission 177983) | Freshwater microbial communities from Lake Lanier, Atlanta, Georgia, United States - LL_1208_BB | ecosystem: Environmental > Aquatic > Freshwater > Lake | place: USA: Georgia | collected... | reverse complement strand
CCAATGAAGGAGCTTCTACATAAGTGCAATTGCTTGAAGTCAATTGACCTGTTAAATAAGCTCCAATTACTTTGAAACGATTGATACCACCGACAAATTCTGTTTTTAGATATGCTTCGCAAGAACCTATAGTTCCATCAGTATCAAGATTGATTCTTGGATTTTCTATGTCAGAATAATAGGTAACATCTTCTTCGTCATTGAACATTATGCTCAATATACAACCAGAAGGAATAGCAGTTAAGATATCGGTATTTTTTCTATAAATGTTTCCTGCGGTATATCCGCCAGAACCACCAGAAGTAAAAATACTCAATGGCGTGACAGTTGAATATGTTGCTCCGCATGGAGTACAACCAGAAACTCCAGAAATATTGAAGAAGCCGCCATATTCGGTAGCAGTTATTGAGGGTAAAAAGACCCCTTCAAAGTTTAATTGATTCGCCAAATAACCACAAGTCCAACGATTTGGAACTTTATAGGATGCTACAATATCTCCTGCTGCATAGGAATGGCCTGTTATAGGCTCAATCCAGGGTTCAATTGCATAGAGGCAGCAAGTTCCATAAGTCAATCCGGTTGGACCACCACCAGTTGGACCAGTAGCGTCTAATGTAACTCCCTTGAAATTTACAAGAGATTCTACACCAGTAATTTTTATGTAATTAGACGATATAGGTTCTGGATCATAATTGATCTTTAGCCAACTATACCCATCACCCATTTCAATTATAGAACCGTCTGCTCCACTAGGGGCAAATTTGCTCGGTGCAGAATTGTTTCTGGTAGAAAGCTTATTGAAATTTGTATCACCTACACATAAAAATAGTTCTTTTGTGGTGCTATTAAAGCACAAACTATTTGTTATATTTGGATCTGTATAATCAAAAACTTTGAAGGTTTTTGCTTGCGCCCAATCGTTTCTGGTAAAAACGGCAGAAATATTATCTAAAGGAACTCTTTTTATAAAACTAGAGGAGTTGGCTACATCCTTCGCTACTCTGGTGCTTTTATCAGCATATCCAACTTCAACAACGCCAAAACCAGCGTAGTAATCCCAATACAAAGAATCGCTCAAAAAATTACTTATAGCTTCTGAATATCTATTGGACGAGTCAATTGGCATACTTTATTTATAGTACGAATGTACTAGGTCTAAATGTCTCGGCAGCATTGATACTAGTAACAGAACTCTTTTGTCCCTTAATAAGGTCAAATCTAAAACCGATTGGTTTCATGAGGGAAATGAAATCGTCTTGATATTTTTCTGGAATATAAGCGGTCAGAATAATGGCAAATTCCTGCCTATTTCTTCCTTCTGTTAAATAATCGCTATTTAAAGTTCCTTGATTCAATACCATTGTGTCATTAACACCAAAAGTGATGCTATAATCGTCAAGAACCGAATCAAAGAATGTTTGAATAAAATATTTAAAAGAATCTTGATTTCCTTTATTTACTATAAATCTTTTCTTGTTAGAAATTAAGAATTCTCTAAGCTCTTTGTCATAATCTTCTCCAAAATCATCGAAATCGAAGTCTGCAAATAATGACTTATAAGTTTCTTTGATTGAGGAAAAATTTGTGTAAAAGATATTTTGAATATCTTCGTAATTTGGATATAAATCAAGACCACTAGTGGAAAAAACCCAATCGTAATATCTTTGAATCAATTCAATAATTTTAATATCAGAATCGGTTTTTGATTCTTTTACTAACCAAGAAGGAAATTGGTGTTCTACTGAATAGAAAAATTTTCTATCGGTAGAAGCAATTGTGGCCAAATCATATTGAGAAGCCAATACGCCCAGTGCATATTCACATCCCGCCTCCGTATTATATTCGGTAATATTAGCGGTTGCTCCGAGATTTGGATTAGTAAAAAAGAAAATCATGTTACGGTTAGTGTATCTACTTCATATTCTACTGCCATATTATTTTGTGGAACTATGGATGTAGCATTTGCGGTGATTGAAATTGTAAATGTAGAACTTGGATCTACATTATCATAGAAGAGAATATGTCCGGTTGTGGGATTAAACACACCTACCTTAGAATTGACTAAAGTACCGTTTGAAAGATAAGCAGCAATATATTTGTATCCATTCAGCTCAGAAACATTAGTTGTTGTATTATTAAATTTTACTTGGCTTGTGGAAAGATTTGTGGTCACAAGACTAGTTGTAAAATTGCTTATGGCATGATAAAAACGAATATTCCGCGAAACATCAAGATCTATTACCTTATCGAATACGAAAGAAATATTACTATCTGCAATTGAAAGACCGGGATCGTAATCGGTAACTAGAGTTATAAGATCTGATTTTGAAATATTATGATTGAATTTATTATTTCCATAGGAATTATTGATTCCTACTATCAATTCAGATCTTAATTGGGATGCTGTTTTGTTAGTTTTTCGTGAATCATATGTTATAGCTAGTGTAAGCTTTCCAGTAAAATCATCACTTTCAAGATATTCTATTCCAAGACCAACTATAGATTTGGCAGATAGTTTAGTGCTTAGTGAAGTAACCTGAGAAGAACTTGCTCCAAGACCAATTATAGAATAATAAATTTTTCCATATACGCCATTGTAATCTTGGCCATCAAAAACTGCTATTTGATTTCCTATAGTTGTTTCATCAGGAACATATCCAGATGCAGCAATAGCAGCCTCATAGTCGCTTTTTGTTACTAAAGATGAATATCCGTAGTAGCGAGGACCAAGATATTTTAGATAATTAATATCCGGGGCATCAAATCCCCCTGAAGAGGTAGTTGAAGATACAGTTGCAGCAGGAATTGTTAAAGCATTATTTGTTGAAAATTGAGAAATAGAATTGAATATAACTCCATTTCCTTGTTGTCCAGACGCAACAACATACGAAACGGTTACTGCGTCTGTGCTGATTATAGATTTTCCTATACTATTAATATCTTCGGATTGAAGATTTTTACCAAATTTAACATAGTAATAATCTCCCTTTTTGACTAAGAAGAATATTTCAGAATCTTCAGTTGTACCCACAATAGGTTCATTTGTATAATTTGCCCAATAGGTTCCATTTACTGAAATCAAAACTGTTCTTATATCTACATCTTTATCTGGAATTTGATATTCTTGGTTTTCCAAATCCACATCGATAACATTTTCTTTTATTAATTTTGTTCCAGCATAAAATTCAAATGTACTGGATGTGTCAATTGTGGTTCTTGGGCCAATATAGTAAAAATTAATAAGATTATTATTAGTATTTCTAGCCCTCATACTAGCAAATCGGTCTATTTGAGCAAGATTGGAATTTGTTTTTGTAAATGTCACTAAAGCCAAAGACGATTTTTTGGTAGGAGGGGTAAACCCAGTAATTTGTAATAATTTGGATACAGATTCTACATTTTTAGCACTTGAAATAAATGATTCATTATTTAAAATGTGAAGATAGTGCAGCCAAATTAGAGTATTATAAGTAAATAACCCATTAACCATATCGATAGCTGTATTTGGGCTATCGAGATCAAACTGCTTACCAACATCAGTTGATTTCAAATAGGTAACAAGATTTGCCTTTAGAGTATCGTAATCTAAATCAACTAAGTTAATTGGCTGGGTCATGGAAATATTTAGGGTTTAAAAACTTAATGTTATTTTTGAACTATAAATTTATAAGTTGATGAGATTAAGGTATTTGCATCTTCATCTGATACTGTATATGTCGCAATGATGTTCAAATTTTTGTTAAAGATATTTGTTTTATCCAAAGAAAATTCTATACTTTTAATACCTTTTGCTTTATACGCAACTAAAGAATTAAGATCAGCAAGAATTACAAACTCCTTCATCGTATTTTTGTTAAACTTTAATTCATCTATCGAAAAAGGAGTAGAAACAAATCTATTATCGCCTTGTTTGGCTAAACAGATTATTTTAATTTGTTGATTCGTAAATGCAGTTTTTGTTATTTTTGCAATATCATTTTTTGAATCGGTTTTAAAATATACGCTTAAATCTTTTAAACTCATCTCTGAATCCTTTCTAATGAATCTGTATCTGAATATGTGACATCTTCAAATATATCGCCATCAATTGCACTGCCAAATCTAGATAATGTTAAGACCATTTCATGATGTCTATCTTTGAAAATATTGTGTTTAATGGACAATACTAACCATCTACCATTTAATTTTCCATAGTTGGTTTGATATTTGGGGTTAACTTGGTCATAAATGGTTACTATATCACCAGGAGAAACATTAAACGATCCAGCTACTTTTATATCTACCTTTATTGCATTCATCAGAGACAATAAGGCTTTTCTGTATAAAGGACTTACAGGATCTGTATTCCAAAATGTTGAATTCTTAAAAGCAACATTCAATAATTTATCAAATTCTTTTCCAGATTTAGGACAGTCGCAAGAATATGGAGCATTCGGATCTATTAATAAACACCCAAGATATTCACCGCCTAATTGCGATTCTATCTGATTACATAATTTTATATCCTGAAATGCTTCTTGTAAACAGCATTCCGTGGGTTCACATTCCGATGGTTTTAGTGTAATTCCAGTATAACCCTGAAAAAATCTTTGTTCACATTCTTGAATAGTTCTAGGAGATCCATGAAAAATAGCTTCTGGATTTGCACAGGTATAATCCCGGCCTTCCATAAAGATTTCATTAGCATCTCTATATTGGCTAGTTCTGGTTATAATTGTTTGTAATAATTTTAAATCTAGCATTCTATACAAGGCCCTTCTTTATCATTCTGTGCGTCGAAGAGATATAGGTAAGGAGTTCGTTTAAGTAAATTGGGACAGAAAGTAAGTCCGCGAATGCTGTGCATTTCTATCTGGTACATCTTTACTATATGACCATGAGAAGCCACTGTACAGGCATCGTCTTTTGTTGGGTGATTCCCTACTGCCTGATTTATAGTTCCTAAAGGATAACCATCGGCTATTAAATTTGTTCCTGGACCAGCATATTTTTTATTTTCATTTTCAAAATTCATTATCTCATTGATGTTGAAAGCTTCAAATCCCTGAGTGAATCCTCCAGACCTACCCCACTCATAACTAACAACCTTGAATCCTGGATTAGATTCTGTGTATTCGTATTCTGCTCCCTCAAAGCCAAAGGTTTGACCTGTACAAGTCGTTTCACAGGCTTCGCAGATATCATTACCAGCAATAGAATCTACAGGAGTACATGTAGAACCGTTTAATGTAACTCCGGCCATTCTTATAGGAATAAATTCAATTTCTTGCCAAGAGTATCTGTAGGCTTTTGCTCTGGTATTAGGCTCAGTTTGTCCTTCTCCTTTTATAGCGGATGCTCCAGTAATCAATGCCCAGAAAGAATTATTAGCATCTAAGCAGCAAACAACATATTTGAAAATATTCCATTTTTCTTTAATTCTTCTAAGGGCTAAGTATGTTGCTCTTTTTTGTGCTGCTGTCTTTTTAATATCGATATACACTTTAGCGATATTTTTATCAGTTGTAGATGTAGATAATAATGTAGATGCAAAAATATCCGGCGTATCAGGATTAGTCGCACCACCTAAAGGATCACTAGTACTTTGACCAATAACAGGATCAAATTCATCTATATCAAACATAGTTTGCCACATTAATTGAGTTTGTCTGTGGCCCATCAATTCTTCTGCTGTTACGCCCTGTTCAGTATAAAAAGTGTAACTAGGTTCATATAGACTATTATTATAAAATGCATTATCAAAATAACCAAATTTACCATCATCATAGAATCGTTTAGTATAGGTGGCCATAGTCGCACCTACAGCAGAATCATAAAATTCCAAATTTAACTGATCGGCTTTAATTAAATTTTCCACCTCTCCTGGTTCAAATGGATTTTGAGATGAAGGAGAAATTTCGTATATTTTATAAATTTCTTTGGGAAAATGATCTTCTATTTTATAGAGAATATTAGATTTTGTTGTGCCGACTCCATAATCTGAATAACTAAAAAATGGATTTGAAAGATTTGGCGCAATTCTTTCGTAATAAGAAGAGAATGCACCAGAATTTTCTAATTCCATCATCGATAGAGCTGGATGGAATCTAACACTGTCTATCTTCTGCCGACCATCAATGCCAAAAGTATCCAAGCTATCTCTAGCCTGAATAGCATAATTCATTTTAGAGTCTTCTTTGATCATGTCGCCCAGAGACATGAAATTAGTAAATCTTAGATCTTTCCAAAAGAAAAAATCTGCTCTAACTTTATCTTCTTCTTTTTTAGAATTGGCATTTTCTGCCAAATAATTCAATAAAGTTAGTACTTTGCTATGATCTACTACTCTACCGCTTGGATATGTCATTGGTCTTGGTTTTAACCAAGCATAATTTTCCGTGCCTGAAACATTATATTCTTCTCCTATGAAATATCTTTCAAACAATTCTTTGATCCAACTATCCCCTTCAAGGGTTCCTTCGGCAGAACTTTTGCAAATTTCTTTAATATCTTCTTCAAATTTAAAAGGCAATCTTTCATTGAAAAAGTAAGATTCGTGAATAAATTTTAAGATGACTAATCTTGGCTGTGTTCTATCAGCATAGTCGGTTGCTCTTGCTGCTTGATAAACATGATAATATGGTAAATCAATATTAGTACCAAATCTATCAGTTATATTAATTTTAATTACATCTTTACCAGTAAAATTAAAATCACCAATCATATCCCCAGGATCTCTTAATATGAGAGTTCCTGATGGAATAGTACCAAAAATACTTTCATCAAAAGTAAGTTGTTCCAAATAACCATTGCTTTGATTATTATTTACAACTACCCATTCATTTTTAGTTATAGCATGAGTGATTGTTATATTATTAATACTTAGTAGATTAGCTACTGCCATTTACATTATCCTCAATAAGCTTAATAACACTTTCTTTGGGTACATTAATTATATTAGTGTTATTGATCAATTTTTCTTTTTCGTTCACTCCAACATAACCGCCAGTAGGTGTTCCTGTTAAATAATATTGTGTTATATCAGAATCTATCGTTAGTACATTATTTTCATTTATAAATTCTACGGGAGAATCTGAATAATTTTGAGTCCCATAAATTTGTATTGTGTCTGTTTGTTGCCATTTACCATTTATTTTTTTGAATACTGGTAAACCGCCAGTGCCTAAAGTACCAACCATTAGTGCTTTAATTTTTTTGATTTCTACATTTTGATCTATGACATAAGCAAAATTAGTTGTTATGTCAAATCCAGCACTAAATCCAGAAGTTGGTGTTCCAATAAGATCTCCAAACCCAAGAGTGGCAGTAAAATTACCAAATATTGCAGTAAATTTTTCTAAACTATCTTCTATCTTTTTTGTCGGTGGAGGAAACTGTTCAAATGGATTTAATATCTCAGAAGTATAAATTGGCGCAAAATAATATGCAGGATCTTTGAATAATTCAAATGACAACTTATCTAATAAAAGATCATTGTCTATTCTTTTACCATAAAGATCAGGATTATATTCAGATAAATTATATTCTGAACCCAAATCTTTTACTGGATGGGTTATTCCATCAAAATTATAAGAAATTGTATCAAATTTTCCAAAAATCATGGCCTTATTATTTGTGATATTTCAGATTTACTGTAAACAGAACCTTTATAGTATGTTCCTGTTTCAAATTCTTTAAAAATTAAAGTAAGAGATGTTGCCATTGGAGCACCATCTTGAAAAAATCTAGCTGTATCCTCATCGCCAAAGGGAATTTTATTGATTTCCACAGTAGCCAAAACACAAACTAAAGGATCTCCTAGCCATAGAGTAGTCAATTGAGCGGGATTGCCTTGACCAACAACTTGCAATCTCCATAAGAAGGGAGGAAGAACTCTTTCGGGTACATTTGTGGCTAAAGGATAGGAAGCGGACCTAAAAGCCTCGCATATATTACCGATAGCAGTTGATTCATTGAAAGTTTTTGGAACCATTAAATATTTAAATCTAAATTCTCTTCTTGCTTCGGAAGAAAGAGACATTTCAGTAATGTTTGAAAACATTTGCTGAGTTGTTGTTGAATTCATATTCTCGGCTATGACAGCAACTGGGTCTGCAAAAGCTCTTTTCAGCAATGCGGATGCAGAACCTGCATTGGCTTCTCCTGCCGCACTCAACATAGGACCAACTGGATTTGGACCTTCGTTAAAACCATGCTGCGTGGATATGTTTATGCCAAGGGGCAAAGGAAGAAGAATATAATCCAATCTTCTTTGTGAAATAGCTCCTCTGGTTCTGTCAGCCGCTAATACGCTATACTCAGCGGCCTCAAAAAGGACACCATAAGGTATTTCTGCAACATCTTCTAGTGGAAATTGAAATGGCATTTTTGGTTCATACTATATATTCTATGCCGTACAAAACAAAATTTGTACCATCTAACAAAGATAAGTATGTCGGTAATTGTGAAAAAATACTATGCAAATCTTTATGGGAACGGAAACTTTGCAAGTATTTTGATAATACCGACAGCGTTATAAAATGGTGTTATGAGTGTATTAAAGTGCCTTATATTTCACCTGTAGATAAAAAGAAGCATCATTACTTTCCAGATTTTTTAGTCATGCTAAAAGATAAAAATAATAGCGTAAAGACTATGATGATAGAGGTAAAGCCAGAAAAACAAACCAAACAGCCAACCAATCCAAAAAGAAAATCTTATAAAAATGAAGTGGTTACTTTCGTGATAAATGAAGCAAAATGGACTGCGGCAAAATCTGTTTGCGAAAATAACGAATGGGAATTTAAACTCTTAACAGAAAAGAACCTTTTCAAATGAATTCAATAGAAGATATCAAAAGAATTATCAATCGGGCTGGTGGTTTACAAAGAACTAATAGATTTAATGTAAATCTATATTCACCTACAGAATCCACAAATAGCATCCCCGCACAAAAAGTAGTTTTTGGTGGTAGAGAAATACAAGCAATTTCTGATAAACTTCCTGGTCCAGGATTAGGCCGATTGGTCCCAATAAATATTGGATATGGTGGTAGAGATCCATCATTGCAAATAACCTTTCCAGTAGAACAGGACTGGAAAACATATAAGATGATTGAATTGTGGATGAATACTTTGGCAAACGATGGTAGCAATCCTGCATTTTTCTACGGATTTAGCTTTGCTCGTCCATATGCATTATATGCTAAAAATGGTGGAGCAGAAGTGCAATGTTTAGATACAAATGGGTCAATTAAAGCTACATTTAGATTTAGAGAAGTTTATCCTATAAGAATAATCCCCATAGAAATGGATGCGTCTATCTCTAATTCATTTTTAACTTATGATGTTATTTTTAACTTTAGATCTTATCATGTTTATTGAAACAATATTATGAAAAATTTAACTAGAAATTTACCAAAATATTCGTGTATTCGTCCGAGCACCGGAAAAGAAATAAAATTTCGTCCTTTCCTAGTATCAGATGAAAAAACTCTATTGCTTATAAAGCAAGAGCAGAATCCTAGAATGATAATTCAAAATGTGGTTGAATTGTTATCTTCTTGCTTTGATGATCTTGATGTAGATTCAATGACATTACAAGATGTTGAATTCTTGTTCTGTAATTTAAGAAGTAAGTCTGTTGGAGAATTGGTTAAAACTAATTTTACCTGTCCAGTGACTTCTGAAAAAATTAAAACCGATTTGGATCTTTCACAGCTAAATGCATCCAAATCGAATACAAACTTCGAATTGGCATTAGATACTAATTACAAAATAATGTTCAAAGAGCCAAATCTAAGAAAAATATTTTCAGTAGAAGGAAACTTTGATATTGATCATTTAATCAAATCTTGTATTGATAAAGTTTGTAAGGAAGATGTTGTTTATGAATTTTCTGATTTATCAAACCAAGAAATGAGCGAAATATTAAAGAGCTTTACTACCAAAGAATATGAACAAGTAAAAAACTTTGTAGTAAATTTACCAAAAACATTTGCTGTTGTCTCATACACAACAAATGATGGCGTAGCAAGAAAAATGAGATTGGATGGAGTACTGAATTTTTTTACATTTGCATGAATCATATTGACTTGATGATTTTTTATAAAATTTCTTATTTCTTAGCATCAAGCAATGTTTTAAGTGTGACTGAAGTGGAAAATTGTATTCCGTGGGAAAGAGAAATATATTTTAATCAACACAAGAGTAAACTAGAAGAGGAAAAATCCAAGAATGGCTGAAACAGATATTTTATCCTTTCCGAGCGAAATACCAACACCAAATTCTGGTTCAAGTTCTTTATTTGATTTTGGCAATACTCCCAATCTTAATATGGGAAATTATTCTGGAATGATACCAGAAAATAATACTCTTGGTCAGTTTAATTTTGATACAGGGTCAAATATGTTCCCGGAAGAAATGCCGGGTTATGATCCGGGACTAGAACCTGACGGACAAATGCCATTCTCACCGACAGAACCTGGATTAGGAGAACAGATGTTCCCCGGTGATATGATGCCTGCGGACATTCCTCCTATGTTCGAACCCACAATGCCAGGATTGGGTGAGCAAATGTTTCCTGAAGATATTCCACAAGAAATGGAAAACGAAATTCCGCTTGAAATGCAGGATACATCAGAAATTCAACAAAATGAATACGAAAGAGATACCCTACTGAATCTTCTTGAATCGGCTCAGGGTCTTGATCAAGATACAAGAAATATAGTTCAGCAAAAAATTCAATCTTTAAATACAGAAATACAGCAGCAAAAACAAAGAGTTGACATGTTGATGTCAAGAAAAGGTGCTGTTGTAAATCCTGGATTCTCTTCTACTATGAATCCACAAAGAGTAGTAAATGCTTCTTCTGGTTATGAAGAAGATTTGAGAGAGTTTTTTATGGAAATAAAAAACCCTCCGTTATGGAGGGTTTTGGGCTGAGGAAGATATTAGTCTTCCTTGGCTAGTCGCTTGAAGTACTCAAGCGCATCTTCGTCCTCGTCAGGCTTGGGGGCCTTACGAGCAGGAGCAGCCTCAACTTCGTCCTCATCTTCCGCTCTCTTTGCGGCAGGGGCAACACTGCGAATGTCGCCACCGAGAACATCATTGAGCTTCTTCTTGAGTTCGTCATACGACTTGAACTCAGTCGGGGCAACAAAGTCCTGAAGCTTGTAAAGAGTCTTCCAGAGCTTTTCTAGCTTCTCATCATCACCCTTATAGAGTTCGCTAGCACCGTCAAACTCAGACTTGTCGTAGTTGGTGTAACCAGCAACCTTACGAATCTTTAGCTTGAAGTTAGCACCCTTCCAGAAGTCGAATGGGTTGATGGCTTCCTCATCCTTGAACTGAGGCTGCATGGCCTCCTGGACCTTCTGGAAGATCTTGGTCCCGTACTTGAAGAGGAACACCTTACCTTCGTTCTGGGGGTTGGAGGGATCGCTAACAACTAGAATGTTGCTGATATAGGTTAGCTTACGCTTACGGGTACGAGCAAGATCCTTATCCTTCTCGACTCCGCTATTCCAGAGTTCACTGTTGGCTTCGCAGATCGGACACTTCTGGCCGATGGTGGTCGGGCAGTTATCGATTAGCCAGCCACCCTTGCCCTGAAAGCCGTGTGAGTAGACCTTGGCCCACGGCACATCTTCCCCCTCACAGGCAGGCAGGAAGCGAATGACGGCATAGCCATTGCCAGCCTTGTCAACTTCCGGTCGCCAGAACCGATCATCCTTGTAATCGGCAGTCTTGTTTAGGTCTTCGATCTTCTTGGTTAGATCTTCAATGCTTGACTTCGAACGCTTCTTAAAATCGCTAAATGACATATAGTCTCCTTATATTAACCCAAGGAACTCCCTTGGCCGATGGTGTAGTATACCAAAGATTGGTGTTTAGTCAAAAGGGAAGTTTGGCCTTTTTGGGCAATAGATGCAGATCTCTACCCTCTTCGACTAGTTTTTCGATTATTGGTTTTGTGAGTAATTTCGCGGCCCCTTCGGGTTCAATCTCATAATCTCCGCAAAATTTTAAAATTGCATCCATATATGTGCAATTTGTTTTTGAAACATGTTCTATTATTAATCGTGAAAATTCGTTTTTGAAAGTTGGTTCTATAAGCATAATGAATACCCTATATAGTAGTGTAATTTGGAGAAAAAATGCCTGATAATACTGATCCCAATTTGAATGTAGGTATCGCTGGTGGTCTTACCGCAACTATTGCAACTGATTTTGTTGTTGATGTTTATGGTGCTACCGCTCATGTTCAATTAAGCAAAATGGTATTTGGCGGAACTTCAGATGCCACTAGAATTACCTCAACTAGTCCATTACCAGTCTATGTATCCTCTACTGGAGTAACCTTAAATACCAGAGCCACTATTTCAGGGGGTGGTACTGCGGGATCAGTACAGATAGTGAATTATAGCACAACTTCACTAAAAGTAAATGGTTCAGGTCTAAATGATGCTGTTATTACCCAGGATCAAGCTGGTAATACTCTGTTAACAAACATTTACACCGATACTCAGGCATTCGTATCGAATTTTGGTAACGGTGGTTATACCATAAAAACAATAGGAGTTGGTCCTACCGGAGCTACTAGCGGATCATATGTAAGACTATTCGATCCTACAACAAATTTGATTGCTGGTGTTTCAAATGGTGGTGGTAGTCCCGCTCTCATGGTTCAGGTCCTTGGTGCGCCAATTACCTTGACAGCGAATGTAAATCCTTCAGTTGCAATTTATAACAGCGCAACTGGACCAGTGTATATTCAGGGTTCTACTGGTTCTCCAGTGAGTATAACCGGAGTAACACTAGAGTCTCTTCTTACTACGATAAACCAATCTGGCAATTCTGGGGCTACATTCAATTCCAGAATTCCTGCAATAGAAACTTTACTGACTGCTGGAACTGCAAAAGTAACTGTAAATTCTGAAACTCTGCCATCAAGTCTTAGAACTGGTGTAATTGCAACAACTAGCGGAGTAACATCAATATACTCAACAGGATTTACATGCGCTAAAGGAGTAAATCTAAAAGCTTTCCCGACAAATACATTCTATGTTTATGTCGGTGAAACTGGTGTAACTCATGGTTATCCATTAGATGCTGGTGATGAAATTTTCTTGGAAATAAGCAATCTTGATAAACTTTTCATCAAGGGAGACAGCACAGGTCAAACACTATATTTCTTAGCAAGATAAAATGGCTAAAAATAGCAATATAGTATTTACAAAATCTATAGATTCCTATGGAATCAAAATTACCAATTCGTATTCCGACTTTGATTTAATTGGAAAACGATTAAACTCAAGCCCGTTAGTTTATTTTTATAATACAAATGGTAAAGCAATCTTTGATTATTCGCAGACAATAGATCAAGATGATCTGGACTTGCTTGAAATTTTTCTTCAGGGTATAACAAACGGAAATACATTTACTGTTAACTCTGGTTACTATGTAAAAGACCAGGATGGAATAACATCAAATATAAATGGAGTTTATCAATTTGATGGTTCTACTGGAAACAATTTAATTTTAACGACCGTTATAAGTGCTACTGCATTAAATGGATCTGAGTATCGATACGAACGAGATTATTTTGTAGATGTTCCCCAATTAGATTTGAATTCTGGATTCACTGGTGATACTGCTTATGTAATAAGATCAGTTACTAATCAGGGAATTATAGAAACTTTAGGGTTATATGAAGACGATTTGATAGAAATTTCATATACTGGAAACACTGCAAATCTTGGAAGATATCCTGTAGAAAAAGTGGAAACAAGTACTGATGGCGAAGAACTTATCTTTGTAAAGCAGCCACTAGTATCTGATAATAGAATAGGTTTAACCACAAAAATAAATGTTTATAACAGAGGTAATGCAACAACCGAATACCTCACAAAAGATAAATCTTTAAATGGTTCTGCTAGAACATATGATCGTAATGGAGAATTTATAGATTGCTTTGAAAATCAAAATGAACTTCAAGCCTATCTTAGAAGATTTGGTTATTCTGAATCCGAAATTACAAGCGTATGGGGATACGGAAGTGATTGTTCTGGATCTTCAATAACAGATACGAGTAATGGTAGTGGTATAATATACGATATATTAGCTTCTGTAACTGTATCAGCGTCAACAACAAATAAAAAATTTATTATTAATAGTATTTCTACTCCTACACTTTATTTAAGTATAGGAACAAATTATTGTTTTTTCCAAAGTCATGTGAGTAATTATTCATCAACAAATCCGTATCAAATAGTATTTACTCGCGTTAGAAACAATGTTAGCCCATCAAACCTATTATCAACATATTATACTAGTTTTGGTACACCAGGAACAAATGGAAGCTATACGATATTGACTGTTGGTTCTAGTCTTCCAACAACATTCTATTATGAATCATTAAATCATCCCGGTATGGGCGGTGTAGTTAAATTGATTGGAAGTAGTGGAAGAAGTGGTTCAGGTACATCAGATCCACTATTCTTGACTAATGGAACTTCCATAGGAAATATTTTATCTATAGCAAACTTTACTTAATTTAAACTTAACTTTTTATCGGTCATTGTGATAATAAATTTACGAATCTTATCGATATATCCGCGATTTCTCAATTCCTTAAATACTAGATTGTCCTGAGTAAATTCCCCACTCTTTGCTATGGAGTGTTTTCTTAATTTTTGGAATTTTTCCAACAATTTCTCTGCTGCTTTCGTATCAGTCGTATTCTCCAAAGCATGATCAATCTGATAAATCGCATCATCTATTTTTTTCTTTAAAAGATCATCGTGCTCAAAATCAAGTTTAAGATTTTCTGGTTTAACTACCCATTTACCAGTCTTCAGAGAATAGACTCCTTGATTCTTGGGAATATTCACCTCTCCTAATTGAGCATATACTTCTACCTCAGCTCCATAAACCGAGATATCGTGCGTCAAAGACCAAATTAACTTTTTATCTTTGAAATATTCTTCGTCTGAGCAATTTGGTATCTTCGATTTGTCTAGAATGATATGGACATCTATATCAGAATCTTCAGTATAATTATAATTTGCATTTCCGCCAGTAAAGACTATATCCTTGACTGCCGAATTCGGTATTTCCGCAAATTTTAGCCATTCTTTGGAAATCTCAAGAAGTTTCTTACGAACTTCTTCCTTCAAAAAAATATTTACCCAGAACTTTGGATTAAGATCCGAGTGATACTGAAGGGTTAAAGATTCCCTCAAGAATTTGGTCAAATATTGCATTAATTGAAACCAATTATAGTGACATTATCGACAGCAGCACCTGAAATAGAACCGCCCCATTCATAAGAAGTGACTTCAAAAGGAATTCTATACGCTTGCTGTGTTTTTGCTGTTCTAAGTATAATAGAACCATTTAATGTTAATGCTCCACCTCCGGTATTATCACTAATAAAAACCATACAATGCTTATGGGGTTTAGATATTGTCCCGCTTTGACCGAGTTGGAAAGCCAATGATCTTATATCGACCAAAACCTCAGCAGCTTCAAAATGCTGCTCTGGAGCATTATAACTTCTTGCTGGTGCTTTCATTGTGTATTAGTTAAATGTTATTATAGAAGTGTTGGCTATTCCAGTCGCTCCATAAAGTCTGGCTGGAATATAGCAACTATCGTTGGCCGGAACTCTAACATGGGTTGTGTTTAGAACCTGGTCAGTCCCCCTAAAATCAAGAGTAAAGCCAGATGTTGCTGTTGTGGCAACTAACATACATGCCTTATGTTTTCCGAATGTAACACCAGTGGCGGAAGCAAAATTGGTTGTTGATGCTGCTTTAAAGTTTTCCATATACCTATTTATATGAAAAAAACCCCCTGCTGGAGCAGAGGGTTTTAAAAATCAACTATTCAGTTATATTAGATACGGCTCTTTGCCTTTGTGCAGCTATTTGAGCACTGCTCAATACGAGTGTGAAGTTCATCCACATTTCGCCACATATCATTTCGGACGCTGTGAATTTCATTATTGAAAGTCACATTGTCAAATTCCTTTTGGAGTTGGCAAATGTGCTTCTGAAGAGCACGAATTTCACAAATAAGCAGGAAGACCGTCAGGCCAACGAACGACCAGACAATTGGAGCCTTTGCATTATCAAGATGCAGAAGCAGAGCACCGAACGCAGTAAACGCAGCAAGCCAACGCAGACCAAAAACATTAGTATTAATCATTTTTATTCTCCTTTTGAATAATTTTACTTAAAACTGAAACAATTTGATCAATTTTGCGATTCTCCAGAATCATATTGACCTTGATCTTTTCAATCTCATCCTTGAGAACTAGTACGATTTTTCTATCTTCTTCGGTCATAATCATACTTATATCTCCAATGAGTAGGGTGGGGGTCGAACCCACACATCTACCGTTATAAGCGGAAGGTTCTGCCGATTGAACTACCTACCCAATATCAGCACCACATGTGCTGGCGAGTTAGTTCTCGCTTTCCCGTTAGGGCGGAACGATTTGTTCTTTGTCGTTCCCTGTTGCATCATCATTCTACAGATGATGGCTCATCTGTCAAGAAAATTTTACACTTTTGGTTAGTAACATGCCCAGAAGGAGTCAAAACCAAATAATTGCTCTTCTGGCGGTCAGTATCGTCACCAAGGCGATAGTTGACCTGTGTGCCTTTGTGAAGGCTTACGCACTCTAGGGCCTCTGGGGAGGCCAGACGCTCCATGATGGCCTTAGCAGCCACCACAGCCTCCTCTTGGCAGGAGGACATGAGAGGAATGTCAATGTGGATTCGGTATGCCATTAGTCAATTAGGAACTTCTTTGTGCTTTCTGCTGAGATCCAATCGGTAGAACCATCTTCATACCGAACGCAATACTCAGTTTCTTCGTAAAGAACACCCTTCTTGTCCTTTGCCCGTGAGGTTTGAGATCCAATCACGGTGCAAGGACGGCTATTTTCCGAATTTACTACTTTTTCTCCGTGCTTATACATTTAAATCTCCAATTCTTGAAAACCTTCGTTGTCAGTGTACCAAATTTCGTCAAAGAAGTCAACACACCACGCCAAACAGTGCTTACAAGGCTTTGAATTTCGCAGTTCGTTAAACCGATTCATGCGAAAATTGATCAATTTCAACCTTTTTTCGCCTCTTTTGTAGCATTTTGGCAGCTTATTGAACGCATCTAGCTCAGAATGAACACAATCAATAACATATCCATACTTACGAGCAAGTGGATGTGTCTTGAATTGATTCGTTCCAATCGAAACCAGCTTATTCTTGTGGAAGATCAGACTCACATGCTTCTTTTGCCTCTCCATCTGGAGGCAAATCGGCATCGTCTGAGTCAAAATATCGTTTAATTTCACGCTCAATTTGGGAATGTTCATGATTAGTCGCCTTTGACCCGACTATCTTCTCATTATAGTATCTCTCAACGAAGAAGTCAACCACTATTGGATAGTGTTTGACAACATTTCTTGCCCTTTGCCGAATTGCTTTCGGCACTTTGGGTGTTTGTTTTGGGTCTAGAAGGCTGTAAATAAATTCTTTACAGCGTTGTAGAGCATAGATTTCTTCTTCAAGTGTTGACATAAACTCTTCGGGCTGGATTCGAACCAGCGACATGAAAGTTAACAGCTTTCCGCTTCTACCAACTGAGCTACCGAAGAAAGAGGACGACGGGACTTGAACCCGCAACAAGCATAGATATATATAATGCGAGTAATGGGATTCGAACCCATAAAGATACTTTGGAAGAGTACCATGTTACCGTTACATCATACTCGCAAAAAATATGAACACCTGTAAAAATTGTCAAAAACTTACAAAAAATCCAAAATATTGTTCTATGTCTTGTTCCGCTAAAGTTAACAATAAAGTTATTCCTAAAAGACAAATAGAAGAGCAAAACAAATGTCTATCGTGTAAAAAAAGATTATCCAGAAGAAAAGGATCTAGAAAATATCAATTATGCAAAAATTGTTTATCTGAAAAAAATATTTTAAATTTTGGCGATAAAACTAAAATAGAAATAACAAATTTATCTTTATCTTATTCTTCTAAACATCGTTATGAAAAAATAAGACAACACGCTAAACGAATTTCATCAAAAATGAATTGGTTTAAAACTAAGTGCGAAAAATGTGGTTATGATAAACATGTAGAATTGTGTCATGTTAAACCAATTCACTCATTTTCTGATGATTCACTTGTTAAAGAAATTAACGACAAAAATAATATATGTTTTTTATGTCCAAATTGTCACTGGGAATTAGATAATTTAACATAAATTGAAGATCCTAGATTCGAACTAGGACAAACTGAGTCAGAGTCAGTTGTGCTACCGTTACACCAATCTTCAATAACACGGGCGACAGGATTCGAACCTGCATCGTCCAATTACGGTAAATCTGTTTAGAAGACAGAGCCGATACGCCCGTATAGGTTTGAAACTGATACTAGATATATATACTATACCAAGGTTTCAAAACATGTCAATCAACATTTGCCAATTTTGTAAAAGTAAGACAAAAAATCCTAAATTTTGTAGTAGAAGTTGTGCTGCAAAATTAAATAATACTATAAACCCAAAAAGAAAATTACAAAATACATGTGTAGATTGTGGTAAACCAATAACAAGATCAAGAACTAGATGCAAAGAAGATTATTTACTTTGGCTTAAAAATAATCAAGCAAAGGATATGACGCTTCAAGAAGCAATATACTGGAAACATCATAAATCATCAGCTTTTGCTTTAGTTAGAAGTAGAGCAAGAGCTTCTGAAAAAATGAAAAAAATAAAATCTTGCGAAATTTGTGGATACTCAAAACATGTTCAAGCCTGCCATAAAAAACCAATATCATCATTTTCATTAAATACTAAAATTAGTATTATTAATGAAAATGATAATATTATGTGTTTATGTCCCAATTGCCATTGGGAATATGATCATGGCTTACTATAATTTCAGGTAGTAAGCTTCAGACCAGAGCCTAGAATCTTATTTGCTCCTGCTGGGGCAGTAACAAGACCGCTGACTGCTGAAGTATACTGTGTTTCCATTTCACTCATTGGACGGATCATAAACATAACATGTTCTTCACTGATTGTAAAGCCATCCTCTGCGCGGGTATATGGCATATATGGAGCAAATCCAATTTGCCCCTGTCCCATCGGGATCAGAATATATGCCTTACTGATTGCATAATATCCTTCCTCTTCATGGAAATCCACCCTGCCGATAAGTTCTTCACCACTAGTTAAACGCAAGATTTGTACATTGCTCATTTTCATTCTCCTTTAGCATTACAGTATACCATTCGGGTTCAGGATTGCAAGTCCATTTTGCAAACTTGCTTTTTTCTCCCACATAGTACTTACGATAAGCAAGTACGGGATCTCCATGAACCTTGTATTTATCTGGCATAGCCTGAGCAAAATGAGTCAGGCCGCGCTTGGGTAGTTCGGGAATTTGTACGCTCATGGAGTACAAAAGAGGAAAGGACTTGTGGCACTTGTTATAACGCCTAGCGTAGATATGCGAAAGTGCAAGGGCATGATCCGTGAGCCAGATGTAGTTATCCCTGCTATATGCGGCCCATAGGGTACAAGGATGATTCACGAAACACTTCTTGTACAAAGTTTCTTTATTGATGGAGCTTTCGCTGACATGATGAACCGTAGAAAGCATTTGTGCGCTTTCAAGGATCATCTTAATAACATGCTTATCGCACATGTAACTAGCGGCCATGAGCGGATCTGAGTGAAGAGCAAAGATATTCATAGTTAGTGTCCGAAGACGGTATTGTACTGATGATTGACCTGAATGAATCGGGCATTCTTAGAAAGTTCATCAAGATTTTTTGCCCCAACATAGGTACACGCAGAACGAATACCGCCCATGACTTCCGTGACAGTATTCTCTACTGGTCCCTTCGCCTCAACAATTACTCGCTTGCCTTCTGCTGCACGATAGGAGTTTCGTTGATTATAATGCGTCTTCATTGCATGTTCCGATGCCATTCCGTAGAAAGTTGGAACCATAGTATTCGTATTATAATCAAACTCCCATCCGCCGCATTCGTCGTGGCCTGCTAGCATACCACCAATCATTACCATCTGTGCGCCAGCAGCGAATGCCTTTGCGACATCACCGGGATGTACGCACCCACCATCCGCGACTATTCCTAATCGACTTGGATTGTTCTGTGCTTCTTTTGCACAGTTCTGGACTGCCGAGAACTGTGGAAACCCTACTCCGGTCATCTTGCGCGTTGTGCAAGCACTTCCGGGGCCGATTCCAACCTTGATAAAGTCCGCGCCTGCTTTGCATAGTAGATTTACTCCTTCTGGTGTTACTACATTTCCTGCAATGATATTTACTCTTTCGCCATACTCTTGGCGAATATTGTACACTAACTCACTGAAATTATCGATGTAACCATTCGCAACATCGATACAAACAAACTTGAACTTGTTCTCAGACTTCATGACTTGCCGGAATGTCTGTTGGCTAGTCGCATCAAGTCCGATAGTTGGAGCAGAGAAATATTGCCCGTGATACGATAGGGACAAAATTTCTTCTGCGGTATAATGCTTGTGCAGGCATGTCAGCCACTGATACTTACCGAGGGCTTCTGCCATCTCCAGCGTACCAATCGTCGCCATGTTTGCAGCAGCGATTGGAACTCCAGTCCAAGGAATGCGACCAATCGTTCGCATCAGATTGACATCTGAGCGAGAGTTGACCGATGACTGACGGGGTACGATTAGAACATCCGAATAATCTAGTTGCGTTGCCATAGTTGCTTGGCATTGTACCATAGAGTCTGGCAAATGCCAACACAAGAATCAACAATATTTTTCCACGAAAACTCTACAGAATCGCTTTTGCCCCATTTTTTCAACGGACATTCTGATCCTGATACAGTAAGCTTAACAGACATTTTTGCTCTAGGATTAAGACCACAACCGCAACTATTGCAAAAACCTATACTATCTTTTTCTGATTTTAACAAAGACGGACAAGATAAACATATTGCTTTTCTTGTTTCAAAAACATCATTTGTTACTTTTCCTTTTTTTATATTTGAAATTTCAAATTTAATGTATTTTATTGTATGTTTAAATAATAATATTTTTTTACTTATAATTTTTTTAATTTTAAAATATAAAGAAGAATTGTGTTGTTTTGGATTTAATAATGGTTTTTCATATGGAAAAAAATCCTCATGAATATTCTTAAAATAAGAACTTCTTTCTAAGTAATCGTTTTCAAGTTTCTTATGAAACTGACTTATTTCTTTTTCATAATCAATATCGCTCATAATTGTCTCTTTTGTCTATATCGTTTATTATTGAATTTAAAACTACAAGGATTACTCTCTGCATCGCATAATTGTTGCAGTAAGCCTTGTATGTATCCGCTTGTAACACATCCAGGAGAAAGACCGTTTATAAATGCTGCCATATCAATTGCACATTGCGAATTTGGTGAAGCAGCATAAGAACAGAAATTTATTGTTCCTCCACAAGATGAACATTGTGCAGCAACCAATTTTAAAAATTCTTCCAAATCATTACAACCACCCACAATCGAACATACGCCAGTCGCAGGATCTGAAAGACATGGTTTGTTTATAGACTCAAAAGTAGGAGGCGTTGGAGTATCATAACATTGTTCAAACGCAACATGACTTTTCAATGTTTCTAATTTAATATAAGGATTTTCTTCAAGTCCAGTAATATCAAGATATCTTTCCTCATCTAATTTTTCATGTGTTGTATTTTGAGTAGATGCGGTATTTATAAATACCATTCCGGTTCTGAGAGCTTCATAAAACAACGATCTTATTGTTTTCCCGGTATTTGGAATATTTTCATCCAAATTAGAAACACTAGTTATCCATTCTTTAAATGTTTTATTTTGAGCACCAGTATATCCGTAAGAATTATTAAAATAACTATCAAATCCCATCCATTGACCAGTACCATCCCATAAAATCTTAGATACAACTGGACCAGAATAACATCTTCCTGCCATTACAATTTCGTTTACATTATCACAATCATCTTGATTTCCTTCTGCATCAAATACAGGAATTTGACATCTCGGCCAAGTCGAATCTTCTGGTGAAGGAGGATGTACTCTACATACTCCAATATTTACATTAAACAAATTATTAGTTGCAATAACTTTTGTTGTGTATGTGTCTAATTCAAGATAATTAGGCAAATTAGTCAAAGGATAGTCGGTAAAAATTCCAGATCCATATATTGAACTAAGAATTTCTCTATCGACTGGTCCAGTTAATCCTGAACTAAAATTTTGATTTGTATAAAAAACATTATTTTTTGGTTCTGTTATATGTAATACTTCTATACCAGAACAAATAATTGCTTGTATGAATTCGCAAACTTCTCTATTATAAACTCTACGAGTTTCTATTTGCTCTATTAAGGTTTTTCTTGGAAGAATCTTTTTATATGCATCATCATCATGGACATTTCCATAAAATTTATACTTGGAATATCCTTGTAAATTTAGATATTCATCAGTTAAAATAAAACCATTATCATTAGATTCGTGATATAGTGGAACAAATCCGTGACATGGAGTACATGGATTTCTGTTTAGTCTTTGATCTGGTTCATTGTTTGTAATCAGTCCAGAAACATTATAATCATCTGTTACAGTTGAATTTAGACTATTTGCATTTGACCAAGAATATGGTGTTACTGCTTGTGGGTTAGCTATTGTAAAGGCAACAAAATCATTATTACTAGCATCAACATAACTACCGTCACCCGAAAGATTTAATAGATCCGCGTTTCTTATTTGCCCTTGTGTTGCTATAAATGGGCCAAGATAATTTATATTATTTGTTCTTAAATTTTCGTTGCCATTTTCATAATCAAATACTTTTTGACAGAGTTTAGGTGTTGTGCTTTTTACTCCATTTGGATTTACATATGGATATTCGACTGGTATAGACTGTCCAGTTTCACTAAAATCTACTACATCCATATGAGAACAGAAACAATCATCGAGATAACTACTAATATCAAATTTTAAATAATTCTTAAAATAATTTATTACAGCATCTCTCTTTGGGTTTCCAGGCTCACTTATATCTGCCATTAATTTAATGCAATTAAATTGAACTGCTCCACTATAATCAAAACAGGTTCCGGTTTGTTGTGGTGGCAAAGACGATCTACCACTTATTGTTAATGTGGTGGAATCTCCAAAATTATCAGTATATGTTCTACCGTCAATCAAACTATAAGTATGAAAACAATTTTGATTTATTGCATCACTGCCACCAAATGGATCATCTCCTGCACTTACGCCCTGATAATAATGAACAAATGGTTGACTTGATCTTTCTGATTCTGGTAATGTTGAGCAACCATCATGTATACAGAATCTGAATGCTCTGGTTTCGCAAGTATCAGACATAACTGCGTTACACCCAGAACCATATTCACTAGCACATTCAGAAGATGATTCAAAACATCTGTCTATTAATGAACAACATTCTTCAGAAAACAGTTCATATTTATGTGGAGCATCAAAAATTTTAAATACTCCTGTTATTCCTTCCGGTGGAAGAGGCTTTCCATAAACATAATTTTGATTTTGACAATATGTTATTGGCTGTTCATAATTACAAAATTGAGAATCGATTAAACCTACTCCAGAGGTTCTCCATCCAGATATGGGAGCGGTAGGATCTCCAACCGGACAATCAACGCATCCAAGATATGTTGAGTTTTTTCCCGCTTGAATATTTTTTATAATTGCAATAGCAGTTTCTTTTGGTTCATCAGAAAAAAAAGAACCATCTGGTCGCATACCATAACAATTATTTGCAAACCCATATGGGTCCATTTGTTTTGTCACGCAATCAGCATTAAAGCTTTCAATTTCTTGTGGTGGAGGTTCACTGCATTCTCCTGGATCGCAGCACTTTCTACAATTTCCTTGTAAAACAATCAATCCAGTTTTTATGTTGTTTTGTCTATATCTTATTAATTCTTCGTCCGTTGCTTTTATTGATGTATTTTGTATTCCCGATTCATTATATCTAAATTTTCTTGATGAAAATCTGGTATATGCAGCTGAATTGAATCCAAGATCGTAACATACACATTGCGTATCGCCTATAGCTCCTGGACACTGTTGTGGACTTTGAGCATATTCACAAGAATAAGTTTCTTTAGTTATAGTTCCGCAAGAACCAAAAGCAGTGCTACATGCATCTTCGCATTCTGGTGTGTTTTCATCCGGTCTTTGTTGAGATGCCCAAGGAGGACTCCAAACCGCCATAAAAACCTCTGGTGTTGCAGTATATGAAGTATATCCATAATTTAAATCACATGCCAAACACGCACAAATTTCTGGATTAGGATTAACATCACATGCTTCTGGACAAATTCTATTAAAAGTACAAGGCTGACATCCCAATTGATCTACAGGGTCTAATTCAAACGAACATTCTCTACAAATTAGGTCTAAACCAACACAATATTTTGGACAGGCATATCTTGTTTCTTCTTGCCCGGGGCATCCACATTGATATTGTATTACTGAAAAAGAACCATCATTCGAACAACTATCGCATATCAAACCAACAGGGCAATCTGGACCAGGACAAGATATTCGTGTAGCTCCCTCTGGCAGTGGAGGTAAATCGGGATCTATTCCACTTTTAACTGTAAAAGTAGAATATGAGTTATCAGTAGATTCTTCATTAGAAACATAGCAAGAGGAATTTTTATCTATTTCTAATACATTTTTTGCTTCTATACAATAGCTATCAAAATTTTCACAGCAATTGCTATCTTTATTGGGATTTAAATAATTTGTGTAGTTTTGTATCTCTTCACAACAAGAAATGTTTTCATTCTGACAATTTTTACAGCCAACATAACTTAAAGATGTTGTATCAAAATATATTTTTTTATAACAAGAAAAATCAAAATTATCACAGCAAGCTGGATTATCTGCAATTATTTCAACACACATAGCTTCGGTAATATTTTGAATATTACCGTTTTGATCTATATACTGTTGTGATGTGCAAATACAAGACATTAATTTTCCTCACTCCAACCAGTAACATCGGGATTCCACGCATATTCAAATATACCACCACTAACTTTACTTATCAAAGAATGAGGATTTACTGTAGCAAAGAATGGACCTACAGAACCAACTCCACCGGGAGTAGTAGAAAATCTTCTCCACCACCAATTATTTTCTGGCTTTGAACCATTTGGTAAAGGACCCCAACCCGAATAATCCCAACCATTAGGCTGAGTCATAAAATATGTATGCATTAAATGCGATAGTTTATTGTTTAAATCTACAGCAATATCTTTCTCATTCCAATTTATATCTGGATAATTAATTGGATCTGGATTTTCCAAAGTTCCACTATATTTCGGAATACCATAAATTCCTGATGATTGGGCATCTCTGTATGGTTTACCTATATCAAACCATTTAATAGCTTGTAGATCAATATAGTCAGAATCAACAAACTGAACTGGCTGAGAGCCATTCAACGGGAATGATTTAGGGACTAAGACATTAGGACCGTATTGGCTTGTCAAAGAGACATTTGGCCCAAAACCATTATCATTCCAGGGTCTATTTGCAACTGGTGCATTTATCATTCTGCATCGTTTTCTAACAGGGCCTAATGGTTTTGGAAAAATTTGTCTAGAATATGTTTCTGGATTTGCAATGACATCATTTATAGTGAAGGAAAAAGATCCTACAGCTGCGATTATATCAAAATCAACTTCGCTAGTGTCTGTGGGATCAACTAATAGCTTTCTTTTTGCTATTGCCTCTTTGTAAAGAGTATTTGCTTCAATTATATCAAGAGTTGCACGATATCTCCAATCTGTTGACCTAATCCCATCAAAATTATTTTTAGTCAACTGATTCATTATTTTTCTAAATTGTCCTATCTGACCGTCAGAATCATTTATGGTCGGAGGTGTAGGAGTATTCATAAATGGTACTCCACCTAATGTTGAAACATTGCCTTGAACTTGATCAGTTATTTCCAAATCTTCAGTTCTAGCAGGATTTTTAAACCAAACAGTAAAAGATTTCCACAATTCTATGAATTTAGGAATTTCATTAATACCATCTGGTAGTTGATCTGAAGAAATTTTTCCATCCTTCACAGCTTCGTATATGTCAAACTCAAACATTGGAATTCCAGAACATGCAAAAATAAATCTTCTGGGAATATATCTTGATAAAATAATATCTTGATTAAAATCTTCGGAAAACTCGCTGCATCCGCAAGCACCATCATAATGATGTTCACAAAAAGCAAATCCCATGAATTGGAATCTTAAAGAATTTAAAAATAAATTTATTGCTTGGCCTTGCGAGTTTACTAAATTATGTCCAACATTTACCAATCTATTTGATGGCTCTCCGTCTGGACCAACTCCCAAAGATGCCCAATGTTTAGTGGGATTACCAAATGGCAAAAGATTATCAAGAGCATATGAAAAAATTTGATATGCCCAAGGATAATAATTTTTTAACATTCTTCTTCTGTATTTGGTAAGACCCAGATAATTACAGGCATTTTCTTTATTTTGAATTGGTCCATTTAAACCAGCGATATGTAATTCTGTAAAGCCTTGCCCTGTTATTGATCTATCTGTATATCCATTATCATATCTACAGCACTTATCTTCATCTTCTGTTGAGCAGGGATATCCGTATCTAAATCCTAACGCACCGCCTACTTTAAATTTTACGCTATTTGGAGTTTCTACAGGATTAAATATTGCAGAAACTGGATTTTGAGGATATGTATCATAAGGATCATATTCACTTATAATATCAAATTTTGGTTTTCCCTGAAAAGTTTCATCGTCGTGTTGACAATAAAATTGTTGTGCCAATGCATCATTCTCAGTAGCATCTGTATTATTAACTGGATGACAATAAACATCTCTGTTGCCTGTAATAGAATCTCCTTCATAATCTCTAAAACATCTTATCAAACTAAACGCACCAGGAGTAGAACCATATCTACCACCACCGTTTAAAGTTGTACAGGATGGAAAATTATGACTAAAATCCACCATGAAAGGTGGAGGATACCATGTCCAAAAACTTCCTATATTTCTATAACTTTTTCTTATTGAATTTCCAACTAATAAGTTTTCACCATTTACCTTAACGAGTCTAGCTCCATGAGTTAAAATTATTTCATCACCAGGAACTTGTGGCATTATGGGATCGGCATAACCTTGCGGATTTTCAGAATCTCCAGGAATACCGAATGGGGATCCAGAAGCAAGCCATTGTCCTTTTCTCTCCAAGGTATAGCTTACCATACAATCTGCACAACACCCCTCACACACTTCTGCTACATTACAACAACATCTTCTACTTCCCATTTTTCTTTTTTCCTTCAATTGCTTCTAAGGTTTCTTTTAGAGCGGTCATAATTTTCGCCAAATCTCTCCAATCGATTTGATCTAACAAATATTTTTCGTAGCCAAGAACAGCTTTACGAGCTTCGTATGATAAAGTATCTAGTTCGTGGTTGTCTCTTGGCACACATTATGTATTAGCTAGGTTGTCCCGGATTATCATCATAACTTATCTTTAAAACCGTAGAAGCATAAAAACTTCTATAGTCATTTAATTCGACATCCCAGACCTTAACTAGACCACCATAATTTCCAAATCCTACTTTACCACCAGGAATATATTCAGAATTTAGAGTACATCTAATAACTCTTTTTCCTTTAGGAAATGTCGAACGAATAAATTCAACATTGCAAATTCTTTGCAACAATAATGATTCTATTTCAGAAGGACTTTTGGTAAAAAATACCTGAACTCCATACTTTTCTTCCCGTTCTTTTATATCGTTTGGAAGTTCTTGTTCTGTTATAATTTTATTAGTTTGATTGTGTTTTTGATTAATGATGTCTTGTGTCCCAGCAATCAATGCATCAATCCCATCACCTACAAATCTAGGTGGTGGGAATTGCTGTTCTTGTACTTCTGGTATTACAAAAGATTTTTGTGCGTTCTGGCTTATTTGCTGTTGTAGCTCATCTAATCTAGTAGTATCTAAAAAAACTGCTTGATTTTTATTTGCATTATAAGAAAAAGGAGATGATTGTTCTTGTGGAACAACCAATCTCCTTGCTGTTTCTTGTAAATTTTTTTGTCTAAATAAAGCTTCAGTTTGTTCTAATGAAGCGGTATCTATTACTGGTATATCTTTATTTTTTCGTTTACGGGCCATTATATACCCCTAAACCCTCTTCCTCTAAACTTTGATGTATTGATTGGCGATCCCTTTGCGCCAAATACATTGTCTATACCAAGACCAAGTGCGCCTAGACCTAAACCAAGAGCAATTTCTGCTCCTTTTGCTCCAACTTCTGGGAAGAATTGATCAATGGCTTCTAGTCCCCCACCAATTGTGTATAATGAGGCTGGCATACCTATACCATATTTTAAGTAAGATCCTGGTTTATTTGTACCGGAGTGAGATGGTTTTTTGCCTGCTAATCCGGTAGGATCAGTTGTAGCGGGACTACCAAATGCGCCTCCACCTTTTCTTGGCATAAATCCGCCGCCAGCAGGACGAGACTGTTCGTACATATATTGTTGCTCAGAGCAAACATTAGAAACAGCTTCAAACAGACTGTTCATTGATTTTGCACTAAATCTGGCAGGAGATTCAGTTGGTTTTTGTCTTTTTAGCATATACTTTATTTATAATTTTAACAAAAAAATCAGCAATTTTGTTATTTTTCTTTTCTAGTTTTATTGGATCGATGATTTTTACTTGCTCAATATATTTTGGTTTTCTTGGAAGTATCATCTCATTCAAAAACACCTTAATTTCATTATCACCAATTAATCTATGTCTAATCATTCGACCATCCATAAACACAGTGATCAGATGTACAGTGTGAATTTCGTGCAAATGTTCTTTTAGATCATCCAATCCTTCTTTTAAGAAATTGAGAGAATTTGATCTAAGAGTCAACACTCCATCCGAATATTCACACCAAACAAATCCTTTATCGTAAACAAAAAATTCAAAAATAGTTAATTGGTCGGTATATACTTTTTCGTTTGCAATAGCATAAAACGATTCTGCGTCTTTATATTTTACAGAATCTGTTCCAAATAATGCATGATAAAATCTTAATTGTTTTTCAAGACCTTCTCTACCATCATATTCAAAAAGAACAGGATTTTCTACAAGAGTCTTTATATGATTATCTGCAACCCAGATCATTTTACTATCTGGATTAAGCCAAAATTTATCTGCTAACATTTCACCCTCGTTTAATTCAATCACATTTAATTACTAAAATAATGATCACGAACAATTTTATAATATACAGGATCTGCCTTTTCGGATGCGCCTCTCCATGTGCGAATCATAGTATTTAGTTCATTTGGAGTTAGTCCATCCTTATAGTTAATTTTCTTTTCCTTTGCCAAACCTTGAATTGCAAGATCGCCCAATTGCATATGCAGATTATGATGCTCTTGCCCACTCAATGTTCCCTCTTGACCCAAACCAAATTGAGGGTCATTATTTTTTGCTTTTAAAAAGGCTGAACCCTGCTGAATAAATTTATCTGTAAAATCTTTAATTGGTGCAAATTTTTCTGGATCATTTCTGACCAATCCTTTTACAAGATCTCTTGTTAACTGGTATGGTCCATATGCACTTGATTTACCACCCCCACCACCAGTTCGAATCATAAGTCTGGGATCGTATTTGGTGTGGTCTATATTTTTATTTGCGCGATGTTCTGCTTTCGCAATTCCACCAAGTATCTTTTCAATGCTTGGATGTGAGAATTGATATGCAGCAGTTTGCTGCACGGGTGCTGGCTGTGCTTGTGGTGCTGCTGGTGGCTTGGCGGGGGCTGGCTTTGCCAGCATTGGCCTCTGTGGGGCCTGCTGGGGAGCGGAAGCCTGTGCTGGCTTGTTAAAGGCCCCAAATCGCTTATAACCACCATAACCAAATAGTCCAGCCCCTAAAGTCGCCATTCCAAGAACTGCTGCCATGAACTTTTTATCAACTTTAGCCTTAGCCATACTCAATATATATTCCTATATGAACAACTTCTTGCGTGGATTCGGAAATTTTAAAAAGAACGAAAACGGCATAACAGAATATGTCGATTATCTTGGTACAAAGTATACTTTTGATCCTACCACAAAAAGGTGGAAAAGCAATGGTCAAGTCCTTAATGAACAGCAATTACAAAATCAATTACTAAGCAATCAAGAAGGATTTGATGCTACTGATGTCGGGGACGAATCTGGTGGTAATAATAGAAGAATTTCTCCTATACAAGAAAATTATTCATCCATTACATTTGGTTATTCTAATGTAGTTTTTTATACTACAGCAGATGGCACTGTAAATTATTTAATTGGTATTAATCCCGATCCCAGCATAATCGACAGTCAAATAGGGGATGGTATTGTAAATGTTACTCCAGATTATGATACTGGTGTTGGTGGTGCAGATTTAACTCCACCAGCAAACATAGGAAAATGCAAACAAATTGTTGTTGGTTATAGAAATGCGACTGCTTTACGGACAGATGGAACTGTTATTTCTTGGGGCAACTCAGAAATAATAGATCAAACCGAAAATTTTATGAAGCAGTTACAATACTACCAACAACCTGGTAGAAGATTAGAAAATGTAACTATAACAAAAATAGCTGCGGGGGCAAATCATGTTGTAGCTTTATTGTCAAACGGAGAAGTTGTTGCTTGGGGAGGAAACAGAGAAAATCAATTAAGTGATCCTGATACTGTGTTGACTGATATCGGCTTAATTCCAAGACCTGTTCAAGGTGATAATTTATATATTACCGATTGGGAAAATTATGTTTCTTTCAAATATGGCCAAACACTTTCATCATACTTAGATACATTTAACAATTCATCAGAAATTCAAGTAAATGATTGTGTAGATCCTGATGGAACATTCCCAACTACTCAGAGAAGATACAGATTCTTGGGTGCTGGTTGTACTTTTCATGATGGGGAAAATTATAATCAATCATATCCAGAGGGCGGATATGATTCTCCTTATATCTTAAATGTAGGTCTTCCCGGTCAAACTTATTATCCAAGAGTTATCAATGGTTCTTTTGCGTGGGCTAATGTTTTAAATTGGAATCCAGATACTGGTGCTCCTAATGATTATCAATTTTCGCGCGAAACAATTGGTCAAACATATAGTGTAAATTATTCCTATAATGGTGGATGGACTAAGAGCGCAGAAAATATTCCTATGGTACAAGACAACGGGTCTATATCATATGGATATACAGGATCGTCTGGAGTTATATCTCCCAATTCGTTGTTCGGAACATCCAATAATACCTATTCAGACATTGCTGCTGGTAGATCTCATACTTTATTGTTAACAACTGATGGTACAATAGAAACATGGGGATGGAACTGGTACTATGTTGTAACCGGAAGCGGATCTCAGCAAAATAACGGAAGTAACATTTATAGCAGAGTTGGAAGCGGTAATGGAACAATACCTTATGGTGATAATACAGCACCTACTGTAAAGATTCTAAAAACTACTACAAACAGTGTAGATAAAATTGCATGTAGCTATTATAACAGTTATGTTGTAAAATCTGATGGAACTCTTTTCGCATGGGATAGAAACGAATTAGGAGAATCTTTACCAATAGTCAATTCAGATGGAACTAGTGGACTTCCCACTGGACCATTTATACAAGTCGATGGCGGATATCATCATGCGATTGCTCTCAGAGAAGATGGCACTGTTGTTGCGTGGGGAGAAGTAGCTGACGGTAAAATCAATGTTCCAGCTATATTAAAAAATCCAGCAACTGCAAATTGCGTCGCTGTAGGAGCAATGGTAAGAGCATCGTTCGCTCTCAGAGAAAACGGAGATTTATATTTCTGGGGAAATGATGATCCGGTTTATGGGTTCGGCGGATTCACATCTGGTTCAATAATAAATCCATCAAATCCAATTTTTATATCATCTTAAATTTAATCTTCTTCAATATCTTTGAATCTTCCTCTGATAGCTCCAGGAGATTGTGGATCAATTCCAAATTGTACGAAGTCTCTCGGAGTGTTGAAGAACATGCTTGGCTTGCGAGAGAACTTTTTCTTGGCTCTTTCTCTCTGGCTTTCTGCTGTTCCAAGAATTCTGAGCAAATTATTCACCTTGCCCATGATGTTTTCGCTTGACTGTGGATTTTCCACATCAGTCATTCTATTCATCGTTCCGCACGAATCCGCAAATCCGCCCTGAAGAATATCCATCTTTGCGTTTTTTCCAAACTTAGGAGCCATGAAATGATGTTCATCAGTTCCAGCAGAATTTTTTCCACTACCGACATATTCAAAGCCTTGTTTCTTCATCATTTCCAAAGCTTCTTGAGAAAGTATTCCGGTAGTTGTAATGTGTCCGTATTTATTTGGTGAGTTCATATTAGCCTCTTAGATAAATTCCTCTAATGAAAATTTGAAGAGATTCTTTTAGTTTCTGGCCACCAATTGTTACTGGAACTGTTTTTGGTGCTTTTCCTGCTGCTCTTACTGCATCAACATCAATGGTGTGACCATCACCCATATCTACAGCAAATTCTCCTGCTGTTTCCAGATCCTTCTTTCCGCCCTTCAGCCGCAAACCAGCAACAGTACCTCTGACAACAACTGCTCCTGGATTGTCTATTTCTGCTTGCTTAAATGCTCCAGAAGCTTCTGCTAATTCTCTATCCTTGAATCTTAAATCGTGTTCGTCACCATCAACAACAACAGCAACATGTGGCACTCCTTCGTGAGTCCATTTTAAATATTTTGGTAGTTGTGCTGGTGGCCTATAGTTTCTTTTACCTTCAGTTCCTCTGCCAGCAAGTGTTTTGAAAACCATTGCTCCACTTCCGCCTTGGCGAAGAATATGCTGTAAATCTTCCCAATTTTCACTATCTCCAACAATACCAGTACTTGATAATGTTAGATGATAATTGTCTGGAAGTTTCTTTAAACTTTTATCTGGATTCAACATTCTATTTGCAATCTTGGTGTAATCATAAAATTTTACACCTTTATGTTTTTCAAATAGTTCTGGGGCATGTTGTTCCCACACTAAATCTGAAACGACATTCAAGCGCATTACTGGCTGTTTGTCGCTTTGAGTTGCAGTTGTAGAATGATGCTCAATTGCCGCATCAAGACCGTGCATGAATTCTTTCGTATGGTCGAGTAAAAGATTTGTTCTATAACCTCTTGCTCCTTGGGCCATTGCTCCTCTGCCTTTCATGTTGAGGCAAACAGTTTCACATTCGACTGTAGCGCAAGGACACATATTGATTCTTCCCGATTTTTTAGCAGGAAGAAGAGTCAAGCCTTTAGTATGATACTTGCCAAACTTCACTCCGCTTTTTTCAAGTTTTGGATTTGCTGCTTGATCGGTTAAGAAGACTCTACCAGTTTTAATTACTCTTCCATCAGTTGTTCTTTTGTTTCTAAACATTTTTTGAAACAACTCTCTACCAGCTTTTGATTTCTCTGGATGAGCAAGTTCAGCTGAGGCTTCTCTCATTGCAGCATTTAGTTTAGAATATGAAACATTACCTGTTTCTGGAGTGTAAACTTTACCATCCCACCCTTCTATTAAGGAACGAATGAATTTTGCTTTGTTTGATAGCATACTCATTATTTATGATAAATATGTTGTATGCTATCATTTAGACAATTCATCATCGAACAAACCACTCCCCCCGATCCTAGCTGGATGTCAAGCGAATCACAGCCAAGAAAGCATCCTCTCAAGGCTCCTGCTGATATCAGGGAACTTGGCAAATTTCATGGAATGAATGCACATGACTTCCATCCATTGTACGCAGACAACCCGGATTACCAAGAAGGTTATACTCATGGTGCTATGATGATAAAGAGAGCAGAAGAAGAAGGCCCAGACGGTATGACTGATGAAGAAAAGCAAGAACTTGCTGCAATGCAGGCTGATATGGATAGGTTTGGAAGTGAAGAAGAGTGGAGAAGAGCAACAGGAAACTGAAATAAAAAACCCCGAATCTCTTCGGGGTTTTTTTATTGGTTTTTCCTATAACTATTTAACCGCCGTAAGTGTCGTTTGGGCTATCATTGCTTCTGCCTCTATCGTCGTAGTCCAGTCCTAATAACGCATTATGCCAATCGTCAGTGTCAAATCTATCACCTGGTTCCCCCGGGAACAGATATCCATGCTTAGATACGATATGATCAGCAGCGGCTTCTATACTTCTAAATGGACCAAATTTTTGTGCAGCATCGTCTAAAATTTTCTTCACTTCTCCAGTACTTCTGCCTCTAGTAAGATCAGCGTGTCTTTCGTCTATTATTGCATGTATATCATTATTTTCATTTAGAGCTTGACGGATGTATGATTCTGATAGTTGACGAATCCAAGATTTATTATTATTCTTCATGTTATTATTTATATTTTCTACTTTAAGGCCAGCCATGCGATTTACAGTTTCTCTAGCACCCATTGGAGCACTCGTTGGAATTGCTGCGATTGCTGCTTCTGGATCAACTCCGTGCTTCCTGGCAACAAGACGAATTGCTTCTTCTGGATCTGTTACTGCTGGAGCAACAGCACCCAAATGGGCAACTACGCTCAAATGTTCTGGATCTTCATCACCATAAAATGGTTGTCCTGGATATTCTTTAAGGGCTTTAGCACCAGGTATGCTGGAAATTGCATTTGCAGCAATTCGATGTGCCTCTCTTGCTGCTATTTCAATTTTTGTATTTCGTTTTTTATCCGTAGATGTAGGCTTCATTTTTCTAGCTTCATTTAAATTTGGAGAAGCTATAGATTTATAGCCATCCATGTAATGAGGATCATTTACTCCTTGAGGATGAGGAGGAAGCCCCTGTTGAGCATGAGCTGCGCCAGTAGCAAATAAAACTGCTCTATCTGAATTTTCAGGAGTTCTACCGATTCTGGATTTGCGTCCTATTCCTCTTTCGCCTTCTACCTGAGAAGATTTTGCCTGATTAACTTCATTTAAGTAATTAAAAAATCTATTTTCTTGAAGTTTAGGTGTTTGAGGAGTGGAATGTATATGTACATGAAAATCTCCAGTTTCAACTCCACCATCCCCCGTCCTCGGTATAAGACGAATGTGAGATAAAATTTGTTCATCCGATGCATTCCGGTGAGATGCATCCCGGTTTGTTAATATTCTTTTAGCTATCTGAATTTCATCACGAACAATTTTATGATTTGGGTTAAGAGATCCATCTGGATTAAATGGACTGCCATGCCTTTTGATATGATCTGAAGGTATCATAGAAAATGCTAGTAAACCAACTCTTTGCATTTTTCTTCCCAGAGCATCATCAAAGGCAGCAAAGCCACCACCAGCATTCCAATCGTTTACGGGTCGATCATCCCGTGCTTCATTTAACTGAGAATATGATTTAGAAATAGATCTTATCCAATTATTATTTGTCATACTTTATGTATAATAAAGAAACAAAATTTCTTGTTGATCGCCTACACAGCGAAGTGTATCGACCAAGGGATGTTTTGTCAATTAAAATTATATGCAGGAACATTCAGGCCAAGTTGGTTCATTCTGGCCTGTCTCCAGTTAGAAACCCAAATCTCTATCTCTTCTGGAGTTTGACCTTGAAGACCTGATCGAAAAGCTTCTTCTTCTTTTTTTATTTTATCCAAAAAATTTTGTTCAGAATTTTGTTCTGAAAGAAACTGAGAGAAAGAAAGCATCTCAGCAATTCCATGCTCTCAAGGACTTATTGATTCTTGAGTCAGGATCATTTGCAGTCTTTTTACTTGTCAGCTTCTTCTTCATACCCTTCATTCTGGCACAGAAAGAGTCTCTACGCTTTCCACCTTCAGGCTGTGGTCTTTTTAGATCGCTTCCTGGGTTTTCTCTCTCATAGGCTTTACGACCCTTTTCATTCAATCCACCTTCAGGATCTTTTCCTTCTTTTCGTTGCCATGCACCAGTTTTTTCAGTTAAGTATTGTTTGAATGAAAGCATGTAATTATTTATAGATATGATGAGGTAAATATGGGAACATACGAAAATTTTTATCTAAATCAAATTAAGCAACTTCAAGAAGAAAATAAGCAACTCAGAGCAGTTTTGAATGAGGCTCGTATACGAACCTCTCCATTGTCAACTCGGTCTGGCATCGGAAGCAGCGACCCTAAAACCGTTTCAGGGATTATATCAAATGTTAATAGAAATATTGAACGAAAGTTGAACTACAAGTCCATATTAACCGCGTTAGTAGACCCAAACCACGAAATTCACAAACCAGAAAACGAAGATGAAAAAGCATCTATAATTAGAGTTCTGGGCGACATGGGTATGTTAAATGTTGAGAGGAATTACGAGTCCGGGATGTCCCCCGAAGATTTCCTCGTCCCCTCCGGTAGACCAGCATCAGGGGGTGGTCCCGGAAAAGGTACTGCAAATAGAGAAGATATGGAAAGATATATTAGAGCAACTCGCCTCCGTTCCCAGGGGGGCTTAGGATATACCGGTATAAGAGATAAATGAAACAGTTAAAAAAAGAACCCTCAGAAATGAGGGTTTTTTATTTTGTTAAAATTTTTACTATTGGTAACAAGTAACAAATAGAGAAAAGAATAAAGAAGAACCAAAAGAGTACCTTCTTAATAAAAGGGGGAATATTTGAGAGAATCTTTGGAAGGGGACCCATGAAATTATTTAGGGGGTCCCTTTTTATTTTTGGGAGTCTCTGAGGGGGGACCCTGTTTTTTAGGAAGGGGGGGGGGCTAGCCCCCGGAGGCTCCGGGAGGGGACCCAGTGTACCACAACTGGTCGGACAAGTCAAGAACAAAAATATAAAAACAGAAAAAAACATCCCACCCCCCGGAGGACCGGGGGGTGGGATGGGGTGGGGTAGGGAGGGGGGGCTAGTACCCCTCCTCCCCCATGTACCCGTCGAGGTCGTGGCCGTAGGGGGGTTCATCCTCCCCCTCGTACAGCGGCTCCGCGCACAACTCCTCCCAATGGGGTTCCGCCTCCGTATCGTCCCCCTCCCCGTCCGGGTGATCGGGGAACTGGCCGGGGGCTTCCGCGTCGGGGTGGGGGAATTCGTTGGGGGCAATGTCCATCGCCCACCCAAGGCCGCCGGGGGACCAGTCCCACATGGCGCGCTGTTCGCGCACCTCCTCATCGACGGCCTCCCGGTGCTCGTCGCAGAGGGAGGCGTAGGCTTCCCGGTCCTCGGAGAGGTCACTGAGGAGGTGGGTCCAGTCGCGGTACGATCCGGTGAAGTCGCACGCGAGGCAGGGGTTGCGGGAGGGGAGAGCGTTGGTGGTGGTGATGCACATGACCAGATGGTACACCGGATCAGATGGAACGCAAGTGGGCAGGCCGAAGAATCCGAAAAAAGATCGACCCGCGCATGGCCCCCAGTCACCAGGGCGAGAACCAGGGCGAGCGACACGAAACCCCTTGAATCGTAGCACTTTTCAAAAACGACCAGGTCGTGATCGCGTGTCAACCCCCAAAGTGAACATTTTCCCCAAGAAAAAAATCTTGCATTCCATCTACTCTACCCATTGACACTCCGACCCATCCCATGCTAGGATGCGTCCATGTTCACCATCATCACCGACCGTACCTCTCTCATCAACGACCTCCGTACCTCCATCTGCAAGGTGACCTTCACCAAGATGGACGGGTCTTCCACGACCCGCTTCGTGACCCTCTGCACCAAGCCGTGCATCTACATGCCCGACCGGGTGCGCGACACCCTCCGCGCGGAGGTCGCGGGAGCCGACCTCCAGAACCCCCGCGCCTGCGTCCTTGCGTGGGATGTCAACAACAAGCGCATCATCTCGTTCGCTCACGACCGCGTGAGCGAGTTCTACCCCATGCTCGGCATCGAAGGCTGATCCCGTGGGGGGCTTCGGCCCCCCTTCCCTTTGTTCGAAAAAAAACTGGAATGCCACTTGCGTTCCACCTGTTTCGGAGTACCCTGTGTCCATGCTCAACAACACCACCCCATCGTCCTTCCCCCACATCGTCGAGGCCATGTTCGCGGTGATCTTCACCGCGAACGACCTCTCCCGCAGCCGCGCCGAGCGGCAGATGGCGGAGGCGCAGGCTCCCGCCATCCTCACGGCGGGGGTCATCCTCCTCCACAAGGCCAACCACCCCGTCGCGGGGCTTGAGGAGGTCTTCGACCTGCTCGACACGGGATGGGAGGCATGGCGGCGTGAACTCGCCCGCGACATCGGTGACGAAGGCGACCTCTACGCGGAGGACTTCCTCAAGGCAGTCCTTGAGAAGATCTACGACAGCGCGTTCTTCGATAACGCGCATATCGCTGCCTACCGCCACAACGAAGAGCGTCAGTTGCTGGGTTACTGAACCTCATGGGGGGGCTTCGGCCCCCCTTCCCCCTTCCCCCAACCAAGGAACCAACCATGAACACCATCATCGTCACCCGCCACCACGCCCTCGTCACCGTCCTCGCAGAGGACTACGGGATCGATGGCCCTGTCATCAGCCACGCCACCGCCGACGATGTGCGCGGCAAGCGCGTCGTCGGGGTGCTTCCGCTGCATCTTGCGGCGGTGGCCGAAAGCGTGACCGAGGTCACGCTGAACCTGCCCCCCGAACTGCGGGGGCAGGAACTCACGGTCGATCAGGTGCGGCAGCACCTCGTCGGCCTCTCCACCTACCGGGTGGAAGAGGTTCCCGTTGGGGGCTTCGGCCCCCGTTCCTCAGTCCCCGTCTGACCCAACCCCCAACCCACAAAACCACCAAGGCTCCGGCCTTGGTGGTTTTTTCGTTTTCTTTGCGGATTCTGCTTGCAAACTGTCACGCGCGCGCTTTGGCGCGCGTGACAGTTGTCAAGTGCTTTTCTGGTGATTTTCCCACAATTCTTTTGTGGTTTCTTTCTGCTTTTCTTGCCGTACCCCCTTGTGTTCCACCTGATCCATGCTAGGATATGTTCATGCTCAACATCACCCAATCGTTCTCCCACACCGCCCTTCTCGCTACGATGGAAGACATCATCTCCGCGCAGCACGATCTCTCAAAGGGCCGCGCGGAGCGGCAGATGGCGGAAGCATTGGCCCCGCACATCCTCACGGCGGGGATCGTCATCCTCCACGGCGCGCACTACCCGGTCGCCGGGGTCGAAGAGGTCTTCGAAATGCTCGATGAGGGCTACGAGCAATGGCGGCTTGGAATCCTCCGCTGCGGCATCGACGGCGACCCCACGCCCGAAGAGTTCCTTCGGATGGTGTTGGAAAAGGTCTACGACTCCGCATGGTACAACTCGGTGTTGGATGATATTGATGACCGCAACTCCCTGCGGCCTCTCCACGGCACAGAGGAGGGCGAACGGTACTACTCCGGGTCGGGCGAAAGCCCGGACGATCCCTCGTACGAGGCGTACCTCAATCGCCCCGGCCCGATTCCGGGTTGGAACTGACCAACCCAACCCACCCAAACCCCTCGCGCATGCGCGAGGGGTTTTTTCGTTTTCTTTGTGGATTTCAGTTGCAAACTGTCACGCGCGCTTTGGCGCGCGTGAC